>RCUK01000641.1_pt1 | contig 28042 bp, 23 predicted proteins | sample 2166381 | NCBI WGS metagenome assembly RCUK01 (sample SAMN09932809, study PRJNA488358) | compost metagenome | isolation source: compost soil in an enriched community | place: Germany: Experimental Botanical Garden | reverse complement strand
ATTTCGTCATGCTGCCCTTCGTCATGTGGTTCTCGCTGAGCCAGCAGATCATCGGCGAGGGCGTGGCGGCCGAATTGCTTCCCAAGGTGTCGGACTATCTGAATCTGGTGACGGCCCTGATCCTGGCCTTCGGCCTGTGTTTCCAGTTGCCGGTCGTCATGACCTTGCTGGGGCTGGCGGGGCTGATCAGTTCCAAGATCATGGCCAAGGGACGGCGCTACGCCATCGTCGCCGTGGTCGTGGTCGCCGCGGTCGTCACGCCGCCGGACCCCATCAGCCAGCTGATGCTCGCGGTGCCCATGGTGCTGCTCTACGAGGTCTCGATCTGGTGCGTCCGCATCATCGAACTGCGCCGCAAGAAGGCGGATTCTGCAGAGGTCGCCGCAGCCTAACCAGCTCGGAACCGGCGGGAGGGCGTCCCTGTTCTTGGCTACACATTTATCGCCTAAGATATATTATGCGAAATAAATGCACGAGCCTCGGCGCGAATACGCACCCCCATCATCGCAGCGTTCAGCGCGCTAAAGACCAGCGCGAACCAGACCAGGCCAAACGCTAGAGGCAGGATCAGGATTTCAGCGGCTACGACCACATAGTTCGGATGGGACATGTAGCGGTATGGCCCCCGGCGGATCAGCGGCGCGCCTGGAAGGATAATGATCCGCGTCGTCCAGCGATCGCCCAGGCTTGCGATGACCCAGACTCGCGCGGCCTGCAGGCCGATGAAGACGGCCAGAAGCCACAAATGCAGAGCGCGATCCCAGGCCAGCAGCCAAAGGCCGCTCAGCCAGGCGGCATGAAGCGCCACGATGAAGGGATAATGGCCGGCGCCGACCTCGACCGCGCCGCGCGCCAGCAGCCGCCGCGTATTTCTCTGGGCCAGAACCAGTTCGCTGATACGCTGCGCCGTGACTAGGCTCAGGATGACGACCGACAGGATCACGTGGCGCTCAGGCTCACTGTGCTGGCGGTGAAGCCCGGCCCCAGGGCGATCAGGACGAATTTCGCCGGCAGGCCCGCTTGCCTGGCCCGGTCCAGCACATAGAGAACGGTCGGCGCCGACATATTTCCATGTTCGGCCAGAACGGCGCGCTCGTGATCCAGTCGGCCGGGCTCGAGCGACAGCGCGCTTTCCAGCGCGTGGATGACTTTCATCCCACCCGGATGGCAGATGAAGCGGTCCACAGCCTCGATGTTCAGCCCCTGCGCAGCCAGCATTTCGTCGACCGCCGGCCGCAGGTGATTTTTGGCGAACGGCGGGATGGCGCGGTCGAAAATGACGCCGAATCCGGTGTCTCCGACCCGCCAGCCCATGATGTTCAGCGTGTCGGGCCAGGTGTGTTCCGCAGCCCCTTCGATGCGGGCGAAACCGCCCTCGCCTGTCCGCAGCACGCAGGCCGCCGCGCCGTCGCCGAACAGGGCCGTGGCCACGATGTCGGCCTTGCTGAGGTCATCCATACGGAACGACAGGGTGCAGAGCTCGACCACGACCAGCAGGACCACGCTGCCCGGCGTCGCCCGCGCCAGCTTGCTGGCCAGCCCCAGGCCCGTCGTCCCGCCCGCGCAGCCCAGGCCGAAAACCGGAACGCGCGCCGCGTCGGGGCGAAACCCCATCCGCTCCATGGCCCGCGCCTCCAGGCTGGGCGTGGCGATGCCGGTCGAGGAAACGGTGACGATGGCGTCCACCTCGCGCCCCGTCAGACCCGCATCATCCAGCGCCCGTTGCGCCGCCTGCACGAACAGATCGACGGCGACGTTCAGATAGGCTTCCGTCCGTTCGGGCCAGCTGCGCGGCTCCAGAAACCATTCGATGGGCATGGCGGACTGGCGCGTGTCGATGCCCGCCGTGCTGAACACCGGCGCCATCCGATCGAAACCGGGGAACCGGTCCTGAAGCAGCGAGCGCGCGGCGGCGGCGACCTCGTCCTGACGCAGGATGTTCGGCGGCGACGCCGTGGACAGAGCCAGCAAGGCAATGGGAGGCGACACTACTCCACGACCGCCGTACCCTTCATGCCGAAGGCCGAATGCATGAAATGGGTGCAGTGAAAGGCGTAGGTCCCGGGCGTGTTCGGCGTCAGCCGCAGTTCGACGCCCCCCTCGCCCACCTCGACCTTGCCGTTGTGAACCAACTGGGCGGTCGCCGGGTCCAGGGTCGAGGCCGCGAACAGCTCAGGCGCAGAGAAGCTGTGGGAGCCGGCGGTTTCAACCAGACGCAGCACGACCGGAACGCCGCGTTGCAGACGCAGGGTCGAGGGGACGAAATCATAGTTCTTCAGCTGAATCTCGATGACCGAGGGGCTGGCTTCCTGTGGGGACGAGAAGGCTGCGGTCAGGGACAGGGCGGCGACGGCGGCGGCGATGGTGAGGCCTGTGCGAAGCATGGCGTCGATCCTTCATCCGGAAACCCATGCAACGCCCCTGCCCCGATGCCGGTTCAATGGCACGCCGGCTATCGCCTCGATCAGAGGTCGAAACGGCGACTCCAGCCGTCGAAGGCGACTTCGACATTATCCGGAAGAGAATCCCGCAAGGCAGTGTAATCCAGATCGATGTGCAGATTGGTCAGCACAGCCCGGCCGACATCTGCTCGCGCAATCCAGTCCAGCGCCTTGTCGACATGAGCGTGGGTCGGATGGGGCGTGTAGCGCAGAGCGTCGATGATCCAGAGGTCCGCGCCGCGCACCGCCTCCAGAGCCGCCTCGTCCAGATCGGACACGTCGCTGGAATAGGCGATCGGCCCCAAGCGATAGCCCACCGAACGGATCGGCCCGTGCGCCTGATCGAAGGTGACGACAGGGATTGGGCCGCCCGCGCCGTCCACGCCCCAGGCCTCGCCGTGAGGCGGAATGCGGTGGGCCTCCAGAATGGCCGGATAGCCGTGATGGCTCTCGAAAATGTAGTCGAACCGCTTGGTCAGAGCGTGATGGGTCGCCGGGTCCATCCATGCCTGAATCCGCCGTCGCGCATGGATGGCGAAGACCCGCAAGTCGTCGATGCCGTGAGTCTGATCGGCATGGTCGTGGGTATAGAGGACGGCGTCGACGTGGCGGATTTCGGCGGCCAGCGCCTGTTGCCGCAGGTCCGGCGAGGTGTCGATCAGGACGCTGGTGGCGCCGTCCGGGCCATGACGACGCGCCAGCATGGAGCAGCGGGTGCGCCGATTTTTGGGCTCATTGGGATCGCAGTCGCCCCAGTCGCCGTCGCCGCGCGGCACACCGCCGGACGAGCCGCAACCGAGGATGACGATCTCCAGCTCGCCCGAATTGCTCATTCGGCGAGCCGGGGAATGCGGTCGAACAGGGCGAAGAAGGCGTCGGTCGTGCGCTGCTCGGCCTCCTGCGGCGTCCAGCCCCGAACTTCCGCGAGCTTTTGCAGCACCAGTCCGACATAGGCCGGTTCGTTGCGTCGTCCGCGATGCGGAATGGGCGCCAGATAGGGGCAGTCCGTCTCAACGATGATCCGGTCCTCGGGCATCCGGCGAACGACCTCGCGCACGTCTTCCGCCGCCTTGAAGGTGGCGATGCCGGAAACGGAGAACCAGGCGCCGAGTTCCGCTGCCGTTTCAGCCAGTTCGATGCCGCTGGTGTAGCAGTGCATCAACAGCTTGAACGGACCCTTGGCGTGTTCTTCGCGCAGGATCGAAGCCATGACCTCGTCGGCTTCGCGCGTGTGGACCACCAGCGGCAGGCCGGTGCGGCGCGCGGCGTCGATATGCTGACGGAAGACCGCCTCCTGCTCGTCGCGCGGGCTGAGGTCGTAATGGAAATCCAGGCCGCATTCGCCGATGCCGATGACGCGCGGGCGCTGGGCCAAAGCGACCAGTTCGTCGGCGGTCAGTTCGACATGGTCCTTGGCCTCGTGCGGGTGAGCGCCGACCGTGCACCAGATGTCGTCGTGGGCCATGGCCAGGCCGTGCGTCGCCTCGAAGGTCGACAGCTTGTCCGAAATCTCGACCATCAGACGCACCCCCGCCGCGCGGGCGCGGGCGATGACGTCGTCGCGATCTTCGTCGAACTGGGGAGCGTGCAGGTTGACGTGACTGTCGATGATCATCTCAGGGCCTTGGTGCGGGCGATGTCGGCCAGGGCTCCGGCCAGAACGTCGGCGCGGTCCAGGTTGATGGCCGCCGTACGGTCCGGCAACTCGGCCAGACGCGTCCACAGTTCGGCCCAGCGTGCGCCCTGCCCCGCCGGCGCTTCCAGCGCCCGGGTTTTCACCGCCGCGATCAGCCGGTCCATCAAGGCCTCGAACCGTGCCTGGCCTTCGGCGCCGCGAAAACCGTCAGCGACCGCCATCTGCTCGGCCCGATCGACGGCGTCGCCCAGCACCCAGCTTCGCGCCAGGGCGTCGACTTCCTGCATGGCGCCGGACGACAGGGCCAGGGCTGCACCTGGCGATCCTCCAGCCATGTCGGCGGCCAGCCGCGCGTCGTCAGGATCAGCGCCCGTGCGGTTCCGCACCAGGGTCTCCAACTGATCCGGCGTCCAGATCGGGAAGCTGAGGCGGCGGCAGCGCGAGCGGATCGTCGCCAGCAGCCGACCCGGCGCATGGGTCACCAGCAGCAGGACGCCGCGCTCAGGCGGCTCCTCAAGAATCTTCAGCAAGGCGTTGGCGGCGTTGACGTTCAGATCGTCGGCGGCGTCGATGATCGCCACGCGATACTTGGCCTGCGACGGGCTCTTGGCGAAGAAACCCGGCAGGTCGCGCGCCTGATCGACCGAGATGGTCTTCTTCTGCTTGCCGCCCTCGACCAGCCGCTCCATCACCAAAAGGTCGGGATGCGACTGGGCGGCGACCAGCTGACTGACCGGATCATAGGGCCCAGCGCCCAGCGGCCCGCGCGACGGATCGGGCGCTGCGCCCAGCAGGCGGCGCGCGGCGCGATAGGCGAAGGTCGCCTTGCCGCTGCCCTCGACACCGCACAGCAGCCAGGCGTGATGCAGCCGCCCCCGGTTCAGGGCGTCCAGAAAGGCTTCCTCGGCGGCGACGTCCGGGACCAGGTCGAACCGGTCGCGCGGGTGTTCGCTCACAGCAACCGCTCGGAGACGGCGCTCCACAGGCGTTCGGAAACAGCCTCGAGCTCTCCCGTCGCGTCGATCACGACGCAGCGTTCCGGGTGACGACGCGCCACACCCAGGAAACCTTCGCGGAGCTTCTGGTGGAAGGCCAGGCCCTTGGATTCGAACCGGGTCTCGAACAGGCCGCGACCGAAGGCGCGTTCCAGTCCCACCTCGACCGGCAGGTCGAACACCAGGGTCAGGTCCGGCTGGTCCTCGGCCACGATGGCGGCGTCCAGCGCCTCGATCAGGCTTTCCGGCGCGCCGCCGCCCGCCCCCTGATAGACGCGGCTGGAATCGGCGAAACGATCGCAGACGACCCATTTGCCCTCGTCCAGAGCGGGGCGAATGGTGCGCTCCAGATGGTCTGAGCGCGCAGCGTACATCAGCAGGGTCTCAGTGCGCGGCGACCAGCGCTCGGCGTCCCCAGCCACGACGATGTTGCGAATGACCTCGGCGCCGGGCGAGCCGCCCGGCTCTCGCGTCTGGATGACGTCGATTCCAAGCGAGCGGAGATGCTCGACCAGCAGGCGCGCCTGCGTGGTCTTGCCGGCCCCCTCGCCGCCTTCGAATGTGATGAACTTACCGCGCTGCACCCGCGCACAATGGCGAGCCCGGCGCGTCAGGCAAGCCTTAACCGCCTGATATCAACAGGGCGTCGCCAAACCCGCGTGCGATGACCGCCTGGCGGGCCTGTTCGGCGGCGCCGGCGTCTGACCACGGCCCGACGATCACCCGAAACAGGGACTGTCCGTCGCTGCGGATGTTCTGAACCGAGGCCCGATCACCCAGACGGTCAGCGATTCGGCTGGCGGCGCGGCGGTCGGAATAGGCCCCCGCCTGCACCCAGTAGGCCGATGTTTCCGAGATTACAGGCGCGGCAGGCGCCAACGGCGCGGACGGTGGGCTATAGGGTGTCGGCTGGGCGGCAGGCGCGGCTTCGGCCCGCCGCATCGGCGTGCCGCCGCCGGTCCTCGGCGCGCGCCCCACATAGCGGACCCGCACCTCGCCGACGCCCTGTGACAGCAGCCCCAGTTCCTCGGCCGCCGCGCGCGACAGGTCGATGATCCGGCTGTCGACGAAGGGCCCGCGGTCATTGACGCGCAGGATGACGCGGCGCCCGTTCGCGCGGTTGGTCACCTCCACCAGGCTGGGCAGAGGCAGGGTCTTGTGCGCCGCCGTCAGGGCGTTCATGTCGAACCGTTCGCCGGTCGAGGTCGCACGACCGTGGTGCTGCGCCCCGTACCAGGAGGCCTGCCCGACTTCGTCATAGTTCGGCTGTTCGGCCGGACGATACCAACGACCGCGGATCTGATAGGGCCGCATGGTTCCCGAGACGATGGGTGCGGGATCGGTCACGACCGGCGGACGCAGCGGCGCGTCACGCCCGCCTCCGAAACTGGCGCAGGCCGCCAGGGTGGAAAAGGCGGCGGTGATCACTACGCCCTTCAGCAATCTCGCCATCATGACCGTACGCACTCCTGCTCACTCAAAGTGATCATCGCCGAGGAGGTTTCCGGTTTGGTTAACAGGGTGTTTGGGACTATGCGTCCCCGCGTCGCGGCACGCCTACGCGCCCGCGCCCAGTTCTTGAAGCGAGCGCCTTGAAACCCTCCCTCTACCAGACCCGCTCCGGGGTCTTCGCCCTGGCGACCCTGTGCTGCCTCCTGTGGGGCAGTGCTTTTCCGGCGGTCAAGAACGGCTATGCCCTGCTGCATATCGCGCCCGGCGACATCGCCAGCCAGATGCTGTTCGCGGGTTGGCGGTTCGCGCTGGCAGGGGCGATCCTGCTCTGCGTCGCGGCGGCGATGAAGAAGCCGATCATGGCGTTGAACGGTCGCCAGATGCGGCAGGTCGCCTTGCTGGGCCTAACCCAGACGACGATCCAGTATGTCTTCTTCTACGTCGGCCTGGCCCACGCCACCGGCGTGAAGTCGTCGATCATGAACGCCACCGGCGTCTTCTTCAGCGTCGTCCTGGCCCACTTCATCTATACGAACGACCGGCTCAACGGTCGCAAGACGCTGGGTTGCCTGATCGGCTTCCTGGGCGTGGTCGTGGTCAATCTGGGCGGCGGCGCCCTCGGCTTCGACTTCAACCTGCTAGGCGAGGGTTTCATCATAATCGCCGCCTTCGTGCTGGCGGCGGCCTCCATCTACGGCAAGCGTCTATCCGCCGACATGGACCCGATGGTGATGACCGGATGGCAGTTGTTCATCGGCGGCGTCGTCCTGACAACCATCGGCGCAGTCGGCGGCGGTCATCTGCAGGCTCTGGATCTGCAATCCGGCGCGCTGCTACTCTACACGGCCCTTCTGTCCTCCGTCGCCTTCGCGGTATGGAGCCTGTTGCTGAAGCATAATCCCGTCGGTCTGATTGCGGCGTTCAACTTCCTGATCCCGGTGTTCGGCGTCACCCTGTCAGCCATCTTCCTGGGCGAATCCCTGCTGCGGTGGAGCTATCTGGCGGCGCTTGCCCTGGTCTGCATCGGCATCTGGCTGGTGACCCGCCCCTCCTCCGCCGACAAGGCCTGACCCGGCTCGCTTTCCGACTGCGCTTTGTGCTTGGGCGACGGCGAACTTGACGCTATGCACGCATCCGCGCGCTGTCTCGACTCGCGCTGGACAGGTGGCCGAGTGGTTTAAGGCAGCGGTCTTGAAAACCGCCGTAGGTGAGAGCCTACCGTGGGTTCGAATCCCACCCTGTCCGCCAACGACGCCCGCAGAGCAGCCGCCGCTGCGAGAGCAATGTATTTTCTGCGGCGTTTACCATTCGTCTCACCTGACAGCGATTTTGAAACGTGCGAGTGAAACCGCCGTTTTTTGTTGAGGCCTGTGAGATTCTTACAGCGCCTCGGCGTCGGGGATTTCAGTATGTTCAATGTCGTGACGGCCGCTGTCGGCTGGACGAAGCGCGCCGCCGTTTTTACAGGCGCGGGTCTGGCTGTTCTGGGCGGGGCAAGCGCCGCGGTCGCCTCGCCGGGTTGCGACGCCATCAATCAGATATGGGGCGGCGGCGTGACCTTGAGCAATGGGGTCGAGCTTTCCGATCCCTGGCCATTGCCGCCGATGAAGGCGGGCGACGAGGTCATCTACGTCGCATCGACGACGGGCAGCACCAATACGCATGTCCCCAGCGGCGGCGGGTTCGCCCTGTACAGGAATCAAGGCGTCGCCTGGCCCGACGACATCCTGATCGAGGAGTTTGGCTCGCAAGGGAACGAACTGGCGGCGAACGGCCGGTACGTCCTTCCCGACGACAATGCGGGCTTCATCGTTTACGGCTGGAGCGGTTCGGGCGGCGCCACGCTGCGCGCCACGGTGACCTGCATGCCCGCGGCGGCCGCGCCGACCATCACCGCCCTGACGCCGGGCAGCGGACCCACCGCTGGCGGGACGAGCGTCGCCATCACCGGAGCCGATTTCACAGGCGCGACGGCCGTCACATTCGGCGGCGTGTCGGCGACGTCGTTCACGGTGAACAGCGCGACCCGGATCACGGCGACCACGCCAGCGGGCCCTGCCGGTCCTGTTCCGGTGTCGGTCGTCACCGGCCTGGGGACCAGCGCCCCTGCGACGGCTGCGACCTATACCTACGTCCAGCCCCCCGCTGCGCCGACGCTCATCTCGAACCCGCCGACAATCTCGAACAGTGCGTCGGCGCGCTTTGACTTCAGCGTCCCGCCGGGCGCCGATCTTCATGCATCCCTGGACGGCGGCGCGTACACACCGACGGCCAATCCACTGACCTTCACGGGCCTGGCCGATGGAACCCATGTGCTGCGCTACAAGGCCGTGGCGTCGGGCGTCGAGAGCGCCGTCACCAGCTACAACTGGACCATCGACACGACCCCGCCGTCTGCCCCCACGATCATTGCGCCGACCGCCGGGGCGACGGTCGCCGATCGGCCGACCTTAAGCGGCACGACTGAAATCGGGGCTACGGTGCAGGTGTTTATCGACGGCGCCCTCACAGGCGTCACTATGGCCAACGGTGCGGGGACCTGGAGCTTCACGCCCACGCTGCCTCTGCCTGTGGGGGGGCACGTGTTGACGGTTCAGGTCGTGGATGGGGTGGGCAATGTCTCGCCGCTGTCGTCGCCCGTCGCCTTCACGGTCCAGAACGCAGCACCCCCGACGGCCGGCCCGGTGGCGGTCGTCGCGCCCTATGGACAGGCGACGACCTTCGATCTGACGCCCTGGATCGGCGGCGACTACGACAGCGTCCAGCTGGTGACGGCGCCCATCTATGGCTCGCTCACCCTTATGTGGAATGGTGTAGGGACCTATACGCCGAGCAACGGCTACTCAGGCCCGGACAGCTTTACCTATACGGCCACCGGCCCCGGCGGCGTCTCCGCTCCGGGGGTGGTCACCGTGACCGTTAGCGCGCCGACCGCGCCCGTGGCGTCGCCCGCCGCCTTCGCGGTGCCCTTTGACAGTCCGGGTCACGCCATCGACCTGTCGACGTCGATCACCGGCGTGCACACCAGTTTGGCGGTCGCCTTGCAGCCGGCTCATGGCGTGGTCAGCGTCTCGGGCGATGTGGTCACCTATACGCCCGTGACCGGCTATCACGGCGCGGACAGCTTCACCTATACGGCGACGGGACCGGGCGGAATCTCGGGTCAGGCGACGGTCAGCCTGACGATCGCCGCGCCGACGGCGCCGGACATTGATCCGCCCGCGCCGGTCGTGGTGCAACCGGGTCCTGACGGAAGCTCCACCATCGCTCTGCCGCCCGCGGTGTCGGGCGTGGTGACCGGCTATCGCGTGGACAGCGCGCCCGCGCACGGCCAGGTCGTCATCCAGGCGCCGGGCAGCGGCGGCGCAGGCTGGAGCGTGGCCTATACGCCCGCTCCTGGCTTCATGGGCGAAGACACGATCGCCGTGGTGGCCCAGGGACCGGGCGGCGAGTCCGCGCCGGCGACCATGACCTTCCGCGTTCTGGGTCAGGCCCCGGATCTGCAAGGCGTGTCGCAGAGCGGTCAGGCCGTGGTGTTCTCGCCGACGGCCGGTCTGACCGGCGGCCCCTTCCAGGCTCTGGTGATCACGCGCCAGCCGACCAGCGGGACGGCTCAGGTCGATGGCCTGAAGATCATCTACACCCCCGACGCCAGCGCGGCGCCGGCGGCCCGTCGCATGGCGATGCGCGCGGCGGCGGCCCCTGCGGCGGCCACGCCGATGTCGTTGGACTACGCCGTCGTCCTGCCCTTCGGCCAGTCCCTGCCGGGCACGATCGAGGTCCAGGCCGTAACGATCCCGACACTGACGTCCTTGACCGCCACCACCCTGGCAGGGCGTCCGGTGACGGTGTCCCTGACGGACAAGGCGACGGGCGGTCCCTTCGTCGGCGCGACCGTGGTCGGCGTCTCCAACCAGGCCGGAACCGCCACCCTGACCGAGGGCGGCGTCGCCGGGAACCGGACCTATGATGTGACCTTCACCCCCGAGGGCGACTTCACCGGAACGGCCAGCGTCACCTACACCCTGTCCAACGCGGGCGGTCCGGCCACGGGCGTCCTGACGGTCACGGTCGAGCCGCGGTCCGATCCCTCGCTGGACCCGGAAGTGCGCGGCCTCGTCTCGGCCCAGGCCGACACGGCGCGCCGCTTCGCCCGGTCGCAGGCCGACAACTTCCACCGCCGCCTCGAACAGGTGCGGCGCGGCGGCGGCGCGGGCCTCAGCAACCAGATGCGCCTCAACCTGGGCGACGGCGGCCTGAACCAGGACCCGCGCGAAGCCCTGCGTCAGCAACTGGGCCAGTCGCCCAGCGACGACGGCTTCGACCGTCTGCCGTCTGCCCAAACGCCTGCGGTCGACGCCGCGACGCGTCAGGCTAACGCTGGCCAACCCGCCAAGGGCGGGCTCGGCGTCTGGACGGCGGGCGCCATCGACTGGGGTCGTCGCGACGCCCAGGGTCAGCGCGACTATCGCTTCAGCACCTCGGGCGTCAGCGCGGGCGTGGACATGGCGGTGTCGGATCGCTGGGTCGCGGGCGTCGGCCTCGGCTACGGCCATGACCGCACCAAGGTCGGCGACAACGGCACCCTGTCCGAGGCCGACAGCTATGTCGGCGCCCTCTACGGCAGCTGGCGCGCGACCGACGACCTGATCGTCGACGGCGTGCTGGGCTACGGCTCGCTGGCGTTCGACAGCCGCCGCTGGTCGTCGGATGCCGGCGAGTTCGCCTTCGGCGAGCGTTCCGGCTCGGTGCTGTTCGGCTCGGCCTCGGTCGCGCTGGAACGCTCGGCCGCCGGTCTGGCCTGGGCGCCCTACGCCCGCGTTCAGTTCGGCAAGGTCGATCTGGACGCCTTCACCGAAAGCGGCGCAGGCGTCTTCGCTCTGAAGTACGACGCCATGACGGTCGACACCCTGGCTGCGGCCCTCGGCGCCAGCCTCGACTGGACCCTGCAACGTCGCTCAGGCGTGCTGACGCCCGGCCTTCGCATCGAATGGCGTCATGAGTTCGAGGGCGCGGACGATCAAGCCGTCTCCTACGCCGACTGGCTGGCCAGCCCCGACTACATGGTCGGCCTGGAACGCTGGGCGCGCGACAGCCTCAGCCTGAGCATGGGCGTCCAATGGCGTGCGATTTCAGGTTGGAGCTACGGCGTCGACTATCAGGGACAATTGGGCGAGGACCTGTCGAGCCACGGCCTCAAGCTTCGCCTGATGAAGACCTTCTAGGCTGAAAGGGGCGGTCCATGAGCGGGCCGCCCCGCCATCAGGCTGGCAAAAATCCCTTGCCCGACATCAGCGCTCCATCCAGGCGCGGCGGGCGCGCCCCAGCCGACTTGCCACTTCGTCCAGCACGGCGTCCGGCTTGGCGAAACACAGGCGCAGCACGCTGTCGCCGGCATCCCCCGACATGAAGGCTGACACCGGAATCCCGGCGACGCCATGCTCGGCGACCGCCCAATCAGCAAACGCGACAGCGCCCGCGTCGACGCCAGAGGCCTTCAGATCAAGGCAGAGGAAATAGGTCGCTTCGGACGGCAGCACCTTGAAGCCTTCGGCCTGCAAACCCGCCGCCAGATGGTCGCGCGACCGCGCCAGCGCCGCCGCCTGATCCGCAAAACGCTGCGACGGCCAGGCCAGCCCCTCAGCCACAGCTGACTGCAGATGAGGCGGGGTTGAAAAGGCGAGATACTGATGCGCCTTGGCCGCAGCCTCCAGCAGAACCCCGCCGCCGATGATGAGACCGATCTTCCATCCTGTCAGGCCGAACAGTTTGCCCGCCGAGCCAATCTTCAGCGTCCGCTCGAACATGCCGGGCGCGGTCGACAGCGAGACGTGCCGACGGCCGTCATAGACCAGCCGCTCCCACACCTCGTCGCTGACGGCGACCAGATCATGCCATCGACAGACGGCGGCGACAGCCTCGACTTCTTCCTGATCAAAGGCGCGGCCCGCGGGATTGAGCGGATTGTTGAAAACCAGAACGCGGGTGCGCGGCGTCACGACGGCCTCCAGCGCATCGACGGTCAAGCGCCACTCGGGCGGGCGCAACGACACAGCCCGCACGACGCCGCCCGCGCGCTCGATCAGCGGACGATAGGCGTCATAGGCCGGCTCGATGATGATCGCTTCGTCGCCCGGCGTGATGACGGCCATCAGGGCCGCGGCAATCGCTTCCGTCGCCCCGGACGTGACCACCACGTTCTCAGACGTCAGCGCCAGACCGTCGAAACGATGATAGAAGTTCGCCGCCGCAGCCCGCAGTTCCGGCAATCCTCGTGAAGGCGGATACTGATTGCCCCGCTCCTGCAGCGCCCGCGCCGCCGCGTCGAGAAGATCGACCGGCTCGGGACCGTCGGGGAACCCCTGCCCCAGATTGACCGCGTCGTGCGCCCGCGCGAGCCCGGACATGCGTTCGAACACGGTCGTCGGCATGCTGGAGAACAAGGGATTGAGATGCATCCCCGAAGGCTACTCCAAGACGCTCTCGAACCGTCAAGAAAAGCGCGTCCCGCGGTTTCGACAGAGTAAGCGCCTCTTGGGAGAGGCGCCTCATTCAGCCGATGGACATGACCACCCGCCCCTCGATCTGACCCTTGTGCATCCGCGCGAAGATGTCGTTGATGTTGTCCAGCGGTTCGACCGAGATCGTGGACTTCACCTTGCCGTCGGCGGCGAAGTCGAGGGCTTCCTGAAGGTCCAGCCGCGTGCCGACGATCGAGCCGCGCACCGTCGTCCCGTTCAACACCATGTCGAAGATCGACAGCGGAAAATCGCCGGGCGGCAGGCCGTTCAGGGCCACGGTCGCTCCGCGCGCGGTCATGCCCAGCGCCTGCTCGAAGGCCTTGGGCGACACGGCTGTCACCAGAACGCCCTGGGCGCCGCCGTCGGTCTGGCGCTTGATGTCGGCGGCGGGGTCGTTCGAGGTCTTGGCGTTGACCGTCACGCTTGCGCCCAGCCGGCGCGCCAGATCCAGCTTGGCGTCATCGACATCGACCGCCGCCACATTCAACCCCATGGCCTTGGCGTATTGCACCGCCAGATGGCCCAGGCCGCCGACGCCCGAGATCACCATCCAGTCGCCGGGCTTGGTGTCCGTCACCTTCAGCCCCTTGTAGACGGTCACCCCCGCGCACAGGATCGGCGCAATCTCCTCGAAGCCAATGTTGGCGGGCAGGTGGCCGACGAAGTTCGGGTCGGCCACCACATATTCCGCGAAGCTGCCGTTGACCGAATAGCCGGTGTTTTGCTGCTCGTGGCACAGGGTCTCCCAACCGCCGAGGCAATGCCGGCAATGGCCGCAGGCGGTGTAGAGCCAGGGCACGCCAACGCGATCCCCTTCCTTGACGTGCTTGACCCCGGCGCCGACGCCCGAGACGTAGCCGACGCCCTCATGGCCCGGAATGAAGGGCGGGTTCGGCTTGACCGGCCAGTCGCCCTCGGCCGCGTGCAGGTCGGTGTGGCAGACGCCGGTGGCCTCGATCTTCACCTGGATCATGCCGGGGCCCGGCGTGGGGATCGGGGCGTCCTCGATCACCAGGGGCTTGCCGAACTCACGCACGACGGCGGCCTTCATGGACTTGGCCATGATCACTACTCCTCGGTTGGATCGCTAAAGAGAAAGGCGCGAGCTAAACGCCCGCGCCTTCAAAAGGATCAGAAGAAGCCCAGCTTGTCGGGGCTGTAGCTGACCAGCAGGTTCTTGGTCTGCTGATAGTGGTCCAGCATCATGCGGTGGTTCTCGCGGCCGATGCCCGACTTCTTGTAGCCGCCGAAGGCCGCGTGCGCCGGATACTGGTGGTAGCAGTTGGTCCAGACGCGCCCCGCCTGAATGGCCCGCCCCGCGCGGTAGGCCGTGTTCATGTCGCGCGACCAGACCCCGGCGCCCAGGCCGTATTCGGTGTCATTGGCGATGGCGATAGCCTCCTCCAGCGTCCTGAAGGTGGTCACGGCCAGAACCGGACCGAAGATCTCCTCCTGGAAGACGCGCATGTCGTTGGTGCCCTTGAACACCGTCGGCTTGACGTAATAGCCGCCGGCCAGATCATCCTTCAGCACCGCCTGATCGCCGCCGGTCAGCACCTCGGCGCCCTCGTCCTTGCCGATCTTCAGATAGGACAGGATCTTCTTCAGCTGCTGGTCCGAGGCCTGGGCGCCGACCTGGGTGGTCGGGTCCAGCGGGTCTCCCTGCTTGATGGCTTCGACGCGGGCGATCGCCTTCTCGATGAAGGCCTCATAGATGTCTTCGTGAATCAGGGCCCGGCTGGGGCAGGTGCAGACCTCGCCCTGGTTCAGCGCAAACATGGCGAAGCCTTCCAGCGCCTTGTCGAGGAAGGCGTCGTCAGCGTCCATCACGTCCTTGAAGAAGATGTTCGGTGACTTGCCGCCCAGCTCCAGCGTCACCGGAATGATGTTCTGAGTGGCGTACTCCATGATCTTCTGACCGACGGCGGTCGAGCCGGTGAAGGCGATCTTGGCGATGCGCGGATTGGTGGCCAGCGGCTCGCCGACCTCGATCCCCGTGCCCGAGACGATGTTCAGCACGCCCGGCGGCAGGATGTCCTGAATCAGCTCCATAAGCAGCAGGATGGAGGCCGGAGTCTGCTCGGCCGGTTTCAGCACGATGCAGTTGCCCGCCGCCAGCGCCGGAGCGATCTTCCACGCCGCCATCAGGATGGGGAAGTTCCACGGAATGATCTGACCGACCACGCCCAGCGGCTCATGGAAGTGATAGGCGACCGTGTCGTTATCCAGTTCCGAAATGCCGCCTTCCTGCGCCCGGATGCAGCCCGCGAAATAGCGGAAGTGGTCGACGGCGAGCGGAATATCGGCCGCGAGCGTTTCACGCACCGGCTTGCCGTTATCCCAGGTCTCGGCTTCGGCCACGGCCTGGAGGTTGGCCTCGATGCGGTCGGCGATCCTGTTCAGGATCAGGGCGCGCTGGGCGACGCTGGTCTTGCCCCAGGCGTCCTTGGCGGCGTGGGCGGCGTCCAGCGCCAGCTCGACGTCGGCCGCGTCCGAGCGAGCGATCTCGCACAGGACGCGGCCGTTCACCGGGGAGGTGTTCTCGAAATAGCGGCCGCTGACCGGGGCGACCCACTGGCCGCCGATGAAGTTGTCGTAGCGCGCCCTGTACTTCGGGGTCACGGCGCGGATGAATTCGGGCTTGGTCACGAAAGGCCTCCTGCTGGTTTCCTCGGGCGCCGGTTGTTCGGCGTCGTTTGAGGCCAGTTTGGTCGGCAGGAGGCCGAGCGCCAGACGGCGACGAAATGGTGCGGCGCAAACCTGTCGCAGGATTGCGACAGATCAGTGCAGGTCGATCAGACCCAGACGATGCAGCTTGCGGTGCAGGGTGGCGCGACTGACGCCCAGGGCGCGCGCTGCGGCCGAGACATTGCCCCCGGTGCGGGCCAACGCCCGCCGCACGGCCCCGCGTTCCGCTTCCAGCAAATCGGCCTCGGCGCCGCCCGGCGTCAGCAGGTCGGAAGCTGGCAGCTGGGCTGCGATCCGCTCATCGGTGATGGACAGGGACAGCCGCGCAGCCCGCGTGGCCCCGATCACCAGATCGTGCCGGTCGACGGCCAGCAGGGCCGCTGCATTGCGCTCGCTGGCCCCGCCCGCCAGCACAATGCGTGCATCGGCGAAGGCCTGGCGGAAGGTCTGGGCCTCGATAGCACGGGCCGCATCCGAAACGGCCGCCGAGATCAGCCCCAGGATGGCCTCGGTCGCATCCGCCCGGCACGACGACACGTCCAGCGCCCCGGCCAGCCGCCCCATGTGGTCGTGGATTGGATGGGTGATGCAGCTGAGGCCGGTGTTGCGGGCGTGGAAATGCTGTTCACGATGGATGGTCACGGCGCGATGCTCGGCCAGGGCTGTGCCGATGCCGTTGGTGCCCTCAACCGCTTCGGACCAGACCGCGCCGGGCCACAGGCCCCAACGATGGAAGGTGTCGTCGTCGGCCACGGCCCCACGCCGCTCGACCGGCACCCCCTCGGCGTTGGTCAACAGGACGCAGCACCCCACCCCGCCGACGGCCAGGAACAGCCTGTCCAGCACGCCCTCGGCAGCGCGCGTCAGCGGCTCCATCGCCTGACGCGCCTCAAGCAACTGCTGCTCGGTGATGGTCTCGACCCGGCCATGCCCCGCAGGATCGAGGCCGTAGAGAGTCATGGACCGTCGCCACGACGCCGCGAGGGCCGAACGCGCGCCCGCGCCTTCGTCCAGCGCCTGCCGGATCAGACTGCCGTGATCATTGCGCAACCGATCGCCCACGGTCGTCTCCAAGGGTTCCCTCCAGCCCGATCTGACCTCCCCTGGCCGCCGACGTCAATCCAACCCACGGGCGGGCGCGATCACGTCTGCTTCGGATCATCCTCCCGCAACAGATCATCGATCTGCGCCTGGCCCAACCCCTGCCCCCGCAACGAGGGGCCATTTTCAAGGCTGTCGGGCGCCGATTGCGAAGGCTCAGTCGATGGAGCAGCGGAGCAAAGCTGGGTCAGTCTCTGGCCGATCAGATCCTCGAAGGCGCATAGCTCCAGAACAGTCATCAACCCGCCCTCCAACCGGGACAGCGCGGTGTCGTCGCCGTCTCGAAGCAAGGCGATGTCGCGCAACCCCGCTTCATGGAACGCCAAAAGAGCCTCCGTCGCGTTCGCCAGTTCCTGGCGGATATCCGCGACGATTTCTGCGAAAGCATCGGACCGCAGCATTTCAGAACTCACCGAGCACCGCCGTCAGCTTCTGTTTCAGCACCGCGTGGGTGAAGGGCTTGATGATGTAGCTGTTCACCCCTGCCTGCCGAGCGGCGATGACGTTCTCGACCTTGGCCTCGGCCGTCACGAGCACGAAAGGCAGCGCTCTGGTCCTGGGGTCGGCGCGCACCGCCTTCAGCAGTTCAAAGCCCGTCATCGGCGCCATGTTCCAGTCCGACAGGACCAGTCCGTAGCCGTTCTCGCCAATCATCGACAGGGCGGTCGGCCCGTCCGTCGCCTCGTCCACATTCATGAAGCCGAGCTGGTTCAACAGCCCCCGCACGATCCGCACCATCGTCTTGTAGTCGTCGACGACCAGGATCTTCATCGATTTATCGACAGCCATTATTGCCCTCCATCACCCTCCGTGACCCGGCAAGATGAACGACGATATCGTCAATAAATTCTGGACATTGATGCAGATCAATTTCCCATTGAAACGATCAAAAGATCAATTGAATGCGCCTTGGGTGCAAAAATAGGCATAAATCTACAAAATACTTACCCCTCAATGACAGTAAAAACATTTGTTCATCTGTACATTTTGTAAAAATATTGCAGATCGACCGACGTTTATTCATATCAACAAACTCGAATCTCTAGATAACAGCGCCATTCCACGCGTTCATACGTTTGGCGCCAGCCCGTCGGAACTGCCGCCACAGACTGTCAGGGAGGGGCTGTGGACGAGGTTCTGGGCGACTTCATCGCGGAAACGCGCGAGGGCCTTGAGGCGCTGGACAGCGAACTGGTGCGCTTCGAGCGCAATCCGCATGATCCCGCCCCCCTGGCCAGCGTCTTCCGCCTGATGCACACCATCAAGGGGGCGTGCGGCTTCATCGGCCTGGTGCGACTGCAGCGCATCGCCCATGCGGCGGAAGAGGTGCTGGGCGGATTCCGCGACGGCTCCCTGACCGTCAGCGCCGCCGCCGTCACCACCATCCTTGAGGCCGTGGACGTGATCCGCGGCCTGATCGACGCCCTAGACGCGACCGGCGAGGAACCGGCGGGCGAAGACGCCTCTCTGATCGCCCGACTGGAAGCCGCCTGCGCACCCGCCGCACCCGCCACCATACCTGCGCAGGACGCCGCCTCCCTTCCCTTGATCGAACGCCTGGGCGGCGACGCTACGCTGGACGCCGCCGCCGAGGCCGCCACGCCGGCGCTGATGCAGCTGACCGCGCTCGCTCCCCGGCTCGGCGACGCCGACCCCGTCCTGTTGCAGGCCGCCCTGTTGCAGGGCCTGCTGGGCGCCGCGCGCCACGGCGACGCCGGCGCCCTGCCCCGGGCCCTGCATGAGATCGCCGACGTCCGCTTGGACGACGGCATGCCGCACACCCTGTTCAACCTGGTCGCCGTCGCTCTGGAAGCCCTGGGCGCCGCGCCCGAGGACGTGGCGGAGCTGGCCGCCCGCACCCTGGCCGATGCGGACGTCGCTCCCGCTCCCGCCCCCTCCGCCGCAGCCGCAGCCGCGCCCCAGCCCGCGCTAGATGACGCCCCGCAACCCGCTGGCGCAGGCAAGTCCGCCGCCACCATCCGCATCAACGTCGAGGTGCTGGAACAGTTGATGCGCTCCGTCAGCGAGCTGGTGCTGATCCGCAACCAGATGATCCAGACACTGCGGCTGGAGCCGGAAAGCCCGTTCAAGGCCCCGCTGCATCGCCTCAATCAGGTGACCAGCGAGATCCAGGAAAAAGTCATGGTCGCCCGCATGCAGCCGATCGGCGGCGCCTGGGCCAAGCTGCCGCGTCTGGTGCGAGACCTCGAGAACGAACTCGGCAAGCGCATCGAACTGCACATGTCCGGCCAGGAGACCGAGCTGGACCGACAGGTCATGGAACTGATCCGCGACCCGCTGACCCACATGATCCGCAACGCCGCCGATCACGGACTGGAGACGCCGGACCAGCGCCGCGCCGCCGGCAAGCCCGAGGCCGGGCGCATCACCCTGTCAGCGCGCCACGAAGGCGGCGCCATCGTCATCGAAGTAGCCGACGACGGGCGCGGCCTGCCGGTGTCGCGCCTGCGCGCCAAGGCCGTGGCTCTGGACCTGCTGTCGCCCGCCGAGGTCGAACAGATGAGCGACGCCGAGGCGATGCAGCTGATCTTCCGCGCCGGTTTCTCGACCGCGTCCCAGGTCACCAGCGTCTCGGGCCGGGGCGTCGGCATGGACGTGGTGCGCGCCAACATCGAACAGATCGGCGGCGCTATCGAGCTGAACTCCGTCGAGGGTCGGGGCGCCTGCTTCACCGTCCGCATCCCGCTGACCCTGACCATCGTCTCGGCCCTGATCGTCGAGGCGGGCGGCGAGCGGTTCGCCCTGCCCCAGTCGTCGGTCATCGAACTGGTCAGCGCCAGCGGCGCCTCGGGCCGCAACATCGAGACAATCGAGCAGGCCCCGGTGCTGCGCCTGCGCGAGCGGCTGCTGCCGCTGGTGTCGCTGCAACGTCTGCTGAAGCTGAGCGACGACGCCCCGCCCTCGACGCAGGGCAAGGCGGCGAACGAGACCTGCATCGTGGTCACCCATTTCGGGGCCAGCACCTTCGGCGTCATCGTCGACCGGGTCTTCGACATCGAGGAGATCGTGGTCAAGCCGGTGGCCGGGGTGCTGCGCCACCTCAACCTCTATTCCGGGGCGACCATCCTCGGCGACGGGGCCGTCATCATGATCCTGGACCCCAAGGGGGCGGCGCGTACCGCCGGCGTCGATCAACTGGCCGGGCAGCTTGCCGCTCCGAGCAGCCACGGCGCCGAGGGCGAAACCGCCGCCGCGCTCGAGGAGCAGTCCCTGCTGCTGTTCCGCGCCAGCGACGCAACCCTGCGCGCGGCCCCGCTGGCCGCCGTGTCCCGCATCGAGGAGATCGAGGCCCGCCAGATCGAACGGGTCGAGGGCCGCGCGGTCATGCAGTATCGCGGACGCCTGATGCCGGTCATGGGCGCCGACGGCGGGTCGCCGGACTGGTCCGGGCCGGGCCGCCGTCCCCTGCTGGTGCTGGCGCGCGAGGAACAAGCGCTCGGCCTGCTGATCGAGGAGATCGTCGACATCGTTGAAACCGCCGCCCGGCCCGACATCAGCGGCGCAGGCGGGCTGACGCTCGGCGGCCTGATCGTGCTGGACCAGGCCGCAGACCTGATCGATGTCGACGCATATTGGCGCCGGGCCTTCGCTGCAGCCGAGGCCCCTGCCCCCGCCTCCGGTCTCGGCCTGCCCGCCGGACTGAAGCGCCTGCTGGTGATCGACCCCAGCGCCTTCTCCCAGTTGCTGCTGCGACCCCTGCTGGCCCAGGCCGGCTACGACGTGACCGTGACCCCAGACGCCGAAGGAGCGCTGGCCCGGCACGACGCCGACGAGGCCTACGACCTGATCCTGGCCGACCTGCAGCCCAGCCGCGCGCGCGAGTTCGCCCGCATCCTGGCCCGCGCCGATCAGTGGCACGCGACCCCGCTGCTGAGCCTCAGCCTGCTGAACGGCGGCGGTCCGGCCCTGGACGCCGGCCTGCTGCTGGACGCGGTGTCCAACGCCCTGACGCCCGAAAGCACGGCGGCATGAACGCGCTGAATCCGACAGCGGAGGCCGGACTGGTCTCGATCCAGATCGGCGGCCAGACGTTTGGCGTGCCGGTCCTGGAGGTGCAGGACGTCATCAACCGCACGGCGATCAACCGCGTCCCCCTGGCCCCGCCCGAGATCGCCGGGTCGCTGAACCTGCGCGGCCGGATCGTCACCGCCATCGACATGCGCCGTCGCTTGGGCCTGCCATCTCAGGCCGAAGACCAGGGCGTGTCCGTCATCGTCGAACAGTCGTCAGGCGAGCTCTACGCCCTGATGGTCGACGACGTGGGCGATGTGCTGTGGCTCCCGCCCTCGGCGTTCGAGCCGCCCCCGCCGACCCTGTCGCCCGCCTGGCGCGACCTGTGCGACGGCCTCTACCGGCTGGAAGACAGCCTGATGCTGGTGCTGCGGACCGAGGCCGTTCTGACGCTGACCCCGCCGCCCGTTGGCGACACCCCCGATTCAACCCGCCGCACGGCGGACCACGCCCTTCACGGAGATCGATCATGACCAGCGCAGCCACGGCGCGCAGCGCCCGCGCCCTCGACCAGAGCGTTCAGCCGGTCGAATGGACTCCCGACTTCGAGCAACTGCTGGACGACGCGCCGGTCAACATCATGATCTGCGACCTGATCGACTTCCAGATCACCTACGCCAACAAGGCCACGCTGACGACACTGCGGTCGATCGAGCACGTCCTGCCGATCCGAGCGGATGATCTGGTCGGCGCCTCGATCGACGTCTTTCACAAGGCCCCGGCCCATCAGCGCCGGATGCTGGCCGACCCGCGCAACCTGCCCCACCGCGCCTCCATCGAGATCGGCGGCGAGCACCTGGACCTGCTGGTCAGCGCCGTGCTGGACGACCAGGGCCGCTACGTCGCCGCCATGACGACCTGGTCGCTACAGACCGAGAAGGTCAAGGCCGAGCGCGACAACCAGCGCCTGCTGCAGATGCTGGACGACATGCCGCTCAACGTCATGATGTGTGAGCCGGAAGAGCTGCGCCTGACCTATGTGAACCGCCGCTCCATCGAGACCCTGCGCCCGCTGCAGCATCTTCTGGCCGTGCCGGTCGACAAGATGCTGGGTCAGTCCATCGACATCTTCCACAAGCACCCGGAGCATCAGCGCCGAATGCTGGCCGATCACAGCCGCCTGCCCCACCGGGCGCTGATCCAGCTGGGCGATCACAAGCTGGACCTCAACATCGCCGCCGTGCGCACGCCCCAGGGGCAGGTGTCGGGCCTGATGCTGACCTGGGCCGTCGTCACCGAACAGGCCCGCTTCATCGACCGCGTCAACGACTTCAGCCAGGACGTCGCCGGGGCGGCCGCCGCCCTCAGCAGCATGGCCCAGGGCATGGCCGCCAGCGCCGAGGAGACCAACAGCCAGGCTTCGGCCGTGGCCGTCGCCTCCGACGAGGCCTCGTCCAACGTCCAGACGGTCGCCGCCGCCGCCGAGGAGCTGTCCGCTTCGATCCAGGAGATCACCCGTCAGGTCGAGCAGTCCAGCAGCATCTCGCGCCACGCGGTCGAGGAGGCCCTGTCCACCGACGAGACCATGCGCGGCCTGGCGGATTCAGCCGAACGCGTCGGTGAGGTCGTCGGCCTGATCCAGGAGATCGCCGCCCAGACCAAGCTGCTGGCCCTGAACGCCACCATCGAATCCGCCCGCGCGGGCGAGGCCGGAAAGGGCTTCGCCGTCGTCGCCTCGGAGGTGAAGAACCTGGCCGATCAGACGGCCCGCGCCACCAAGCAGATCGCCGATCAGGTCAACTCGATCCAGAAGGCCAGCCACGCCGCCGTCAGCGCCATCGAGAGCATCCGCCGCACCATCGAACGCGCCAGCGAAGCCTCCTCGGCCATCGCCAGCGCCGTCGAGGAACAGGGCGCGGCGACGCAGGAGATCACCCGCAACGTCCAGGAAGCGGCCATGGGCACGCGCGAGGTCTCGGCTAATATCGTCGCCGTGACCGCCACAGCCTCGGACAACGCTCAGGCGGCGACCGACATGCTGGCGGCGACGGCGGGCCTGACGGAAAAGGCGCGCGAACTCGACGCCCTGCGCGCCGAGATCGAAGCCTTCATGCGCGGCTGACGACGCTCCGACCGGGGGCGGCGCGCCGGAACAGGCCGGCCGCCCCCGGCGTCAGCTCAAAGGCGTCGGTCACGCCCAGCACGGTCTCGGCGCTGCCCAGGAACAGGCCGCCGTCCTCGGCCAGCGTCCGCGCCATGCGCTGCAGCACAGCCCGCTTCTGATCCACGTCGAAATAGATCAGGACGTTGCGGCAGAAGACGACGTCGAACGTCCCCGGCAGACTATCGTTCAGCAGGTTGTGCGGCCGAAAACTGACCAGAGCCCGCAGTTCGGGACTGACGCGCCAGCCGTGGCCGTCGCGCACGAACCAGCGGTCGCGGCGGGCGTCGGTCAGGCCGCGCCGCACCTCGAAGTCGCTGTACAGCCCCTCCTCAGCCTTCTTCAGGATCGGCCGCGACATGTCGGTGGCCACGATCTCCAGTCGCCAGCCCGTCAGGCGCACGCCCATCTCCTTCAGCAGGATGGCGATCGAATAGGGCTCCTGGCCGCTGGAGCAGGCGGCGCACCAGATCCGCAGCGTCCGCGTCGCCGCCCGCGCCTCGACCAGCTGCGGCAAGACCCGTCCGGCCAACAGGTTGAACGGGGTGCCGTCGCGAAAGAAGAAGGACTCGTGCGTGGCCATGGCCTCGACACAGCGCACCAGCAGCGGCTCAGCCGACGGCCCGCCCGCGCGTAGGCGCTCCAGCAGCTGGGGCACGCCCGCCAGCCCTTCGGCGCGCGCCAGAGGCCCCAGGCGGCTCTCGACGAGGTAGCCCTTGCTGGGACTCAGAATGAGTCCCGAACGCTCCTTCACCAGACGACAGAAATGCTCGAAGTCCGGCCCGGTCACGCGGCGCTCTCCGTCATGCGTCTAAGCCACGGCCCGATGTCGTCCAGCGGCAGCACGGCCTCGGCCAGACCTGTAGCCGCCGCTGCCGCCGGCATCCCCCAGACGGCGCTTGTCGCCTGATCCTGAGCGATGAAGCGTCCCCCGCCACGCGCCACCGCCTCGCAGCCCCGCGCTCCGTCCGCTCCCATGCCCGTCAGAATGGCCGCCAGGGCTCCGTCGCCATAGACGGCGGCTAGGCTGCGCAGCATCGGATCCACGGCGGGGCGGCAGAAATGCTCGGGCGCGCCCTGATCGAGGCGGATGACTGGCGAGGTCGGGCCGTTCTCGACCGTCATGTGCCAGCCGCCCGGCGCCACATAGATCCGCCCCGGCAGGACCGCCTCGCCGTCCCTGCCCTCGGCGCAGGGCCGACCCGCCGCCCGCTCGATCTGCTCGGCCAGCAAGGCGGTGAAGGTCGCCGGCATGTGCTGGGTCAGCAGAATGGGCTGACGCATCGCCGCGCCCTGCAAGACCCGAAACAGCTTGAGCAGCGCGGGTGGGCCGCCGGTCGAGGCGCCGATACCCAAGGCCCGCACCAGGGGCCGCCGCGTCGACGGATGGGCTGGAACCGGCTTGGTCATCGGCGTCGCGCTGACTCTCAAGGGCCGAGACGGCGTCGTCAGCGCCTTGATGCGGGCGATCAGGTCCCGTCCGAACTCGGTCGCCGTGGCGATCCCGGCTTCAGGCTTGGCCACATAGTCGGCGGCCCCGATCCGCAGCGCCTCCAGGCTGATCTCTGCGTTGCGGCGCGTCAGGGTCGAAACCATGATCACCTTGACCGAAGGATGCTCGACGACGATCCGACGCAACGCGGTCAGACCGTCCATAACCGGCATCTCGATATCCAGCAGCACCACGTCCAGCGTGTGCTGCCCAAGCTCCCGCAGGGCCGCTTCACCGTTCGTGGCCGTGGCCGCGACTTCGAGCTGCCCATCAGCCTCCAGGAGACGCCGAACGACGCCGCGCACGACGGCGGAGTCGTCAACAATCATGACCTTAATCGCCTGTGAGGCGTTCCCCATTGCCTTCGCCCCCCAACATCGGCACTGCAGCGCACTGAACAATCATTTCGATACCGATAGACGCGATAACTGCGGAGACCGGCTCAATCGAACAGATTATTATCGATACGATTCAAATCGTAACAATACATGATTAATAAAAGGGGAAGCTGGCGACAGATAAACTCAGCCTAGATGGAAGAATAACATTAGAAATGCTCATTTCACCACCAAGAGAGCATTCAATTACCCTCCAGGTTCAATCTGATTGCCTCTAGCTAACATATGGCGTTCAATATCCTCACCCTCACCGGCGAACAAATTCGTGCTGCCCGCGCGCTTTCACGAATCGAGCAAACCGAGCTGGCCCGCCTGTCCGGTCTTAGCCTCGAGACGATCAAGCGCCTGGAGCGTATTCGCGGGACCGTGGACGCCAACGCCCGAACCCTGCGGGCCATTCAGGACGCCTTCGCCACGATCGGCGTCGAGTTCGACGGGGATGGCGCGGGCCAGGTCGGCGTCCTGCAGCGAACACCGGACCTGATCAAGGACCGCCTGGCGCCTCGCTCCGAAGACCCCCCGGCGAAGGGCATGCATCGCCTCATCTACCACAGCCGCATTGCGCGGGTCGGCGATGAAAGCCTCCGCCCGATGCTGGCCTATATTCACCAGGAAGCTCAGACCCTGCACGCCGGGATCGACGTCACCGGCATCATCTTCGCTCGCGAAGGCCGCCTGCTGCAGGCTCTTGAGGGTGAGCGCGACGCCGTGCACCAAGCCTACCACGCCATCTCCTGCTACCCCCAGCATCAGGAGCTTCGCCTGATCGAAGATCGCGCGACGACCAGACGCCTCTTCCCCGATTTCAGCTTCTGCTGCGGCCTCTTCCCTTCGGACCTCGAGCATATGGCGGGCGAACCCGCGTTCGAGGGCGGCTTCAACCCCGATAGGCTGGCGCCCGCCTCGGCCGCTGGCGTGCTCGGTATGGCTCACGACTTGCAAAAGAGCGCGCCGCGCGACTCGCGCGGAGCGCCCGGAGCCTGCGCCCTGGCCTCCGTCTGCCTCGACGCCACCTGCGGAGCTCCTATGGCGTCAGCCGGTCGCTTTGCGCCTCAGGCGCACTGAACTGCCCCAACGGACACCCTCGCACACCAGCAGGGTTAAGTATTGGATTTTGTTGCAATAATTAATCATAACGCTAAAAATACCAGCGAGATTTTACAGCCCGGACATCCCGACTGACGACGCCCCGTCCTCATCGTGCGCCCCCTCCAGGAGGCTTCGAAATTAAACACGCCCATCGAGGCGGGCAGAACGGCCCGCAAGACGCCCGTTCGCGCTGGCGGCATGCGCGGGACGCGCTCAGCAAGACGCTGGCGGTTCAGGCCGGCCTCCCGGAAACGCTGGAGGACATCCTCAGCAGCATCCTGAACATCTCCTCCGAAGGCATCATCGTCGTCGATCAGGACATGCGCATCCTGCTGTTCAGCAAGGGCGCCGAGGTCATCTTCGGCTATTCGGCGCCCGAAATCCTGGGGCGGTCGATCGACGTTCTGATTCCGACAGAGCGCCGGGATATCCACCAACAGCGCGTCCAGGGCTTCGCCGCCGGCGCCATCCTCAGCCGACGGATGAGCAATCGCAACGACGTCACAGGCCTGACAAAGGACGGTCGGATCGTGCCGGTCGAAGTCGGCCTGTCCAAGCTGGCGACGCGTCACGGCGCCATCTTCACCGCCATCATCCGCGACATCTCGCAAGCCCTGACGGCCGAAGCCGAGCTGAACCAGGCGGTCGGCGACGCCACCGCCGCAAACGCCGCCAAATCCGCCTTCCTCGCCGCCATGAGCCACGAGGTCCGCACCCCGCTCAACGGTGTTCTGGGCATGGCCCAGGCTATGGCCCGCGATCCCCTGCCGCCGAAACAGGCCGAACGTCTCGAGATCATTCGTCGCTCAGGTGAAAGCCTGCTGGGCATCCTCAACGACATGCTCGACCTCTCCAAGATCGAGGCGGGCAAGCTCGAGATGGAGGTCATCGAATTCGATCTCGGCGAGTTGATCAGCGGAACGCACGACACATTTTCCGCTCTCGCCGCGCAAAAGGGCCTCCAGTTCGACCTGCACGTCGCCGAGCGCGCCGAAGGCGCCTATCTCGGCGACCCGTTGCGACTGCGCCAGATACTGAACAACCTCATCTCGAACGCCGTCAAATTCACCGAGCGAGGACGGGTGGACGTCAGCGTCGACAGAGACGGCGCCCTTCTGGTCATCACCGTGGAAGACACCGGGATGGGCATATCGCCCAACGCCTTGACCCGGCTCTTCAGCAAGTTCGAACAGGGCGACCTCTCGACGACGCGCCGCTTTGGCGGCACGGGCCTTGGCTTGGCCATCTGCCAGGATCTGGTTCGGTTGATGGGCGGAGAAATATCCGCCGCCAGCGCCGTCGACGAAGGCGCGACCTTCACCGTTCGCCTGCCGCTGGAACATGTCGGGCAGGTCCCGGTCCTGCCGTACATCGCGCAAGCGCCCGACGCGCCCGAGACCCATGCGCCGGTTCGCCTGCTCGTCGCCGAGGACAATCGCGCCAATCAACTCGTCATCGACACCCTGTTGCGACAGGCAGGTATCGCGCCTGTGATCGTGGAGAACGGTCGCGCTGCCGTCGCCGCCTGGGAAGACAAGCCCTGGGATCTGATCCTCATGGACGTGCAGATGCCCGAAATGGATGGACCAACCGCGACCTCCATCATCCGTCGTCGCGAGCTGGACAGCGGGCAACCGCGCACCCCCATACTGGCGCTCACGGCGAATGCGATGGATCACCAGCTGCTGGAGTACAGGCAGGCTGGCATGGACGGCCTGATCGCCAAGCCCATCGAGATCGACAAGCTATTCTCGGCCATATCCCACGCCATCGCGCCGGCGCCGCGACCATTGGACGACGCTGTTCAGCTCACCCGCCGGGATTTTCGCTGAAATATTTCTCGAACTTGCCGGTTTCGCGCTCATAGTCCGCGCGATCGGCGGGCGGCTGCCCCTTGACCGTGATGCTGGGCCAGACCTGGGTGTAGTGGGCGTTGATCTTCAGCCATTTGCCGTCGGGATCGTCCTCGGTGTCGGGCTTGATGGCGTCAACCGGGCATTCAGGCTCGCAGACGCCGCAGTCGATGCAGTCGTCCGGCGAGATGACCAGGAAGTTTTCACCCTCGTAGAAGCAGTCCACGGGGCAGACTTCGACGC
>RCUK01000640.1_pt1 | contig 28049 bp, 26 predicted proteins | sample 2166381 | NCBI WGS metagenome assembly RCUK01 (sample SAMN09932809, study PRJNA488358) | compost metagenome | isolation source: compost soil in an enriched community | place: Germany: Experimental Botanical Garden | reverse complement strand
ACAGATCCAGCTGATGTTCGACTCGATGCCTTCGGCCATGCCGTTCATCAAGTCTGGAAAGCTGCGCGCGGTGGCGGTCACGACCGCGCGGCGGGTGGATGAGCTTCCCGACGTGCCGACCATGGCGGAATCCGGTTTTCCGGGCTTCGATATCAGCACCTGGTATGGCCTGTGGGCCCCCAAGGGCACGCCGCCCGAGATCGTGGCCAAGCTGGCCGATCATGCCGCGCGAGCACTCAAGCAGCCCAACGTCGTGACGCAGTACACGGCGCTTGGCGCCAAGCCGGTGGGTTCGGACCCCGCCACGTTCACACGCTTCAATGTCTCCGAGGGACAAAAGTGGCGCGACATCGTGACGGCGGCGCAGATAACACCGCAATAGCCGGGTCTTCTGAAAGCCGTCCGGAAGGATGGCTTATTTGGCTGGGCGGCGCCGCCCAGCATCATCACGATGCCTGATCCGATGCCGTTTCCGAAGCCCGGCAGCGCCACCCACCATTCGGGATAGGAAGTCAGCCGAGCAGGTTGTCCCGTACGTGCAGCAAATGTCGCCGCACGGCTTCTTTTGCTCTCGCAGCGTCGCGATCATGCAGTGCCTCAACGATCTCGCGATGCTCGAGTTGATAGGCCTCGCGACGCTCCGGCGTCAGGCTTTTCCGCTTGAGCGCGCCCCATGTGGCTTGTGAGCGCGCCGCGGTCATCAGCGCGAACACTTTCTCGATAAAGAGATTGTGGGCCGCTGTTGCCATCAGCTCATGCAGCTTGGCATCCCAGACTTCAAACGCTTCGAAGGTTGCCGCGGCTTCGGCCTCGTCACACGCATGTTGCATGGCCGCGAAGTCCGCAGGGGTCCCGTGCTGCACCACCAAGGCCGCGATGGCAGGTTCAAGGACCAGCCGCGCCGCCATCAGTTCGGCAGGACTGGTGGCCAGCACTTCGTTGCGCAGCAGGGTTTCGGTTTGTGCCAGCGCGGAAGTTGGGTTGGCGTACGTGCCGCTGCCCACGCGTTGAGAGATCAAGCCTTCGCCTTTTAGCTCTGTCAGCGTCTTTCGAACGGTGGAACGGCTGATGCCGAATTGCTCGCTCAATGTCCGTTCGGTAGGCAAACGATGCCCGGCGGGCCAGACGCCCGATGTCAGGTTCTCGATGATGACCGCCCGCATAGCGGAGGCTTTGTCCATGAAGGCTTCCTTTACGAATGACCGCAATCATACCAAATCAGTCCAATGTCTCAGAAGAATTCCGCTGTGCTGTGCTTGCCATTTGGCTTATTTGGTCTATTATTTGATCAACTTGGGTTTGAAATTCTTCTAATTGGTTTGATTTGGTTTTATCTGTTCGGCGGATTTGGCCGCCTAGGGAGCAAGAATGAAGATCGCGGTATTTCGAATTGAAGGCGAGCGTAGGGTTGGAGTGGTTTCCGACGATGGCGGTAGCGTGACCGCTCTGGATTTTCCTCGCGAGCTCGCGGCGCTAGGCGCGCTGGCTGCCGTGGATCTGCTGGCCGAGGGCAGGGCGCTGCCGGCGAAGGTCGGCAATGCTTATCGATGGGATCAGGTGGAGCACGAAGCGCCCTTTCCCGCCCAGAGGCGCAACCTCTTTTGCGTCGGGCGCAACTATCACGCGCATGCGAAAGAACTGCGCGATTCGGTGTTCAAGGACAACGACGCCAATCCGGAATCCTGGCCCATCGTCTTTACCAAGGTGCCACAGACGGTTGTCGGCCCGTGGGCCAACGTTCACTTGCCCGCCGGCATTTCCGACAAGATCGACTACGAAGCCGAACTGGCGGTGGTGATCGGCAAGGGTGGCCGCAATATCTCGCGCGCCGAAGCCATGAGCCATGTGATCGGCTACACGGTGGTCAACGATGTCACTGCACGCGATGTGCAGATGCGCCATCAGCAGTGGGACCTGGGCAAGTCCTTTGACACCTTCTGCCCGATGGGCCCCTGGCTGGTGACGGCCGACGAGCTTGACGGGCGCAAGACCCGGGTGCGCTGCTGGGTCAATGGCGAACTTCGTCAGGAAGGCAGCACCGAAGACCTCATCTTCGATATCCCCACGTTGATCGAAACGTGCTCGCGCGGAATCACGCTGTATCCGGGAGACATCATCGCGACCGGCACCCCGGCGGGCGTGGGGCAGGGGCTCAATCCGCCGCAGTACCTCAAGACCGGTGACACGGTCCGGGTCGAGATCGATGGCATCGGGAAGATCGAAAACCGTTTCATCTGAAGGACCGCGCTGGCGAAGTAGCGGCGCGTTGCAGGACATAAAATCATAACGGAGTGAGACATGAATCTGCGCTGCAAGAGGGTGGCCGCGGCTGCCTTGCTATGGCTGGGTGCCGTTTCGGCGATGGCGGCGGACTACCCGGACCGTCCTATCACGATGGTGGTGCCTTTCCCGCCCGGCGGCGTCGCCGATACCATCGCACGGCCGCTGGCTCAGGCGGTCGGTGCCAAGCTGGGCCGACCTATCGTCATTGAGAACAAGGGCGGCGCCGGCGGCGCCATCGGCATCGGTCAGGCCGGGCGAGCCAAACCGGATGGCTACACATTGCTGATGAGCCTGTCGGCAATTTCCATCTTGCCCGCGGCGGATCGCCTTCTGGAACGCAAACCGGCCTATGAACTGGACCAGTTCGTGCCGATCGCGCGGGTCACGGCGGATCCCACTGTGTTGGTGGTGCGTGCGGATGCGCCGTATAAGACCTTGCAAGAATTCGTTGCCGCGGCCAAAAGCCAGGCCGGCAAGCTCAGCTATGGAACCTCGGGCATCTACGGCACGATGCACGTGCCGATGGAAATGCTGCAAGACGCTGCCGGGATCAAGATGATGCATGTGCCGTTCACGGGTGCCGGTCCGGCGGTTCAAGCGCTGGTGGGTGGGCAGGTCGACGCGCTTGCTACCGGCCCCTCCAGTGTCATGCCGTTGATTCAAGCCGGTCGCGTCAGGCCGTTGGCGCATTGGGGCGACGGCGCGCTCGATAGCCTGCCGCAATTACCGTCTTTCAAATCCCAAGGCTACGACATCCGCTTCGTGCAATGGTCAGGGGTTTTCGCGCTGGCCGGGACGCCGCCAGCCATTTTGGAAAAGCTGCGCCAAGCCGTCAGGGACGTTGCCACCGATCCGGAATTTCGTTCGCGAATCGCCGCTACCGGCAGCCCCGTTCAGTACCTAGATGCCCCGGCCTTCGACGAATACTGGAAGGCGGACTCCGCTTCTCTGGAACGAGCCGTGAACAGAATCGGGAAAGTCGACTGATGTCAATGCGGGACGACAGGTTCCGCCCATGCCATGGCATCGCAATTTCCGGCCTAGGCCGACTATCAAACGAGGTGAGTGCATGAGTTCCAAGATCATCAATGGCCTGTGGGTAGAAGATACCGGCAACGGTAAGGATGCCGTGCTGGCCATCCACGGATTGGGCGGTAGCTCAAATTTCTGGGGCCCCGTGATGCCCGCATTTGGCGAACGTCGGGTGCTTCGGCCTGACCTCGCTGGAGCCGCGCGTAGTGCCGAAGCGCCCGACGGCTTGAGCGTCGACCTACACGTGGCGGCATTGATAGGAGTGCTTGACGATGCGGACCTGCAAAGCGTCGACGTCGTGGCTCATTCGATGGGCACCATCGTCGCCCAGCACTTGGCCGTCAGGCATCCCACCCGCGTTCGGTCGCTGGCTTTGTTCGGCCCGCTTACCGCGCCAGCCGATGCCGCTCGCGAGGCGACGCGCAATCGCGCGGGATTGGCGCGCTCCGGAGTGGCTGCTATGCAGGAAATCGCGGATGCCATCTGCAAGGCCGCCACCAGCGCACAGACCAAGGCCGAACGCCCGGCTGCGCTTGCGCTGATCCGTGAATCCATCATGCGCCAGCCGCCGGAAGGCTATGCGCGCAACTGCGAAGCGTTGGCGGAGGCGGTCGCGGCCGAGGTCGAATCGCTGACTATCCCGGCGTTGCTGGTCACGGGCGACGAAGATGGGGTCGGTACGCCGGCAGGCACGGCCGCGCTTGCCGAGCGCTTGAGAACACGCAACACCTTTGTGCTGGAAGGTTGCGGGCATTGGACGACCTATGAAAAGCCGCTCGAATGCCTGCGCATCCTTACCGATTTCTATAAGCCCTGAAAGCGGCTAGCCAGAGGAGACAAGACATGACAAGAATCGCCATTACCAATGTGACATTGTTCGATGGCTCAGGCGCGGATCCTTACCCGGGTGAAGTGCTGGTAGACGCGAACCGCATCGTTTCGTTGGCCCGTCAAGGCGAATACCTGGATACCGGCGATGCGCGCATTATCGACGGCCACGGCGCGTTCCTGATGCCTGGCATGACAGAAGCGCATACGCATTTTTCCTGGAACGACCAGCCCAGCCTGTCGGCAATCCAGTTCATGCCGCCCGAGGAGCACATCCTGTGGTGCGTGCGCGTCGCCAAGCGCTATCTGGAAATGGGCTGGACCAGCGCATTGGGAGCTGCTACCGCAAAGCCTCGTCTGGATGTCGTCACCCGCAACGTGATCGAGGCGGGCGCATTTCCGGGGCCGCGCTATCTTGCGGGTAGCCAGGAAATCACCACTGCTGGCGGCTTGGGCGACAACACCCTGCCGCATCTACCCTACGAGGCGATGAACTTTGGCGCCGTTTGCAGCGGACCCGAAGACATGCGTCGCATCGTCCGAATGTTCGTTAAGTATGGTGTTGACCATCTCAAGATCAATCTCTCTGGGGAATACATCGCGGGCATCCCTGCCGAAGCGAATCCATTTTCTCAAGAGGAAATAGCCATGCTCGCGGCCGAAGCCAAGCTTGCAGGCAAGCGGGTCGCGGCTCACGCGCGCTCCAATGAGTCCGTCAAAACCTGTGTGCAGCAGGGCTTTGAACTGATTTTCCATGCAAGCTTCGCCGACGAAGAGGCACTGGATATGCTGGAAGCCAACAAGGAAAAGCACTTTGTGGCGCCGGGTATCGGATGGCTGGTCAACACCCTCTACAACGCCTCGGAGTATGGAATAACCGAAGCCATCGCCACGAAGATGGGGTACAAGCGTGAGCTGGAGGTCGCTGCCGAGAACCTCTCGAAAATGCACAAACGCGGTATCCGCATTCTGCCTGGCGGCGACTACGGATTTGCCTGGATGCCACACGGTACCAACGCGCGCGACCTTGAGTACTTCGTCAAATACATTGGCATGACGCCCAAGGAAGCGCTACTGGCGGCTACCCGGTTGGGCGGAGAGTTGATGACGCGGCCCGACGAGCTTGGGCAACTCAAGGAAGGCTTTCTGGCTGACATGATCTTGGTTGATGGAGACCCATTGCAGAACCTGGCGGTTTTGCAGGATCCAACGAAGATCCTGATGGTGATGAAGGACGGTGAAATTATCAAGAACGCGCGCACGCTTTTGCCTCCACGCGGGGTGATCCGTTCTATCTACGGCGGAAATCCGATGGTCGAGGTGGGCGCGAGGCGGGCGAGCTCCGTAGATCCAATGAACTCGCAGCAGATGTAGGCCGTGCCAGGCGGCGCGCGGCTATATTCTGCGTCCGCCGATTCAACTGCGCCGAGCTCACTCGGTACTTCCGTGTTCGCTTGCAACGCACCTGGGCATTGATAAGCCAGGCGCTCAAGCCCGCCCGCGGCGAGGCAGCCAGCGCCAGAACACGCCGGCCGCCACCAGGCCCAGCGTGCCCACGCCGAACGATGCGCCGCCCAGCGACACCAGGGCGGTCAGCATCGACAGCGCCACCGGCCCGCCGCTTGCGCCCAGATCCGCCATGAAGCGCCAGATGCCGAGGAACTGTGTGCGAGCGCCCGGGGGCGCGGCGTCGGCGCCCAGCGTCATCACGATGCCTGACCCGATGCCGTTGCCAAAGCCCAGCAGCGCCGACACCAGGATGAAGCTCGTCACGCCGCCGGTAAGCGGAATCGCCATCAGGCTCAGCCCCATCAGCAGCGTGCACGGCAGCGCCACCCACAGGCGGCCGCGCTGGTCCATCACCTTGCCCGCCGGATAGAACACCGACATGTCGACCGCGGCGACCAGCCCGTAGATGAGCGAGGTGGTGGTGGCGTCCAGGCCGAGATGGTCCGCCCACAGCGGAATCACCACCTGGCGCGACGCGCGCAGCGCGCTGATCAGCATCACGCCCACGCCCAGCGTGGCGTACACGCCGCGATGGTCGCGCGCGACCTCGCCGATGCGAGCACGGGGCGCACCCGCCTTCTTGCCGCCCGAGGGCTCGATGTCGGGCGCCTTGATGGCGATGAACCCCGCGCCGAACATGGCGCAGATGGCAATCCAATACGCGCCGTCCAGCCCCACGAAATGGATGAGCGCCGCGCCCGCGAAGGGGCCGATGAAGGTGCCGATGCGTGTCGTACCGCCCAATGTGGACAGGGCGCGTGCCCGGTACGTTATCGGCACGACCTCGATCATGTAGCTCTGGCGCGCCAACTGGAACACCGACTGCGCGCACCCTTGCATCAGCATGGCCAGCGCCAGCACCCAGAGGTGTGGGACAGTGATGACAAGCAGCAGGCCGATCATGCTCAACAGGGCGGCACCTGCCATGGCGCGCTTCTCACCGAAGCGCTCGGTGATCAGCGCGGACGGAATGTTCGAGAGCAGCGAGCCGACCCCGATCAGGGCGGCGATCAGCCCGGCGGTGGCCACCGATGCGCCCTGGTCGCGCGCGGTGAGCGCGATGACGGGAAGGATGGCGCCGTTGCTGATGCCATACAGCAGCGACGGGCCGAAGGCCGGCACGGCGATCTGCCTGAGATTGAACGAATTGGGCTGCGACATGGCGGGATTATGAGAGCAAGGCTGCCTGCCGGCCGCCATGCCTGTGCGCGCGGGGCCGGCCCGGCGGCCATCGGCGCGGGATCCCGAGAGTGTAGCGGGAGCGCCTCGCGCGCGGCTGTCAGCCGCCTGAAAGCGGTGCGCCGCTTGCCGGCCGTTCGACGGATCGTGTCAAGGCAGACAGGCGGGCGCACGCCCGATGTTCATCCGTCAATCAGGTTGGGGATCAGGTTTGGGCGCGTCCGCCTCATTGTCGTACTCGGCGATCAGGCGCAAGCATTTGACGAACAGGCCCCGGTACTCCTCGGGCAGGCGAGCAAGCAATTGATCTTCCACCACCACATCGCGCGGCATCACTCTGCATAGCAGGTCCAGCCCGGCCGGCGCCACGTAAAGCTGGTAGGCGCGGGCATCCGTCGGCGACGGCCTGCGCTCTATCAGCCCGCCGCCATGCATGCGTCTTACCATCTCGGCGACCGTGTTGCGGTCCATCGCCAAGCGTTCCGACAAGGAGTTCTGGCTGAGCCCCGGCTCTTGATAAAGCAGGACCAAGGCGGCTTTCTGCCTGGGCGTTACCCCTTCGCCCGAAAACGTCGTGGCGAAGATCTCCTCGGCCTTGAAGTGAGCGCGTCGCAAGAGATGCGACGGTACATCTTCAAGCCGGAAATTCCGCAGCAATGCGTCGACTTGCGCCGCAGCGGGTGAGGGCGAAACCGGGGAGGGGGCGGACTTGGATGGGGTGGGCTTGGAGGACGGTGAACGGGCCATTGTGATCGGTGGGTTCTACGGTAGTTGGAGATATTAAGATGGGACCCCGCGTAGTTACAATAGCATGTATACGTACAAGGTAATAGGTTTTCAATAAGCGGCTTTATCAATTTAAACGAGTATTTATAGGGTTATCACTCGTTTGTTGGCGCATTGCTCCGATCTAAGATAGTACGCATACGTCCCATAAACCCCGTTCCGCTGGGTGCTGCGGTGGGAGTTGCGTTTCAACTGTCAATCAAGGAGCTTCACCATGAGTGAAGGAGTGATTCTTTCCGGATTCCTGGCGCCGCATCCCCCGCATCTGGTCTACGGCGAAAACCCGCCGCAGAACGAGCCTCGGTCTGAAGGCGGCTGGGAACCGCTGCGCTGGGCGTATGAGCAGGCACGCGAGAGCATTGAACGCATGAAGCCTGACGTGCTGCTGGTGCATTCCCCGCACTGGATTACGCAGGTGGGGCACCACTTTCTTGGCGTGCCACGGCTTACCGGGCGATCGGTCGACCCTATCTTTCCCAACATATTCCGCTATGACTTCGGCATGGACGTGGATGTTGAACTGGCCGAGGCCTGCTGCGCAGAAGCCGCCAATCTTGGCCTGGTCAGCAAGATGATGCGCAATCCGAAGTTCCGGCCCGACTACGGAACGATCACCACGCTGCACATGATTCGACCGCAATGGGACATTCCGGTGGTGGGCATATCCGCCAACAACACGCCGTACTTCCTAAACACCCAGGAAGGCCAGGGCGAGATGGATCTTCTGGGCCGGGCCACGCGGGAAGCTATCCGCAAGACCGGACGCCGCGCCGTCCTGCTGGCCAGCAACACCTTGTCCCACTGGCATTTTCATGAAGAACCGGAGTTGCCCGAGGACATGACCAAAGAGCATCCCGAGCGCTACGACGGCTACAAGTGGGACGTGCGCATGATCAACCTGATGCGGCAAGGCCGCATGAAAGAAACCTTCCAGCTTCTGCCTCAGTTCATTGATGAAGCCTTTGCCGAAGTGAAGTCCGGCGCCTTCACCTGGATGCACGCCGCGATGGGCTATCCCGAACTTGCCGGCAGGTTGCATGGCTACGGCACCGTCATCGGCACCGGCAACGCGGTGATCGAATGGAACCTTCAGGACGCGGGCCTTTCAAGCCTGACGCCGGCAACCCAAGCAGCCTGATAGCACCGCTTGGACAGAAAAAGGAAAGGGGAAAAGCATGAGCATCGTGTCCGCGTTTCTTGTTCCCGGCAGCCCGCTGCCGCAGTTGCGTCCCGACGTGGCGCCGTGGGGCCGCCTTCGAGATGCCTTGGCGCATGCCGGCAAATCGCTGGCCGAGTCCAAGCCAGATTGCGTGCTGGTCTATTCCACGCAATGGTTCGCCGTGCTGGACCAGTTGTGGATCACGCGGGCGCGCAGTACCGGCCTGCATGTTGATGAAAACTGGCACGAATTCGGCGAGCAGCCGTTCGACATTTATTCCGATTCCGCGCTGGCGCATCGCTGTGTCCAAGCTTGCAACGACGCAGGCATCAAGACGCGAGGCGTCGACTATGACCAGTTCCCGATCGACACGGGCACGATCACGGCGACCACACTGATGAACTTCGGCTCATCGGCGCTGCCGGTCGTCATCGCGGCCAACAATCTTTATCACAGCGCCGAGCAGACCGAGCAGTTGGGCGCCATCGCCGCGGCTGCCTTGCAGGACAAGCGTGTCGCGGTGGTCGGGATAGGCGGCCTGTCCAACAGCATGTTCCGCGACAACATCGACCTACAGGAAGATCACATTCTTTCGGAAGCCGACGACACCTGGAACCGGCGTTTGCTGGCCCTGATGGAAAGCGGCGATGTGCAAGCGCTGCGCGCAAGCCTGCCCGACTATGCCAAAGAAGCGCATCCGGACATGGGGCTCAAGCAATTCCATTGGCTGCTTGGCGCGATGGGTGGGAATTTCAAGCAGGCCATCGTGCACGAGTACGCACCGCTGTACGGCAGCGGCGGCGCTGTCGTGGAGTTCAAGCTCCAGTAGCGCCAATCAACAGGGCTTGCCAAGCGGGCCCGACCTTGCCAAGGAGCAGTCGTGTTGAAGCAGTACAGAAACTTCATCAATGGCCGGTTCGTCGATAGCGAAAAGCGCTTCGCCGGCATCAACCCGGCAACGGGCGTCCGCTTTGCAGACGTGCACGAGGCCACCAAGGAAATGGTCGACGAGGCCATCGCGGCGGGCCATCAGGCGGTACGCGGCTGGGGCGCGACCTCGGTCGCTGACCGGGCCGACATGCTCTACCGCATCGCCGACGAGATCGATCGGCGCGCAGATGATTTTCTGGAGGCAGAGGTCAGCGATACGGGCAAGCCGGTATCGCTGGCGTCCAAGCTGGATATCCCTCGCGGCGCGGCGAATTTCCGGATCTTCGCGGACATCCTGAAGACAGCCCCGCTGGAATCGTTTCGCACCGAGCTGGCCGATGGCGCCCACGCCATCAATTACGCCGTCAGAAAGCCGCTGGGCGTGGTCGGCATCATTTCGCCGTGGAACCTGCCCTTGCTTCTGTTCAGTTGGAAAGTCGCACCCGCGCTCGCGTGCGGCAATGCGGTGGTGGCTAAGCCATCGGAAGAAACGCCAGGCACGGCCACCCTGCTTGCCGAGGTGATGCAGTCCGTGGGGCTGCCTGAAGGCGTGTTCAATCTGGTGCACGGCTTTGGTCCGAATTCGGCGGGGGAGTTCATCACCAAGCATCCGGACATCAGCGCCATCACCTTCACCGGTGAATCGAAGACCGGTACGGCCATCATGCACGCTGCCGCCGAAGGGGTGAAGCCGGTGTCGTTCGAGCTGGGCGGCAAGAACGCTGCCATCATCTTCGCCGACTGCGATTTCGAGAAAACCGTGGAAGGGATGACGCGGGCGGCGTTCCTGAATAGTGGCCAGGTGTGCCTGTGCTCCGAGCGCATTTTTGTTGAAAGGCCCATCTACGACCGCTTCGTGGCCGCGCTTGCTGAACGCGCCAAACGCATCAAGCTAGGCGATCCCACCGACGCTTCAACGGACATGGGGCCGGTGATTTCAGCGGCTCATCGCGACAAGGTGCTTAGCTACTACGCGCTGGCGCGAGAAGAAGGGGCGCGGTTCATCGTGGGCGGCGGCACGCCAAGCTTCGGCAATGCGCTGGATGGCGGCTTCTGGGTCGAGCCCACCCTGATCGCGGGCTTGGCCGATGACGCGCGCTGCGTGTCGGAAGAAATTTTCGGCCCCATCGGCCACATCACGCCTTTTGACACTGAAGCGGAAGTCATCCGCCGTGCCAACGCCACGCCGTATGGCCTGGCGGCGACGATCTGGACAAGCAACGTCAACAAGGCGCATCGCGTTGCGCAGTCCATGAATGTTGGCATTGCCTGGGTCAATGCTTGGTTCCTGCGTGACTTGCGCACGCCGTTTGGCGGTAGCGGCCTGTCCGGCATCGGCCGCGAAGGCGGGCTGCACTCGCTGAATTTTTATTCCGAACTCACCAACGTTTGCATCCACGTGGACGCACCGGAGGCCGTCAATGACTGAGAAAACCATGAGCAAAAACAATGTGTCGTCGGCCGTCGTCGAAGGGCGCGCGCAGCCACGCGGCAAGTTCCCTCACGTCAAGCGTGCCGGTGATTTTCTGTTCGTTTCGGGCACCAGCTCCCGGCGCGCCGACAACAGCTTCGCGGGCGCCGAGGTCGACGCCATGGGCGTGCTGGATGCCGATATCCGCGCGCAGACCCGCGCGGTCATCGAGAACATCAAGGCGATTCTTGAAAGCGCGGGCGCCGGCCTGAAAGACCTGGTCGAACTTTCCACGTATCTGGTAGATATGGGTGACTTCAACGGCTACAACGAAGTCTATGCCGAGTATTTCGACTACGACGGCCCCGCTCGAACCACCGTGGCGGTGCACCAGTTGCCGCATCCGATGCTGCGCATCGAGATCAAGGCGGTGGCCTACAAGCCGCTATCGCTTTAGCACAATCGAAATCACTTCAGCGCGGTCCAGACATGAGCTTTCCCCATCTTGCCCCACAGCCCCCGCTATATCCCCCAGAGGCCGAGGACTATGCGCGAGCGACACTCGCGCTGTCGGCGGCCGCCATACAGCGATGCGAACGTGTCGCCGACATTCAATACGGCGACACCGCCGCGCACCGGCTCGACGTGTACCCCAGCCAACACGCACACGGAAGAGCCAGCCCCGTGCTGGTGTTCGCGCATGGCGGCGCGTGGACGAATGGCTACAAGGAATGGGTGGCCTTGATGGCCCCGGCATTGGTCGCCGCCGGCATCACATTTGTCTCGGTCTCGTATCGGCTTGCGCCTCGCTACAAATGGCAGGCGCTTCTGGACGATTGCCTGTCGGCGATCTCGTGGGTGTATCGGAACATTCACGAGTATGGCGGCGACCCCAGCCGCATTGCGCTTGGCGGTCATTCCGCGGGCGGCCATTTGATGACGCTTGCCGCGCTAAGCGCCGACGGTCTGGCCCGCCACGGCATCCCGGCGTCGTCGATCGTCGCGTGCTTTCCGCTGTGTGCGCCGCTTGATATCCGGTATCCCGATCGGCTTCCCGGTAGTGGGGAAGAGCGTACGCATCAGAATCTTCTGCATGACGCTTCGGAAGCGGCGTCGGCAAGTCCGGTTTGTCTTTTGAATGAAGACACACCCTTGATGTTGCTGGCCTATGCCAGCGAAGACTTGCCACGGATCGTCAAGGGCAATCAAACGATGGAAACCGAGCTGCGCCGGCTGCAACGCCCCTGCGAAACGATGGTGCTGCCGGGGGATCATTTTTCGCCGGCGCTTGCGGCGGGGGAACCGGGGTCGCCCTGGATGAATCGCCTGATTCAAATTTTGCGCGGATGACGTGCATTCAAAAAGGTAGCTTGGAGAATCCGATGAAAATCCCCCGTTTGATCGCTTTGTTGGCGATCACATTGTCTACGGCCGTGCATGCGCAATCCTGGCCGACCAAACCCATCAAGCTCATCATTCCCTATGCGGCGGGGTCTGGGCCTGACGTGGCGACGCGGCCCGTTGCCGAACAGATTGGAAGAATCCTCAAGCAGCCCGTTATCGTGGAGAACCTGTCGAGCGCCGGTGGGATTGTGGGCACGCGCACCGTTGCCAAGGCGGCGCCGGATGGCTACACGTTTGGCTTTGGCAACAACATCACCCTGGCGGTCAACGCAAGCTTCTACCGCAGCCTGCCCTATGACCCGATCAAGGATTTTGCGCCGGTCGGTTTGCTGTTCGACAACCCTTACATCCTGGTTGCGGGCAAGAACTTCAAACCGAACTCCATCTCGGAGCTGACCGCGTATATCAAGCAGAACCCCGGCAAGGTGAACTTCGCCTCGGGAACCGGGGTAGGGTCGGGTAGCCATCTGACCGGCGAAATGATGAAGGCCGTTGGTGCGCTGGATATCACCCACGTGCCGTATCGCAGCGGGTCCATGGCGCTGTCGGATGTGGTCAGCGGCCGGGTCGACGTCATGTTCGATAACGTGAACGGCGTCCAGCAGTTCATCAACGACGGAACGCTGAAAGCGTTTGCGGTCACCAGTTCGAAGCGCCTGGCGACCATGCCCGATGTTCCAACGATGGCTGAATCCGGTTTCCCGAACTTTCAAGCGGTGGCTTGGGGCGGGATCGTGGCGCCCAAGGGAACGCCGGATGCCATCATCAAGCGCATGAACGAAGCGATCGGGCTTGCCCTCAAGACGCCTGAAGTCGAGCGGGCCAACGCCTCGATGTCGCTCAACCCGCTCGCCTCAAGCCCTGAAGCATTCACGGCATTCATCGCCACGGAAACCAAACGATGGGCCGAGATCGTCAAGGTGTCCGGGGCCCGGGCGGAATAGCGACGCTTAGCGCCCGACGAACACCGGTTGTCGTTTCTCGGCGAAGGCGGTCGCGGCGTTGCGGTAGTCCTCGCTTTGGTTGGCCTGGTCGGACAGCGCCTGGATGCGCGCCGCGTCTTCGATCAGCGTGCCCGCCGAGATGGCGTTGAGCTGGAGCTTGCTGCCGGCGATGGACAGCGGCGCGTTGTCCATCATGCCTGCCCCGAATGCCAGCGCGCCGGCGACTGGGTCGTCGTGGATGTCGTCGATGAAGCCCGCCTGGCGTGCCGAATCAGCACCCACGAATTCACCGGTGTAGAGCCAGCGCCGCGTTTGGCTCACCCCGATCAGCTGAGACAGGCGCTGCAACTGGATGGTGGGATAGACCAGGCCCAGGCGCGCCACGGGCACGCTGACCCGTGCGCTGGCGTCGCCCACGCGGAAGTCGCAGCACAGCGCCAGGCTTGCGCCGCCGCCCACGCATACGCCGCTCATCGCGGCGATCACCGGTACCGGCGCGGCCTGCACGGCCGCGAAGCATTCCTGGATCACGGCGCGATAAGCATCTGCGCGCACCGGGTCCGACAGCGCCTCGCGAAACGCAAGAATGTCGTCGCCCGCGCAGAAGTGGCCCTGCGCGCCGGTCAGCACCGCCAGCCGCAGCGCGCGGTCTTCGGCAAAGCCGCGAAAGACGTCGCGCATGTCGCGCCAGGCCGCCAGGTCGCAGGCATTGCGCCGATGCGGCCGGTTGATGGTGACGACGGCCACGCGGCCCCCGTCACGGCGTTCCACAAGAATTTCAGATGCCAAGGCAATCTCCCGTGCCGCGCTCGCGGCGATTCAGTTCAGTTTGATGTGCGTGGCATCCACCACGCTGTTCCATTTCTCGACCTCGGCCCGCAGCGCCGCGTCGGCCTGCTTGGTGTCGGTGTAGACCGGCTCCACGCCTTGCTGGCGCAGCTTCTCGGCCAGCGCCGGGCCATCGTTGATCCGCTTGAGCGCGTCGTTCAAGGCCTGCACCACCGGCTCCGGCGTGTCGCGCGATACCAGGATGGCGTAGACCGAAGACGCGGTGAAGTCCGACAGCCCCTGTTCGATCAGCGTGGGCGTGTCGGGTAGCGAAGCCAGCCGCTTGCGCGCGGCCACGCCCACCGGCACGATGCGGCCGCCGGGCAGGTTGGCCAGCGCCGTGGGGGCCGTGGCGAACATCATCTGCACTTGGCCGGCCAGCAGGTCGACCATGGCGGGCGCGGCGCCGCGATACGGCACGTGCAGCAGCTCCAGTTTTTCGCGCAGGCGGAACATCTCGGCGATGGCATGCTCAAGCGTGCCGGGGCCCGACGAGCCGTAGGCGTAATCGGCCGGCGCCGCTCGCACCTTGGCGACCAGTTCGGGCAGGGTTTTGACGCCCATGCCCTGGTTCACCACCAGTACGACGGGCAGCTCGCCCACCACGCCCACCGAGCGGAAATCCTTAAGCAGGTCAAAGCCCACGACTTCCTTGCCCATCAGCCGGCTGTTCAGCACATACGACGTGGTGGGCGCCATCAGCAGCGTGTAGCCGTCGGCCTTGGCGCGCCGCACCTGCTGCGCGCCGATGTTGCCGCTTGCGCCGGCCTTGTTCTCGACCACGACGGTCTGGCCAAGCTGTTCGCCCAGCGCCGTGCCGAAAATACGGCCGACCACGTCGACCGCGCCACCGGCGGCAAACGGCACGATCAGCGTGATCGGGCGATCCGGATACTGAGCCTGCGCCGGCAATGCCGCCAGGCTCAATGCGCCCGCCGCGAACCAGGTGGCGCAACGCGACTTCCAATTGAAAATGATGTTCATCGACTTCCCCTTGATGCGGTGCGCTGACGCGCCCGCGGATTCTGATGTGTCCGTTGAACTGCGGGTGTTGTACTGCGGGTTGATAAAAGTGCGCTACTTGCCGACCCGGTAGCCCGAGGCCTGCAAATCCCACACGCCGTCGGTCTGGCGCGACAGCTCTTTCTTCTGAATGCGCTGTGTTGGCGTCTTGGGAAATTCGCTAACAAAGGCCACGAAGCGCGGGATCTGGTAGTACGGCAGCTTCGGCTCGCTCCAGCGGATCAGGTCCAGCGGCGCCAGCTCGCGGCCCTCGCGCAAGCGCACGAACAGCTTGAGCTCGTCTTCGCCCAGGTCGCTAGGCACGCCCACCAGCGCGGTCTCCTCGATATCGGGATGCTCGGCAATCACGCGCTCGACCTCCCATGCCGAAATGTTGATACCGCGCCGCCGCAGCATGTCTTTCTTGCGGCCGGCGTAATACAGAAAGCCCTGTTCATCCTGGCGCGCAAGGTCGCCGGTGCAGAACCAGTCGCCACGGCGCGCTTCGCGCTCGGCTTCGGGATTGCGGAAGTAGCCCAGGAACTCCAGACCGGGCACGCGCGCCCGCACCGTGATTTCGCCGGTCTGGCCCACCGGCACCGGTTCGCCGTCGTCGCCGGCGAGTCGCACGTCGTAGTAATCAAGCGGCTTGCCCACGGAGCCTGCGGGGCCAGCGGGGTTGACGGTGACGAAGGTGATCAGCTCCGACAGCCCGTACCCTTCGCGCATTTCCACGCCGAAGCGTTGCGAGAAGGTCTGCCAGAGATCGGGCGGGCAGCCGCCGCCCCAAGCGATCTGTACACCATGGTCGCGATCGTCGGCGCGCGGGGGTTGTTTGAGCAGCATCGGAATCACAGTGCCCAGATAGTGGATGTGCGTGACGCCGTAGCGGCGGGCGTCGTCCCAGAAGCGCGACGCGCTGAAGCGCTCCACCATCGCCAGCCGGGTGCCGCCCAGCAGCGCAGAGATGATCACCGCGACGCCGGCGCCGTGGTGCAGCGATTCCCACAACAGGAATACGCTGCCGGGTTCGGCGCCGGTCAGCCGCAGGATGGCAAGCGGCCCCGCGCGCAGGGTGCGGTCGGACTTCAGCACGCCCTTGGGCGCGCCCGTGGTGCCCGAGCTTGGCGTCAGCGCCAGGATGTCGTCGGGGCCGGGCGTCACCGGCAGCGGGTCGGCCGGCGTGTCCAGATAGCGTTCGAAGGCGCGGCTGGCGTCGGCATCCGGCCCTTGCCCGCCGCGCCACAGCACCGTGTCAAGCCGGTGGAGCTCGGGCGCCAGCGCGTCGGCGTGTTCCGCGTCGGCGATGAGGGCGCGCGGCGCCAGGTGCTCGAACAGATGCGTGAGCGACGCCCCTTTCAGGTGGACGTTCACGGGCACCCGGACCAGGCCCAGCGTGGCCAGCGCGAAGATGGCAACGATGTGGTCGGGGTGGCTGGGCAGCATCAGCGCCACGCGGTCGCCGGGGCGCAAGCCTTCGCGCCACAGCAGGTTGGCCAGGCGCAGCACGCGCTCGTGCAGCATGGCCAGCGTGAGCGGCGTGTCATTGAAGAGGCAATACACCTCGTCGGGCGCCTCGGCGGCGCGGCGCGCGATGAGCTGCGCCAGGGTTTCGTCGGAGGCCGACGGGATGTCGATGTGAGTGTCTGCGTTCATGATGCGTGAAGCGATCAAAGAGTCGAGTGGAGCGGTCACGTCAGTTGGCAGCCTGGCGGCGCTGATCGCGCTCGGCGAAGAAGGCCTGCATCATGCGGGCGGGCTCGCCGCTTTCGTACGATTCGTGATGCAGGCGCCCGGCGGCCTTCATGGCGTCGCGGAAACCCGCTTCGGTCATTTCCTGGAAGCGCTGCTTGTCCAGGCGCAGCGCCACGGGCGGCTTGGCCGCGAGGTCGGCGGCGATCTCCAGCGCGCGTGCACGCACCTGATCGGCCGGGACCAGGTGATGGATCAAACCAAGCTGGTGGCATTCGCGCGCATCCATCATGCGGCCGGTCAGCGTGAGTTCGATGGTGCGCGACAGGCCAAGCATCTCGCGCATGATCCACGGCCCCGTCACGCTGGCGATGCCGGCGTTGATCTCGGGCTGCCCCATCTTCACGCCGTCGTGGGCCACGCGGATGTCACCCAGCAGGCTCACCTGGAAAGCTGAACCGGCGGCCGTGCCGTTAAGCGCCATGACCAAGGGCTTCGGGAAGCTGCGCAGCAGGTGGTAGTAGGTTTCCCACTCGCCGATCCACGTTTCGGCGCGGGCGCCGTCGAAGTCGCGCGCCTCATTCAGGTCTTGGCCCGCGCAGAAGGCGCGGTCGCCGGCGCCGGTCATCACCAGCGCGCCGACGGTCGGATCCGTGGCGGCCTCGCGCAGCACCTGCATGATTTCCGCGCGCATCGCCGTATGCCAGGCATTGAGGCAGTCTGGCCGATTCAGCGTCAGCACCGTTACGTTGCCAACCCGTTCCAATTTGATGAAGTCCATGGTGTTCGTCCTTTGCAAGAGCGTCCGCCGCCGTCGGGGACAATAAAATTACATAGCAATTTATGTAATTACTATTTAATTTTATGGATCATACGGCGGATTTTTGCGCGGAAATACCAAGGGATTTCCCGAGGACGAGCACAGGCCATGGCAATAAAATTGCCATTCAATTTTTAAAAGGGGGTTGTTATGCCGCGATGAGGTCGCGCGCGGCCTGCGTTACCAGTGGCAGCAGGCGGGTACTTACGGCGTCCGCGTCATGGCGCGCGGCCAGCGTGGACAGATTGAGGGCGGCGATGGTCTGGCCGCGGGCATCGACCACCGGCACGGAGATCGACACGCTGCCTTGACCCAGGTTCTTCTCGGTCATCGAGTAGCCCTGGGCGCGGGCCTTGATGAAGAAGCTGAGGATCTCGTCGTCATCGCGGTCGCCGAAGCGGGCGCGCACGCTGGCCGGCATGGCGGCGATCCGCGCGCGCAGTGCTTCGTCGGGAAGGTGCGCCAGCAAGGCCTGCCCCGATGACGCCGGCAGGGCCGCGAAGCGGCTGCCCACCGGCAGGTTCACCGACACCGGGTGCACGCTGGGGATGTTGCCCAGGACGATGATCTCGTCGCCGTCGAGCTCTACCCACGACACCGATTCGCCGGTTTCTCGCGCCAGTTCAACCAGGTGCGGCCAGGCATGTTGCAAGGGCGCGTTTGCGCCCAGCATGGCGCCGGCCAGGCCCACCAGCCGCGCCGACAAGCGATAGCTTTTCGCGCCCGCCAGCCGTTGCAGATAGCCCAGCCGGTGCAGCGTGTAGACAAACCGCTGGGTCGCGCTGCGGCCCAGCCCGGTGCGTTCGTTCAGCTCAAGAATCGACAGCGCCTGGTTGTCGCGGTCGAAGCTTTCCAGCACGCGCATCGCCTTTTCCACCGATGCCACGAACAGGCGTTCGTCCACGTCGTCCTCGCGGGCGATGTCGTTGGCGGGTGCGGCGGTGGGCGTAAGCGGGGTGGTGGACACGGTGGGACAGGTTGTGCTCTGGGCCAGGGAGCGCACAGTGTACCGCCCTGGAACACCCCGGGAATCGGCAGCCGCGCGCCCCGGATGCCAGGCAAAATTCCCGTTCTTTCGGTGTATGCTTGCCGCGCAAATGCACCGTAACGGTGCAAGAACTTTAGTCTGGACACCATGACCAAGGCCTTGTTAGTCGAAGACGATCCGAAGCTCTCGCGCTTGATCGCGCAGTTTCTGGAACAACACGGTTTCAACGTCGCCCAGGCCTATCGCGGTGACCATGCCGTGGAGGCGTTTCGCCGCCACGATCCTGCCATCACCATCCTGGACCTGATGCTGCCGGGCCGCGACGGCTTGCAGGTTTGCCGTGACCTGCGCGCGTTTTCAACGGCGCCCATCCTGATGCTGACGGCCCGCGAAGATGACCTGGACCAGATTCTGGGGCTGGAATCCGGCGCGGACGATTACGTCATCAAGCCCGTTGAGCCGCGCGTGCTGCTCGCGCGGATTCGTGCCCTGATGCGCCGCCACAACCAAGCCGACACGCAGCCCGATCACCTGGAATTCGGCCCGCTGTCTATCAGCCGCCAGACGCGCGCGGTGCGGCTCGCGGGGGTCGAGGTCGACCTGACCACGATGGAATTCGAAATGCTGTGGGCCTTGGCCAGCCAGGCCGGTCAGGTATTGACGCGCGACGATCTGCTCAACGCCGTGCGCGGCATTGAATTCAATGGGCTGGATCGCAGTGTGGATGTGTGCGTCAGCAAGCTGCGCCGCAAACTGGAAGATGATCCGCGCGACCCCACCCGCATCAAGACCATCTGGGGCAAGGGCTACCTGTTCTCGCCCAAGGCGCACGAGCTAGGCGATGCTTAAGTTCGTCCTGCGCATCTTCGTGGTGCTGGCGATTGGCTTTGTGCTGTCAAGCGAAGTGGTGGACCGGGCCGCGAACTACTTGTTCGAGCCCGAGACCGCGAACTACACGCGCGAAGCGGTGCGCGGCCAGTTACACAGCCTGAAGCAGGAACTGGCCAATGTGCCGCCCGAGGCGCGCCGCGATTATGTACGCGACACGCTGGCGCCGCATTACGGCCTGGCCTTGCAGGTGCTGGACCCCGCCGACTACAACTCGGCGGACTTCGCGCTCACCGAAGAGGAATGGCGCACCATCGATGCGGGCGGGTTCTTCCTGCGTGACAAGCTGATGAGCTTCGTCGCCGCCATCCCAGGCCCGGGCGCGCAATGGTTGCTGGTCAAGATGCCTCCCGAGCCGCTCGTCGGCACCTGGGTGATCGTTGGGATCTACTCCGCGTTGGGCTTGCTGCTGTGCGCCTTCATGCTGCTGTGGGCGCTGCCGATCTGGCGTGACCTGGAAGCGCTGAAGACCGCCGCGCAGCACATGGGGCAGGGCGACTTGCAAGCGCGTGTCCGGCTGTCGCGCTTTTCCAGCATCCGTGGGTTGGGTGACACGTTCAACCAGATGTCCGATCGCATCAGTGCACTGATCAGCAACCAGCGCGATCTGACCAACGCGGTGTCGCACGAACTGCGCACGCCTATTTCCCGGCTGTCGTTCGAGTTGGACATGATCGACCGTGAAGCGGACCCCGAGGCGCGCAGCCGACTGGTCGAGGAAATGAAAAGCGATGTGGCCGAGTTGGACAGCATGGCGTCGGAATTGCTGATGTATGCCCGCCTGGAACACAAGAGCGACAACGTTCCTCTTCAGGCACTGGATGCGCGTGGCTGGATTGATGCCGTCGTGCAGCACGCGGCATTCGAGGCCGGACAGCTGGGTGTGCAGTGCGAGGTGACGCAATGCGATGTGGACGAGATTCGGCTGCACTCGCGTTACATGACGCGCGCCTTGCTCAACCTGCTGCAGAACGCGATCCGGCACGCGGGCGAGCGCGTTCAGGTTGGATTGACCAGTCCGGCGCCGCACAACTATGTGTTGACGGTGGACGACGACGGGCCGGGTGTGCCGCCCGCCGATCGCGAACGAATTTTCGAGCCCTTCATCCGCCTGGATGAAAGCCGTGCGCGCGGCACCGGCGGCGCGGGCCTGGGGCTGGCTATCGTCAGCCGCGTGGCGCGGTGGCATAACGGCACGGCGTTCGTGGCCGAGAGCCCGCTGGGCGGCGCCCGCTTTGTGATCAGTTGGAACGCGGCCTGACCGAACCGCCAGGCATGGCGACACCCGGCAACCCACGGCCAAGCATGGCGACATCCGCGTAAACATCTTCACAAACTCCCTACAAAGCGGGAAAGATCCCGCGCGGGCGCATCGATAGCATCAGGGCATTCCTCATTGACAGGGTTTGCCGACCGCCATGTTTTCGTTAAGTCGCTTGATTGCCATCGGATCGTTGCTGCTTGCGGCGGGCGGTTGCCAGAGCCTGCCCCCCGCCGCGCCGGAGACGATCGCCAAGGGTGACTACGCGGCGGTGGTGGATTACCTGGCAGCGCGTATCCCCTACGACATGTCGGCATCCAAGGTGCCTGGCGTGTCGATCGCCATCGTGGACGATCAGCGCATCGTCTGGAGCACGGGCTTTGGGGTTGCGGATGCGTCGCGGCATCGACGCGCCACCCGCGACACGCTGTATCGCGTGGGCGCCATCAGCAAGGTCGTCACGGCGGCGGCCGTGCTGCGCGCCGCCGACGATGGTCGGCTGCCGCTGGACGCGCCGGCCGGGGACGCCTTGCCGGACTGGCACGTGGAACCCCGCCGCAACGCCATGCAGTGGATGGGCGCGGAACCCTATACCGCCCGCAATCTGCTGAGCCTGCATCCGGCCACGCTGGAAGACACGATGGGCCGCGCCCGCGCCGACATGGCGTACGCGCTGCTGGGCGACATGGTGGCGCATGTGGCGCGCGAACCCTTCGATACCTATGTGCGCCGCACGATTCTTCAGCCCTTGAATATGCCGCGCGCGGGGTTTCAGCCCCACGCGCGCATGCTGGAGCAGCGCGCGTCTGGTTACCGGCGCGGGCAGCCATGGAGCGAAGCGCCCCAGCCCAACGAGGCGGCGGACGGGCTGTGGATGAGCGCGTCGGAAATGGCTCGCTTTTCCAGCATGTTGTTTGCCGGTGGCAACTCCGGCGGCAAATACAGCGGCAAAGACAGCGGCAAGCGGGTGCTGACGGAAAAATCCGCGCAGACGCTGCTTGACCTGGAAACCGTGGCGGGCGGCGGCCTGGACCTGGATTGCCGCTTCGCCTTGTCATGGCTGGCCGCGCCCTGTGGCGACGACCTGGTACGCGCCGCGTCGGTTCGCGAACACAGCGGGGCGACGGAAGCGTTCCACGCGCGATGGGTGCTTGCCCCCCAGGACAAGCTTGCCGTGCTGGTCATGAGCAATTCCGATTCCGGCGAGTCGCTGGTTGCATCGGTGTCGACGACGGCGATGCGCATGATGCGTCAGGCCAAGCAAGGCATGTAGCGGTTCAACGGCGCTCCCGTGGCGCGGCCGGCAAAGTGTGTAGTTGTATGAAGCGCGCCTGCATGCTTTTTCACAATCGTTAAAGGGAACCCGGAAATTTGCCGGGCTCGTCCCGATACATTGCCCGCCAGCGGTCGACCGGCCGCGTTCGCAGGCAGGGAGACCGAAGTTGTCGGAAATCGTTGTGTATGTCAGAAGCCAGCCGCAGCTAGGCGACCAGATCGTCGCCATGCCCACGCTGTATCAGCTGAAGACGTGGTGGCCGTCGCTGGGAATCAAGGTGGTTGCCCGTGACAATGTGGGCGGCTTCTACCGCGCGCTGCCCTGGGTTGACGAGTTCGTGCGTGCGTCGACATTCAGCGATTACCTGCGCAGCTTGAAAAAAGAGACGCGCGTATGCGTCAGCCTGCATCACAGCAGCGAACGTTTCGGCCTGGTCAACCTGCTGCGTCGGCCGCCGATCCGCATGGGGTTTCGTAACGCACGACTCAGTGACCTGGCCTGGACGCATTGTCACCGCAAGGACATCACCGAATATATCGGCCAGGCCAATCTGCGCCTGCTGGCCGCGTACCGTCCTTTCGACCTTGGACGCGCAACGCGCGCGTGTTTCCAGGCGCTGGCGCGTCCGCACCTGCGCACCGTCCACAGCGCCGATGTGGTGATGATTCCTGGGGGCGGATCTGGCGCGTTCAAGCGCTGGAGCCTGACGAACTACCTGCGGCTGGCCGACAGGCTCAAGCGGCAGTTGGGCAACGACATCCGCTTCCTGTTCGTGCTGGGCCGGCAAGAGGACGCGGAACGCGACACCTTGCAAGCGATGCAGCGGCCCGACATCGCCATTGCCTATTGCCGGCCGATTCCCGAGCTAAGCGCCATCATGCTGCGCGCGCGCCTGGTGGTGGCCAATGACTGTGGCCCCTCGCACATTGGGCAAGGCGCCTGTGTGCCCTACGTGGGAATTTTCAATGAACCGAATCCGGAATGGTTCTGGCATCGGCCCGGCTCGGCCTCTGTCGTTCCGCGCCATCCGCGAGACGGAATCGACGCCATCACGCCTGACGACGTGCTGGCCGCCTGCCTTAATGTATTGGAGCATCATGCGCATACTGCATACGCTGGCTGAACCCAGCCTGGGCGGACTGGAATTCCGCACCCTGGATCAGGCAAGCTGGCTGCAAGACCACGGCTACGACGTGGCCATTGCGTCGCCCTCGGGCAGCGCCGTCAGCCACGCGGCGCGCGAGCGCCACCTGACGACCGTGGACATCGACTTCAAGCCGGCGTACTCGCCGTTGACCGTCTTGGCGCTGCGCCGCGCCATCAGGGCCTTGCACATCCAGGTCATCGACAGCCATAGTCGCGCCGACGGCAAAACCGCCGCGCTCTGCCGCGACCTGTGCGCGGTTGTCCGAACCCGTCATTTCGCCAAACCGATACGCACCTCGCTGTGCCGTCGGCTGGAATGGCGCATCGGCTGCGACCACGTCATCGCAACCAGCAACGTGGGCAAACAAGAACTGCTGGCGGCGCGGCTGGTGCGTGAAGATCGGATCAGCGTCGTGGGCGAATGGGCCGGCGACGAATTCTTCCGGCCGGCCGACGAACCGGAAGCGTGCTGGCAGATTCGGCGCGGCTTGCAGATTCCCGCCGCCAAAGAGGCTTACGTCGTCGCAACCATCGGAATGCTGCGCCCGGAAAAAGGCCAGGCCGACCTGCTGCGCACGGTGCAGCGCCTGCGTGTCCAAGGGGTGCCCGCCGTGGCCCTGGTCGTGGGCATGGCCACCCCCGCCACCCAGCCCTATGCGTACGAGCTGTACCGCTTGGCGGTGGATCTGGGCATTGCGGAACATGTGGTGTTCGCCGGACACCGGACCGATGTGCCCAACATGATCCGAGCGGCTGACGTGGTGCTGGTGCCGTCGGCGACGGAAGCCTGGTCGCGCATCGTGCCCGAAGCCTTTGCCACGGGCCGGCCTGTCGTGGCCAGCAATGTGGGCGGTTTGCCCGAGATCGTCACGCCCGGCCAGACCGGCTGGCTGGCCGCCCCGGGTGACGTCGCGGGCTATGTCGATTGCATCCTGCAGATCCGAACCCGGCCGTGGCATACGCAAGCCATCGTGGCCAACGCCCGCGCATTCGCGGACGCGCATTTCCGCTTGGGCGAAAAGATGTTCCGCACACTTGAGGCATACCGCCGCGCGATGGACCCGAGTCTGCCCGCTGAAGCCTGCCAAGGTGAGAGGTCGTCGGCGTGAACAAGATTGATATGGTCTGCAAAGTTGCTGCCGGCGTGCCGGAACTGAATGTGCGGTTTGCTCCCAGCCCCATGCCCGTGGGCGTAGTCCAATTGGAAACACAGGCCAGGGAATACCTGCTTGTTGGGAAGGGCGCGCGTGGCCGCACGGGAATTCTGCTGGTCCACAGCCTGAGCGGCACGCCCAAAGAAATGCGCCTGCTGGCGCGCAGCCTGAACCTTCAGGGCTACACGGTGCTGACGGCGAAGCTGGCGGGCCATGGCGGCGCGCTGGAACACCTGGTGAACACAAGCTGGCTGGATTGGTTGGCCAGCGTGCGGCGCGGGGCCGATCTGCTGGCAAGCCGGGTCGATCGCCTGGTGGTGGGCGGCATTTCCACGGGAGCGGTACTGGCGCTGGCCCTGGCGCAGGAACGCCCGCTGCATGTGGCGGGCGTGTTGGCCTTGTCGCCCGCTTTCCGCCATGACGGCAAGGGCCTGCCGCGCTATACCCGGCTTGCCTTCCTGCTGCCCGTCTTGCGGGTCCTCGGCATCGGCCAAGATCGCGTGTTTTCAGGGCAGCCACCCCACGCGGGTTTGCCTGGCACCCCCTGGGAGGCGCTTGCCGAGATGCGCAAACTGACGGCGTCGGTATTGCGTCGCATGAACCTACTGCGGGCACCATGCCTGGTCATGCATGCCCGGCATGATGACATCGCATCCGTATCGAATGCCTTTGAAATCGTGCACAGGGCATGCCATACGAACGTGTCCTTGCAGGTGCTCGAAGACAGCCGCCACATGATCACGGCGGGGCGCGAGCGCCGCGAAGTGATCGCGCGGGTGGCGGCGTTCGTCAACGGGATTGCGGAGGAGCCGGCGCTTCAGGGGTGAGGCACTCAGGGCTTGAAGAACGCCGTGGGCGTCATGAGCCGGTTTTCCTGGCTGATCAGATAGCCGGCGTCGGCGCTCTTGGTCAGGTAACCGGCCCAGGCGGGGTCTTTCTGCAACGCCTGGCGCTTGGCTTCGCGGTCGGCGGCGCTGTCATAGACCCAGATGTGCATGTAGCTGTTGACGTCACCCGTCTCGGTCTGCATGTAGGCCAGGGGCTTGCCCAGGTGGCGGCTTTGCACCTCATAGCCGTGCTCCGCATAAAGCGCCAGATGCTTCTTGATGGTGCCGGCGCGGCAGGTGTAGGTACGTACGTCGTAAAGCATGGGGTTTCCTTGATGGGTGTTGCAAAAGGGGGATCGTCAGTCGACCGTGGCGCCGGACTGTTTCACCAGCACGCTCCAGCGCTCAACTTCCTGGTTCACGTACTTTTGAAAGGCGGCATGGCCGTCGCCGACGGGGTCGGCACCCAGCCCTTTCAGCTTGTCCTGCACGGCGGGGTCGGCGACGCCCTGGGTGATGGCCTGCGACAGCTTTTCCACCACGGGCGCGGGCGTGGCCGCGGGCACGAAGAGGCCGAACCAGGAGCGGGCGTTCATGGCCGGGTAGGCCGTCTCGGAAAACGCCGGCACGTTGGGCAGGGAGGCGTGGCGCTGCTGGCCAGTGACGGCGATGGGCGTCAGGCGGCCGGCCTGCACCTGTGACAGCACTTCGGGCAGGTTCGCGAACATGATCTGGACCTGGCCACCCATCAGGTCATTGAGCGCTTGCGCGCCGCCTTTGTAGGGCACATGCGTCATCTGCGCGCCGGCCAGCGAATTGAACTGGGCGCCCGCCAGGTGCGATGCGGTGCCGGTGCCGCCCGATGCATAGTTCACGCGGTTGCCGTTGGCCTTCGCGTAGGCGGCCAGTTCTTCCGGCGTCTTGGCCGGCACCGACGGGTTCACCACCAGCAGCAAGGGCACCGACGCCAGGTTCGACAGGCCCGCGAAGTCGCCCGTCAGGCTGTAGTCCAGCTTGTGATAAAGCGTGGAATTGATGGCGTGGCTGGACGTGGCCATCAGCAGGGTATAGCCGTCGGGCTCGGCGCGCGCCGCCATGACGGCGCCGATGTTGCCGTTGGCGCCTGCCTTGTTCTCCACCACCACCGGTTGGCCAAGGCGGGTAGACATCGACTGCGCAACGGTGCGCGCGATTACGTCGGTGGCGCCGCCGGCGGCGAAGGGCACGATGATGCGCAGGGGGCGTTCGGGATAGTCGGCGGCGGCTGCGGACGATGTGGCGACTAGGGTCGCGGCAGCCAGCATCGCGGCAGCGGCCAGCCGCGGCAGGGGGGGCAAGGGGGTATTCATAGTCTCTCTCCAGGTGTGGATATTTTTTTATGTGTGCGCCGCGCGCCGTGCTTGCGGCCGGCGCGCGGCAATCCGATCCTGAACGTCAGGATGCGGCAAGCCGCGCCTTTTCGCGCAAGCTGGTCAGGGTGGCCCGTGGCGTGATCACCTCGGGGTCCAGACTGAGTTCGATCAGGTAGGGCGAACCGCTTTCCAACGCGCGCGCCAAGGCGGGCGCGAAGTTCTCGTGGCTGTCCACCCGCTCGGCGGGCACGCCGAAGGATTCCGCGTAGGCCACGAAGTCGGGGTTGCAGAGGTCCGTGCCGATGGTCCGGCCCGGGTAGTGCACCTCCTGATGCATGCGGATCGTGCCGTACATGCCGTTGTTGAACACGATGAAGACGATGGCAAGGCGGTGCTGCTTGACGGTGGCCAGCTCCTGCGAGGTCATCAGGAAGCAGCCGTCGCCGGCCAGGCAGACCACCTGCCGTTCGGGGTGGCGCAGCTTGGCCGCAATGGCGGCGGGCACGCCGTAGCCCATGGCGCCGCTGGTGGGCGCAAGCTGGGTGCGAGGGTGGCTGAAACGGTAGTAGCGATGCGCCCAGGCGCTGTAGTTGCCCGCGCCGTTGGTGAGAATGGCGCGCGCATCCAGCCCCTCGCGCAGGGCGACGATGACACGTGCCGGGTCCATGCGCAGCGCGGTGGCGGGCGGTTCCGTGTAGCGCAGGTAGCTCTGCCGCAGCCCGTCGAGCCAGCCGCGCCACGGGGCAGCGTCCAGCGGCTCCAGAGCGGCGGCCGTGTGCGCGAAGGCGTCCAGGCCCGACTGTATTTTCACGGTGGGCTGATACACCCGGCCCAGCTCTTCCGGGCTGGCCAGCACATGAATCAGCGTCTGCCTGGGCACGGGAGATTGCAGCAGCGTATAGCCGCCCGTCACCATTTCGCCCAGGCGCGCGCCCACCGTCAGGATCACGTCGGCATTGCGCACGGCCTCGGCCAGTTCCGGATTGACGCCGATGCCCACTTCACCCACGTATTGCGGATGGTGGTTGTCGTACAGGTCCTGGCGGCGGAACGAGCACGCCACGGGCAAGCCGTTCTGGCTGGCGTAGCGGGCCAGGCTGTCCAGGCCCGCGTCGGTCCAGCCCGAACCGCCCACGATCATCAGCGGCCGCCGCGCGCCGGCCAGCAGGGCGCGCATGTCGGCCAGCGCATCGGGCGCCGGGTGCGCCTGCGGAAACTGGATCGTCCCGCAGTCCTGGGGCGCGGCCAATTCGGTCAGCATGTCCTCGGGCAGCGCCAGCACCACAGGGCCGGGTCGGCCCGACATCGCCACCGAGAACGCGCGGTTCATGTATTCGGTGACGCGCGCGG
>RCUK01000639.1_pt1 | contig 28056 bp, 25 predicted proteins | sample 2166381 | NCBI WGS metagenome assembly RCUK01 (sample SAMN09932809, study PRJNA488358) | compost metagenome | isolation source: compost soil in an enriched community | place: Germany: Experimental Botanical Garden | reverse complement strand
GGCAGCCGTGTGAAATGTTCTTACGATCGCTGTTGCTCCCAGAATTCTTAATTGAATTTATAAAAGGTTGAAGTCCGGTCACAAAGCTTATGCTTCCGATGTAGCTTTCTTTCAGAAAGCTTGTAGGCGAACGCTACGCTTCTACAGAATCATTTCATACTCTTGCCTATGGGTAGCTCTTAAGTTCATCTTATATAGCAGCACAAAAAGAGCAGTTCCTCAAAAGAAGGAACTGCTCTTGGATACGCACAATTTCACTGCTTAAAATGCAGGGACAATTGAGCCTTGGTGCAATTTCACTGCTTAAAATGCAGGGACAATTGAGCCTTGATACTTGTCTTCAATAAACTTCTTCACATCAGCGGATGTGAGGGCTTTAGCAAGCTTCTGGATAGCTTCAGAGTCCTTGTTGTCAGGACGGGCAACCAGAATGTTGGTGTACGGTGATTCTTTATCTTCGATAAAGAGAGCATCTTTGGTTGGAACCAGCTTCGCTTCAAGCGCATAGTTCGTGTTGATTAAAGCCAGATCCACTTCGTCAAGCACACGTGGCAGCATAGCAGCTTCAAGCTCTTTGAACTCGAGGTTCTTCGGGTTGGTGGCAATATCTTTCACTGTTGCATTGATTCCCACGCCATCTTTCAGCGTGATCAGGCCATTCTTAGCAAGAAGCAGAAGTGCACGTCCGCCGTTGGTAGCATCGTTAGGAATAGCTACTTTTGCGCCGTTTGGAATTTCATCTTTAGTCTTGTACTTTTTGGAGTAAGCTCCAAATGGCTCAACGTGTACGCCAACTACACTTACAAGGTTAAAGTTATTCTTTTTGTTCTGATCGTCAAGGTATGGTTGATGTTGGAAGAAGTTCGCATCCAATTGTTTCTCAAACAACTGAGTATTTGGAAGAACGTAATCCGTGAACTCTTTAACTTCCAGATCCACGCCTTCTTCTTTCAACTTTGGTTTGATGAAGTTAAGGATTTCAGCATGAGGAACTGCAGTTGCCCCTACGACAAGCTTAACCGGTTCTTTTGTAGTTTCTGTTGTTGCAGAACCTTTGCTGCTTGTATCCGAAGATCCCTGGCTAGTCTCTTGTGGTTTGCTGCCGCAAGCTGCAAGTACCAGTACAAGTGTGAGTAGTAGAAAAGCTGTTGACCATTTTTTCATTTCCAGACCTCCAATTTGTTTTTGAATAAGGATTATGATTTGTATCTATATAGACTTTCCTTATTTCCTTGTAAAATGAGCTACCAGGCGGTCGCCAATCATCTGAAGCAGCTGAACAAGTATGATCATCAGAACAACCGCTACGATCATAACTTCCTTCTCATACCGCTGATATCCATAGCGGATAGCCAAGTCCCCAAGACCCCCGCCGCCGACCATACCTGCCATCGCGGTATAAGAGACCAGCGTAACAACCGTGATGGTCATTCCGGCAATCAGACCCGGCATAGACTCAGGCAGCAAGACCTTGCGGATAATCTGAAACGTAGACGCTCCCATTGAGGTAGCTGCCTCGATCACACCGCGGTCCACTTCACGCAGTGCTGTCTCAACAAGCCTCGCGAAGAAAGGAGCTGCCCCAATCACCAGCGGCGGAATGGTTCCCTCTACCCCAATGGATACTCCAAAGATAGAGCGGGTAATTGGAATCAACGCCACGATAAGAATGACGAAAGGTACAGAGCGTAGAATATTAACGATAAACGATAGAATTCTATATATGAATCTGAGCAGAGCAGAATTGGATCGCGCTGTGATGAACAGAAGTACACCAAGCGGAAGGCCGATAATAAAAGTTAATAGTGCTGATGCGCCGAGCATCTTGAGTGTATCTATTGCAGCTTGACTCATCTCTTCCCAGTCAACCATTGAGAAATCAAGTCCCCACATTAGTTCATCACCTCCACATCTAGATTCCGTTCTTTCAGCAAGGTGATTGTCCGGTGGATATTTGAAACGTCGCCTTCAAAGGAAACCAGAAGCTGTCCATATGGCATATCCTTAATCGTGGATATAGTTCCCTGAAGGATGGCAAAATTCACGCCTGTCTCACGCACAATTTGCGAGAGCAGAGAATCATAGGTCTGAGCCCCAAGGAAGGTGATCTTCACCTGTTTGGAGGATCCTGAGTTGGTAGTGGACAGCGCCAGCTTAAGCGCATCCGCTCCAGTCGACTCCCGGTTGATGAATTCCCGGGTCACCTGATGCTTCGGCTTCAGGAATACCTCGGTTACTGGTCCTTCTTCCACAATTCCGCCCGCATGAATGACCGCAACCCGGTCACATACACTCTGAATTACGTGCATTTCGTGGGTAATAAGCATAATTGTAAGATTAAACTTGCGGTTAATATCCAATAGCAATCTAAGAATGGAATCGGTTGTCTGCGGATCCAGCGCTGAAGTGGCTTCATCACAAAGCAGTACATCCGGGTCACTGGCCAAGGCTCTTGCGATCCCTACCCGTTGCTTCTGTCCGCCTGACAGCTGAGCTGGGTACTTGTTCTTATGGTCCTCTAGTCCGACCAAGGCGAGAAGCTCGCTCACCTTCTTCTTGATGGCCGCCTTAGGCGTGTTCGTCAACGTCAACGGAAACGCGATATTGTCATATACGGTTGCGGATGACAGGAGATTAAAGTGCTGAAAGATCATCCCGATTTTGCGGCGATGCTTCTGAAGATCACCTTTGCCCAGTGCGGTCAGGTTAACTCCATTCACCCACACTTCACCTGAAGTAGGGCGTTCCAGCAGGTTAATACAGCGGATCAGCGTACTCTTCCCTGCGCCCGAATGACCGATTACGCCGAAGATTTCACCCTTTTGAACCTCGAGATTCAACCCCGAAAGCGCCGTCGTGGATTTCTTCTTCGTTCCGTATGTCTTAGTCAATTGTTTTAGCTCAATCAAAACTTCGATCCCCCTCTATATCACAAACGAAAAGAGCCCTCAGCAGAATTGTAGGGCTCTCGTAATTGAGACTTTGCCTTCTCATCTGCCAGAATCGTAACGAAATACGTTTCTGAAGGATTTAGCACCATGTCATTTTAGCTCAATTCATTGGGTTCTACCAGAACTTAATTGAATTGTGCACAAATCGGTTGCCGGGCTTCATCGGGCCTGTCCCTCCGCCACTCTTGATAAGAAATATGAAATTTTTCATTCATAAATTGAAATCTTTTCTGAAACTGATTCTCAGTATAGTGGCTTTTATACTGTTTGTCAAAGACAATTTATTCATTTTTGCATATTATTCCGATTTGATTGGTTGCTTATATAAAAATTGGTAAATTCAAAGGCTGTGTGAAGCGATTCCAGCACTACCTGGTAGCTTTGTGTAAGGTCTGCCAGGTACTCATCCAGGTTCTCCAATTCAAGCCTGCCCTGCATCGCTTGATGCTTGTGCCACAGATCATCCTGCATCTCCGCATTCATGTAGTGAATCTCCGTATTCCGTCTCCGCCGTAGGCGCGAGACATAATCCTTGCGTCCTTCATAAATGGACATCAGCTTATTCCCAAGGTCACTATGTACATTGAGATAATGGAATTGGCGAAGTACCGTAAAATAAGAATAATGCGGCTTAACTTTGGCGGTGTTCAGCTCATACAGCTCGTTAAGGAGGGTCCCCAGCTTATCCAGCAGGGAGAAGACCCGTATGAACCCATCTTTGTAGAAATACACATAGCGGGCATAGTCCCCCTTCTCATCAGGGCCCATGTCGTTCATAAACCTGGTATGCACCGCCCTGCGGAAGAATGCCGCCGCATATGTGCACTGCTCCAATTCATCTATCGATGAAATCAGTCCGTAAGTCCACACTTGAAGCTTGAAATAATCCTGCTTCTGTTCAAGATTCATGTCCATTTTCTTCTGGAACAGCTGTGCCGTACGTCCCATGGCTTCCAGCGTGTCCGCGAACAGTCCCTCATTCTTACGAGGCGGTTCCCCTAGCAGGCTGCGCAGCATAGGCTCCCTCCTTTCTTTTTATGCAAAATAACTCTTCCAGCGCTGATCCACCAGCTTCACAATATCCTCACGAGGGAACAGCTCATCCGGATAGCCTGGCTTCATTCGGGCATCAATCACGATAGGAAGACTGTATGCCAGGTGATGCTGACGCACTTCTGCATCCGCATAGATATCCGAAGCAGGATTGAAACGGGTGAAGACAGTCCAGGTGAACGCATTAGAGCTCTGCGCCACTTCCCGGGCGTGATCTACCAGAACAACCAGTGGCCAAGCCGTTCCCTTCTCCCTGAGCCGAGCAAGCAGCCGGACCGGAAGCTCCGGTTCCTGTTCATACGCAGCACCGGACACCACAAGACATCCATCGTGGAATGCGGCAATTTCATCGATTTCGGCTATTTCGCCTTCTGTGTATTCCCGCGGCAGCTCCCGAACGGGATCGCCTACACCGATGAGAATCGCTTTGCTGCCGTGATTAAGCTTAAGTCCCGTATAATCAAGTGTATCATTGGAGGTTTTATTAAATATGAATAAATCCGTCTGCGGATTGAAACGTTCTAAGATGGTCTTAAGCGTGATTTTGATATCCGCCAAATCAACAGAGACATTCGTAAGCATTAAGAATTTAGTTAAAGACAGCTGACCTTCACCGAGAATTCGGAAGCCGGCAACTAAAGCTTCCCGTGAGTAGCTCTCCCGGACGACTGCGGAGGCCAGGGCATGGAAGCCGCTCTCGGAATAGGTCCAGAGCGACCGGACACTTGGCATAACCACTGGAAATGCCGGCGACAGAAGCTTTTGCAGAAAGTCACCGATATAATAATCTTCCTGGCGCGGCTTACCCACAATGGTTGCCGGATAGATCGCATCCTTACGGTGCCACATATGGCTGACCTTAAGCACCGGGAACTCATGCTGAAGAGAATAATAACCGAAATGGTCACCGAACGGCCCTTCAAGACGCCGCTCATGTGGAGGGACGAAGCCTTGAATCGCAAATTCGGCTTCTGCCGGAATCCGGTGGCCTCCCATCGGATTAACGGCCATAGGCAGCTTTTCCCCTAGAATGAAGGAGGTCACAAGCAGCTCCGACACATGCTCCGGTACGGGTGCAATGGCACCGGCTATCAGGGCTGGAGGACCGCCGAGGAATACAGATACCGGAAGTGCCTCCCCGCGCTTTTCTGCTTCATGATAGTGGAACCCGCCGCCTTTCTGGATCTGCCAGTGAACCCCCGTAGTCTGGTCATCGTACACCTGAATCCGGTACATGCCCAGATTATTGTCCTTAGTTTGAACGGGATTCTCAGTATATACCAGCGGCAAGGTCACAAACGGACCTCCGTCTTCCTGCCAGCTTGTCACTCTGGGCAGATCCGCAAGCGGACGATCCGTCCGGCATACCTGCAGAATCGGCGCCTCTCCCTTGGGTACCGTTTTCATACCTACCTTTAACACTTCCCGAATTAGTCCGCGCTCATTCCACAGCGCTTTGGGAGTTGGTGGCAGCAAGGTGGTCATAGCCCCAACCAGACGATTCGCCAGCTCCTCCGGTCTCGGTCCGAAAGCCATTTCGACACGACGCGGAGTACCAAACAGGTTGGTAACGACCGGGAAGGGCGTTCCTTTTACATTGGTGAACAGCAGGGCCGGTCCTCCCTCTTCAATAACCCGGCGGTGAATCTCGGCAAGCTCCAGATAAGGATCAACCGGTACATCCACAACAGCCAGCTGCTTGTCCTTGCGAAGAGCCTCAATCCACTGCCTTAAGTTCCTGTAACCCATAGACCATACCTCCTCTAATAATTAAAACGATTCTCCTGCTCCTAAACTTATGTAAAGCTCCGCAGCAATGCGGAGCTTTGGGTCGATGCATATTACTTTATTTACTCTACTGTAGATTACGCAGATCCGCCATTCCTTTGTGTATCCGTTATGCCTTTGTGTATCCGTTATTCCTTCGTTCTGCTAAGCAGCCAGGTTCTGACGCTCATATAACTAAGTACGCCGAATAAGCAGGCCAGAACGAAGATGTGTGACAAGGACGCGAAGATATACATACGCGGATTCGTAAGGTTCAATACGAGAAAAGCGCCTGTGAAAATTTGAACGATTACAAGCACAGTTGCTGCAATCCCCAGTGATCTGATCTCCTTGTTACCCGGATGCTTCCGATAGGCAAAGTGACCAAGAATTCCGATAACTATGAACAGGGTCATTGCTCCCAGACGGTGAATGAATGCGATAGCCACACCGCCAGTAAGCTCGGGAATCACTTCCCCGTTACAGAGCGGCCAACCACTGCAGCCTCCCGCTGAATTCGTATGACTGACATAAGCTCCTAAATACACAACGATATAAGTATAACATGTGGCGAACCACACCAAGTTACGAAATGTCTTGCTTACGCGGCTAGTTGGAAGCTTTGGCATGTTGGCCTCTTCCCGTTCTTGCTCACGCATTCCGAGGGCAAGCATCAATGAGCTGGCAAAAGCAATCAGCGAGAATCCGAAATGAAGAGCCATAACGGCAGAAGATTGAGAGAACACGACCGCAAAAGCCCCCATGATGGCTTGGACCACAACGAAGATCAGTGCGAACAGGGCATACAGCTTCAAGTCACGCCGTTCCTTGCGATAGAGCATAAAGGCAACAAATGCAGCCAGAGCAAAGAGCCCCGCAGCCCCACTAACTGCTCTATGTGACCATTCAATCAGCGACGACAGGGTATGAGCGGGTACGAACTTCCCGTTACACAGCGGCCATTCACGGCCGCAGCCAAGGCCCGCATCCAGCTTGGTTACTGCGGTTCCGCCCAAGGTAGCCATCAGCATCACAAAACTGGAGGCATAACTGAGCCATTTTAGACGTTTGGTATTCAAGATTTCCTCACCTGCTATATAAATTTAATTTAAGCAATTTGGAATTGCTCTTTCATTATAACCGATGAGTATGTACATATCATAAGTCACTTGTGACAAAATGTTCAAATCATAAGGACGGCGCCACCCCTTTTAAGGATGACGCCTGTGACATTGATTATTGCTTTTAATTCTCCTTGCGTTCCGCTGTATCGTGGAGAGTTCGGTATACATCCAGGGCTTTGTTCAGGAAGTCTTCAATCTCTTCGCGTGATTTACGCGCTTTATTGACGAATCTGACCAGTTCGCGTCCATCGGTATAGGCAACGAAGCTCGGAATGCCTAGAATGTTCTGCTCTTGACTCACGTCTCCAACCTTGTCTACATCCACTTGAAGGAACGTAATACGATCCCCATATTTCTCCTCAACTTCAGGCATGAATGGATCGATGAACTTGCAATCTCCGCACCAATCGGCTTTGAAGACGGCGACGACCAAATTACTGGACTGCGTTTCAACCGTAAACGCACCTGCAGATGTCACTTCTTTCATGAGCTTCATTCCTTTCCATAGTTATCTCTCTTAGTCAATCAAACTGAAGAGTGGAAGTCAAACTTTTAGGCCATAATGTGACTAAAATCTTCTTTTTGATGAAAGAGAGGAATCATGATGAGCGAGCCTCTTGGGCAGGATAACCCCAAATTCCCCGGCCTTGCTGCCGTATTAAAAGAAATGTTGTTCACTTTCCCTACCATGGTCAGTGAGGTCGTGAAGAGCAAAACAGCGGGAATTGCAGCTTCATCACGTCTTCGGGAGGAGCGGGTTAGCCTGGATTGGAATGAGGCTTCGGCCCGGACCGTCTATACAGAAATTGAGGACCTGCTCCGCCGAAGCGGTCAGGGCAGAAAAATAGACGAACACCTTGCTGTATCCCAACTTCCTGACGGACTGACCCGGGAAGATAAGGACATTATTCTCGAAATTGAGGAATCTGTCAGCCGCAGCAATGTCAGCAATCTAACCCGGACTGAAGCCTATCTTAGATGTTACCAAGCTTACCCCGAGCTTCACTGGTCCTTCCTGGCTCATATGGTATCCCGCAATGCGGGCTGGAATATGAGTGATCTGCGCGGCGGCCAAATGTACCCTCTGCTCAGCGAAACAAGTAAGGAGTCGACATACCGCTTTCTGGAAAGGTGCAATGCACTTATATTCCAGGACGCTTATCCGCAGCTTCTTCTGTATATGAAGAGCCGGGAGATCGGCTCAAGCCTTTTTTACCTGCTCCCACATTTTCATGTATCCCGCTTCATGCAGCCTTTCTGGGAACGTTTCTGGCTGGAACGGGGCAGTGCCCTGCTTGCTGTGGGGCTGATCATCAATGAACAGAATTATATTGAGAAAAGGGTCGTCAGGCACCCGTACTTCCAGAATCGGGTAACCGATAAAGCCAATTTTCATCTCCACAGCTGGGCAGGACTCAATCAGATTGTCTTCCCTCTGCTCGAGGAGGAGGATGATCTGAGTAACTCTGGCGGGGAACAATCCGGCTCTGAATCGTTATGTCCAGATGGCCATATCCCCCGGCTTGCCGGAAGGATTCTTGGCGATTTCTCAAGTCTCACCGCTCGTATTACATTCGGAAAAAGCCTGTATGCCCTGCTCTTCGGCTTGACCTCCTTGCGTAAAGGAAGTGAAGCCTTTGCTTCGCGTATTCCCCATACGGGTTCAAGGGCAGATTATTGGCCGGGTCTCTTCACCCCAAACAAAGAAGAAGCCCTGACCACCGGTTTAGAGGGGGCAGAGCTTCTTGAACAAGGGAGTCTTCCCCCAGGCAAGCGCCTATTTGCGCCAAAGCTGCTTGACGCCTGGGGTGATACGAGCTACGAGCCGATCTCCCGTGAGGACTGGATGCAGGACCATAGCGCTCTGGATGGGCTGAGCAAGCCGCAGCAGCCTTATTTATGTGATATCAGCTTTGAGCATCGGCTGGGTATCATTAAAACGGCCTTCGCTCATGATGCAGCGGGCACTGCCCATTAATGAGCCGAAGTGCTTGAACCTCGCTGAAGTCTCATCAGCGGCCGAAGTACCTTTTGCAATACTCGTGGATAACTGCCCAGCTCATCTCTGCGAACGACACGCAGCACCACCAGCATCACAGGGTATAGAATCAGAATAGCCACACCTACCAGGCAGCAGGCCAGGAAGAAACCGACTCTTGGAGGCAGGAATGAAGTTGTCAGATCACCCAGATAATTCAGTCCGTAACCAGCGCCAAACAGAATGACTACGGTCAGCAGGAAGCCCGTCCAGCGTCCGCGCATAATTTCAAATGAGACCATTTGTTTCATGGAGCGCAGATTAAGAAGGGTGATGACAAGGAAACAGAGCCCGGTAGCCCCGATGATGCCGTAGATTCCGAATATAGCTGCCAGTGCGAAGCTGGCGATCAGCTTAATTACAATTCCAACAATGACGTGACCCATCGACAAATTCACCTTGCCCATACCGATAAGGATCGAACTTGTGATGGACATCGTGATCTGAAAGATGGTTCCCAAAGTCAGCAGACCAATAATCCCGCTGCCTTCCAGGCTGCTGAACAGCAGACCATTCACGGAGTAAGCCGCTGAACACAGAATGATCACAATGGGCATACCGGTAAGGATAGATACGCGCATAGCCAGTGTGATCTGACGCTCCAGATGCGGACGGTCCCCGCGGGCAAAGGCGGCTGCGATAACCGGCAGGAGCGATGCGCTGAGAGCTATGGACAGGATCGGCGGTATCCCTGCGATACTCTGAGCCCGGCTTCCAAGGATACCCAGCGTATTTGTTGCGGCCAGGTTGCCCATTTGATCGATCAGAAGCGGCTTGACAAGGGTTCCGTCAATAAAGTTAATAGCTGGCACAGCCAGAGATGAGAGAACAATAGGAATAGAGAGCTTGAAGATATCGCGGTAGATACGCATCAGCGGGATCTGCTCAGACCCTGCGGACAGATCTTCCAGCTGCAGCTTCCGGTCATCTCTGCGCATCTTGATGGAATACCAGAGCATAATTCCAAAGGCAGAAATACTCCCGAGCACCCCGCCGAAGGATGCCCCTGCTGCTACCCACTCATCTGAATAGTTAGCATGAAGCAGGAAGAAGGCAAGTCCAATCCCGGTAATAACTCGTAACACCTGCTCCATAATCTGAGATATCCCATTTGCGGCCATATTGCCTCTACCCTGGAAATATCCTCGCATCATCGCGATGGTCGGGAACAGCAAGAGAGCTGGAGCCAGTGCCCGAATGGCAGGTGTGGCCTCAGGCTGCTTTGTGTAGTATGCATAGACGGGTGCCAGTACATAGAGCAGTAACGTCATGACTACTCCGATAAATACGGCGAAGATCAGTGCTGCTTTATATACCCTGTTCGCCTCTCCCGGGCGCTTTAGGGCATAGCGTTCCGAGACCATTTTGCTAAGAGTGCTCGGGATTCCTGCGGTTGCAACTGTCAGCAGCATTAGATATACATTGTTCGCCACGGTGTAAGACGCGTTGCCGACCGCTCCGAAAATATGCTCAAGCGGAACCCGCTGCACTAGGCCGAGGACCCTTGCCACCAATGCAGCAGCGGCCAGGATCAGCGTACCTTTGATAAAAGACTCTTTCTTAGACAAACCCTTTTCCCTTCTTTCTCATGATCCAAGTCACAGCATTTTCCTAGAAAATCCAGATAAAGAACAGGATAATCATAACGATCTCAAGGAGGATCTTAACGACCATGCTGCTGAATAGACCTACAACAGAGCCGAACCCGACCTTAAGTGATTTTTGAAAAGAGGAGCCCGAGAGCAGTTCCCCTGCCACTGCGCCCACAAATGGTCCTATAATCAGCCCGAACGCGGGAATCACAAAAGGTCCTATGATCGCACCTATGGTACTTAGCCATACGGACGCTTTGCTTCCGCCAAACCGCTTAACGCCCCATGCGCCAACCGCATAGTCTGCAGCCAGTAGAACAATGACGATAAGCGTCTGAATCGTCCAAAATCCCCACCCAAAATGCTCGAAGGTGAAGAACCATCCATACACCAGAAAAGCGGCGTAGACAGCAATAACACCAGGCAGGACGGGAATTACCGCTCCCGCGAGCCCAACGATGAACAGACCGATAACCAGAATCCAGCCTAGGATGTCCATCCGGGCATCACTCCTCCGTCAAAATAAACTTCTGGATGACCTCTGCAATCCCATCATCATTGTTGGATGCCGTAACGTAATCCGCATTCTCCTGAACGGCAATCTGCGCATTCCCCATGGCTACGCCAAGGCCAGCGGCCTGAATTGCCGCCAGATCATTCAAGCTGTCACCCACAGCGATCACCTGGGACATATCTAGTCCAAGAAGGTCACATACGATCTTGATGCCCGTTGCCTTATTCACGCCCTGCGGATTAATCTCGTAATTGTACGGTGATGAGTTCGTGATCTCAAGGCCCCCCATCTCCTGAAGCCTCATCAGAATCTTGTGACGCAGATCCGCGTCTTCGGTATGATAACCGAACTTAATCCACTGGTTCGTATCCAGCAGCGCAGGGTCCCAATTCTTCTCATTATAAGAACCTTCAACGGCGTACGCCCAGAACCAGACACCATATTCTGCAGCAATGGCATGCATCCTGGCAATGAGTTCTTTATCAAACAGCTCTCTGCGATATAATTCGTGAGGCGTCTTCCATACCTCACTTCCGTTGACAGTCACCATTGGCGTCTGCAGTCCAAGCTGATCTCCAAAGGGAACGGCCTCATCAAAAGATCGTCCTGTAGACAAACAGACATGAACACCTGCAGCTGTCGCCTTGCCGATCCATTCCGCTGTCTTTGGTGAAATCTCGTGGTTGTCAGTCAGTAAAGTCCCATCCATATCGAGTGCAAGCAGTCGGTATCTCATCCGTTCATCCTCCATCTTTAATCTATATAAGCTGCACCTTGAAATTTTAACATTTGAACGGTTGTAACTACAGGGAATGCTTGGACTTTCGGCCGCTGTTATCCCCGGATTTCTTGATTTATACCGCTCTTAGCGGTGGAAATCCGGAGACAAAGGCGGTCGCTGGCGCTCCTGCAGTTCCAAGCTTCCCCTCCGTCACGCCCTCCTGTATGTTATTTTTAAAAGTGCACTATATATAGTTCTCTGTATTTTCTCTTATACATATCTTAGTCATTCTACCACAGGTCCAACTGACCAACAAAGAACTCCATCCAAACCAAATAACCGCGCTTCGGCCCAGAAGGCTGAAACCCGGTTAATTGGGATCAAGGTCTATTCTGTTCGAACTCCAGCTCATCCTGCCAGCACAATGAACGCCAGAACACCAAGAGTGATTTTAGCTCGCTGCAGCGGGCTCTTCTTCACTTTAATCTCCATGGGTTATCCTCCTCAGTAAATAGCAAATGTAACGCCGCAAGGAATTCTTGCTCTAAGTAAATAATGTTTCCTTAATACAAATTTTATGCAAAATAAGGATAAAAAGCAAGGGGAATTCTCCCCCTGCTTCGTAAATACCCAGCCCAATTTGGGTCGGCCGCCTGCTTGTATGCTTCTACAGCCTTCGTCAATTTCGCTTGGAAGCTTCACCGAGGCCATATACGGCATCATAAGCATCAAAGATTCTGCGGGCTACAGGTGCCGCACTTTGGGCGCCAAATCCACCTTCGGGAATAACCACCGCCACCGCAAGCTTTGGCTTATCCCGGGGAGCAAATGCGATAAACACTCCGTTATCGATTTTCTGGCGTCCCACCTGCTGAGTGGACGTTCCTGTTTTACGGGCGAAATCATATTTGAAGCCGTCAAAGGAGCTCACCTTGGTAGCCATACCCTTAAGAATCACATTCCAGTAGGCTGAACTGAACTTAGCCTCATTCAGTACCTTCGGTTCATATTTCTTCACGATGTTTCCCTTTGCATCCTTAATCATGTTAACCACATGGGGTTCCATTCTACGGCCTTTCGAAGCCAGCATAGCTGTGTACTGAGCAAGCTGCATAGTTGTATATTTGCCCTGTTGTCCAAAAGAAGCGTAGGCCAGCTTCGATTGCGAAGTTTCATCTTTATTTTTGAAATATTCTCGCCAGCCTTCATATTCATTGGGCAAATCCACCCCTGTCGCAACGCCCAGACCGAACTGCTTCATATATTTGTCCCACTTGTCGACTCCCTCACTTCCAAACCTTGAATAAAGTCTCATCCCCACCATTTCAACCATGAATGTATTTGAAGATTCCCGAATCGCGGACTGTGGGGTTAAGCTGCCCGGTGCATGCCCGGAAGCATTCTTAACCGTAGTCCCATCCTTACCAAATTCAGCGACACCGTCATCATAATAGGTGCTGTTCGTGCTAAACAGCTTCTCATTCAGACCTATAAGAACAGACAAAGGCTTAATCGTTGAACCCAGCAGCACAACGGATTCCGGATGGGTCTTGCTGCTGCTCGGAAGGAACGAGCGGATGGTTCCATTTTGATAAATATATTGAATCTTGTTGAATTGATCATGCGTAATTCCGCCGGTATGCCATACATTCGGATCATAATCCGGCATGCTTGCCATAGCCACCACGTTCCCGGTATCCACTTCCATAGCTACTGCGAAGCCAGTCTTCGCATTGGGATGAGGCTCCCCATTAACAGCATGGGTATGCAGCCAGCTCAGTTGGTCAAGGATCGCTCTCTGAGCAGCAATCTGGATATCCTTATGGATATTCAGGATAAGATCGTGTCCCTTCTCCGGCGGCGTGATTCCCGCGATACCCGTAGCCATATTCCGCGGATCTACGGAAATACGTCTATACCCGTTCTTGCCCCTTAGTTCCTGCTGATACTGAAGCTCAATGCCGTCATATCCCACATCTTCCAGCTCCGTGTACTGAAGGGCCGGATCCGTACTTTTCTCTGCCCGAATTTTCTTATAAACTTTGAGGCTGGTTGACGCCCCTTTGAATTTCTTGATATATCCAACGGTTTGAACCGCGACCCCATTAATCCCGCTGGCCGGATCCGTATAGTAATTCCGAATGCTATCCTCAGCCACATATAAGCCCGGGAACTCCGCCTTATGCTCCGTGAAATAAGCAACCTCTTTATTAGTTAGTCCCGCCTTAAGCCTGCGCGGGGTAAAACCGGAGCTGCGATCTGACTTCAGATCCATGGCATGAATGATATCTGCCTGCGTATGCTTCTCTCCGGCCGGATCCCCAAGCTCATTAAATTTAGTCACAAGCAACTTCGTAAGCTCTCTGGCCTTCGATTCATTCTTGCCCGTATACTCTGCAGTCAGCGTCATATATAGGGATTGCACAGGTATAGAATAAGCCAATTTCACATTTGAAGCATCGAATATCGCTCCCCGGATTGGAGGCAGCGGAACATTCACAATATTAGGGTCTCCCCCCTGCTGCTTAACAATCTCAGGACCCTGTACGAATTGAAGAACAGCCAGACGGATAATAATGACGGTGAATATAATAAAGGAACAGAAGAAAAAAAGGTTCAACCGGATAATCAACTGTTTCTTCTTGACTACTTCCTGTTCCTGCTCACTGGGATTCACATGGATGCGCATAGGGATTAGGACACCTGCCTTATTCTATAAGGAATTATTTTCCTTATTATCATATGCATTTCCCTAACGCTAAAGCAAATTAATATAAAAGACGATCCTGGCAGGACTGTGAAAGTCTTACCAGGATCGTCTTAACTTATATCTTATCTGGTGGTTCCGGTCGATTGACCCGTTGTACCTGTGGCTGTATCCCCGGTTTTCTTCAGCGTTTTCTTAGGAATACCATCCAGGCCATACTCCATGTCATAAGCGTCAAAAATCTTTCGGGCAATCGGCGCCGCACTTTGCGCTCCGAATCCCCCCTCAGGAATAACTACCGCCACCGCAAGTTTTGGATTATTACGCGGTGCAAAAGCAATAAAAACCCCGTTATCGACAGGTCTCCCTCCGACACTTTGTGTTGAGGTCCCTGTCTTACGAGCGAAATCATACGGGAAGTTGTCAAAGGCGCTAACATCGGTCGCCATTCCTTTCAGAATTTCATTCCAATATGAGTTCTTAAATTTCGCTTCGTTGAGAACTTTAGGTTCGAACTTCTTCACAATGTTCCCTTTGGAGTCCTTGATCATATTGACCAGATGCGGCTCCATCCTTTTCCCGCGGGTTGCCAGCATGGTTGCATACTGGGCAAGCTGCATCGTGGTATACTTCCCCTGCTGACCGAAGGATGCATAGGCAAGCCGGGATAATGCAGTTTCCTTCTCATTAGTGTACTCCCGGAATCCGAGATATTCATTAGGAAGATCGACGCCTGTGGATACGCCAAGACCAAACTGCTTCATGTATCCATCCCACAGATCGATCCCTTTTTCCCCATATTTCTTATAGAGTCTCTCCCCGACCATATCCACCATAAACGTGTTGGAAGAGTGGCGGATCGCATCTGCCGGGCTGTTCAGATATCCATACACGTGACCCTGGGAGTTCTGAACCCTTGAAGAGTCATTCTTACCGAAAGTCGCGTAGCCCTTATCATAGTAAGGCGTGCTGGTCGTGAACAATCCGTTATTCAGACCGATTAAGACCGACAGCGGTTTAATCGTTGATCCAAGCAGGACTACCGACTCGGGATGCTGTCCCTTCTGTCCTGAACCAAAGGAACGAATTGTCCCGTTCTGATACACGTTCTTAATCTTGTCATAGTTGTCACTGGAAATTCCTCCGGTGCGCCATACATTCGGATCATAATCCGGCATACTCGCCATGGCGACCACATTTCCTGTGTTCACTTCCATGGCCACCGCGAAGCCTGTTCTGGCATTCGGGTGATATTTACCGCTGACGGGATGATTATGCAGCCAAGTCAGCTGTTCCATAATGGCCTTCTGCGCAGCCAGCTGCACATCGCTATCGATATTCAGATAAAGGTCATGTCCTTTCTCCGGCGGAGTCACTTCCGCAATTCCGCTGGCCATGTTCCGCGGGTCAACCGAGACGCTCTTGAACCCGTTTCTCCCACGCAGTTCATCCTGATATTGATATTCCAGGCCGTCAAAGCCGACATCCTCCGTATCGGTGTACTGCAGAGCTGGATCGTCTGCCTTACCCGTCTTCAGCTTGTAGAAATCCAAGCTGGTGGATGCCCCTTTGAATTTCTTGATATAGCCAACGGTCTGAACAGCAAGCCCATTAACGCCATCTTTCGGATCGGTGTAGTAATTTCGGATACTTTCCTCGACCACGTCGATCCCAGGATAATCAGACTTATGTTCCATAAAATAAGCAATTTCTTTATTGGACAGGCCGACCTTCAGACGACGAGGTGTAAAGCCTCCACTTAGACGCGACTTGAGATCCATCGCTTCAACAACCTGGTCAACCGTCAGCTTCTCGCCGCCCTGGTCCCCCAGTTCATTGAACTTGGCGACCAATTTCTCTGCCAGCACCTTCGCATTCGCTTCATTCTTCCCTGTGTATTCATTCGTGAGCGTCATGTAGAGCGATTGAACGGGGGTGGAGTAGGCTAATTTAATATTCTTCCGGTCATAGATCGTACCACGGGTTGGCGGAAGCGGGATATCCTTTACTGCAAGATTGCCTCCCTGCTTAATCAGACTCGGTCCTTCAACAAACTGTAGAATGGCAAGACGGACAATGATAACTGTAAAAATAGCAAATGCACTGAAAAAAAACAGATTAAGCCGGATATTAAAATGACGCTGCTGCGTCGCTTCCTTCTCTCTCGGGTCATCTTGGTAATTCTTTTTCATCGGTTCCTCCTACTTACTTTGGAAAGCTTGGTGTACTCCGTATTTTAACATAGCGCTGCCTCGTCTCGCGAATTCTTTAGAATCGGTCCACTTAGACAGCCTTGTCAGCGATATGTGTCTCGTTAAATGCCTTTGGATCAAACCAGTCTCCACTTTGTGCCCAGGTTGGATCAAGCGGGACCCACTTCCCCAGCTCACTCAGGTATACCTCATTCCATGCATGGGGGCCGTACCCACCCTGACCGTTATAACCGAGTCCTGTAATCACCTTAACTTTAAGCCCTTGTGAACGGGCCATGACGGCATACAGACGAGCATAATCAATACAAACACCGAGTTTGGTATCGAACGTCATCTTCGGAGTTTGCTCATGCCAAATTTGCTTTTCTTCGTAATCTTTCACTTTATTGTAGTCATAGTTAACACGTGTCCCTACCCACTCGTAGAGTTTGCGGGCCTTTTCTTCATCGGTTGAAGCTCCCTTGACCACGGCTGCGGCAGCTTGGGTAATATTGTCCGGCACCTGAGCGTCGATAACCTCGTATCTGCGCTGCATAATACCGTTAAGCTCTTCTTCAACACTGCGTGTAAATACGGGAAGCTTGTCTTTGATCAGACTTCCGGATATCGGTTCAATAATGGTCTGGGCACCTTCTCGATAAACTGGTGAAGCTTCGACATAGTGACTAAATTGGCTGTTCGGATACAACGTCACAATGATGAATAAGGCCGCAATCACCACAATGCAGCGCGCCCCGCCAATCACCGCTCCAATTCCGGCTCCCGTAAGTCTGCTTAGTACCGAAGAGGGTCTGTCCCTGTCTCTTCCGCCCCACCCGCTGAATAGAGCCGTTCCTCCGAACACCAGTGCAGCAAGCAGACCAAGAATGGAACGGATGACCCAGTATCCAATAATAAAAACAACGGCGAAGCGCATAAGAGGGAACTCACGGATTGCTGTAATGAGCGTATAGTAAATTTGTTCCCATTTACTTAAATCTCGTGCCGGCAGAGCAACCGCCGACAACCACTTCTGAACAAGGGGCGACAGCCACATTGCAAAAGGAATGGACAAGGCGATTCCCACCAAGGACAAAATCCCTCCACTAATCAGAGAGAACAGACGTCCTGCGGATCTGGAACCGCCTCGAAAGAGTCCCTGCAGGACAGAGACAGCGATAATCAGAATTAACAGTAGATTAACAAAATTATAGTTTTGCACATTTTGAACCCAGTCTTGCACGTTCAAAAAACCCCTCTCTTGATCGTTTGGACTCAAAATGGTAGTTGTTTATTTCGAGTTCCCTTTAGCTTCTTGAATGAAAGCATTCAGTGCATCACTGCGGCTCCATTCGCCGAGAGATACATCCCGGAATGTAACTTTAACTTTATCACTGTCAGCCTTCCCTGTGACTTCCAGATTGGGTGACTTGATCACAAAGGTTCCATCCGGATTCTGCGTGAACTTGGCCTCTTTAGCTTCGCTTGTCATCATCTTGATCGCTTCATTCTTCACCACATCAGTCGTTTGTGTAGTAAGGGTGGACGCCACTTGTCCCAGATCCTTCAATGAAATTCCGCTGTATATGACTAAGAAGGCCACAATAACCAAAATCAGCCCCCATTTCACCACAGTTTTAACTAAATTTACTATTAGCAGCAGCGCTACCAACGCAATAACAAACAAAAGCCAATTTTGCTTGAAAAAATCAATCCAAACTTGCACGTCCATCCTATTTATACACTCCTAATTTCGTCAATTTGTGGAGCCTTACCGGCAAAACGCCAAGTTGCTCTATATATTATACATGATGGCCATATGGGATGTCAGCCTAACCCCCTAGGGGGTTCTATCCAGTGAATTTATGGAAATGTGTGAAAAATAGCATAAGTTCGTCCCACCGAACGTACAAGTATATGGATTGAACTAAAGAGATTAACGCAGTTGTCTTTATTTCATTCCATATAGATCATGACATTCGGACGCGTATGCTTTCGAAGTGAGTTTTGCTTCGCAAAACTTTAAGGAGGGACGGTATGAAGATCGCATTTTGGCTGTATTTCTTTATGTTCATCGCTTTTTTTGACCTGCACGCCCAGTATCCGATCCTTACGCCGTTCGCTCTGTCTTTAGGAGCCGCCCCTACTTTTATCGGGTGGATGATGGGGATATACTCCATCACGCATCTGCCGGGAAATCTGCTTGCAGGCAGAGGTGTGGACAAACACGGCAGTCGGCGATATCTCATTTTCAGCTTGATCTCTGCGGGCATCATCCTGCTTGTTCAGGCTCATGTCACAGCTCCCTGGCAGCTGCTCGTGCTTCGTTCGCTCAGCGGCTTCGTACTTGCCTTTCTTGCCCCGGCCTGCCTGGCTCTGCTTGCATCCCTCTCCGAAGACCGAATCAAGCAGGGCAAGCTTATGGCCGGACATGGCGTGATGCACACGCTCGCATCGGTTGTATCCCCGGCAGCAGGTGCTTTCCTGGTCGCAAAAGCAGGCTTTGGCTTAACCTTTCAATCCCTGGGTTGGCTCCTGATCGGAACCGGGATTATTGCAGTCTTCATCATCCACGATCGTCAAGGAAGCAGTCCAGAATTGTCACATCCCGAATTAAATGACGCTAGTAAGGAATACACCGGCTTTAGAGTTATTCCGATGAGATTTTATTTACTGCCGCTCTTTGTTGCCTGTGCCCAGGGTATCCTATTCTTCGAGCTTCCCCTGCAGGCTGGTGGGATATCCGGTATTCTCGATACCGGGATTTACTTTTCTCTGCTCAGTTTGGGTGCACTGGTAACTTTAAGCATGCTTTTTCTGCACCGATACTCTCCTTACGTAAGAGCAACCGCAGGTGTACTTGGAATGGCGCTGGCTTTCTATTCTATGGCTTCTGCCTGGAATGTGCCTCTGTCCGTATCCCTATTCTTTCTTGGCATGTCCAAAGGTGTTCTCTTTCCGGCAATGGCTTCTCTCTTCATCGAACTGAGCGGCGGCAAGAGACTGGGCACTGTCTTTTCCCTGCAATCCATCTCAATGTCGATTGGCGCTTTTCTGGGTCCGGTTGTGGCCGGTCAAATTCGTCACGTCTTCTCTCCTTACTTCCTTGCCTTTCTCATACTCATGGTTCTATTGGTAACTGTACCCCCACTCCGAACCAAATCCGAGTCTCCAGACGGAACCAGCAAGACACCGACTACGGTTGTATAACCCTAGAAAAAATCTATTTACTTAGGCTGGTGCACAAGACCCTTCAGGGCAAAGATCATATTCTGTTTATGTACTAACAACCACTTGAAGGCAGGTGAATATATCATGAGTCACGTGGATCACTGTGGTCCTGGACCAGTTGGACCAGGAGTGGGATTCTGGACATCTACAGGTACCATCCTTGTTCTGTACATCTTGCTCGTCATCATCCTTCGCACTCCGTTCTTCTAAGAAATATGTCAATATAACAGGAGGAGGCTTGCCGCTCAGGGCAGGTCTCTTTGAACTTTGCATGGAAAACGAAGTTAGGTTTACACTATAGAGGAAGCAAAGCATGTGAGGTGAGCCATCATTCCTGTATACATCATTGTTGAAGGCAAGAACGACCGCAGCAAGCTGCGCCGGGTGCTGAATGAAGAAGTTGAAATTCTATGCACCTTCGGAACCCTGAATACCCAGAAGCTGGAGACGCTGCGCAAGAAGGTCAAAGACGAAGAGACCTATCTCTTCATGGATAATGACGCTTCCGGCAAAAGAATCCGCGGCATTCTAAGAGACACCTTTCCGGATGCCGGACACATCTACACCCGCCGGGGCTATGCCGGTGTCGAAGGCACACCTGATGAATATGTCATTCAGCAATTAGAAAAAGCCGGCCTGGAGGAATATATTCTGTATCCTCCACCCGGCTTCTAGCGGACAAGTCCCTGACTTGTCCCTTATTCTTTAGCCAATCGTTCCACCTCATCCGCTATATCCAAAGCGGACACATCACTTTTATAATATTTGCGGTATTTCCCTTCCCGGTCTACGAGTGCAATCAGGTCTGAGTGCGCAAAATTGCCGTCCCTGTCTTTATTAATGATGAACTGGAACGTATCCATCGCGAATTCGGCCGTCTTCTTCTCGTCTCCGCGCAGGAAGTACCAACCGCTGTAATCGGCATTAAATTTATCCCCGAATTTCTTGATTTGCTCCCGGGTGTCCCTTACAGGATCGAAGGAAATCGATACGAAGCTGACGTCCTTGCCGAATACGCCGTCTTTCTTGAGTTGATTCTGTATTTGAGACATCTTGAATGTAGAAATAGGACATACATCCTTACAATTCGTGAAGAAGAAATAAAATAGCCGAACCTTTCCATTCGTATTCTGCAGGGTAACCGTCTTCCCGTCCACATTCTCCATCGAGAAATCCTGAACGGGACGAATCACGGGAATTTTGGGCTTACTGTATGTATCAACTAGAAGATATCCTGCCAGAATCACGCATATGGCGAGCAAAATCCAGGTCCATTTGTATTTTCTAAGCATCGTCAAAGCAATCCTCCTTGGATTATAATCTTAAAAAAAGAATCCCATGCTGCCATGGGATTCTTTTGGTTCTTCCGGTAACCGGCTTATTGATGAACTGTATCCAGAATCATAACAAGCAGGGTAATCATTAAATAGCTGATGGAGAAAAGAAATACTTTCTTCGCCCAAGTATCGGTATTTGACTTCTTGCTGAATCCCATCAAGGCCATGTACAGCCACATGACAGCCACTGCCTCGCCAATGATCAAGAACCACAACCCTGTATATCCATAGGCATACATGAGTGGCGGAATCGGCAGCAGCAGAGCAAGATAAGGGATCATTTGGACTTTAGTTCTTGTAATCCCCTTAACAACAGGAAGCAGCGGGAAACCAGCTGCCCGGTACTCTTCAACCCGGCGAATGCCGAGTGCCCAGAAATGGGGTGGCTGCCATAGGAAAAGCAAGGCGAATAACAGGATCGCTCCAAGGTCGATCTTACCGGTGACGGCCACATAACCAATAACAGGAACTGCCGCACCAGAAACGGCGCCAACTGAAGTACTCCAAGTCGAAGTGCGTTTCAACCACATCGTATAAATTCCGGCATATACGACGAAACCGACAATTCCACAAAGTCCGGCCAACAGTCCAGAGAATGCGAATAAGACTCCGAATCCGGCAATACCCAGTATAATTGAATACCAAAGCACAACGGCGGGCGCAAGCTTACCAGTAGGAAGTGCACGACCCTTCGTCCGTTCCATCTTGCTATCAAGCTCACGGTCATAATAGTTATTGAAGACGCAAGCAGAAGCCATGATAAGAACTGTACCAAGAAGTGTCAGTAGAAGCTTTCCATATTGTAAATCCCAACCGGAAGCAAGCCAAAACCCTGCAAAAGCGGCAATCAGGTTGGAGCGAAGGATTCCGGGCTTGGTCAGCGCTACAAAATCTCTCCATGTGGCAGTATCGCCGGTCGGTGATGGTCTCATAGCTATAGCTGGGGAATCCGAAGGAGCGGTGTAACTATATTGTTTACCCACGCGGATTGTTCCTCCTTATTTGGTCATAGCGGGACAGTTTAATCATCCTCTGCTATAAACTTTATCATATCAAAATGCTTAAGTGTTTGACAATTACCGAACAATCCAAGCCATTGTATGACAATTCAGTGACACAGATGCAAAGGACAAAGATGAAGCCGGACACACGGTCCGGCTTTAATCATCATTATTCTTCTTATCTTACCATCTAAAGATTTATTTACCTCAAGCATGCCTAGGCTTTGGGCAAGAAACCCATTCTCTTTTGCACTTCGGCAAGGGTCTTTGCAGCCATTTCTTCAGCCCGTTCAGCGCCCTGACGCAGAATGTTGGTAATTTCACCAGATTCACGAATCTGGCGGTAACGTTCTTGAATGGGCTCAAGCTTGGCGACAACGACCTCAGCAAGATCTTTCTTAAACGGCCCGTACATTTGTCCCTCATAGCGCTCCTCAACCTCTGTCAGCGATAAGCCCGAGCACTGGCTGTAGATGCTAATCAGGTTACTAACCTCCGGCTTATTGGCCGGGTCATATTTCACTTCGCGCCCGGAGTCTGTTGTAGCCCGGCTGATTTTCTTGCGAATCTCGGCAGGAGTATCAAGCAGCGCGATATAGCTGCCCGCATTTGGATTGCTTTTGCTCATCTTATTCGAGGCATCGTCAAGCGACATGACCCGCGCACCCACTTTAGGGATATAAGGCTCTGGGATTGTAAAGAAATCACCATATCTGTGATTGAAACGGCCCGCTAGATCACGCGTAAGCTCCAAATGCTGTTTCTGATCCTCTCCTACCGGTATCAGATCCGCATTATATAATAGAATATCCGCAGCCATCAGGGATGGATATACGAACAATCCGGCGCCTACGGAATCTTTTCCTGAGGACTTATCTTTGAACTGGGTCATACGCTCAAGCTCGCCCATTGAAGTCAGTGTGGTCAAAATCCAGCCAAGCTGGGCATGCTGCGGAACATGGGACTGCATATACACATTCGCCTTATTCGGATCAATGCCTGCCGCGATGAACAAAGCCGCTACAGCCTCTGATTGCTCACGAAGAGCTTCGGGCTCTTGGGTCACCGTAATCGCATGAAGGTCGACGACCATGAAATTACAATTATATTCGTGCTGAAGCTGGACGAAGTTCTGCATCGCACCAATGTAGTTCCCCAAAGTGAGTTTGCCGCTTGGCTGAATGCCGGAGAGAACGATTTTCTTCTTCATCTGTAAATCCCCTTTATCATGTATTCAAAATTTATTGTCACTCTATACCTTCAGAAGACACAAAAAAACCCACATCCGAAAGGGACGTGAGACCGTGGTGCCACCCTAATTCGCTGTAAATCCTGATTGAACAGGCTTCAGCCTTAGATTCCTGTAACGGGGAATACCGTCCGAACATACTGGGATTCGCCATACAAGGCGCTTTCCGTTCCTTCCGGCGCTCCGGGGTCCATTCCTCATGAAGCTGCCTCACCGGTTCTCATCACCCACCGGCTTTCTGCAGAAGCCATCTCCTGAATACTTATCCCCATCAACGCGTTGCATATCTTTCAACTTTATGTTTCCATATTAAATGTGCAAAACCAAATCTGTCAAATCGGATTTTCCGTACTTAAGCAAAAGTGTTATGATAGGTCTAGCTTTGAATTTTGATTATAGTGGGAAAAGGAGCAACGATATGAAAAAAGTGACCAAAGGGCAATGGAACGGCTACGACACATATATTTTACATAGCCGCGAACTTGAAGTCACACTGTTGCCACGGCTCGGGAATAATGTTATCGGACTTACCGATAAAGTGCAGCAGCGTGAAGTGCTGCGGCGGCCCGAGGAGAATGAACTCGATTTTTATCTGCAGAAACCTTACCACTTCGGCATTCCTCTTCTCATTCCACCTGGAAGAATCCGCAGAGGGCACTTCGAATATGCCGGACAACATTATCAATTTGATCGTAATACTGCGAATGACAACCATATTCACGGACTCCATCGTACACAGTGCTGGCGGGTCAGTGATATTGAAGAAGATGAAGAAGGCTGTGCAATTACAACGGAATTCCTGACCTCTGATGATCCGGAATGGATCCGGCAGTACCCGGTACCCCTTAAACTTGAAATGACTTTGAGACTGCAAGGGACCTCGTTATCCCAAACATTCAAAATCACACAAATGGGTGATAAGCCAGCTCCTTTCGGTCTGGGACTTCATACATGGTTCCTGCTTGATGGACGTCCTGAAGCTTGGACATTACGTCTTCCGGTAACGGAGACCTACTTGCTTGATGAAGAGAATGTTACTACCGGTGAAGCGGCTCCCTTGGGTGAATTGGACCGTCTGAATACCGGCTTGAACCTGAAAGATACAAACTTTGATACAATGTTTAGTATCGGGGGCAAGCCAGCGGAAGCGCTGCTGCAGCGTGAAGACGGTTATGCTATTCGTTACTCGGCTGACCCTGAATATTTCAAACACTGGGTCCTCTACACCAAAGGAGAGGCCGATCAATTCTTCTGCATCGAGCCGTATACCTGGCTTCCCAATGCACCTAACCTGAATCTGCCTAATGAAGTCACGGGGCTTATTGATCTTCAGCCCGGGCAGCAGCTGACCTTAAAGATTAATTTGGATATCGTATACCCTTCCTAAGAGACTAACCCTATGATAAGACGGTACCGCTATACTGCGGTTACCGTTTTTTTATTATCTCCCTGATTGATATCCCCTCACTTCTCTAATATTTACCACCTCTTATACTCTGATTTCCTGTGCATATTTTATGAGTCTGAAACCATACTAACATCACTAAGGTCGAAGGAGGTGACAAACATGGCAGGTTCAAACAACCGTGGCGGAAGTCGTCGCAGTAACAACCTTATCGTTCCTCAAGCGAACCAAGCATTGCAACAATTGAAATACGAAGCAGCTCAAGAGCTTGGTGTAACTATCCCTCAAGATGGTTACCTTGGTGACAACACTTCTCGTGAGAATGGTTCCCTCGGGGGCTATATCACAAAACGTCTGGTGCAATTGGCAGAACAGCAATTATCGGGTCGTTCTAACCTATAATTTGCGTTCTATCCTACTTCGATATAAAACAGGCGGCCTGCTCCGAGCAGGCCGCTTGTTTTTGTGTAATTTTAATCAGTCCTATTGACAAATAAATGAATACGAATATTATAGTTATATGACTATTGAACAACGTAAATTAACCGATGATACCCGGGTACATATTTTCAAGGCACTAGCTGATCCCACACGTCTTCAGATTATCCGCACATTGCGTGACAGTAACACCGAGCTAAGCTGTGGTGAAGTTGGAGAGTTGTGCGAGGCCTCCAAATCCAATGCTTCTTACCACTTCCGCACTCTCCGAGAGGCCGGATTAATCATTGTTCGGAAGGAAGCTCAGACGAAATACATACAGATTAATCACGATACCTTCTCCACGTTTATTCCTGGATTCCTGGACTCTTTGTAATCCGGGTTTTTTTACCCCTTTTAGTTCAATAGTTATTTAATTAATGAAGTAAATGATCTATCAAACACTTTGTCAGGAGGAACTAAAGTTGAAGAAATCAGTTATCATCTTATTTTTCGCGATCATGTTCGTAATCGGTACAGATACGTTCCTGATCAGCCCACTTCTCCCCTTACTGCAACAGACCTTCCATATTAAAGCTGGGCAGGCTGGGTGGATGGTGAGCAGTTATGCCTTGGGATATGCTTTGTTCGCTTTAATTGCTGGTCCCTTATCCGATCGTCTTAACCGCAAAAAAGTAATGATCGCAGGCCTTGCTGGTTTTGCCGTCTCTACCGCACTCTGCTCCTTAGCATACAGCTTCTTTAGTATGAATCTCTTCCGCTTCGCTGCCGGGGTTAGTGCTGCTTTTGTAACTCCCCAAGTCTGGGCATCCATTCCAACACTCGTTCCAAAAGACAAAATTCTTAGGGCCATGGGCATTGCTACAGCTGGTCTATCGATTTCTCAGCTGCTTGGCCTGCCTTTGGGAAGTTATTTGGCTGCAATTGACTGGCGTATCCCTTTTCTCGTGATCGGATTTCTGGCACTTTTGCTTGTGGCTGCTGTCTGGGCTGATCTTCCGGATATTGTCCCCGAACAAAGAGCAGATATTTCTCATCCGCGTTCCATACTTAAACCTTATTTTCAGTTGCTGGGGTCTTCCAAGGCAGCTCTCGCTTTCACGGCGTACTTCTTATTTCAATTCGGTAATTTCGCTGCCTTCTCGTTCCTGGGTTCATGGCTTTCGGTATCTTACCGGCTGGATGTCTCGGAAATTGGAGGAGTTATGCTGTTTCTGGGACTTGGAAATACGATAGGAAGTGTGTGGGGGACCTCATTAATTGGGCGCATTGGAGCCAAGAAAGCTCTGCTGATCGGAGTTACGATCAATGCGCTGCTCTACATCATTCTGGCATCTGTTAGTAATTTGACTGTTGTTAAGGCTGGCTTATTCTTTATATTCAGTATCGGGGGAACGCTCTTTCCAGTAATGATCAGTTCTCTGCAGAGCCTGTCTTCTACAGCCAGAGGAACTATTGCTGCTCTTACCAACACCCTGATGTATTTAGGTACTACACTTGGGGCTGCCGCAGCGGGTGAGCTATTTGAATCTACAGGGAGTTTCCTCTCTGTCGCAGCACTAACCTTTATCAGCTTCATGATGTTTCTTATCATATTCAACACCAGCGGAGTACTGCCTAAGCGGATTAGTCAACAAGCTTAACAGGGAAGGCTAACTTCTATTTTAGTAAAAGCAGGGCTTTCCTGATTCGCTTCATGCGCATCGGTGTTAAGTCCTGCTGATCAGCTGCTAAATTCAGATATTCATGAACTAGGAGTGCTCTTGATATGTATGGGTAGTATCTTTCCTTGGATAACGAATCATTAGGTTGGCCATATTATAATTGGATTCAAGTGTAGCATCGACAATGACGATGTCCTTGCGAAGCGCAAACTCATAGCTGATTTCACCATGTGTCCAGTTACGTTTGAAATTGAGCGATTCAATAGCCATTTTTCGAAATGATGCTTGCTGTACTGTAGTTAGTCCCTGATCCTCCCCTGATAAATGCCCGTTTCTCCCACTAATCGGATTTTGGCGGATACCGAACTTGCCGATAACGTTGTTTCGGATCTGTACGAATACGGTCCCTGATGTAAGTCCTGCTAACTCTCCCTCTAGTTCTCTAAATACAAGATCCAGTTGTCTTGCTAATGAAAATTGATCTGTCTTCACAATATCCACCCTCCCTTCCCCTTTATAATTCCCTCATATAGGGCTTACGTCTCATTATATTCTATTCTAATATACCCATCAACAATATACTACAAAATTGGGTAATTATGCCTATAGAAATATAATTTTCAATTTTTCCTTCTTTCAACTTTCGTCACTGCTCCTTAATTTACGACAAAAAACCGCTACAGTGGACAGACATGATCTGACTACCGAGCGGTTAGGATTTGAAATTATTTATTCGGTCATTTCTAGGAATTGCTCAACATCAGCAACAGCCAAGGACACAGCTTCCTGCCAGAAATCCGGTTGGGTCAGGTCCACATTCAGGTGCTTCTTGGCCAGGTCTTCGACAGTCATCCGGCCGGTATCCCGCAGCAGCGCATCATATTTATCGGCAAAGGCGTCTCCTTCACGCTGCGCCCGGGCAAATATACCTGTACTGAACAGGTAGCCGAAGGTGTAAGGGAAATTGTAGAACGGAACATCCGTGATATAGAAATGAAGCTTGGAAGCCCAGAAATGCGGATGATAGGAAGCCAGCGCTCCATCATAGGCTTCTTTTTGAGCTTCTACCATG
>RCUK01000637.1_pt1 | contig 28248 bp, 24 predicted proteins | sample 2166381 | NCBI WGS metagenome assembly RCUK01 (sample SAMN09932809, study PRJNA488358) | compost metagenome | isolation source: compost soil in an enriched community | place: Germany: Experimental Botanical Garden | reverse complement strand
CGGGCTTCCTCGGGAGGGCCGCGCCTTTCGCCTAGATGGAGCACGCGCACGGCGATCAGCCGCCCGCCTTGCGCGAACAGGATGTCGTCGCCGGGGTGGACGCTGCGGCTGGGCTTGTCGAGCCGGGTCTGGACGCCGTGGTGGGTCAGGCGGATGGCGCCGCGCTCGACCATGTCGGCGGCCAGGCTGCGGGTTTTGGCGAAGCGGGCGCGCCATAGCCACAGGTCGATGCGGCAGCTCTGCACGTTCTCCGCGACGGGGCTCACGCCGAGACGGCCTTGCGCCTCGGGCGGCGCTTGCGGCGCGGGGGCGCGGCGGGCTGGGTCAGCTGGGCCAGGGCGGCGAAGGGCGAGTCCTTCGGCGGCGGCGCGGGATGGCCGGGACGCGGGGCCTTGTCGGCGCGGGGCAGGCGCAGGGCGGCCTGAACCTGCTTGGCCTGTTCGGCGGTCCAGCCCAGTTCGCTCAGGGCTTCGGGCGGCAGCGGCGCCTTGCCCGCCGCGCGCGACAGCTCGGCGAAGCGTTCCAGCGTCTCGACGGGCGCGCTCCATGATCCGACGGCGCGACGACCGAAAGCGGCGAGCGCGCGGGGCGACGGCGCGGGCGAGGGCAGGGGCAGCAGGGCCTCGCCGCCGGGGCGGAAGGGTTCGGTGACGAAGGCCTGGGCCAGCAGCCGGGCGCGCGGCTTCAGCGCGCCGGGCAGCCAGACGGAATGGGCGCCGACTCTGATCGCAAAGGTCTTGACCGTGCGCCGCTCATGCTGGCTCAGCGCGGCCAGATCGCGCTCCACGTCGCCGCGGGGAATGACGCCGCCCGCCTCGATCAGGCGGAAGGCCAGGCCGCGCGGCAGGCCGGTCAGGGCGCCGCTGTCGACCGCCTGACGCAGGCGGCGCAGTTCGCGAAGCGCGCGCCCGGCTTCGGACGCCAGCCAGGCCTCGATGCGGCGTTGCGCCCGCTCGCGCGTCGGGACCGGGCCGAGGTCGCCCAGCAGCCGCACGCGCGGGGCGAAGGGATCGTCGTTGACGATGCGGGCCGTCAAAGCGCCGTTCCATAGGACGTCGCCGCCGCCCGCACGGGGGTTGGGAATGACGCTGAAGGCTTCGTCCGCCTCAGCCGCCAGCTTGCCGAGGCGCCGCGCGATCTCGGGTCCCACGGCGCGGGTCGCGGCCTGACGCAGCGCCCGATCGGCCAGGGCCGAGCCGCCCGCATCGGGGGTGAAATGGACCCCCTCCAGATGGCCGACCACCTCGCCCTCGACCGTCACCTCGCCGTCGTCGGCGACGCCCGCGACGGTGTCCGAACGCACGTTCAGCGCCCGCATCAGGGCGGTGGTGCGCCGGTCCACGAAGCGGGCCGTCAGCCGTTCGTGCAGGACGTCGGACAGGCGTTCTTCCAGCGCCTTGGTCTTGTCGCGCCACCCTTGCGCCTGATCCATCCAGTCGGGGCGGTTGGCGATGTAGGCCAGGGTCCGCACCCCGGCGAGGCGGGCCGACAGCTGGTCGATCTGGCCGTCGTCGCGGTCCAGATCATTGAAGCGCGGCGCGACCCAGTCCTCGGTCAGGCGGCCGCGACGGCTGGTCAGGGCGGTGAAGATCTCCTTCGACAGGCGGGCGTGCTCGTCCAGGGTGGTCTTCTGGAAGTCCGGCAGCTGGCAGGTCTCCCACAGCCGCATCAGGGCGCCGCGCGAGCGGGCGATCTTCTTGATGTCGTCGTCGGCCGCGAAGCGCCGCAGCAGGGTTTCGTCCAGCGCTTGCGCCGTCAGCCGCAGGCCGAAGCGTTCGGGCGACACCGTCAGCGAGCGCAGCAGGTCGGGCAGGGTGTCGAAGTCCAGCCGCCCGTGGCGCCACTCGGCGGCCTCGACCGGATCAAAGCGGTGGCTGATCACCTGTTCGAGGAGGTCCTCGTCCAGCTCCTCGGCCTCGCCCGTCACGCCAAAGGTGCCGTCGCGCAGGTGGCGCCCGGCGCGGCCGGCGATCTGGCCGATCTCGGCGGCGTGCAGCCAGCGGGTGCGCGTGCCGTCGAACTTGCGAAGCCCGGCGAAGGCGACATGGTCCACGTCCATGTTCAGCCCCATGCCGATGGCGTCGGTGGCGACCAGGAAGTCCACCTCGCCCGACTGGAACAGCTCGACCTGGGCGTTGCGGGTGCGGGGGCTGAGCGAGCCCATGACCACGGCGGCCCCGCCCCTCTGGCGGCGCAGCAGTTCGGCGATGGCGTAGACCTGTTCCGTTGAAAAGGCGACGACGGCGCTGCGGCGGGGCAGGCGGGTCAGCTTCTTCGACCCGGCGTAGGACAGGGTGGACAGGCGCTCGCGGGTTATGATTTCGGCGTCGGGGACCAGGGCGCGGATCAGCGGGGCCATGGTCCCGGCCCCCAGGAACATGGTCTCGAACCGGCCGCGCGCGTGCAGCAGGCGCTGGGTGAAGACGTGGCCGCGCTCCGGGTCGGCGACCAGCTGGATTTCGTCCACGGCCAGGAACTCGACCTGACGCTCCAGCGGCATGGCCTCGACGGTGCAGACGAAATAGGCCGGGCGCGGCGGGACGATCTTCTCCTCGCCGGTGATCAGGGCGACGGCGGCGGCCCCGCGCTGCTTGACGATCCGCTCATAGATCTCGCGCGCCAGCAGGCGCAGCGGCAGGCCGATCATGCCCGAGGCGTGACCCAGCATCCGCTCGACCGCCAGGTGGGTCTTGCCGGTGTTGGTGGGGCCCAGGATCGCCGTAACGCGCGATGGGGCCATGCCTGCGGAACGGTCGCTCATGTCGGGTTCAAGGTGGAGAAGGGTCGCGGGTTTCTCAAGCGAAACCGCAGAGGGGCGCCAAGAATGAACAGAAGCTTTCCGCCGCGTGGAACGGGCGCGAAACGAATCATGACCGAATCAGCGACACGGCCCGATTCAGGCTTTGTTCCCCACAACATATTGTAGCTTAACGGATGTTAATCGCTAGGAGTTTCTTGCCGGGCGCCAATTCGTCGGCGCCCATCTTTCCCTCGCCCGCGTGACCGGCTAGTGACGATCCGAGACGGCCCCGTAGCTCAGCTGCATAGAGCAAGGCTTTCCTAAAGCCGAGGTCGGGGGTTGGAGTCCCTCCGGGGTCGCCATCGTTTTTTGTCGAGACCACTTAGAACTGCCTCAAAACCACTTAAGAGTGGCTCAACTTGCGATTCCTTCGCAAGGGGGCGGGTGGCGAAGTGTCGCCTTAGGTCCAGCTCGCGAGTTGTGCTGCGTTACGACAGCTGTGCGCCAGAAGCGGACATCGGCCGATCACCCGAAACCTGACGCTCACCAACCGCTCAGACGTTCGAGCGACCGGTTGTTTTGACCCAGATCTGAACCTGGAGCAGACCTATCGACGCGCTAGGGCAGCCAGCCGTTGATAGCGCCGATCTTTGGTCGCGGCCGGCCAGTGCATGACCAATGCCACGAGCGCAACATCTAGGTCGTGGGGGACAACGGCCCCCTCCTCTTCGCCGATCGTCCGATCAAGCAAGGTCAACAAGGCTCGAGCCTCAGCCTCATCGTTCGGATGGGCGCGAACACAAAGCGATCGCGAAGATCCGGAAAATGCAGACTGTCGCCGGCCACCGCATTCATGAGGTAGCGGAACGGTGGATCGTTCACGCTGTATCCGCTGCGGAAGAGCACCATCTCGCCGTCGGGCGCCAAGGATACATCGCCGTACCGCCGGTCTGGTTCGAATGCGATGTCCAGTCGATCGAGCACGGTAGCCGCCTGACGCTGGACCGCTGCCGTGAGCTTGCCGTCAACCGGCGCCAGGCCAAGGCGTCCGATCAGATCCAACACATCGATGCGATGAGGGCCATGATCGCCCATGAGGCTCGAAAGCTCGTCGCGAAGTTCCGCGACGCCCTTCCCGAACTCTGAATCCATGAGGTCGTCCGGCAGAAGCAGGGACGCCTCCAGGGTGCCCTTGGCCTCCGACCTCCGGCCAAGCAATCTACTGTAGGCCTCAAGTTCGGTCTGACAGTCATGCAAGAGGTCCTTCAGCCCCCCGAGCGGCGCTGCGACTGCCGCGATGTCGGGCAAGTCGCCCGTGTCGATGCTCACCTGGATGGTGCCGCTGGCGCTACGATAGCTCCCGCTCAAACGACGCTTCGGCGCGCGCACGGCCAGCCCCTGCGGGTGGCGCCGAGCGAAGCCGTAGAAGAAGATGAAAGCGTAGCCGACGCCGATCCTCTTTTGACGTCCCCGAGCCATCCATTCGAGAAACGTCCGGCGCGCTCCCGGGGAGAGATCGCGATAAGACGGCCAGTAGGGAAGCGTGTCTCCCCGCTCGTCTTCGGCCCAGCCTCCGATCGGCAGGGTGGGATCTATCAGGGATTTCTCACTGCCCCACTGGCTCGTTCTCCGACGGTGGCGACGAAATGGGGGATTGATGAGGCTAAGAAGCGCTTCCAAGCCATATGGGTCGTCGCGCTACACGGCGAAGCGGACGAGCACCGTCTCAAGATCGATGAGAACCGGTTCAAGGGCTCCGCCTGGGGGCACTCGCGGGGCCAACGCGTCTTCGCCCAGATGACCGGTGTCGGCATCAGGGGCGAGTACGACGTCGACGACGACGATGAAGGCCGCACCTATCGGACCGTCGAGATCGTCTTCGACGCCAAGAAGAACGCCGAGACCTATCCTGCTGACGCGCTCAAGACCTGGGTTTCGGACTTGGCCGCCCGCTATGGAGCGGAAGAAGGTCTCGACATGTTCAAGCGACTCGACATGCGGATGTATCAGGATGCTCCGGCGCCCAAGACCAGGACCAAACTCAAGGGCAAGAACGTTCCGGCGTGACGCTCGGCCGGGCGTCTATTCGCCCCTCGCCAGAAGGCCGGACAGCGTGGGCGAATCGAAGAATTGGTTGCTGTCCGCCGCTTCGATCGGTGGAGTGGCCGCAGCCACATCGCGGGGAGGCGAGTATGGGCAAACGATCCAAAGGCCGGCGGCCAAAACCCTCGGCCGGTCGCACGAGCAGCGAGGCCCGGCTCGAGGTCGGGTCGTTCGGCGTTCCCCCGGAGGATCATGCGGCCTTCAAGGCGTCCGTCCTGGACGCGGCCAAGGCGAACGTCGCCGCCTTCAAGCCGAATGCCGAAACCCTGCAGGCGATCTTCAGGGAGCATAGCCCCGAAGGGATCATGGCTGCCTTCGCAGCCTATGGTCTTCAGGTCGCGGTCGGTCCGGACGGTCTTCGCAAGATGAGCAAGGACGTCGAGCAGTTCCACGCTGAACTGCTCCAGGCGTTGATCCTGACCGCGCCCGTCGAAGACTGGGGCGTTCAGCCTGCCTTCGCCTCGGTCATGCAGGCCGTATTCGACACCATGCCGCCGCTCGCCACGGCGGTGTTTCACCAACGTCTCCTGCAACGCGAAGAGCTGGGCGCCACCGACGAAGGGGCGGTGCTGGATCTGCAGGAGCGCATCCGGCTGCATACGCAGGCTGTGCGCAACTGGGGCTATTACACCGAGGTCATTCGCATCTCCCGCGACCTCTACGCAGGCCTTGATACGCCGATGCGCGACAAGCTCGGGTTCGGCCCCGGCGACCTGATCACCATCGCCGAGGCCCTGGTCCGGTCTCTGGAGGCCCGCTCCAGCGAGCATTTCAAGCGGCTTCAGCGGACCTTCTCAGGGCGCAACGCACGTCAGATCATCCGGCTCTACTACAAGAATTTCGAGATCGAGGGCGATCCGGACGCCTTGATGTCGATCATTCCGCCGGATGCGGGCGTCCAGGGCGCCATGGCCGCCGTGTTCGCCCATGCGGACCTGGGTCTGGCGGACATGATGATCCATACGCCGGACGAGATCGCCGAGCTCTCCGGGCTCGACGAGACCGTCGTCAAGGCGGCGCTCGACGCGATCGCGCTCAAGCCGGGCGATCTGGCCGAGACGCCAGTGGAGCGTCTTTTCCTAGGAAATCCTGTGTGGTCGTCGCCCGCGATCGCGCTGCGGGATGCGTTCTTCGTCCCTCTGCCGCAGATCATCTTCAGCCATATCCACGACATCGTGCGGCGGCTGGCCGAGAGCGCCGGCTTGAAGAAGGGCCTGGCGGATGGCCGGGCGAACTATCTGGAGCGTGAAGTCGAAAAGACCCTCGGCGCCGCCCTGCCTGGCGCCCGCATCCTGGCCGGGGCCAAGTGGAACTTCGACGGTCGGGGTTACGAGACCGATGTCCTGGCGGTGATCGACCACACCCTCGTCGTGGTGGAGGCCAAGTCCCATCATCTGACCGGCCCGGGGCTGCGAGGGGCACCGGATCGGGTCAAACGCCATATCCAGGAGCTGGTCGTCGATCCCTCGCTGCAGTCGTCCCGCTTCGCTGAACTGGTCGACCGAGCGAAAGGCGGAGACGAGGAGGCCCAGGCGCAGCTCGTTCCGCTCGGGATCGACGCCACGGCGATCGACACCGTCATCCGGCTCTCGGTGACACTCGACGACTTCTCGGTCATCAGTTCCGCCGAGAGCGATCTGGTGAAGGCTGGATGGATTCCCGAAGGCCACGCCCTCGCGCCGGCCATCCATATCGCCGACTTCCTGTGTGTCTGCGAAATTCTCGCCAGCCCGATCCTCGTGCTGCACTATCTGTCCGAACGGTTCCATTTCCAGAAGGGCTTCAGCCTCGTTGGTGACGAACTGGATTTCCTTGGCCTCTATCTGGTCGCCGGATTCGCGATGCAGGCCCCGGAGGGGATGAAGCGTCTGTCCGTGGCCAACATGTCGAGCGGGATCGATCGATACTACCAAGCCCGGGAGACCGGTTCACGGGCACCTAAGCCGGCGGTGAAGCTGCATCCGATCTTCAAGGCCATCATCGACCGGCTGGTCGAGAAGCGCCCCGAGGGCTGGACGACGGTCGGGCTGCATCTGCTGAATGCGGTCGGCTTCGACGAGCAGAAGGCGGTTGCGACGCGGATGAAGCAACTCAGGGCCGATGTGCGGAAGAAGTTCCGGGAAGCGGACCATGTCAATTCCCTGCTCGTGAAGCCGGGTGCCGCGCGAAAGGCGCCGATCGTCTTCTATCTGTTCGCCGAGGCCCACCGGCCGGAGCGGAAGGCGAATATGAGGAGGCTAGCGGATCAGGCCTTCGAAGAGAGCGCGGCCGACGACTGCGTCATTATCGGGCGTAGCATCGACCGGTGGGATGTCGGGTTCGACACCCTGTTGTTGGCCAGGCGCGACTGAAACTAGGTTAGCTTGGTCACCGGAAATTCGCGTCCTGACGTCACATGCCGCCCTCACGCTAGACGAGATTGAGCAGGTCTTAGGTGGTTTCGTGCCGATCTGAGCAGCTCTTAGCTGGTTTCGCTAAGTGGTCGATTTTCTCACCGCCAGCGGGTATCGTGTTTGGGTGAGCCACTCTTAAGTGGTCCCGACATTTTTGCATTAAAAATCAATGCAGTGTTTCGTGGGTGCGGCGAGCGCGAGTCCGCCGCTCCAGACTCAGGGCGACAAGATCATGGCGACCGAAACCGTCCACATCGTGCAGGCCTATGTTCTGGCCAAGAACGGCGCCGTGCGGGCCGAGCCGCAGGTCGGCTGCAAGGACGCCGAGGAGGCGCGACGCAAGGCCGAGCGCCTGGCGCCGCTGCGGCACGGGGTGGTGGCTTTCACCGTCTCGGCCGACACCGAGCTGGGCGACTATGACGAGGAAGCCACCATCCTGTTCAAGGCCGGGACCCTGCCGCCGCCCTTCGACGAGGGCTAGGCCCGCCGCCGACTAGGCCAGGGTGGTGTGGACCGGCACGCCGTTCTTGATGGCCAGGGTGACGGGGGTGCGTTCGGCCACGGCGGCCAGGCGGGTGCGTTGGTCGTCGTCCAGAGGACCGGCGGGGGTCAGCACCCGTTCGATGCGCGGCGGGGTTTCGCCGCCCAGGTATTCCAGCTGGACCTCCAGCCCCTCCAGCGGCCAGCCCTTCTTCTCGGCGTACATGGTCAGGGTGATGGCGGTGCAGGCGCCGAGCGCCGAGACCAGCAGGTCGAACGGGGCGGGGCCAAGGTCGGCGCCGCCCAGCCGCTCGGGCTCGTCGGCGGTCAGTTCGTGCTTCAGATCGCCGCCCGTCCTGATCGTGGTCAGGTAGCGGGCGGTTCCGATGCGGGCGTGGGCGATGGCCATGAAACGCTTTCCGGTCAGGACATGGGGGTGGCGGAGTCGGCCGGATCCGGCGGCAGGGGGATGAACTCCTGATTGTCCATGTCGGGCAGCTTCATGCGCCCTGCGCGCCAGTCGGCCTTGGCCTGTTCGATGCGGTCTTTCGACGATGAGACGAAGTTCCAGTCGATGAAGCGTTCGCCCACCGGTTCGCCGCCCAGCACCATGACGGTCGAGGGCTCCAGGGCGCAGATGACCGAGGCGATCCCTTTTTCCAGAACGGCCATCTGGCCGTGGCCGATGGGGCGGCCGTCGTCGATTTCGACCAGGCCCTGGACGACATAGACGGCGCTTTCGGAATGGTCGGTCGGGGTCTGGAAGCGGGCGCCGGGTTCGAGCTCCAGATGCAGGTAGTGCAGGGGCGAGAAGGTGCTGACCCCTGCCTTCATCCCCAGGGTCTCGCCCGCAACCAGCCGGCCTCTGACCCCGGCCTCCCGCCACGTCGGCAGGTCGGCGGCGGTGACGTGCTGGAACGAGGGATCGATCTCCTCCTGACTGTTCGGCAGAGCGACCCAGGCCTGGATGCCTTCCAGATGGGCGCCTTCGCGGCGGGCGCGCTCGAAGCGCTCGGAGTGGGTGACGCCGCTGCCCGCCGTCATCCAGTTGACCTCTGCCGGACGGATGTCCTGCTGGAAGCCCAGACTGTCCCGGTGGGTGATCTCGCCCGAGAAGAGATAGGTCAGGGTCGAGATGCCGATGTGCGGGTGCGGGCGCACGTCCACCGTCCTGGGGATGCCGGCGGGCATGTCGACCGGCCCCATATGGTCGAAAAAGGCGAAGGGGCCGACCATGCGGCGTTTGGCGTGGGGCAGGACGCGGCCCACCTCGAACCCGCCGAGATCCTTGCGGCGCTGGTCGATTATCATCTCAATCATCGGGAACCCTTGGTGCTGGGGCTGGAGCGAGAGACCGCCTCCCGACCGAATGGCCGAGAGGCGAGAAAAGTCTACTCGCGGTCGTAGGAGAACTGAATGCCGGCGGTGCCGCCGGTCTCGATGAACAGGTTCATGAAGGCGGGCACGGTCTCGGCCCGCTTCCAGTCGCGCTGCAGTTCGCAAAAGAGTTGCGGCACGGAGATCATCTTTCCGCCGGCCTGTTCGATGCGGCGCAGGCCCATCTCGTGAGCGGTGGTGGAAGTGCCGCCGACGGCGTCGGCGACGACATAGACCTCATAGCCGTCGCGCAGGGCGTCCAGCGCGGGGAAGGTCAGGCAGGCCTCGGTCCACAGGGCGGTCATGATCAGCTTCTTGCGGCCCGTCGCCTCGACCGCCTTGCGGAATTCCACATCCTCCCACGAGTTGATCGTGGTGCGGTCATAGGTGGGATAGTCGGCCAGGACCTTGCGCAGTTGCGGGATCGGCGGCTTGTTCAGGCCGGTCTTCACGTTCACCGTCGAGTGGACGATGGGCAGGCCGTAGGCGACGGCGGCCTTGGCCGTGCCGACGATGTTGTTGACCAGCAGCTGGCGGTCCATCGAGGCGATCGAGTTCACCTGGACCGGCTGGTAGTCGATGATGACGAAGGCCGCGTTTTCGGGGCTCAGAAGGTGATCCGACTTCGGATCGCGGATCGGTTCGCTGGTCATGGGGCGTTCCTTTCAGGCAGGGGGCCGCGCTCGGACAAATGTCCGTTCGGGGCGGGGGTTGCGGCCCGGTCCGAAGACCGGGCCTACGTTTTCGTGAGGGTGGATCAGACGGCGGGGATGTCGCCGAAGCGGCCGCTGTTGAAGTCCGTGACCGCCTGACGGATTTCGTCCTCGCTGTTCATCACGAAGGGGCCGTAGCCGACGATGGGCTCGTCGATCGGCTCTCCGGTCAGGATCAGCAGGGTCGAGTCCGCATCGGCGTGCAGGGTGACGCTGTCGCCCTTGCGGTCCAGCAGCAGGGCCTCGGCGGCGCCGGCCGGCTGGTCGCCGTTGACCGTGACGTGACCCGACAGGACCACGACGATGGCGGTGTGGCCTTCCGGCAGGTCCAGCGTGGTCTCGGCATCCCGGTTCAGCCGCACGTCCCATACGTTGATGGGGGTGAAGGTGCTGGCCGGGCCCTTGGCGTCGGCGCCGAACTGACCGGCGATGATCCGCGCGCTCCCTGCATTGTCGGGCAGGGCGACGGCCGGAATGTCGGCGTTGAGGATCGACTGGTAGCCAGGACGGGTCATCTTGTCCCTGGCCGGCAGGTTGACCCACAGCTGCACCATGCGGAAGGGGCCGCCCGTCCGCGCGAAGGCGGGCGAGTGGAACTCTTCGTGCAGGATGCCGCCGCCCGCCGTCATCCACTGGACGTCGCCGGGGCCGATGACGCCGCCCTGGCCGGTGGAGTCGCGGTGCTCGACCTCGCCGTCATAGACGATGGTGACGGTCTCGAAGCCGCGGTGCGGATGCTGGCCGACGCCGCGACGCTTGTCGGTCGGCTCGAAGTTATGGGGGCCGGCGTAGTCGAGCAGCAGGAAGGGGCTGACCTGCTTGCCGACGCTGTCATAGGAAAACAGCGAGCGAACGGGGAAGCCGTCGCCGACCCAGTGGCCGCGATCATTGCCGTAACGTCCCAGAACCTTCTTCATGACTTGTCTCCTTCGGGGCGATCGGACCTCGCCGACCGCGTTGACACCCATATGATCCGGGAACGCCGACAGGGGGAGGTTGCGAAATCGCGCCGCTGCGTTCTATCAATAGGACGATGCGGGACCTCAACGACCTCTATTACTTCGTCCAGGTGGTGGACCACGGCGGCTTTGCGCCCGCCGCCCGGGCGCTGGGGATGCAGAAGTCCAAGCTGAGCCGCCGGGTCGCGGCGCTGGAGGATCAGTTGGGGACGCGGCTGATCCAGCGGTCGTCGCGCAAGTTCTCCGTCACCGAGATCGGTCAGGCCTATTACCAGCACTGCCTGGCCATGCTGGTCGAGGCCGAGGCGGCCCAGGCGGTGATTGACAATGTCACGGCCCAGCCGCGCGGGGTCATCCGCGTGGCCTGCACGCCCGGTCTGCTGACCTATCAGATGGGCGGTCTGATCGCCCGGTTTATGGCCCTTTATCCCGAGGTCGAGGTGCATCTGCACAGCGCCAGCCGCCGGGTGGACGTCATCGGCGAGGGCTTCGACCTGGCCATCCGCGTGCGCGAGCCGCCGCTGGAGGAGACGGATCTGGTCATGCGCAAGCTGGACGAGAGCGTGCATCGTCTGGTCGCTTCGCCCGATCTGATGGCGCGGTTCGCCACGCCCTCCGGTCCGGCGGACCTGGCCGACTGGCCCAGTCTGGATTTCGGCCCGGCGCGCGGCGACCACGTCTGGGCCCTGCATCATCGCGACGGCATGACCGCCTCGGTGCGCCATCGGCCGCGTCTGGTGACGGACGACCTCCATATGCTGCACGAGGGCGCGGTGCGGGGGCTGGGCGTGGTTCTGCTGCCGAGCGTGGCGGTGGCGAGCGATCTGGAGGCGGGGCGGCTGATCGACCTGCTGCCCGACTGGCGGCCGAAGAAATGGATCGTCCATGCGGTCTTCCCCTCGCGGCGGGGGCTGCTGCCGTCGGTGCGGCTGCTGCTCGACTTCCTGGTCGAGGGGTGCGCCGAACAACAGATTCACGACGAGGCGCCGCGCGCTTCGGATCAAGCGGAGAGGATGGGTTGATGCGTCTGGTCGGACTGTCGGGCAGCCTGAGGGCGGGCTCCTACAACAGCGCCCTGTTGCGCGAGGCCCAAGGCATGACGCCGCCGGGCGTCGAACTGGTCGAAGGCTCGATCCGGGGCATTCCCCTCTATGATGGCGATGTCGAGCGGGATCAGGGTCTGCCCGAGGCGGTGGTCGCGCTAAAGGAGCTGATCGCCGACAGCGAGGGTCTGCTGCTGTTCACGCCCGAGTACAACAACGGCATCCCCGGCGTGTTCAAGAACGCCATCGACTGGCTCAGCCGCCCGGCCTCGGACATCGAGCGGGTGTTCGGCGGGCGGCCGGTCGCGGTGCTGGGCGCCTCACCTGGACCGTTCGGCACGGTGATGAGCCAGGCCGCCTGGCTGCCGGTCCTGCGCACCCTGGGGACCGCGCCCTGGTTCGGGGCGCGGCTGCTGATCCCGCGCGCGGGCGCCGCCTTCGACGCAGAGGGCCGCCTGATCGACGAGGACGCGCGGCGTCGGCTGGAAAGGTTCATTGGCGGCTTCGCCGAGCACTGCCGCGCGACCACAGGCTGAGGTCGCCTTGAGGGCGAGCGGGGCGGCCTGCTCGCGGCGGATTCCATGGTTCCTTATGCCGCACCAGAAATTGTCAATTCTCGCATAACAATGTGCGCTTATCGCTTGCACGCAGTCAGGCAGGGCTCTAGTCGAGGCAAGCTTTGCAATAACTGGGTTCGCTTGATGCGCCTTCTTTCTCCGACCTCGCCTTCCTCGTCCGCCGAGACCGTCTTCCGTCCTGCGCCGCTGCGCGCGGCGGGCAGGGGGGCGCTGATGCTGGGAACGGCGCTGGGGTGCTCCATCGCCATTCTGGCGGCCCCGGACAGCGCCCAGGCGCAAACCTGCTCTGTGCTCATGCCTGGCGTTACGGAATGCGTCACTGGGCCGGCGAACAAGACGATCACGGTCGACGACGGCACGATCGTGCCTGTCGGGCTGCCGGTCTCGGGCGATAACATAACGATCAAGGCTGAAAACGCCGCCATTCATAGTAATTCTGGGCCGGCTATCGACGCTGTCAGCAATGATTTCGGCGATATTTCGATCAGCATCGGCATGATCGAGGCCCAGGGCGATGAAAATCACGGGGTCTACGCCGTGGCCAAGGACGGCGCGATCACTGTGGTCAGCGATCAGATCCGCACCACCGGTGAAGGCGCGATGGCCATCTTCGCTGAGGCGAACCGGGATATCTCGATCACGAGCACGACGATCTTCGTCGAGGCCGAGACCGGCCCAGACGGGGATAGCGCCGCGATCAACGCGCGCAGCAGCAATGGCGACGTCACGGTCGTTAGCGGCGATGTCACCACGGGGACGCCGACCAATTCGGCAGAAGGCGTCTCTGGAATCTGGGCCACTGCCGACGCCGGCGACGTCGCCGTCACCAGCAAGGGCGCCATCACCACCTGGGGCGATCGGGCCGCCGGCATTGTGGCGTCCGCGGATGGCGATGTCACTGTCACCAAGGGCGGCGCCACGGGCGTCGGCGCCATTCGCACGTCCGGCAACTTCGGTGTGGGCGTCGTGGTGAGCGCCGGCGGCAACGCCACAGTCGACATCGGCGACATCACGACTTCGGGCGAGTATAGCACTGGCCTGGATGTTGGCGGCGACGAGGTGGTTATCAAAAGCGGCGCATTGATCATGTCCGGCTACGGCAGCCGGGGCATGGCCGTCAGCGGATCCAGCGGCGTCACGATCACCAGCACGACCCTGGCGACCGGGGGCGATTATGCGTCCGGGATGGATGTCTATTCCGGCGGCGACGTCGAGATCGTCAGTACGACCCTGACGACCGAGGGCCAGTATTCGGACGGGATGGATGTTGAAGCCTACGGCGACATCATCATCACCAGCGACAGCCTGACCACCAGCGGATACGAAAGCCGGGGAATCGATGCCAATGCCTGGAAAATACCGTCGGGCGACGGCTATGTCGGCGGTAGTGTCAGGATCACAAGCAAGACCCTGACAACCAAAGGCGACAACTCAGACGGGATCGACGTGGACGCCGACGCCGAGGCCGAGGTCACCAGTGAAACGCTCGAGACGCTCGGCAATAATGCGGAGGGGATCAGCGTCGATGCCGAGGGGCGGATCACGGTCACCAGCGGCAGCCTGATCACCCGGGGCGAGAACTCTGACGGCATTGATGCGGATTCTGACTATGGCGACGTCGAGGTCACCTCGGGGACCCTGGAAACGCTGGGGGATGACAGCACGGGGATCGACGCGTCGGCTTATGAGTCCGTCACGGTCGCCAGCGGCAGCCTGATCACGCGCGGCGACTATTCCGACGGCATCCTCGCCAACGCCCGAGGCGCCGTCACGATCACCAGCGACTCGGTTCAAACCGCCGGGAAATCTTCGAGGGGCATAGCCGCCGAGTCCGATGCCGGCAGCGTCGTGATCACCAGCGGCTCTGTCGTCGCGACGGGCGGTGACAGCGGTAATGGCTATAATAACGTTGGCGGCATCGTCGCCGTGGCCAACGCCGGCAGCATCACGATCACCAGCGGCTCGGTGACGACCGGCATCGAGGGCGTGGTCGGCGCAGCAGGCGGTGAAGCGGGCTATCGCGCCACAGGGATCCGGGCCCATGCCAGCGGGGATGTCACCATTGACAGCACTGGGACCGTCGCGACCTGGGGCGATGAGGCTATGGGAATCCGGACTGCATCCCAACAGGGCGCCGTCAACGTCAAGGCCAAGACCGTCACGACGGCGGGCAAGCTAAGCCACGGGGTGGTGGCACTCTCCTCAGGCGCGGTCTCGGTCGATGTCGGCACGATCCGCACTTCGGGTGAGAACGCTATCGGCCTTATCGCCAGCTCCGATGACGACTTGTCGGTCAAGGTCGGAACGATCCAGGCCTCGGGCGTCGGCGCCGCGGGCCTTCTGGCTTACTCGTTTGGGGATGCCGTGGTGCAGGCCGGTTCGGTCAAGGTCACGGGTAGCGACGCCATCATCGTCCGAGCGCTTGACGGTGCGGTGAATCTGGTCGTCAGCGGTGAAACCGCTTCGGCCGAACACTCGGGCATCAGTGCGGCTGGCAGCACGATGAATGTGACGGTGGCCGCAGGCGGCTCGGTGGTCGGCAAAACCGCCGGGATCAGGGTCGGGTCCGACCTGGGCACGACGCTCAATATCGCTGGATCGGTCAGTTCGACCGGGGGCTTCGCCATCGAGGTAGAGGGTGCGGCTGCGACCATCAACAACACCGGCAACACCATCATCGGCGCCATCAGCCTGACCGACAACGACGACGTGGTGAACAACTCGGGCTCGTTCATCGCCGCCGGCGAAAGCCTGTTCGGCCTGGGCAATGACGTGTTCAACAACACGGGCGTGCTGCGCCTGCTGGAGAGCACGACGCCCCGGACCGCGACCTTCTCGGGGCTGGAAACCTTCAATAACCGCGGCTCGATCAATCTGGCCAACGACGTCGTCGGCGACGTGCTGAACCTGAACGGCGCCGCTTTCAATGGTCAGGCCGGCAGCGCCCTGATCGTGGACGTCAAGGGCTCTCAAAGCGACGTGCTGAAGGTCGGCAGCGTGACCGGCGTCACCACGGTGACCGTCAATACGATCGGCAAGGTCGCCATCGGCGAAGTCGCCGTCTTCCTGGAATCCGCTGCGGACGTCATCGGCACGGAGTTCGTGCTCAACGACAAGCAGGCGCGCGGTCTGATCGGCTATGATCTGGTGTTCGACACCGACAACGACACCTTCGGCGTCGTTGGTCGGGCCAGCATCTACGCCCTCGATCCGCTGCGCTTCATGGGCGGCGCGCAGAATATGTGGCACGAGGGGGCGGACGTCTGGTCCAACCGGATGAACCAGGTCCGCGACACGGCCTCGGTTCGTCCCGACGGCCTGGAAGCCTGGGCCCAGGTGGTCGCTGGCGGCGAAGAACTGGATTCCGGTCCGCGCGTCTTCAACGCCTTCGGCTCGGACGTGACCGGCGACCTGTCCTATGATCAGGACTATGTCGGCTTCAGCACCGGCTTCGACATTCGCCGGTCGGGCGAGCGGGGTTCGACGCTCTGGGGTCTGACCACGGGCCTGATGCAGTCCGAACTGGATCTGAACAGCGGCACCAGCGCCAAGTACTCCGGCTTTAACCTGGGGGCCTATGCCGGTCTGACCCGCGACGTCTTCTTCCTGAACGGCCTGGTCCGCATGGACGCGTTCACGGTCGACGCCATGATCCCGGCTGTGCCCGTCTACGAGAACTTCGATGGAACAAACTGGGGCGCCAAGGTCGAGGCGGGCGCCAGGTTCGACGGCGGTCGCTGGTTTGCCGAGCCGTTGGCCCGCCTGGCCTGGGTCTCCAGCGATCTCGACAGCTTCTCGGTTGAAGACGGCGATTTCGACTATGACACGGCGACCAGCCTGCGGGCTGAACTGGGCCTGCGTCTCGGCGCACAGTTCAAGGGCGGCGCCGGCGTTTCGATCGCTCCCCACCTCGGCGTCTTCGCCGTCGAGGAAATGGAGGGCGAGAACGAGATGAAGCTGACGCTGGGCGGCGCCACCGACACCCTGGTCGACCTGCCGGGCGGTCGTCACGGCCGCGCCGAACTGGGCGTCACGGCCTCCGCGCCGGGCGGCCTCGAGGCCTTTGCCCAGGGCGAGGCCCTGTTCGGCGACGACGCCAAGGGCTTCACCGCCCGCGCCGGAGTGCGCTGGCGCTTCTGACCCGACCGATCACTTGATCGACGCGCCGCGCGGCCTCACGGTCGCGCGGCGTTTTCTTCTTCCCTTGAGTACTGCGTGGCCATGGCGAAAACTCCCCCGGCGGCGAAGGCCGACACGACCCTCTCCCAGACGCAACCGACGGAGGCCCCGGCCACGGCGCCCCTCGCCGCCAATGAGACCAAGATTTCGGTCTCGCGCGGGTTCGCCCAATGGCTGGCGTCGCGAAAAGCCAGCCTGGCCTTCACCTCCTACCAGACGGGCAAGCTCTTCCTGGTCGGGCTTCTGCCGGGCGGGCGGGTGTCGTTCCACCAGCAGAACTATCAACGCGCCATGGGCCTGTGCGCCCAGCGTGACCGGCTCTACCTCGGCTCACTCTTTCAGGTTTGGCGCTTTGAAAACGCGTTGGCGCCGGGCGAGCGGGCCAATGATCATTTCGATCGCCTCTACGTGCCGCGCAACGTCCAGGCCACGGGCGACGTGGACATCCACGAACTGGGCGTGGATCGGGCCGGGCGGGTCATCTTCGTCAACACCAAGCACTCCTGCCTGGCGACGCTGTCGACGCGCTACGGCTTCACGCCGATCTGGAAGCCGCCCTTCATCTCCAAGCTGGCCGCCGAGGATCGCTGCCACCTGAACGGCATGGCCATGCATGACGGCGCGCCGCGTTACGTCACCGCCGTCAGCCGCAGCGACGTCCTGAGCGGCTGGCGCGAGCGTCGCCACGAGGGCGGGGTGCTGATCGACGTTCAGACCGACCGCATCGTCACCGACCAGTTGTCGATGCCGCATAGCCCTCGTGTCTGGAACGATCAGGTCTTCGCCCTGGATTCCGGGCGCGGTTGGCTGATCCGCATCGACCCGCAGACGGGGGCCAAGGAAGACATCGCCTTCTGCCCTGGCTTCCTGCGCGGTCTGGCCCTGGTCGACGGCTTTGCAGTCGTCACCCTGTCCCTGCCGCGCAACGGCGCCTTCAAGGGGCTGGAACTGGACGAGGCGATCAAGTCGCGCGACGGCGAGCCTTGGTGCGGCGTCATGATCATCGACCTGCGCACCGGCGACACCGTCGAGTGGATCAAGCTGGACGGCGAGATCACCGAGCTGTTCGACGTGGCCGTCATGCCCGACACCATCTGCCCCATGGCCGTAGGGATCGATGCGCCGGAGATGCGCTCGATCATCACCTTCGACAGCAATTTCGGCCCCTTGAACCCGCCGGTTCCCTGACGGCGCTGCAGGCGTTTGCGACCTTGACCCTGTCTCATCTGCAGCGGCTTGAGGCCGAGGCGATCCACATCCTGCGCGAAGCCGTCGCCGAGAGCGAGCGGCCGGTCATGCTCTATTCGATGGGCAAGGACTCGGCCGTGCTTCTGCATCTGGCGAAGAAGGCCTTCTTCCCGGGGCGGCTGCCGTTTCCGCTGCTGCATGTCGATACGAGGTGGAAGTTCCGCGCCATGTACGCCCAGCGCAAAGCCAGCGTTGAGGCGGCGGGCGCATCCCTGATCGTCCACCACAATCCCGAGGCGGCGGCGCGCGGGATCAATCCCTTCGACCACGGCGCGGCGGTGCATACCGACCTGTGGAAGACAGAAGGCCTGAAGCAGGCGCTCGACCTGCACGGCTTCGACCTGGCCTTCGGCGGCGCGCGGCGCGACGAGGAGAAGAGCCGGGCCAAGGAGCGGATCGTCTCGCTGCGGGCACCCGGCCATCACTGGGACCCCAAGGACCAGCGGCCCGAGCTGTGGAGCCTGTTCAACCTGCGTACGGGTCCGGGCGAGACTCTGCGCGTCTTCCCCCTGTCCAACTGGACCGAGCTGGACGTGTGGGAATACATCCGCGCCGAGGCCATTCCGGTCGTGCCTCTCTACTTCGCCGCCGAACGTCCCGTGGTCGAGCGCCAGGGGGCCTTGATCATGGTCGATGACGCGCGGATGCCGCTGCTGTCTGGCGAGATCCCGCAGCTGAGGACGGTGCGGTTCCGCACCCTGGGCTGTTATCCTTTGACGGGCGCGGTCGAGAGCGAGGCGGACACCCTGGGCGCGGTGATCGCCGAGATGCGCGCCGCCTCGACCTCGGAGCGGCAGGGGCGGCTGATCGACGGCGCCGGCGCGGCCTCGATGGAAGCCAAGAAGCGCGAGGGCTATTTCTGATGGAGGCGCTGCGCTTCATCACCTGCGGCTCGGTGGATGACGGCAAGTCGACCCTGATCGGCCGACTGCTGCATGACGCCGGCGGGGTGTTCGACGACCAGATGACAACCCTGGCCCAGGACTCGCGAACGTCCGGCACACGGGGCGGGGGCGCTGGATTTCGCCCTGCTGGTCGATGGTCTGGCGGCCGAGCGCGAGCAGGGCATCACCATTGACGTGGCCTATCGCTATTTCTCGACGCCGAGACGCGCCTTCATCGTCGCCGACACGCCGGGGCACGAGCAGTATACGCGCAACATGGCGACCGGAGCCTCGACCGCCGACCTGGCTGTCATCCTGGTCGATGCGACGCGCGGCGTGCTGCGCCAGACGCGGCGGCACAGCCAGATCGTGCGGCTGATGGGCGTGCGGCAGGTGATCCTGGCGGTCAGCAAGATGGATCTGGCCGACTGGTCGCAGCCGGTCTTTGACGCCATCGTCGCCGACTATGCGGATTTCGCGCGCCGGATCGGTCTGGAGGCCGTCCACGCCGTTCCCCTGTGCGGACCCGAGGGCGACAATGTCGTGGCGCCCAGCGCGCGGACGCCCTGGTACTCGGGGCCGTCGCTGCTGGCCCTTCTGGAGACGGCCGAAACCCATCGCAGCCGACGAGCCGAGGCCCTGCCGCTGCGCCTGCCCGTGCAGATGGTGATCCGGCCCGACGCGAGCTTTCGGGGCTTCGCCGGACGGATCGCGGCGGGACAGGTGCGCCCGGGAGATCCCGTGCGGGTCTCGCCCTCGGGCGTCCTCAGCCGCGTCGCCCGGATCGTCGGCGCCGACGGCGACCTGGATCTGGCGGTCGCCGGCCAGTCCGTGACCCTGACCCTGGCGGACGAGATCGACTGCTCGCGCGGCGACATGCTGGTCGCCGCCGGCGCCCCGCCGGAGGTCGCGGATCAGTTCGAGGCGGATCTGGTGTGGATGGCGGACGAGCCGCTGATGCCCGGACGGTCCTACCTGCTCAAGATCGGCGCTCGCACCGTCACGGCCCAGATCACGGAGATCAAGCATCGGCTGAATGTCGACACCCAGGAGCCGCTGGCCGCCCGGCGACTTGATCTGAACGAGATCGGCCTGTGCAACATCAGCCTGTCGCACAACCTGCCGTTCGAGGCCTATGAGGCCAGCCCCGAACTGGGCGGATTCATCCTGATCGACCGGCTGTCGAACGCCACGGTGGCGGCGGGCATGATCCGTTTCGCCCTGCGTCGGGCGCACAACATCCACTGGCAGGCGCTGGATGTGACCCGTGAAAGCCGGGCCGCCGCCAAGGGGCAGTCGCCGGCCGTCGTCTGGTTCACCGGCCTGTCGGGCGCGGGCAAGTCCACCATCGCCAATCTGGTCGAGAAGCGGCTGCAGGCCGAGGGACGGCACACCTATCTGCTGGACGGCGACAATGTGCGCCACGGGCTGAACCGCGACCTGGGCTTCACCGAGGCCGACCGGGTCGAGAACCTGCGCCGCGCCGCCGAGGTCGCCTGGCTGATGGCCGACGCGGGCCTGATCGTCCTGTCATCCTTCATCTCGCCGTTCCGCGCCGAGCGGCTGATGGCGCGCGAGCGGATGGCCGAGGGCGAGTTCTTCGAGGTCTTCATCGACACGCCTCTGGCCGAGGCCGAGGCGCGCGACGTCAAGGGGCTCTATCGCAAGGCGCGCGCCGGGCAGCTGTCCAATTTCACCGGCATAGACAGCCCCTATGAGGCGCCTGAGGCGCCCGACCTGCGGATCGACACCACCACCCTGACCGCCGAACAGGCCGCCGGTCAGATTGTCGAAATGCTTCGCGCGGCGGGGCGTATCGACTGAATCCAGGGGGAGCGGATCAGGCCGGGCGATCTGAGGCGGTTACATCCGGCGCCTTCGGCGCTAGAGAGCGAGGCTCAGACCAAGGAGCGGCGCATGAGCCAGGGCGATGACCTGTTTGACGAAGACGGCGGCGGCTTTGATGTCGACGACTGGTCGCGGCTGAAGCCCTTTACCGGGAGGATCGCGACCCTGGACGATGTTCAGTCGCGCCAGGCGGTTTTCGCCCTGGGCGACACCGAGGATCCGCGTGTCATCGACATGGAGCTGCCGCAGCCGGTCATCTGGTGGGAGGACGACGGCGAGCAGGCCGCCGTCATCGTTCAGGCCGAAGCCCACGTCGGCTCGGACGGCGAGACCATGGAGGTGCTGGGCCTGATCCTGCCCGACGGCGACGGTGCCGTGGCCCTGCTGGACGATGTCGACCTGGTGGACGACACCGACCCCACCTGGCGCGCCCTGGTCGCCAGCGCCGTCGACGAGGACTGACCGAAACCTGTGCAGGAGCGGGGCGATCTCACCGAGCAGCCGCCCCGGACCCCGCCCCGCCCTTCCGAGCCCGGCCCAGCTCGTAATCCGCGGTCCGGTGGGGGGTGGAAGGGCGCGACCGTGGCGGACAGAGAGGAAGTCTTTTCTCTCAATATATTCAGAGACTTGCCCTGTCTAACGGCCCTAGGCGGTCTCTTTGATTTCAAAAGACTTTTTTGTCTCTTGGCTAACCAATTTCTCAGGGGGCCTGTGCGAAAAACCCCGCCAGCGTTGCAGCGCTGGACGGGGTCTGGACGGGCTCGGATCGACAATCAAAGCCGCTGAGAATCTATCTTTGCGGGATGCCTAGTGCAACTTTGGAGGTGGCCTTATGAAGCGCCGCCTGGATCCGGACGCTTTCGTCGCCGGTAAACTGGCATGGCATGAGCGGCTCACCAAAGACCCTGGGCTCTCCCTTCAGGCGAAGGCGGTTGCTGGCCTCATACTTCACGACCTTAACGCCTCGGAGGGAGGTGCGTGGCGCGGTCAAACGAGTATGGCGGCTGTTCTCGGCGTGAGCGACCGGCAGCTGCGTCGTTTGCTCAATGAGCTTCAGCAGGCGGGTTATCTGACCATCGATGTCCGCAGGGCCATCCGACGACGAGAACGAAAGCAGCAGAAGTTCAAGTCTCAGGGCTCAGCTCAGAGGTTCCTCGCCACCCACGCCGCTATTTACAACATCTTCAATCTCCAGCCCCCACCTCATCCGCCGACCGACCCTCCGCCAGTTCCGGGCTGAGGCCCATCAGGCGTGGGCGGCGGCGACCGCGGCTGCTTGACCGAAAGAGAGGGGAGGGGCCTTCTCGGACCCGCCTCGGTTAACTTGCCAATTCCTGCCAGTCCCCCGAAACTTATGAGCCGGATGCCCGTTAATGTGAACGAGTGCGATGCGTTTGTCCTCGCGAGGGGCGGCGGAGATGGCCCGTGATCGGCGGGCGGCCAGGAGATTTGCATGCCTGCCCGGGCGTGGACGCGGCTTTGGATTCTGGCGGTGGCGCTGGCGCTGGCGTTCGCCGCGCCGCTCGCTGTAGGACAACCTAGGAGGCTGCACCGCATCGTCGCGATCGGCGATCTGCACGGCGACTTCGCCGCATGGCGCACCGTCGCCGCAGCGGCCGGATTGATCGACCGGCGCGGCCGCTGGGCGGGCGGCGACACGGTGCTAGTCCAGGTAGGTGATGTCGTCGATCGCGGCCCGGATTCGCGGAGGATCATCCAGGACCTGATGCGGCTGCAGCGCGAAGCGTTGCGTCGCCGCGGCCGCGTCATCGCGCTCGTCGGCAATCACGAGGCGATGAACCTCACCGGCGACCTACGTTACGTGCCAGCCAGCGACTATGCAGCCTTCGTCGACAACAAGTCGGCCAGGCGGCGTGAAGAGGCCTACGAGCGGAACAGGGCCGCGCTCGAGGTCGAGTACCGGGCGCAGAACCCCGACGCGACGCCGGAGGCGATCAAGGCGGCTGTGATCGGCGCCACGCCGCTTGGCATGATCGAGCGCCAGGCGGCCTGGGCCCCGAACGGCGCCATCGGCCGCTGGGTCGTCGGCAATCCCGCGGTCGTGCTGCTCGACGGCACGCTGTTCGTGCATGGCGGGCTGTGCGGGCGCTACGCGAGCATGCCGGTCGCCGAGATCAACAGGGAGGTCGCCGCCGCGCTCGCTGTGCGCGCGACCTTGCTTGAGTCTATCATCAATGATGAGACAGGTCCGCTCTGGTGCCGTCATCTCGCAGCGACGGAGGGAGGTGCAGGGCCCGGCTACCAAATCGACCAAAGCGAGGCGCCGGCCGCCCAAGCGGGCGCAAGCGAAGCGCCCCCTTCCACAGCTAGCGCACAGCCAGCGCCGCCGCTGTCCGTCGCGGAGCAGCTGGACCAGCTTCTCGCGCTTCAGGGCGCGAAGCGGATCGTCATTGGCCACACGCCGATCGTATCCGGCATCGCGGTGCTTCACGGCGGGCGACTAGTGCGGATCGATACCGGCATCTCCGCCGTCTACGGCGGCAAGCTCACCTATCTCGAAATACTCGACGGAAACCTGGTCCCACACGTCGTCGACCGTCCGCCTCCTGGACAATAGGGAAGAGCCCGATGCGCGCGCCGCTGCTGATGGGACTTTTCAGGGCGGCCTTGGCCCTGCTGCTCGTCGGAGCGCCGGCCTACGCGGCGGCGCCTCCGACCCCGCTGTTCACGAGCAACGACCCGATCCGCCTGGCCATAACCGGGCCGGTGATGTCGGTGGTGCGTGACCCGCCCGAGTCGGACCGGGTCGTCGAGGCATCGCTCAGCGTGCAGGGAGCCGCGCCCGAGACGCACCGGATCGCCCTGTCGGCTCGCGGCATCACACGGCGCCGGAAAGATGTCTGTTCGTTCCCGCCCTTGCGCGTCGAGTTCACGGAAAGGCCCGCCGCCACCTCGCTCTTTCGGGGGCAACGGCGCCTCAAGCTCGTCACCCACTGTCGGCCACAGGCGAGTTTCCAGCAATACATCCTGCTCGAGCACGCAGCCTACCGCCTCTACAACCAGCTGACGCCCATGAGCTTCAGGGTGCGGCTTGTCACCATTGACTACATTGACCTCCAGGGGCGTCCGATCACGTCTCGGCTGGGGTTCTTCATTGAAGACGTCGACGACATGGCGCGCCGCAACGGCCTGCGCAGGCTCGAGACCCCGGTGTCGCTTGCCCAGCTCAGACCGGTCGATGCGGCGCGCTTCGCGGTCTTCCAGGCCCTGATCGGCAACCTCGACTGGGCGATGAGGTCGGGGCCGCGCGGCTCCGAGTGCTGCCATAACTCACGCCTGATTGGCGCGGAGGGCGCCTCCGGCGACTTCATTCCAGTTCCGTTCGACTTTGACCATGCCGGCATGGTCGACGCGCCCTATGCCACTCCTCCGGAAGCGATCCCGGTCGCCAGCGTCCGCGTGCGCCGCTATCGCGGTTATTGCCGGCACAATGCGGAGGCGCAGACGTTCATCGCGGACCTGCAGACGCGGCGCGCGTCGCTGCTCGCCGTCCTCGACGAGGCGCCGCAGCTTGATGAGGAGACGCGCCGGAAAGCCGCCACCTATCTCGACGGCTTCTTCGGGCAGATCGACAGCCGAGATGAGGTCGCCAAGCTGCTGCAGACCTGCGTTGGGTAGCGATGTGAGACAGCACGATAGAATGAAGATGCTGGGGCTCTTTCTGTCACTGCTGTTGACGTCTAGCGCTGCGTCGGCGCAGTCGCAGGAGCTATTCGCCGCGCCGCAGGGTCCGGTCGGCCGGGCCGGCCCGGTCGGCTTGGCCGGTATCCTCGACCTGCACTTCCTCGCCAACTCGTTCGGCGCGCTGCTCCTGGCGATCGTCCTTGGAGCGGTGATCGGCTACCATCCGAGGACCCCACGCACGGTTGATCGGCTGCATGAAGCGGACATGCCGAAGGTGTGCATCATGTACGCCTTCATCGGCGCGGTGATCGGGGTAACCGTGCGCGAGTTCGGCATGGTCGTCGGCTTGGTCGTCTTCGGCATCGGCGGCCTGATGCGCTTTCGCACCGCCACCGACTCCACCCGCGACACCGGCCGCCTGATCGTCGTCACGCTGGTGGGCCTCATCACCGGCCTCGGCCTTACGTACTTCGCGATGATCACGACCCTCTTCGCGTTCGTGCTGATTTACGTGTTCGACAGCCGACCCGCCTGCCGAATCAAGATCGAGCAATTGCCGCCGGAACGGGTCATCGAACTCGCCGACGTCTATCGCGGCGTGCTGCTGGGGCAGGGCTGCAAGCTGATCGCCGAGCACAAGGCCGCCCTCAAGGGCCGGGTCGAGTTCGTTTTTCGCCTACCGCGCAGCGGCACGCGCGACAGCGTTCATGCCGCGCTTTCAGAGGCGCCTCTCGATGTACACGGCGAGATCGATTGGGAGGTCGAATAGGTGGTGTCAGGGTACTGACGCCTCGACGGCCGGAATTGGTCGGGGGATTTCCGCCGGTGCGGCCACGTTCTTCAGAGGGAAGCAGTGTGCCCGCCAGACCCTAGCGGTGGTGTCAGTCCAACGACAACTGGTCCAGTTGGCTCAAGGATAGAATCAGAAACGCCGATCGGATGCCGGCGTGAGTCTAACCTGCGGGTGGCCCACGATGCGCGACTGAGCCCGCAACGGGGTCATCTCTGACGTTGTCGAAGTCTGTTTTCACCTGTCCGAACGATATAGGTGAGGTCGATGAGCGCTTGCGCGGCCTAGAGCGCGCTCGATCATCGGCAGTGGGGCGCTAAAGATCTCGGCAATGTCAGTCGCGCTCATGTGATCCGCGAGAATGCGAATAGCCTGGATTTGCTTCGCCGAAAGAGTTCTTCGTCCTTCTCGCCCTGGCTTGCGTCGTGTTCCGTGGATGAGCGTGTCGGCAGCATTCTCTAGTGTTGTCGCCCATCGAAGGTGTCGCGGATTGACGCACGCAAGATGGCCATTGCCGCAACTATGAGCGGCCACATAATCTGGAGTGAGCGGCAAACCGTGTGCGAGAATGCACATGGCCCGGGAGGCGCTTATGTTGCGTCTAGGAAGCCCGACGACGGTCCCGGTTACGGAGCCTGGGCCGCCCAGCGTGCGAGTAAATGGCCAGATAAGACAATCTTCTCCTGTGTAGTGGGCGTGCGCTTTAAGCCAGGGCGATGCGGTCTTCTGGACGATGGGTTGGTGTTCATGGACATCTCCATGCTTTCGTAAACGCATCAGGTGCACCCGGCACAATCCCTGACCCTTGTGTGGACGGTCGCACTCACGCACCGAACAGCCTCGATCCTTCTTGCGTCTGATCACGGGTATGTCGGCCAAAGTGTCCCCGTGCTTCACCCATCGATTGTAATGAGCCTTGCACCACCCCTCTCTGGCCTCGGCCAGACCGTCACAACCCACTATGGCGCAGGGTCGGATGTCAATGTTGTCGACATTCGATAGGCTAGGCATCGCGGTCTCCGTGAAGGATGACGTAAGATAGCCTCGTCCGCTTCTCTGCAGCGCGTAAACGTCGGCTCATGATGCTGTGGACGGCTCTCCAAGGCCGCCGCTGGCCTCACCTTATTCACTTCAGGTCAGCGGCCAATAGCCGGCCTCGGGCTCCAGGATCGAGGGCAGGCATCTTGGGGATATGGTAGTTCACGCTCCAACAAGGCTCGCCTCGCCAGAAGCCCATGCTCTAAGTCGCCTCGACAACGCGCTAAGACATCGAGCCAGGCAGCGAATAGCTGGTGCTGCGTCCTCCGCCGGCGTCTTTGGCGAGCATCTCGCGCGCTAGGAGATCGTTTATGTCGCGGCTCGCAGGATGACCATTCATCAGGTCCTGGGCGGCCGCGTTCTGGTTCGCCAAGAGAAGACGGGGCAACTGGTCGATATTCCTCTGCATCAACGTCTCCAAGCTTCGCTGGAGGCGCGTAAGAGCGAGCATTTGGTCCTGCTTGCGACCCAAAAAGGGAAGCCTTTCACCGAGAAGGGCTTCGGAAACTGGGTCAAAAAAGCAGCCGAGCGGGCTGGGCTGCCGCATTGTTCGGCGCATGGGCTTCGTAAAGCTGCGGCGCGTCGGTTGGCCGAGGCCGGCTGTTCGGCGCACGAAATCATGGCGATCACCGGACATCAGAGCCTGAAGGAGGTGGAGCGCTACACTCGTGAGGCCGCGAGGCGCGGGCTGGCAGACTCGGCCATCAGCCGCATTGAGACTGCACAAAACCGGAACGTATCTGTCTAACCAAACGTCGGAAGTTAGACGATCTTGTTGTTAAAGTATTGATTTACAAGGAAATTGCGATGGTGGTGGCGGACAGAGAGGGATTCGAACCCTCGGTAGGCTTTCACCTACACACGCTTTCCAAGCGTGCGCGATCGACCACTCCGCCACCTGTCCGTTTCCACGACGTCGCCGTGTAGCCGCCGGACGGTCGATCCAGCGGAGGCGAGGCTGATAGAACAGCATGGGCCCCTCGGCAAGCGCCCTGTGAGGGCCCATATGGGGGGAAGTCGATTTTACCCTCGAATTCTGCGAGATTTTTCCGATGTTGTTCCAGAAGACCGCCGAACTGCCGACCATCGACACCGCCTTGCCGGGGCGCGAGACGCCTTTGGCGACGGATGCGACTCACTTCGTGTCGGGTCATGCGCTGAAGGGGCCGCATCCGGACGGGTTCGAGACGGCGGTGTTCGGCATGGGCTGTTTCTGGGGCGTGGAGCGGGTGTTCTGGCAATTGCCGGGCGTCTGGGTGACGTCGGCGGGCTATGCGGGCGGGATCACGCCTAACCCGACCTATGAAGAAGTCTGCTCCGGGCGGACGGGCCACACCGAGGTGGTGCAGGTGGTGTTTGATCCGGCGGCGATTTCCTACGGCGATCTGTTGAAGGCCTTTTGGGAAAACCACGACCCGACGCAGGGGATGCGCCAGGGCAACGACCAGGGGACGCAGTATCGCTCGGCCATCTATACGCTGAATGACGCACAGCAGGCGGAGGCGGAAGGCTCGCGTGACGCCTATCAGGCGGCGCTGAGCGCGGCGGGCCGGGGGACGATCACGACCGAGATCGAACCGGCGGGTCCCTATTATTTCGCCGAGGACTATCACCAGGGCTATCTGGCCAAGAACCCGGCTGGGTACTGCGGCATCGGCGGGACCGGGGTGGTCTGCCCGATCGGCATCGGCATAGACGCCTGATGGACCGGGCGGGGGTAGGCAAGGTTTGTCTGGCGTTGCCGGGGGCGACGCTGGACCATCCGTTCGGCGACGACCACGACGCCTATAAGGTCGGCGGCAAGATGTTCGTCATGGTGGGGGCGACCGGCGGGGTGTCGTTCAAGGTCTCGGACATCGCCTATGAGGTGCTGACCGAGAGCGGCCATGCGCGGCCGGCGCCCTATATGGCGCGCGCCAAGTGGGTGAACCTGCCGCAGATCGACGACTGGGCGGACGAGGAACTGGCGGACCATATCCGGTCGGCGCACGCGATCATCGTTGGGAAACTGACGAAGAAGGCGCGGGCGGAACTGGGGCTGTAGGCGCGCGAAGCGCCGTGACGCTGGGCGCCTAGGCGAAAGCAGCAAAGGGCGGCGTCGCCCCCTCCACCACTTCGTGGTCCCCCTCCCCATGAAATGGGGAGGAAAGAAGTGGAGCATTGCACGGTGCGGCGAAAAAACAGTGCAATTGGTGCAATGGCGGGAAGGCGCGGCGATCCGGGGTCTGTC
>RCUK01000632.1_pt1 | contig 28375 bp, 28 predicted proteins | sample 2166381 | NCBI WGS metagenome assembly RCUK01 (sample SAMN09932809, study PRJNA488358) | compost metagenome | isolation source: compost soil in an enriched community | place: Germany: Experimental Botanical Garden | reverse complement strand
ACCCATCCTACGGATCACGATTTGTGACCCATCGCGTGGGTGCTGCTGATGGGTTACGTGCGATCGGCGCTGGTTTTCGTGGGGCGACGTTGCCGCACTTCACCCATCCTACGGATCACGATTTGTGACCCATCGCGTGGGTGCTGCTGATGGGTTCCGTGCGATCGGCGCTGGTTTTCGCGGGACGACGTTGCCGCACTTCACCCATCCTACGAACGTCGATGCGCAATTTGTAGGATGGGTGAAGCGCGGCATGCGCTCTGCTAGGACACCGCCAACGATCGCGCGTAACCCATCGTGCGGACGCTGCCGATGGGTTACGTGCGACAAGCACTTGTTTGCGTGGGGCGAGGGTCTCGCACTTCACCCATCCTACGTGTTCGGCTTTGGACGCTGCTTTTCCGCGTACAACACCAACGGGATCGCGCATGCCGCGCAGGCGGCCATGGTCATGAAACCGGCGGGCGCGTAGCTGCGGTACAGCGCGCCGCCCAGCTGGATGCTGGCGAACATGAATACGCCGCCTGACAGCAGCGCATACAGCGCAATCGCCGAGGTCTTGCAGGCGGCGGGCACGTGGCGGGTGATGTACCAGATGATGGCCGCGTTGTTGCCGGCCAGCGTGAAGCACTGCAAAACTTGCAATGCCGCCATCTGCGCCGGGTCCGTCGTGGCCGACAAACCCGCCCAGCGGATTGCCGTCATCACGGCCGACGCCAGGATCAGCCACTGCGCGCCGATGCGCGCCAGGATCTTGGGCGCGACGAAAAAGAACAGCACTTCGCTGATAACCCCCACCACCCACAACATCGAGATCACCGCGGTCGACAGGCCGCTGGCCGTCCAGTAGAGCGTGGAATAGGAATACAGAAACCCGTTGCTGGCCTGCACCAGCGAGGCCGCGCCGATACACATCAGCAGCGGCCAGTTGCACACCACTTCCAGCATCGGCAGCCGCACGGGCCGCCCCAGCGTTTCGCCCGAGGCAGGCCGCCCCGCGCGCGGCAACAATCGCACGCAAGCCAGGCACGCAACGATCAACAGTATCGACAGCCACATCACCCAGTCGGCATCAAACGTCTTGATCAGATATCCGCCCGCCAACGTCACCACGGCAAAGCCCAGCGAACCGCAGGCCCGCATGACGGTGTAGGAATTACCTTGTGCCCGGCCGCTGGCGATGGCCATGCGGTCCATCAAGGGCAGCACTGCCGGAAACACCGCGTTCAGCAACAAGGTAATGCCCAGCAGCCAGCCCGCCCCGTGCATGAACGGATAGCAGATGAACAACACCAGCGAGGCCGCCAACGCCGACGCAATCAAGGCATGCGCGCGACCGGTCTGGTCGGCTACGTGCGCCACGACCGGGGTGGACAGGATCTTCGGCAGGAACGACGTGGCGACGATCACGCCGATCATCGCAGGGTCCAGGCCACGGCTGGCGAACCAAAGAGGAAGAAAGGGGATGCTGACGCCCTGCAAGCCGTAATACAGGAAGTAGAACCCGTGCAACGCAATGGCGCCTTGTCTGGCGTCGGGATTGCCGCGCATAGCGATGAGTGAATCTGGCTAAGACGAAGCGGCGTAGCATACTCCCCCGCGCGGCGGCGGGGGAGGGGCGTGATCAGGGTTCAACCAGATAGATAGGCTGGCCGGAAACTTGCATGCCAGCGCTATCGCGACGCGGCGCTAGATATCCCGCCGCGACGCTACCTGAACAAATATCTGGGCACCAGCCACACATACGCCACCATGCCGAACAGTTCCACCAGTGACTGCGCCACGATCACCACGGCCGCCACCTCCCAGCCGGCGGGAAGCAGCAAGGCCAAGGGCAGCACCACGAATGAATTGCGGGTGCCCAGGCTGAATGCAAGCGTTCGTCCTTGTTCGGCGGGCAGGCGAAGCCAGCGCGCAATGCCCTTGGCCAGCAAGGCGGCGGCCAGCAGGAAGAGTACGAACGCGGGCAGCGTCTGTTGCAGTTCGTCTGTCGCTTTAACGACGGTGCCCACCTGTGCGCCCGCAATCAGGAACAGCACCAGCGACAGTAGCGGCACCGGCCACCAGGCCAAGGTGTCTCGCAGGCGTTCTGCTTTGGGATTCGCTTCGATCCACCGTTCCGCCAGCGCCGCGCCGGCCAGGGGCGCCAGCACGATCAATACGGCGGGGGCCAGTGTGGCCCAATTCCATGAAGCCAGGATTTGCGTGTCCGCCATCAGCCACAGGTACAACGGCAGCAGGACCAATTGCAGCACCAGATTCAGCGGCGTGATGGCAATGGCACGGGGCACGTCGCCCTTGCCCAGTTGGCTGAATGTGATGAACCAGTCCGTGCAAGGCATCAACAGCACCAACAGCACACCCAGCCGCACTACCGGATCAAAGTCGAACGCCTCCACCAGCACCCATGCCAGTAGCGGAAGCAACACGAAGTTCCCCAGCAGCACCGCCACCGAGAAGCGCCGGTCGCGCAGGGCGTTTCGCACATGCAGCAGCGGTACCTGGATGAAGGTGGCGAACAGCAGCGCCGCCAGGGTGGGCCACAACAAGGCTTCCATGGCCGGGCCGAAATGCGGCCAGGCGGTGCCGGTGGCCAGACCCAAGCCGATGGCAAGCAGATAGGCCCAGACCTGATAGCGCTCCAGCGTCAGGCGGGTCATGAGCAGCAACCCGCCGTGGTGGCGCGTGCAGATAAGCGTGGACAATTGCTGTCCATCGCTGGGGCACCCAGGCTTGCTCCGTCACCCAGGCTTGCTCCGTCACCCAGGCTTACTCTGTCACTCATGCCTGCTCCATAACCCACGCCTGCTGTGTCACCCCTGCTTGGGAAAACCGCCATTGGCCCACTCCGATGCCCGCTGCACGCTCAGCTTGTACGTTGGCGCCACATGGACTTGCGCCAGTTGTTCGCCGGACTCGTCGTAGGCGCTCAGCACGGCATACGGCTCGTAGTCGTCGGGCACGATGTCCAGCTTGATGGTCAGGCGGCCGGCCTCGGTGTCGATCTTCACGCTCTTGTGCAGCGTGGCATGCAATTGCTGCTCGTGGCGGCGCAGGACTTCGTTGGCGGTCTTGACCAATGTGATGAACGCCGGAGAATCCAGCGGTTTGGGGTTCTTTTTGTCACGGCCCATGGTCCAGGGGCCGACCAGGGCGGGTTCGGCTTGCCCGTCCAGGGTCATCTCCACGGCCCAGCCGTCATCGTCTTCATTCTTGATGATGCGGGCAGTCCAGCCGTCATCACGCCAAAGCCTGGCTTCCTGTTCCTTGCGGTCTTCGGGAATGCCGGCGTCGTCGGGGGTGGAGGTGTCTGTCACTGCGGTACTGCTCCTGGATTTTTGTGCTTGAACATCGGCACTGTAGCCGAATGCCGGCGTTGCCTTCCGGCGCACGGGATCCTTGCACGACAATTTGGCACGACCACGTCGGGGCGGGCGCAGTCAAAACGTCCGCCCCGATATCGTTCCTAAATGCCTTGGCCGCCGGATATCTCGATCCGCTGGGCGTTGATCCACCGGTTGTCCTCGGCCAGCAGGTTTGCCACGGCTGGCCCGATGTCGTCCGCCACGCCCACCCGGCCCAGCGCCGTCATCTCCGCGAAGAATCTGTTGAACTCCGCCGTGTCGCGCACCGCGCCGCCGAAGAAATCGGTCTCGATCGCGCCCGGCGCCACCACGTTGACGGCGATGTTGCGGCTGCCCAGCTCCTTGGCCAAGTAGACGGTCAGCACCTCGACCGCGCCCTTGACCGCCGCATAGACCGACCAGCCGGGCGCCGAGACACGGGTCAGGGCCGTCGATAGATTCACGATGCGGCCGCCATCGGCGACCAGCGGCAGCAAGGCCTGGGTCAAAAAGAACACGCCTTTGAAGTGGACATCGACCAAACGATCGAACTGCGCCTCGGTCGTCTCGGCGATCATGGCTACATCGCCATGGCCGGCGTTGTGGACGAGGTGATCAACCGTGTCACGCTGCCACGTGTCGCGCAGCGTGGCCTTCAGGCGTTGGACGAATGCCGGAAAGGCGGAGGTGTCGCCGACATCCAGTTGCAGGGCGACCGCCTTGCGTCCCATCTGTTCGATGTCGGCCACGACGGCCTGGGCATCGGTTTCGCGACTTTGGTAGGTAAAGACCACATCGCCGCCTTTGCGCGCGATATTCAAGGCGGCGTTGCGGCCCAGGCCACGGCTGCCGCCGGTGATGAAGGAAATGGTTGTCATGCTCAGGCTCCTAGGTTGTGGGGATCAGGGTTTGATTCTGAAGCGCCTGACCGCCGCGGCCTTTGCCTGAATCGTGATGTCCTTGGCCTGTTTCTACAAAGGTGCCGTTGCGGCCGCGAAATGTCCGTTACGATCACGGCGAACGAAGATCACTGCGCCTGCGTATGAACGACCCCCTGCTCAGAGCTGTCCGACGTTACGTCGAGGCAAACGCCAACCCCACTGGCGTGGCCCCAACCCCCATCCCCGGCTTGACCGCCATTCGGTCCGCCCAGCCCAGCGGGTTGGAATACGCCATCTCTCGACCCCTGGCCTGCTTGGTGTTACAGGGCAGCAAACGGGTCTCCCTGGGCACGAATACTGTCGACTTCACCGCTGGCGATTCGCTGCTGATTACGGCGGATGTGCCTACCGTCAGCCAGATCACTGCCGCCAGCGCCGACCAGCCCTACCTGTCGCTGGTGTTGGATCTGGACATGGCGGTCATTGCGGAACTGGCCGTGGACATGAAACTGCGCCCCGTGGCGCACGACGCTCCGATCCTCGTCGAACCCACGGATGCCGAAGTCGCTGATGCCGCGCTGCGCTTGATGCGCCTCATGGATCGGCCTGAAGCGTTGCCGGTGTTGCAAGCGCAAGGCTTGCGCGAGATGCACTATTGGCTGTTGGCGGGCCGGCATGGCGGCGCCATTCGTCAGCTTGGCGGGCCGGGCAAGCACGCCCAGCGCATTGCGCGTGCCATTGCCCTGATTCGAGCCGAATTCACACGACCGCTACCGATGGAGCGGCTGGCGGCCGAGGCCGGCATGAGCCCCTCGTCGTTCTATCAGCATTTTCGCGCGGCGACCTCGCTGTCGCCGCTGCAATTCCTGAAGCAGTTGCGCTTGATCGAGGCCAGGCGGCTGATGGCGGCGGGGGAAGTGTCGGCCAGCAGCGCCGCGTTTGCAGTCGGCTACGAAAGCGTGCAGCAGTTCACCAGGGAGTACCGCCGCTTGTTCGGTTTGCCTCCAGGCAAGGCCTCGGAGGCGCTGCGGGCCCACATCGCCGAGGCGCGGGCGTAAGCTTGCATGGCGAAGGCTGGCGCGGCGTCAGGCGCGGTAGGCGAGCGTCGGTGACGTTGGTGACCTCGGTGAAGTCGGTGACGGTTGGGACGTATGAAAAATATGGGACATAGGGAGATCACCATGGGCCTGGCATTCAACGATCCGATGCATGACGAGTTTGGCACCTGGCCGGTTGCCTACATTCCGTATGGCGGTGCGGATATGGGCGAAATTCTTGCCGTTGGCCAGGCGGTGGGTGACGGCGACGACAGCGCTTTTCATGAGGCCTGGATGGCGGCGGGTGACCGGTTGGCGGACGAAGCCGTTCAGACACAACGCCGTGGCCTGCATGCCAGCGCAAAAGACCTGTTCCTGCGCGCCAGCGTGTTCTATTCCGCTTCCTGCCATCCGCTGTATGGCCCGCAGCGCGACCCGCGTCTGCTGGCGGCCTTTCGCAAGCAGGTTGATGCGTTTGACAAGGGGCTGGCGCTGTCCGACGTCCCCGTTGCGCCGATGCGGATTCCGTTCGAAGGCACTTCCATGCCGGCCTACCTGATTCCGGCCGTCGGGCGGGAACGGGAAACCCGCCCGCTTGTCATCTTCACCAATGGGTACGACGGCACGGTCACGGATCTTTATTTCGCTTCTGCCGTGGCGGCATCGCGCCGTGGCTACCATTGCCTGATTTTTGATGGGCCAGGGCAGGGCGAAATGTTGGTTGAGCAGCGCATTTACCTGCGCCCAGACTGGGAAACCGTCATTGCGGCGGTGGTTGATGTGGCGCTTGGATTCAACATCGTCGACCCCAAGCGCATCGTGCTCAGCGGCTGGAGCCTGGGCGGCTATCTGGCTCCGCGCGCCGCATCCCAAGAGCATCGCCTTGCCGCATGCATCGCCGACCCCGGGTTATGGGGCATGCCCGGGCCGTTCCGCGCGCTGGCCCTCAAGCTGGGCGCATCCCCCGACACGGTGACGGACTTGGGAAATCTTGATGACAAGACCTTGGCGCAATTCGAGCAAGTGATCTCGAACGACCCCGGCCTTAGGTGGAAGATTTACCAGCGCGGCTTCTGGACCCACGGCGTGGACAATCTACGCGATTTCCTGCGCAGCGCGGAACCGTTCACCATGGACGGGCGCGCCGGCGCCATTTCATGCCCGGTGTTGATGACGCTTGCCGAACATGACGGTCTGGCAGCGGGCACCCAGACCTTCTTTGATCAGCTTCAAAGCCCGACGAAAACCCTGCTTCGGTTCAGCGCCGCCGAAGGCGCCGGCATGCACTGCGAAATGAGAAACCGGTCGCTATTGAATCGCAGGGTTTTTGACTGGCTGGACGAGGTGTTATTCCACTAGCCGGAAGCGCCGGCCAGCGCCGGCCAGGGCCGGTCAGCACCAGCCAGCACGGGTCAGCCCGGCCTGAATCAGCCCGCCTTGGCCGGCACAGGCGTGTTCAGCAACTGCTGCTCCCACAGGTACGCGATGCCGCTGCCACCGGCATGCTGCGTGATCACTTCGGTCAAGGCGGCGGCTTGTTCGGCGCGCGCCCAGTCCCGCTGCCATTCGGCCGCGACCGCCAGCCAGGTCATCATGTTGGCGCCGGCCGCGATCATGCGCTGGATGGCCACCTGATGGGCTTCGACCGATACCGCGCCCGACGCATCCGTGACCACGGTGACGTCCCAGCCTTCGCCCAGGGCCTGGATGGTGGGCATGGCCACGCACACCTCGGTCCACAGGCCGGCGATGATCAACTGCTTGCGGCCCGTCGCCTTGACCGCGTCCACGACCCGCTGGTCCTGCCAGGTGTTGATGAGCGTGCGGTCGATGACCTCGTGCTTGGGAAACACCTCGGTGATCTGGGGGAAAAGAAGCCCGCCCCGTTCAGCGATCACGGTGGTCAGGATGGTGGGCACGCCGAAGGCGCGCGCGGCCTTGGCCAGACCCGCCGTGTTGTTGATCACCATCTGCGGTTCGTGGCTGTTCACGTTTGCAAGCTGGTAAGGCTGGTGGTCGATCAGAACAAGAACCGAATCCTCGGGACGAAGCAGGGAGTCAAGGCCGTTGCGAAAAGTCATTGATGCATCCTTATTGCTGTGGGGTCAGAGAGTGGCTCCAAGGCATCTGCGCCAGTGGTGGCGTTGCCCGGAACCCCTATTCTGTTGTTCCCCAAATCGATGCGGTAGTACCATTTTGCGCTGAGCTGTGTCGCGCAATGGGGAACACCAAAGTGGATATTGAAGCGCTACGTACATTCGTGGAAGTTGCCGATGCCGGGGGAATTTCGCCTGCGGCGCTTCGGCTGGGGGTGTCGAAATCCATCGTCAGCCGGCGGCTTGCGGGGTTGGAGTCAGAGCTGGGTGTCGTGTTGCTTGCGCGGACGACACGTGGCGCGGCGCTGACCGAAGCCGGGGCCACGTTCCGCAACCATGCTGCCCGCGTCTGCGCCGAAATCGACGTCGCCCGCGAAGCGATGCTGCCGGCCGGCGAGCTACGCGGCCGCTTGCGCGTGTCCGCGCCGCTGTCTTTCGGTGGGGCTCATTTCGCTCCCATTCTTGCCGAGATGGCGCGGCGCCATCCCCAGCTTCATATCCAGACCTGCTACAGCGACCGCTTCGTGGACATCATCGCGGAAGGCTACGACTGCGCGATACGGGTGGGCTATCTGCAGGACTCGAGTCTGGTCGCAAGACGCATCGGTCCGGTCCATGGAAAGCTCGTCGCCAGCCCCGATTACGTCAAGGAGCATGGGTCGCCCGAGACGCCGGAAGAACTGGTTGCCAATCACCAGGCCCTGATGCAAGGCACGGAAGCGTGGCAGCTCAAGGATGGCGACAAGATCATCACGGTTCGTCCGCAAGGGCGCTTCAAGGCGGACAACGGCACGGCGCTGGTTGCGGCGGCGGTCGCCGGGCTGGGCATCGGGTACCTGCCCGATTGGCTTACCCACGAACACCTGGCCAGCGGGGCGCTCGTGCCGGTCATGACGCGCCATCCGCCGCCTCCGGCAGGCGCCTATGTCGTCAGGCCGCCCGGTCAGCATCCCGCCAGAAAGTTACGGGTGCTGACCGAACTCTTGATTGAATACTGCGACCAGGCCGAGCACCCTGTGTAGGCGTCACCCGGCGTTGCGCTTAACGCGCAATGCTGCGCGCGGCGGCGTCGATTGTGTCTGCAACCGCTTTCGGCTGCGTAAGGAACAGCACGTGGCTTGCCACCACCTCGGAACGCTTGGCGCCAATGCGATCCGCCGTGTGGCGCAGCAGCTTCGGGTCAATCGCCTTGTCTTGCGTGGCGATGATGGCCCAGCTTGGCTTGGTTTTCCAGGCGGCGTGGCTCACCTTGGCATTGAAGATGTCCATGTTGATGGGCACTTGCGAGTCGCGCAGGAAGGCGGCGTCGGCATTGGTGGTATCGCCGGCGAAGCCGATCTTGAACTTCTCAAGGTTGACGAAACCGTAGCCATCTTTTTGCGTCTCGATCACGAATTCGGGCGGGGGCGGGATGTCCTTGAACTGTGATGCCGTGGTTTCGCCCACGTCGGGCGCCAGCGCGGAAACATAGACCAGGCCTGCCACCTTGGCATCGACGCCGGCTTCCGTGATGACCGTTCCGCCGTAAGAGTGGCCGACCAGCAGCGTCGGGCCGTCCTGGCGATCCAGCACGCGCTTCGTGGCGGCAACGTCATCGGCCAACGACGTCAGCGGGTTCTGGACCACGGTGACGCGGTATCCGCGCCCGGTCAGTTCGTTGTAGACGCCGCGCCATCCCGAGCCGTCGGCAAAAGCGCCGTGGACCAGCACCACATTACGCACGACCTGTTTGGGGGCGATGGGATCGGCGGCGTGGGCGAGGGTGGCCGCGGCAATACCCACGATGGCGGTCGTGGCGGCGAGGAGGGCTTTGATCTTCATGGTGAGGTCCTTTGTTTGTGTGATAAGAGTTATCGCGATAATTAATGCGACGGACGAATGCTAGAACTCGCTTTTGAAAGTGTCAAGCGATAAGTGTTATCGCGATATGTATTCTCGCGGCATGTTATTCTCCCCACACCCTGGAGCGATGCAATGACCCGCAAAAAAGACTCGTCCCCGCCTCCGCTGGATGGCCAGCTTTGCTATGCCGTGTACTCGGCCGGCATCGCTATCCAGCGCATCTACAAGCCCTTGCTGGACAAGATGGGGCTGACCTATCCGCAGTACCTGGTGCTGAACGTGCTTTGGCGGGAAGACAGCCAGACCGTCAGCGGCATCGCGGAAAAATTGGCCTTGGAGCCCAGCACGCTGACTCCGCTACTGAAGCGGTTGGAAGTTGCCGGCTTTCTGGGCCGCGTGCGCAACCCGGACAACGAGCGCCAGGTGGTGGTGGCACTGACCGAGCGCGGTCGTCAGCTTCAAAATACGTCAGGCTGTCTGGGCGAATCCTTGCTGGCCGCGTCCGGCCAGTCGCCTGCTGAACTCGCTGAACTGAATGCGCAGATTCGGCAGCTACGTGACGCGATCTACACGCACCTGGACGGCTGGACGCCGCCTGCGTAGGCGGATGAAGGATTATCAAGTTCGCAGGATTGTTAGATTCACCGGATTGTTAATCCAGCCTGAACACCGTGCTAAGCATCGCGTATCTAGTGCGCCAAGCGCTGGCTACCTACCATGGTCCTACCTATCGCCCACAAGGTTCGACCATGCAACGACGCGACATCCTGCGCCAGGGCGCCGCCCTGGCCGCCACCCTGGCAGCAGCCCCTTTTCTTCGCTCCGCCTTTGCGCAGTCCTCCGTACCCCAATGGACCACGGCGGCCGCGCCGTCACTTGCCCGCCAGGAACTCTATCCCGAGGTGCTCGACGGCCGCATCTATGTTGCCGGCGGGCTGCTGCCGCCCAACACCGGCTACTCCGCGCACTTCGAATCCTATGACCCGGCAACCGATCGATGGACGCGGCTGGCGACCTTGCCTGAAGCGCGCCATCACATCGCGCTTGCCGCCGCGGGCGGCCTGATCTACGGCGCGGGCGGCTTCAGTGGCGGCTTTCCGAACTGGCGCGCCCAGGCCTCGACCTACATCTACGACCCCCGTGGCAATCGCTGGCGTGACGGCGTGGATATTCCCTATCCCTCGGCGGAAGGCGTATTCGCGGCGATCGCAGAGCGGCTTTATTTGGTGGGCGGACGCATCCGTGCCCACGAAGACGCGCGCCATTTCAACGATCACGTGGACACCGCGCAAGCCCTGGTGTTCGACCCCGCCACCGGGCGCTGGTCGGCCATTGCCGATGCGCCCACCGCGCGCAATAGCGCGGCGGCGGCGGTCATCGACGGGCGTCTTTTTGTCGTGGGCGGGCGGCAGGCCATCAAGCAAGCCGACGGATCGCTGCGCCAGGTCAACGTGCCGCAGCTAGAGGTCTACGATCCGAAGACCAATCGCTGGAGCGTCCGCGCGCCCATGCCCCAGGCCCAAGGCGGACTGGCCGCTGCCACCTATGACGGTCGCCTGTACGTGTTCGGCGGGGAGCAATGGGTGCCCGAGCAGAAGGTGTTCGACAACGCCTGGGTCTACGATCCGGCAAGCGATCGCTGGAGCGCGCTGCCCCCGCTGCCCACGCCCCGGCACGGCCTGGGTGCGGCCACCTTGGGCAATCGCATCCATGTGATCGGGGGCGGCACGCGCGTCGGCGGCGACCATGCCAGCGCCGTGCATGAAGTGCTGGTGCTATCGGATGCGTAGGCCTGGCCCGCGCACGGCAGGCATCACGACCAGTCGTAATCGCGGACGTACGCGAGGAATGCGCGCATGGCCGCGCTAGGGTGTCGGCGGCTGGGGTAGTACAGGGACCAGCTTGGCAGTGTCTGCTTCCAGTCGACAAGCAGTTCGACCAGGCTGCCTTGTTCGATAGATTCGCGCACGTAATCCTCGAACAGATGCGCGACGCCCGCGCCCGCCAGCGCAGCCTGAAGCTCTTGCTGCGCGGAACTCAGCGTCAACCGGCCTTGTGGCGCAACCTCGACTGCCTCACCGTCTTTGGCGAACTTCCAGGTGACCGTCGTGCCGCCTGGAAAGCGGCGCCGGATGCAGTCGTGCGCCGCCAGGTCGGCGGGCAGGGCAGGGCGCGGATACTTCTGAAGATAAGCCGGCGAAGCCACGATCGCGTAGCGCAGTGCCGCGCCCAAGGGCATGGCGACCATGTCCTGCGCCAACTGCGTGCCAAAGCGCACCCCCGCATCGAAACCTTGCTCCACGATGTCGACAATCGCCGCATCACTAACGATCTCGACCTTCACGTCGGGGTACGTCTCCATGAAGCGGAACGCCAGCGGACACAGCACGTGATCCACGGCAGGGCCCGGCGCGTTGATGCGCAAGCTGCCGGTCGGGTTCTCGCGAAACTGATTCAGCTCGTCGACGGCGGCGCGGATGTCGAGCAGGGCGGGCGTCAGCCGCTCAAGCAGGCGCTCGCCCGCTTCGGTGGGCGCCACGCTGCGGGTGGTGCGGTTCAACAGCCGAATGCCTAGCGTGGCTTCAAGCGCCGTGATGGATTGGCTGACCGCCGACGACGAGACGCCCCGCCTGAGCGCCGCCGCCCGAAACCCGCCGTGCCGCACCACATCCGCAAAGATCTCCAGACTGTCCAGGCGCAGCGATGACATGGTGAATTTTCCGCTTGAGTGGTTGTTGGGCATGCACGGGGCTTGCGGCGCAGGGGAACAAGGCCGATGTCGCCCCGCCCGCAGTCCGTGAATTTACGGCATTTCAAGAGTGGGCCGCCTCGTTGGCCAAGCCCTTGGCTGATCCCTTGGCTGATCCCTAGGCCGATTCTCTTGGCCGATTCTTGTCCGAGAGAGTGTGATGCGGGAACGGTATTTGCTGCGCGTGCCGCGTCCCTGCGTTCGAGTCCACCATCAAGGAGGCGATCCAAAGTGAACACTATCATTGAACATCGGTATGCCCTGACCGTGCATCCGGTCCATGCGGTATTCCTGGCGGGGATGCTTCCCTGGTTTCTTGGCGCGGCGCTTGCCGATGCGGCCTATGCGCAGACTTTTGACATCCAGTGGAATAACTTTGCGTCGTGGTTTCTCGTGGGCGGTTTGGTGTTTGGCGCCTTAGCGCTGCTCTTTGCCGTCGTTGATGTGTTCCGGCCAAGCCAGCGCGCGCGCGGAATCATTCCATATGCCGTGGTCTTGCTGGCGACCTGGGTCGTGGCCGCTTTCAATGCGCTGATTCATGCCCGCGACGCCTGGGCAAGCATGCCAACCGGCCTGATCTTGTCGATCGTCGTGGTGGTGCTGGCCTTCGTGGCGGTCGTGCTGGGCTTTCGCACACCGCACATCAGGGGAGCCGTATGAAAGACCACCACATGAAAACCAAACCCGCTAGCTGGCTTGCCGCTATTCCCTTGGCCGCCATGATGGGCGTGTGCGCCGGTCAGGCCGGCCCGTCGCAGGTAGGGCCCGATCCCACGCTACCCAAGCCCGAGCGGGGGCTGCTGCCCGACATGGTCATTGCCAAACCCGCGCCATGGGGCGACAAGACCCCCACCGTGCCGGACGGCTATACGATCACCGCCATCGCCACCGATCTGAAAATCCCACGGCAGACGCTGATATTGCCCAACGGCGACATCCTGGTGGCCGAGGGCAAGGGTGGCAACGCCCCGAATCTGAAACCCAAAGACGTGATCGCCGGCATCATTAAGGCCCGGGGCACCAGCTCGGTAAAGGGCGGCGACCGCCTGACCTTGCTGCGCGATGCCGACGGCGACGGCAACTATGACGTATTGACGTTCGCCGAGAACCTGAACGCGCCCTATGGCCTGGCCTTGGTGGACAACCATCTCTACGTCGCCAACCAGGACGCGGTGGTGCGATTCGACTACCAGCCAGGGCAAAGCAAGGCCAGCGGCCCCCCTGAAACCGTGACGCTGCTGCCCTCGGAAATCAACCACCACTGGACCAAGGCCATGACCGCCAGCGCCGATGGCCAATACCTGTACGTGGGCATCGGCTCCAATAGCAACATTACCGAACGCGGCATGACGGCGGAAGTCGACCGCGCCCGCGTCTGGCGGATCAACGCCCGTACCGGCGAATACAAGTCATACGCCACCGGGCTGCGCAACCCCACCGCGCTGACCATCCAGCCCGGCACCGGCCAACTGTGGGCAGTCGTGAATGAACGCGATGAGATCGGCCCCAACCTGGTTCCGGACTATCTGACTTCCGTGCAGGAGGGCGCCTTCTATGGCTGGCCGTACAGCTATTGGGGCAAAAACGTGGACGAGCGCGTGCGGCCGCAAGACCCGGCAAAGGTCGCGTCGGCCATCAAGCCCGACTACAGCCTGGGCTCGCACGTGGCGGCGCTGGGCGTGGACTTCTCGAACGAGGCAATGGGCGCGCAGTTTGCCGACGGCGCTTTCGTCGGCGAGCACGGTAGCTGGAACCGCAAGGATCCGGTCGGCTACAAGGTGGTCTTCGTGCCATTTCGTGATGGAAAGCCCTTTGGCGCGCCCGTCGATTTTGTGGCCGGGTTCCGCGATAAAGACGGCACGACACGCGGCCGGCCGGTTGGTGTGACGGTGGATCCGAAGGGCGCGCTGATTGTGGCGGATGATTTGTCGAACACGATCTGGCGGGTAACGCCGACGCAGGCGGCGAAGTTGCAGCAGCCGGTGGCGACGGCGCAGTAGTCGGAGGGGCGGGGGACGAAATAGTTATAGACGACCGGTCTAATTGGGCGTAAAGTCGCACCTCATGAACTCAGCCACCACCACCCAAACCACCGACGTCCGCGAAAAGATTCTGGCCACGGGCCAGCGCATCATGGGCGGCAGGGGCTTTTCGGCGGTGGGCCTGAACGAAGTGCTGACGTCCGCGGGCGTGCCGAAGGGCTCGTTCTATCACTACTTCGGATCGAAGGAAGCATTCGGCGAAGCCTTGCTGGAGAACTACTTCCAGGATTACCTGGCCGACATGGACCGTGTCTTCGGCCAGGCGGGCCAGACCAAAGCGCAGCAACTCGGCAACTACTTCCTGGCCTGGAAAGACAACCAGTCCTTCGAAGACTGCCAGGGCAAGTGCCTGGCGGTGAAGCTGGGCGCCGAGGTCGCCGACCTTTCCGACACCATGCGCGCCGCGCTGAAACGCGGCACGTCGGCAATCATCGAACGTCTGGCCAGCGCGATTGAGGTTGGCGTGGAAGAGGGCTCGCTGTCGGTCGAAGGTGATCCGAAGCTTGCCGCGCAAAGTCTGTACCAGCTTTGGTTGGGGGCGAGCGTGATGGTGAAGATTGTTCGCGACACGCAGCCCTTTGAAAACGCTTTGAGCACAACAACGCAGGTGTTGCACCTTTCTCGCTAAGGGCGACCACATTTCCGAAGCACGTGTACGAAGTACGTCTATGAAGTACGTCTATGAAGTACGTCTATGAAGCAGGTTCAAGCAGCAGGCCTATGTAGCAAGCCTATGTAGCACTTCGGGCAGAAGTGCTTTTTTATCCGCCGAAAACTAGACGACCGGTCTAATAATTTAAGTTCATTCCTCGACAGGAGCATCACCATGAAAGTCCTCATCGTTCTGACCTCGCACGATCAGCTTGGCAATACCGGCCGCAAAACCGGCTTCTGGCTTGAAGAGCTGGCCGCGCCGTACTACACGTTCAAGGACGCCGGCGCCGATATCGTGCTGGCCTCGCCCCAAGGCGGGCAGCCGCCGTTGGATCCGAAAAGCAACGAGCCGTCTTTTCAAACTGAATTCACCCGCCGCTTCGAAGCCGACGCGGATGCCAACGAACAACTGGCCAACACCGTGCGCCTGGACAGCGTGTCGCAAGCCGACTTCGACACCGTATTTTACCCGGGCGGCCATGGCCCCCTGTGGGATCTTGCCGAAGACGGCAACTCCATCTCCTTGATCGAATCATTCATCGAAGCCGGCAAGCCGGTCGCGCTGGTCTGCCACGCGCCGGGCGTGCTGCGCCACGTGAAGTCCGCCGACGGCAAGCCGCTAGTAGCCGGCAAGCAGGTCACCGGCTTCACGAACACCGAGGAAGCCGGCGTCGGCCTGACCGATGTTGTGCCGTTTCTGGTGGAAGACGAACTGAAGGCGAAGGGCGGGGTGTATTCGAAGGGGCCGGACTGGGGTTCGTATGTCGTCACCGACGGCCTGCTGATCACCGGCCAGAACCCGGCATCGTCCTTGGAAGCTGCCGCTGTGTTGATGAAGAGGTTTGCCTAGGAGTGAGCCAAGGCGCTACCCGGTCCCCGGGTGCCCGACTGCCCCTGTCACAAGGGGCGGTCGCCAATCCACTCTGAAAAGCGCAACAAATAACCGTCGGGATCCTGAACCAGGAACTGCCGCACCCCGATCTCGACGTCGTCGCTTCGATACCAGCGTTCCTGCATCTGCCGGTACAACGGCAAGCCGGCGTCCACCAGGCGCTTGTGCAGCACGTCGACGGACTCCACCTTGATCTCGAAGTTCACGCCACGGCCCAGGGGCGCTTCCAGCGGCGCGGTGATCCAGCCATCGTCGCCGCGCACTTCTTCCAGCATGAATTGCGCGCCGTCCCGATCCAGGAAGACGAAGCCTTCCTCTTCGCGCTGATAGACCACCTCGAAGCCGCACAGGTCGATCCAGAATTGCCGGCTCCGCGCCAAGTCCTTGACCATCAGTTCGGCGACCATGCGTGCCCGGTACGATTTGTCTTCCATCGTTTCTCCTTATTGGGCGGCCATGATAAAGGACGGAAAAACCCCACGGCACTAGCAATCATCGTATTGACATATCGGGAAATCCAGATATGATCACGCCATGGAACTGCTCGACATATTCAAAGCCCTCTCAAACCGTACACGCCTGGAAATCCTGAAAGGGTTGAAGGACCCGGTGAATAGCTTCCCTCCGCAGGATGAGGGCGATGTTCATACGGTCGGCGTCTGCGTCAGCAGTATTCAAGAAGGCGTCGGGCTGTCGCAGTCAACGGTGTCTGATTACCTTTCCACGCTGCAACGCGCGGGCTTGGTCGAGGCCACGCGCATTGGTCCGTGGACGTATTACAAGCGCAATGAAGCAAACATCAGGGCTCTTGCCGAGATCATCGGGAAAGACCTGTAATTTTTTTACTCCTAGATATCGGAATATCCCGATATCCCACTTTACCGATAAGAGGTGATGCAATGAAAGCTGTCGTACTTAAATCCTTTGGTGGCCCGGAAGCGTTCGAGCTGCAAGAACTGCCCAAGCCTGTGCCGCAAGCCGGACAAGTCCTGGTGCGCGTCCACGCCACGTCCATCAATCCCTTGGATTACCAAGTCCGGCGAGGCGACTATCCCGACCTGGTGCCCCTGCCGGCCATTACCGGGCACGACGTATCAGGCGTGGTCGAAGCCATCGGCCCGGGTGTCACGGCGTTCGCGCCAGGCGACGAGGTCTGGTACACGCCGCAAATTTTCGACGGCCCCGGAAGCTATGCCGAATACCACGTCGCCGCCGAGAGCATTGTCGGCAAGAAACCGCCGTCGCTGACCCATCTTGAGGCGGCCAGCCTGACGCTGGTTGGCGGGACGGCGTGGGAAGCGTTGGTCGTGCGCGCGGGGTTGAGAGTGGGGGAGAGCATCTTGATACACGGCGGTGCGGGCGGGGTCGGCCATGTCGCGATCCAGCTTGCAAAAGCGATCGGTGCGAAGGTGTTCACGACCGCGCGCGAAAACAATTTCGAGTTCGCACGACGCATGGGCGCCGATGTCGTCATCGACTACGAAAAGGAAGATTATGCCGCCGCCATCCTGCGGGAAACCGGCGGACGTGGGGTCGACGTGGTGTTCGACACCATCGGTGGCGACACCTTGTCGCGCAGCGCCGACGTGCTTGCACAACTGGGCCGCGTGGTCTCGATCGTGGACATCGCGCAACCCCAAAACCTGCTGCAAGCCTGGGGCAAGAACGCCAGCTATCACTTCGTTTTCACCCGGCAACATCGCGGCAAGCTGGATGAGTTGAGCGCGTTGATCGAGCGCGGCCAGTTGCGGCCCCATGTGGGCGCCGTCTATTCGCTGGCCGACATTGCGCAGGCCCATGCCAGGCTTGAGACGCCCAACAACGGCCTTCAGGGAAAAATCGCGATTGCCGTTGCGCCGTAAGCCCGCGGGCTTGGCGGCTCAAGGCCAGTTAGGGAAGGGGTTTTTCCATGTCTTCCACACCTGCGGGCCTTGGGCCATTTCTTCGTCGGTCAGCAAACAGGCATTGAGGTTGGCGCGTAGCGCCGGCTCATCCATGTCGATGCCGATCAGCACGATTTCCTGCCGCGCATCGCCCACGCCATCGGCCCATTTCTGGCGAATGATGGCGACGGACTCGGGATCATCCGGCCACTGCTCGGGCGGCATCGCCGCCCACCAGAATCCGGCCGCGCCGTGGCGGGCGACGGCGCCGGCTTGCGACCATGAACCCGCCATTTCAGGATGGCTGGCCAGCCAGAAGTAACCCTTGGAACGCACAACCCCCGGCCACTCGCTTTCGACACAGTCAAAGAAGCGCTCGGGATGCAAGGGCCGCCGCGCCTGATAAACAAAGCTGCGGATGCCATATTCTTCCGTCTCCGGGGTGTGCTGGCCGCGTAGTTCGCGCAGCCAGCCCGGCGCTTCGGACGCTTGCGCAAAGTCGAACAGCCCTGTGTCCAGCACCCGATCCAGCGGCAGCTTGCCGAACTCGGCAACTTCAATGCGGGCGCGCGGGTTCAGGGTGCGCAAGATGGCCATCAGGCGCTCGCGCTCGTCGGCCGTAATCAGGTCGACCTTGTTCAACACGATGACGTCGCAGAATTCGACCTGCTCGATCAGCAGATCAACCACCGTGCGCTCGTCCTCATCGCCCAGGGACTCGCCGCGCTTTTGCAGACTGTCTTGCGAGCTGTAGTCACGCAGGAAGTTGAAGGCGTCCACCACGGTCACCATCGTGTCCAGGCGCGCCACTTCGCTCAGGCTGCGCCCATCTTCGCCTTCAAAGGTGAAGGTCTCGGCAACCGGCAGCGGCTCGGAAATGCCGGTGGATTCGATGACCAGGTGATCAAAACGCCCATCGCGGGCCAAGCGGTCGACTTCTATCAACAGGTCTTCGCGCAAGGTGCAGCAGATGCAGCCGTTGCTCATTTCGACCAGCTTCTCGTCGGTACGGGAGAGCGCCGCGCCGCCTTCGCGCACCAGCGCGGCGTCGATGTTGACTTCGGACATATCGTTGACGATCACGGCAACGCGCCGGCCTTCACGATTGTTGAGGATGTGGTTCAGCAGCGTGGTCTTGCCGGCGCCGAGAAAGCCGGACAGGACCGTGACGGGCAGCTTGTTCTGGGTAGGGATAGGTGTGTCTGTTTTCATTGCGCGAGTGCATGGGGCGGTAAAGGGAAGGGCTATGGCGAGGGGCCGCTCCAACTCGGCAGGGATTCTAATTCAAAACGTTATAACATAACAATATCTGCGTGAAGATACCGGTGATGGTTCAGGAATTGAGGGATAAAGACGGCCGGTGAGCGGCGGCTTGCGCAGCCCCCACCGTTACCGCGTTGACCGCTTTCAGCCTTCGCCGCGCGTCAGAAACCGCTGCGCCAGTCGCACGAAATACGCCGCGCCCATGGGGATGGCGTCGTCATTGAAGTCGTACGACGGGTTGTGCAAGCGGCAAGGCCCCGGGCCGTGCCCGGGCTCTCGGTGCGCGCCCGCGCCGTTGCCCAGCAGCACATAACAGCCCGGCCTTTCCGCGAGCATGAACGAGAAGTCCTCGGAGCCCATCAGACGGGCCATGTTGTCCGACACGTGGTCCGCACCCGCCACTTCGCGCATCACGTCCACCGCAAAGCGGGTCTGTTGCTCGTCGTTCACCAGCGACGGGTAGCAGCGTTCGAACGTCAGGGTGGCCGTGCAGCCGAAGGTGGCGGCGGCGCCGTCGGTAATTTCGCCGATGCGCCGTTCGATCATGTCCAAGGTGTCGTCGCGGTGCGTGCGCACCGTGCCGCCCAGCCACGCCTGCTGCGGAATGACGTTGACCGCGTCGCCGCCGTGGATCTGCGTGACGGACAGCACCGCCGGTTCGTCGGGCGCGCGGTTGCGCGAGATGACGGTTTGCAGCGCCAAGAGGATGTGGCCCGCGCAGACCAGCGGGTCGACGCTCAATTCGGGCTGCGAGGCATGGGCGCCCTTGCCGGCGATGTCGATACGAAAGCGGTTGCTTGACCCCATGAACGGGCCGGCGCGCACGCCCAGGCTGCCCACGGGCAGGTCGGGCCAGTTGTGCAACGCGAAGACGGCGTCGCAGGGAAAGCGCTGGAACAGGCCGTCTTCGATCATGGCGCGCGCGCCCGCCTGGCCGCCTTCCTCGGCGGGCTGGAAGATGCAGTGGATGGTGCCGTCGAACTCGGCGTGATGCGCCAGGTACCAGGCGGTGGCAAGCAGGATGGCGGTGTGGCCGTCGTGGCCGCAGGCGTGCATGCGGTTGTCGTGCTGCGACTTATGCGCGAAAGCATTGGCTTCGGGCATGGCCAGCGCGTCCATGTCGGCGCGCAGGCCAATACGGCGGGAACCCGTGCCGCGCGTCAGCGTGCCGACCACGCCGGTGCCGCCGACGCCCGTCGTCACCTGCCAGCCCCAGGCGGCCAGCTCGCGCGCCACCAAGGAAGCGGTGCGATGTTCTTCAAAGCCGATTTCGGGATGCGCGTGCAGGTCGCGGCGGATGGCGCGAAACGCGGGGTTGGCGCCGATCGTGCCGAGGATGTCTTGGATGTCGTGGTGCGGGTTCATGCGGATCCTTAAGGCTTCAAGGGGCTGACTTCAAGGCTGCGTCGGCAGGTTCAAGGCGCGCAGGGCGGTGAGGTCGTCACGGATGCGGGCGTCAAAACTAGCCTTGTCGTAAGCGGTTGCCGACACCATGCCCATGGACAGCACGCGCTCGCGCACCTCGGGCTTGTCCAGCACGGCGGCAAGCGCGTCGCGCACCCGTTGCAGGCGCTCAGGCGGCACGCCCTTGGGCGCCAGCACGCCTACCCAGCCCACCATTTCCATGCCGTGCACGGTCTTGCTTTCGTTGATGGTGGCCAGGTCAGGGTAGGCCGCCAGGCGTTGACGGCTGATGACCCCCAGCGACTTGATGCGGCCTTGCTGCAAGTGCGGCAGCGCGGTGGGCGGGGCCATGACCGCCATGTCGATCTGGCCGCCCAGCAGGTCGTTGATCAAGGGCGATGCGCCCTTGTAGGGCACGTGCAGCATCTTCGTGTCGGTGCGCCGTTGCAGGTCTTCCACCACCACCTGCTGGAACGTGCCTTGACCCGGGCTGCCGTAGCTTAAGGTTTCGGGGGCGGCGCGCAGCGCCTGCACCACCTCGTCGATATTCGATTGCGGCAAGTCCTTGCGCGCCACCAGGATCAGCGGCGACGTGAACACCAGGGAAACCGGGTCGAAATTATCCGTGCCATAGCGCAGGTTGCGATTCAGCAGCGGCTGCAAGACCACGTCGTTGATGCTGCCGGCCAGCAGCGTCGTGCCGTCCGCCTTGGCCTGCGCCACGCGGCCCGCGCCAATCGCGCCGCTGGCGCCGCCCACATTTTCGATGACGACCGTCTGGCCCAGCCGTTCGCTCAGTTGCGGCGAAATCGCCCGCATCACGGCGTCGATCGAGCCGCCAGCGGGGAAGGGGATGACGATGGTGACCGGCCTGTCGGGCCAGGTTTGCGCCTGGACGGGTACGGCCGTAGTGCCCAAGACCAGGGCGGCGGACAGCACGGCGCGCGTGCGCGCACGACGTAGAAAATGCAGCATGTGGAACCCCTTGTGTTTTTGGTGTCAGGCCGCTATTGCGCCTTGAATAGCTATACTTGAACAGTGAAATATCACACATAGCTATGCCGTTTTGGAATAGATAAGCCCATGTCCATCGCCACTCCCGCAAGCGCCTCGTCCGCGGCAACGCTTTTGAATCGCCTGCTCGCCCGCACGCGGCTGCGTCATTTGCAATTGATCGTGCTGGTGGCCGAACTGGGCAGCGTGCAGCACGCCGCGGCGCAGATCGGCCTGAGCCAGTCGGCCGCCACGAAAATGGTGCTGGAGGTAGAGCGCGTGCTCGAGTCCCGCTTGTTCGAACGGCACGCGCGCGGCATGCGGCCCACCTTTGCCTGTCGCGACTTGCTGCCCTTGCTGCGCAACGTCATGAACAGCCTGACGGGCTGCGCCGAATCATTGGCGGCGGCGGGGGCGGGCTTTGACGGCACGGTGCGCGTGGGCGCGATCACGGCGGGCGTCACCGGCGTAATCAATCCGGCCTTGCCGGCGTTCTTTGCCAGTCAGCCGCAAGTGCGGTTGGAGTTGTTTGAAGACGCGCTGCCCGTGTTGCTGGGGCGCTATGCGGACGGCGAGCTGGACTTCCTGGTCACGCGCGAGCCCGCGCAACTGGCGCCGGATTCGCAGTTCCAGGCCTTGCTGGCCGATGTTTGCGTGGTGGCGTCAGGCCCTGGACACCCGCTGGCAGGGCGTCGCAACTTGCAAGCCGCTGAGCTGCTGCGCTTTCCCTGGGCCAGCCCGCCGCTGGACAGCCAGACCTATCGCGCGTTCGAAGCCTTGTTCGCCGCCTGCGGCGAACTGCCTGCCCAGCAGCCGCTTAGCACGCGGTCGTTTGCGACCATGGTGCATTACCTGGGCGCGAGCCAGGCCCTGATGATGGGTCCCTTGAGTTTCGTGCGCGAAGGGCTGGAGTCCGGCGCGCTGGTGCGGCTGGACTGCACCCTTGCCGAATCGCTGCCGCCCTTGGGGCTGGTCAGCCGTGTCGAAGCCCGCAACCGCAGCGTGGCGGCCTTTCAGGCGCATCTGCTGGATGCGCAGACGCGAGCGTGACGCCCGGAAAAAACCCGATGTTGTGGGCTAGGGCACAAGCGAGAACATTGACGCCGACACCGGCCGCCCATGCAACTGGAGCCGGTTCCGGGCCTTGCCTTCAAACTGCGCGCCCACTTTGCGGGCCAGCTCCTCGCTTGCCGTATTGCCTTCAGCAATCACGATCTCAACGCGCTGCATGCCCAAGGTGTTGAAGGCATAGGGCAGTATCGCCTGCACCGTGCGCAGCGCCACCCCGCGTCGTTGCGCGGACTGCCGTACCCAGTAGCCCAGATTGCAGAACAGGTGTTGATGATTGATCGAATTCAGGCCCACGCCGCCCATCAGCTTGCCTGACGCTTGCGCGAACACGCCGAATTCGTAGCCTGCCTGGGAACTGCGGCCGCTACGGCACTGCTCAAACCAGTCCAGCGCATTCTGCTCGGAAAACGACGACGTGCACCACGGCATCCACCTGCCTACGGTGTCGACGGATTCGCGCGCGGCGTTCGCGAACGCTTCGGCGTCGTCGTCAAGGAATTCACGGATAACCAGGCCTTCGAAGATGATGGGCTGCATGGATCTGATCTTGAGTCGGGGGCAGGGTGAATACTATCAGGGCGCCCTACATTGCGAGTAAGGTTACGGAATCAAGGCCTGGCTTGTCCGGCACGTGGGCCTGTGCCATCAGCGGAAACTGAATTTATGAAGAACTCTTTTTTAGCACTGCGCCTGGCGCTTGCCGTGGCCGTGTGCGCATCGATTACCGCCTGCGCGGGCAGTCAGCCCCAGTCAACCGATATGGACTATAAAAGCCGGCCGCCTTCGTCGGCGCAAGGCAAGAGCAGCAACCCCGGCTCATCAGGCCAGCGCTTGACTATACAGTCCGGCGAAGGGGAAAAATTGAACTTGCCCTGGTTCATCCAGGACACGCAGGACTGGGTCAACAGCAACTGACCTGAATCTTGGTGTCAGATCGACCGTTATCCGTGGCGGGGCCTCGTGTCAGGCGCAAGCTCATTCAATAGGCTCTCGCATCACCAATGCGGAAATGGTGTGGTTCTTCCAGAAAACCTGATGGATCCTCGGTAAAAGATCCCGCAGTTCCGCCGGGGTGCAACGGTTGAATTTAAGCAGAACGGAAGGGCGGGAACCGGTGCTGGGCACCCGTTCAATTTGATCGAATGCAGGAAAGCCATACTTCGTAAGAAATTCCCTGATCTCGTCGTCGGACGTGCTTTCTTCTACATTGTTGATCAGCAAGGCGGCCATGGTGTGTGCTCCTGAATGGTTCAGAAAACTGAAGATCTCGCAGGAAACGCTGTGACGCTGCCACTGACTGTAGCGCCGAATACCAAACCTTGCGTGCGAAAAAGCTACCGCTAGCGTGGCGTAACTAGCCTGATTTCATCAATCTGGCTCGCATAGCTGGCGCCTTGCAGCAGCAGCACCGTTTGCGGGTTGCCGTTGCGGCGGTCTATCCATTGCGACAAGGTGCCCGGCGTTTTTTTGCGGAACTGAATGTCGTAGTCGGCCGCCGCGTTGTCGTAGGGCAGCCGCACGTCTATCCAGCTTTCGCCCAGCAGGCGGTTGATGGTGCGGCGGCTGTCGCCCACCTTGAGACCCACGATGCTGCCCGCAAACGGCGCGCGCACGCCGATGGAATCCACCTTGCCGTCGAAGCTGAATATCAGTTCGATGCCGCGCTCGGGAAAGTCCAGCTTGGTCTTGCCGGACTTGCCGGCCGGCTCAGGCATGCGGGTAGTGCCGAAGGCGGTCTGCACCTGGGCAATCGTATCGCCCAGCCACACGCCCAGGCCCGTGGTCGTCAGCGCATCATCGCCCGCGCCGGCAGGCTTGTCGCCAAAGCGCTCGCGGTAAGCGGCGGTTTGCACGGCCAGGTTGGCGCGGTCGCGCAGCACGTCGCCGGCCAGCCAGTTGCTCATGAAGTCGCGCATCTGGGCGCCTTGGCAGTCAAAGCGGTCCGACGCATTGCGCGCGGCCAACTTCTGGGCGTTGGCGATGTAGGTCTTGTCTTGTTCGGTCAGCAGCGCCGGGATCTCGTCCAGCACAAAGCGCTTGCCCGGGTTGTTGCACTTCTCGGCATACAGGTTGTACAGCGTGCTATTGGCGTGGATACGCGCCAGCGAGGTGGCGATGTCATCGCGCAGCAGCACTTGGCTGACCGTCGCCGCGCGTTGTTCGGTGCGCGCGCGCATGTCCCGGTCGAGCTCGCTTGCCAGTGATTGCGGACGCGGTTCGCTCGGGCCGAAGAGCCGGCTTTGCAATTGCTGGATCGATTGGCCGACGTTGACGTTGTATAGGCCGGCGGATTGGCCGATCTGGAACACGCACAGCAAAGCCGCCCCGACGCACAGCACACTGCGCGCCCACCAGCGCGACGGCTCGCCATACGAGCCGTCGTTCTTCAGCATTTTCACCGCCATGACAAGACCGGCGATGGCCAGGATCAAACCCAGGATATTGAAGCTGGAATCTTGCACCTTGATGCCATTCACCGAGGCTTGCTGGGTGGTGCCCAGAAATAACCAGAAAGGCAACAACCCCAAAAGCAGGGCGAACAGCGGGCGCCGCAGTCGGTGCCATAGGCTGGGTGTGTTCTGACTCATATCGCAGGGTCTCTCTATTTTCGTTTCGAGGACCCGCATTATTAACTGAATTTGCGCGTCGATAGCGCTAAGATCGAATTGCTTGAATCACTCGGCCGGCTATCGTGCCGGCCGAGAGAATCGCCGCCCACGGGCGCGCGAATACAGCGATACCGGCAAGAGAGGACACCATGACTAGAACCATTCAAGTCTCCATCCTTGCCGCGCTGCTGCTGTTGATGATGATGACTCCACTTCGCGCGGCTGCGGATGATGTGCGCCCCGAAGCGCCTTCTTCCCCAGAGCTCACCTTGGAAACCGCGCCGGTTGAAATCGATGGCCAAGTGCTGTTCAAGGTGCGCGGGCTGTCATCTTTTCCGGCTGAGAAGCGTGCAGAGGCCATCAGGGAAAGAATCAAGAGCGTGGCCGCGGACGGCTCGTTTCCCAGTGGCGACCTGCGGGTCGAGGCCACTGAGAACGGCGCGGTAATCCGGGCCGGGGAAAGCGCGTTGATGCTCGTGATCGACGCGGACGCCCAACTTGAACAGACCACGCGCGACAATCTCGCCACACTGCATCTGTTGCGTATTCAACGCGCCATTGACGACTTTCGACAGGCGCGCAAACCCGACGCGCTGCTCAAGGCAGGGCTGTATAGCGCTGGGGCCACCGTGTTGCTGGCGTTGGGCATTGCCATTCTGCTTGTGCTCAACCGGTGGCTGGACAAGGCGGTGTCCAAGCTGCTGAAGAGCCGCGTCCGTTCGGTCGACATCCAGTCGTTTGAAATCCTGCGCCTGGATACCATCTGGAAAGTGATGCATGGCCTGGTGCTGGCGATAGGCGCAGTGACCATCGTCGTATCGGTATACGCCTATCTGCAATACGTGCTGGCGCTGTTTCCCTGGACTCGCTCTATCTCGAATGACCTGTTCGATCTGGCCGCGGGCGCCGGCGAAAGGTTGGGTAAATCCCTGGCATCCGTGATTCCGGACCTGGTCATTCTTGTCCTCATCTATTACCTGGCTCGCTTCATCTTGCGGCGGGTCAAGAACTTCTTCGAGGCTGTCGAGCAGAGGCGCGTTGCGTTTACTCAGTTCGAACCGGAATGGGCGCTTCCGACCTACAAGTTGGTCCGGGTGTTGATCGTGGCATTCGCGTTTATCGTCGCGTATCCCTACATACCCGGCTCCGAGACGCCGGCCTTCAAAGGCATTTCCATCTTCATCGGCCTGGTGGTGTCGCTCGGTTCATCAACCGCGATTTCGAATTTCATTGCCGGCTATCTGATGACCTATCGACGGGTCTTCAAGGTGGGCGACCGCGTCAAGGTGGGGGAGGTGATCGGTGAGGTCGTCGCCGTTCGCCTTCAAGTGACCCATCTTCGGACGAACAAGAATGAGGAAATCACGATTCCGAATTCCCAGATCCTCAATACCGACGTCACCAACTACAGTTCCCTGGCCAGCACCCAAGGCTTGATTCTGCACACGACGGTCGGTATCGGCTATGAAACCCCATGGCGCCAGGTGGAAGCGATGTTGTGCTCGGCAGGGCAGCGAACGGCAGGCGTCCTCACCGAGCCGGGGCCGTTCGTGTTGCTGCCCAAGCTGGGCGACTTTGCGGTGACCTATGAACTGAACGTGTATATCCGCGACACGCGGAGAATCGCCAAGACCTATGCCGAACTCCACCGCAACATCCTGGATGTCTTCAACGAGTACGGCGTGCAGATCATGACCCCGGCCTACGAAGGCGACCCCGAGCAACCGAAGGTGGTGGCGCCGGAGCGGTGGCACACGGCTCCGGCGACTGCTGCGACTGCTGCGACTGCTGCGACTGCTGCGACTGCTGCGACTGCTGCGACTCCCGCGACTCCCGCGACTCCCGCGACTCCCGCGACCGCCGCGACCCCAGCGGCTTCGGACCCCACCGCCCAGCGTTGACCCCAAATCACATGCGGCTGGGCGTTGCAGTCACGGCCGCTAGTCGCCGCCTTCCGGCCGAGGCTTGATGGCGGACGGCTTGATCAGCTTGATGCCTCGCGTGGCGTTGTAGCCGTGTATTTCCTTCACATCCAGCTTGCGCATGAACTCGATGGTGTCGGCCTCGATGATCTGGCCGGGCACCATGATGGGAAAGCCGGGGGGATACGGGATGACGAAGTTCGCCGACACCAGCTCTGGGCCGTTGGACAGGCGGTCATCCAGTGCGGCAGCCGACAGCGGGATGTACTCGCATTCGTCTTCGTTATAGGCCGCGAAGAACGCGGTGCGTATGTCGCCCTCGGAGGTGATGCTGGCCGAGTTGTCGCGATAGCCGTCGTGAAAGCGGCTGAAGTTCGGCAAGCTGGGAACGTCTTCCATCAGGCCACGCACTTTCGCGGCGAACGCCGCTTGCTCGGATTCACCGCCTTCCTTCAACCTGGCTTCGATCGACCCGGATATTTCAAGCAGCACCTTGATCAGCGCCGCAACGTCGCTGCGCGTGTTGTTGATATTGCTTTGCAACAGCACGCTGTTGCGCGAGGTCTTGTTCAACTGGATGTTGTATTTGGACGCCAACAGGTTCTTGAAGGTCGTGCCGTCGTATCCCGCCGTGCCGCACACCAGCGTCATGCGGGTGGGGTCCAGGCAGAATTCATCATTTTTCAGGGCTTGCACCGCCGTCAGCCAGTTCATGCCGGGCGCCAGGTAATCCGAGAAGCCCGACGGGCGAAACTCGTCCGGAATCATCTTGTTGACGCCCAGCACGCTGAAGTACTTCGAGATGATCGGGTGCTTGGCGATTTCTCGCCGAATGGCCAGGGCAACCTCGATGGCGCGCATGACCAGTTCGTATCCCTCAAGCTCCATTTGCCGGCGCGCGACATCCAGCGACGCGATGATCTGCGCATTGGGCGAGGTGGACGCATGAATGAACACGGCCTCGTGAAACGCCGAAATGTGATGCTCGTAGTCTTCGTCGCGCACGGCCACCAGCGATCCCTGGCGCAGGCTGGACATGGATTTATGCACGGAATCGGTTTCGTACACGCGCACCCGCATGGTCTTGGGGTTAGGCACCAACTGTCGGTCCAGCAAACGCGCATCGGTCGGGTTCAGGTCTTCTCCCAGTTCCTTGGCCTGCTCGTCCCAGGCTTGCTGGGCGGCAGGATCATCGCGCCATTGCTCCAGGGCCGCCGCCGCGCCCATGCCGGTGCGCGGGCGCAGGAACGGCGACCACCGCGCAAAGCCGAACCACGCTTCATCCCAAAGAAAGATCAGGTCCGGCTTGATGGCCAGGCATTCCATCATCACCTGGCGGGTGTTGTAGATGTGCCCGTCAAACGTGCAGTTGGTCAGCGTTACCATGGCCACCTTGTCCAGCCTTCCTTCGGCCTTCAAGTCCAGCAGCGCCTGTTTGATGGTGCGTAGCGGCACCGCGCCGTACATCGAGTACTCGGTCATGGGATAGGCTTCCACATACAGGGGCTGCGCCCCGGACAGCACCATTCCATAGTGATGAGACTTGTGGCAGTTGCGGTCGACGATGACGATGTCGCCCGGTTTCGTCACCGCCTGGTAGACCATTTTGTTCGACGTGGACGTTCCATTGGTGACGAAGAACACATGGTCCGCGCCCACCGCGCGCGCGAACTTCTCTTGGGCGATCTTGATG
>RCUK01000626.1_pt1 | contig 28695 bp, 26 predicted proteins | sample 2166381 | NCBI WGS metagenome assembly RCUK01 (sample SAMN09932809, study PRJNA488358) | compost metagenome | isolation source: compost soil in an enriched community | place: Germany: Experimental Botanical Garden | reverse complement strand
GTCATGCCGCCATCGCGCGATGATCCACCACGTGCGGTCGATAGGGATGCGACCCTACCTCGCGGCGTCTCCCGCGATCATCGTCTGCGTCCGGTCGACAGGAACACGCCCCGACCACGCGGTGTCTGCCGGGATCACCCTCTACGTGCGGTAAATACGAATGCACCCGACCTCGCGGCGTCTGCCCGGTAGGGTCGCATCCCGATCGACTGCCGATCGCCTGCGCCACGCCCGGTAATGGCATGAAAACCATCAACGCCGTCTCCGGCCATTGTCATGCCGCCATCGCGCGATGATCCACCACGTGCGGTCGATAGGGATGCGACCCTACCTCGCGGCGTCTCCCGCGATCATCGTCTGCGTCCGGTCGACAGGAACACGCCCCGACCACGCGGTGTCTGCCGGGATCACCCTCTACGTGCGGTAAATACGAATGCACCCGACCTCGCGGCGTCTGCCCGGTAGGGTCGCATCCCGATCGACTGCCGATCGCCTGTGCCACGCCCGGTATTGGCATGAAAACCATCAACGCCGTCTCCGGCCAAGGTCATGCCGCCATCGCGCGATGGATAGGGATGCGACCCCACCGCGTAGCCCTCGCGCTGTTGGGTGCACACCGGCCGGGCATGTAGCGGGTGCCGTACGCAATCCCATCGCCATGCCCTGCGCCTGGGGGCGGGTCAGGCAGGGTCGGATTCGCTGGACGCCACGCCCGCCGCAACCGCACCACACAACCCCAGATCCCATGCCAACCCGACCAGGGTCGGGTCCATTGCCCCGGGCAGGGCGTCGATGTGGATCCCGCCGTCGGCGTGCAGCTGCACCAGCTCACGTTGGGCCAGTGCCTCCAACTGCGCCAGCAGTGCACGGCCTTGAAGCGGCGGGGCGGGGCTGGCGGTGGCCGCAGGCACGTCGACGCCATCGGGCAGCACCGGGTCGGTCACGGTGGCGGGCGAGGGCGCAGCAGCGGTGAAGGTGTTCAACAGCATCGGTCGATCATCTGCAGCAAGGGCGGGTGTTGCAAGCACAACGGCCCCGGGGAAACCGGGGCCGTTGTTCGTGCCGGAACCGGCACGGGTCATGTCGATCAGAACAGCTCGACCGCGCCAGCGGCCATGCTCTGCTGGGATACCGGCTTGTGCGGCGGGCGTTCCCATTCGCTGCGCATCTCACGCAGGCGGCTGCCGGTGCGCTGCAGGGCACTGAGCACTTCTTCGTCGAACACCCCGCCATTGCGGTGCAACAGCTCCTGCAGGGCCACCGCTTCGCGGTTGATCGAGGTCAGGCGATCCAGGTGGGTGTGCACGCCGCCCAGGGCCTGGGTGGCGATGTCCTCGAACTGCAGGGCGCGCACCGCTTCGGCCACGCTGCTGTCGATGGCACGACCGCACTCGGAGATCTCGCGCATCCCGTCACCCAGCGAGGCATTGATCTGGGCCACGTTGTCCAGCATCTGCGCCGCTTCGTGGCGTGCTTCGCGGGAGCGGTCCATGTCGCGGGAGGCCATGTTGGAGACCGTCTCGCGCACCTTGGCGATGGCATCCTTGGAGCTGTGCGCCAGCTTGCGGATCTGCTCGTTGAAGGTGGTCGAGCGCTCGGACAGGTTGCGGACCTCGTCGGCGACCACCGCAAACCCGCGGCCGGCCTCACCGGCACGGGCGGCTTCGATGGCGGCGTTCAGGGCGAGCAGGTTGGTCTGGTCGGCGATCGACTTGACGTCTTCGAGCAGCGCGAAGATGCCATCCAGGTGCTGGGCCATCTGGTCGATGTGCTGCACGGTGTTGCTGCTTTGGCCGCTGACCTGTTCCAGCGCCTCGACAAGCTGTTCCATGCGATGGCTGGCATGTTGGGCGAAGCGGGCCACGTCGACGCCGGCGCCGCCGTCTTCACCGGCACGGTCGACGATGCGGGCCAGGGCCTGGCTCTGCTGGCGCGACTTGCGGTTCATGGCATCGAAGCTGCCACCCAGGCCGCTGACGGCCTGGCGGATCAGATCACGGGCGCGTTCGATCTCGCCGCGGGAGCCGTCGATTTCGTTGCCGACGAACGAGCGCAGCTCGGTCAGCAGCTGGTCCTGTTCACGCATGACGCGGGCGTGTTCCGGGGAGCGCTGGGTCTGCGCGCGGGCGGTCCACCACGCAAAACCCAGCCAGCTGAGCGTCATCGTGGTCAGGATCGCCCAACGCAGGGCGGCAGGCCATTCGAAGCCGATGGCGAAGGGGAGGAGCAGGGTCAGGACCAGGGGGGCGGCCAGACGGATGAAGATGCGTGAGTACATGGACGTTCTCGGGAAGTGCACGGTTGATGTATCGGCCGTACCCCCGTTTGCTTTAGTGCTGCACTGCACATTGGCGCAAAAACCGTACGTTGCCCCCGTGCGGGTCAGCGCAGCTGGCGGTCCACGGCCTCGATCATCGCCTTGCGCGCGAACAGGAAGTCCCAGTACTGGCCACCGGTCTGGCGCCACAGCACGGCCGAGCGGACCGCCGCCAGCAGCAGGGCGCGGATCTCGGCCACCACCCCGGCCTGGCCCAGGTAATGCGGGTTGCCCTGGACCATCACCCGCGGCTTGAGGTGGCTGATGGTGTCCGCATACAGCCCGCCCAGCGCCGCCAGCACGTCCGGATGGGCGCTGTCGTTCAGCTCGGTGGCCTGGCGCCTGGCGCGCTCGATGCCCTGGCTGACCTTGTCCACCACCGCGGCTTCGCGTACGAACCGGCGCTCCAGCTGCAGCACTGCCAACGCCAGGCGCGGCAGCATCTCGTCCTGGCCCTGGCTGCGGAAATAGTTGTGCAGCAGGCGCAGCCCCGGGGCCACGTTGGCCGGGCTGCCGTAGATGGCCTGCGGGCTGTCGGCGTCGATGCGGAACACGCTGTCGATCGCCGTGCGCACCACGGCCGCTTCGGAGTGGCCGGTTTCGGCGATGCGGCGCACCTGCTGCAGGGCCTGGGCGATGCCGGCCAAGGCAAGTACGCGGTCGTCGACGGAAAAACTCATGCAGCAGATACCTCAAAAGGAGAAGGAACGGTCCGCAGCCGCTGTTCCAGCGGCGCATCGGTGGCGGCGATCACCGCGCCACCCAGGCAGACCTCATCGTCATACAACACCAGCGATTGACCGGGGGTGACGGCCCGTTGCGGGCGCTCGAAGCGGACCAGCAGGGTGCCATCGTCGTTCACCTGCACCTGGCAGGGCTCGTCGGGCTGGCGATAGCGGGTCTGGGCGGTGCAGGTGAAGCGCCGCGCCGGCGGCGCGCCGGCGATCCAGTGGGCGGCCTCCGAATGCAGCTGGCTGGAGAGCAGCCACGGGCTGTCCCGGTCCTGGTCCACGTACAGGATGTTGCTGGCCACATCCTTGCCGACCACATACCACGGTGCCGCCGGCCGGCCGCGCACGCCGCCGATGTTCAGGCCCTCGCGCTGGCCCAGGGTGAAATAGAACACGCCGGGGTGCTCGGCGATGAGGGTGCCGTCCGGGTCACGGATCTCCCCGGTCCGGGCCGGCAGGTAGCGGCCCAGGAACTCGCGGAAGTCGCGCTCGCCGATGAAGCAGATCCCGGTGGAATCCTTCTTGGCATGGGTCGGCAAGCCCGCATCGCGGGCGATCCGGCGCAGGTCGTTCTTCTGCAGCTCGCCGATGGGGAACAGGGTGGCCGCCAACTGGGCCTGGCCCAGCTGGTGCAGGAAATAGCTCTGGTCCTTGCTGCGGTCGGCGCCGCGCAGCAGCGCCCAGCGCCCGCCGAGCTGGGCCACGCGGGCGTAGTGGCCGGTGGCGATGCGCTCGGCCCCCAGCTCGCGGGCCGCGTCCAGGAAATGCTTGAACTTCACCTCGCGGTTGCACAGCACGTCCGGGTTGGGCGTGCGCCCGGCGGCGTACTCGGCCAGGAAGTGCGCAAACACGCCCTGCCAGTACTCGCTGGAGAAGTCGCGGAAGTGGAAGGGGATGCCGAGCAGGCCGCAGACGGCCACCGCATCGCGGCGATCATCCTCGGCGCGGCAGTCGCCGCTGCCGTCATCGGCCCAGTTCTGCATGAACAACCCGGCCACCGGCTCGCCCTGCTGGACCAGCCGCCAGGCCGCAACCGACGAATCCACGCCGCCGGAAACGCCCACCATGATCCGCGGGGTGCTCATGCCCCCTCCTTCAACAGCGACAGCGGGTGGCGTTGGCCGCCCAGGTAGTCCTGGACCACCTGGGCGACCAGGGGGCTGCGCAGGCGCGCCGGGTCGGCCAGCAGCTCGGCCGGGGTCAGCCACAGGGCGCGCACGATGCCCGCATCCAGCGGCCGCTCCGGGTCGTGTGCCAGCGGCTCGGCGGCAAAGGCAAAGCGCAGGAAGGCGGTGCCGTCCGGGGCGGTCCACTGGTAGAGGCCGATGAAGGCGTTCAAACGCACCTCCCAGCCGGATTCCTCCAGGGTCTCGCGCAGCGCCGCGGCAGCCAGGCTCTCGCCCGGCTCCAGGTGCCCGGCCGGCTGGTTGAGCACCAGGCGGCCGTCGATGCGCTCTTCCACCAGCAGCAGGCGCCCGTCATGCACCACCACCGTGGCGACGGTGACATGCGGCGTCCAGCGCGGGTCCGGCACGGCAGTCACCTCAGTACTCGTCCGCCTGGGTCAGCTCGGCTTCCATCGCATCGGCGGTGCGCATGGCCGCGTCGATGGCGTCGCTGAGCACGTCCTTGTTGGCGTTGGCGTCCACCTTGACCACGAACATGGCCAGCTGGTCCTGCTTGACCCAGCCGCCCAGCTTGGCGTCCTGGGAATCTTCCAGCAGCCGATTGGCCACCTCGGCCGGGAACTGCTTGCCCGGGGCGGTGTAGCCCGGGGACCAGATCTCGCGGATCTTGTGGCTGCCGTACTCTTCCACCGCCGAACGGACGAAGACCAGCTGGCTGCGGTCGTCGCCGGCGTCGAAGACCATCTTGTAGTCGCCGTCCTCGTCGATCTCGTAGGGGTACTCGAGCTGCTTGAGCACCTTGCCGACAGCCTTGTCGGGTTCGGCTGCGTGCGCGCCGAACACGGTGGCGGACAACAGCAGCGCGGTGACGATCCTTTTCATGAAATCCCTGTGAAAGTGTGGGTGGGGGAGATTGTGAAGCATGCAGATTGTGAAGGTCGACAGAGGCAACGTCCAATCCGGCCATTCCAATCCCGCTATAATGGACCGATGCCTCGCCCGCCTTCCCAAGAACCCCACCACGATCACGGCGTCATGCTGGAACCGGCCCGGCCGGAGGTGGCTCCGCCGCCGTTCTACCAGGTGATGCTGCTCAATGACGACTACACCCCGATGGACTTCGTGGTGACCGTCCTGCAGAGCTTCTTTGCCATGGACCTGGACAAGGCCACCCAGGTGATGCTGCACGTGCATACCCGCGGTCGCGGGGTGTGCGGGGTGTTCACCCGTGAAGTGGCCGAATCCAAGGTTGCCCAGGTCAACGAGTTCTCGCGCATGAACCAGCATCCGCTGCTGTGCACGATGGAAAAGACCGGCGCCTGAGCCCGCAGGGCCGGCCACCGGGCCGGCTACAGGCGTTGCAGCGCCATCCTCGCCACCGCCAGGTCCACCGTGGCCGGCTCCCCGTCGGCCAGGAACCACACCGCCGACAGCCCGGCGCTGGCCGCGATCCAGCGCAGCAGGCGCTGCCGCTCCAGCCCCGCCAGGGCACTTACCTGCGCCAGCCGCCGCTCGAACACCGCCTCGCCGGTGGCCACGTGGACGCCCGGGCCGCACAGGTCCGGATTGCAGAACAGCACCGTGTAATCAAAGGCGCGCTCGCCGAACAGGCGCTTGGGGTCGATCGCCAGCCAGCCCCGTGGCCCACCATCGAGCACGTTGTCATGGTGCAGGTCGCCATGCAGGGGCAGGGCCTGTACCTGATCGGCCAACAGTGCCTGCGCCAGTGAACTGCACTGTTCCAGCAGTGGGGTGAGCGGCAGGGGCGGCTGCAGCAGGTCGGCGAACCACGCCTGCAGGTCCAGCAGCCCCGGGGGCCGCGGGCCGCGCGGTCGGTGCAGGCGCGTGGCCACCGCGCACAGGATCCGGGTCGCCTGGGCGTCGTCGCCGCCCACCGACATCGCGCGCAGGCTCTGCCCGGGCAGCACGCGCTCCAGCAGCACCGCCTCGTGGTCGTGGGCCAGCAGTCGCACTGCGCCATCGCCGTCCCACCAGCGCAGCAGGCGATGGCCGTTGCGCTCCTCCTTCTCCGTGCTCACCTTCAACATGGCAGCGGTGCCGTCGGGGAGGCGCACCGGCCACAGCCGGGCATGCGCCGTGGTGATGACATCGCCATCACGCACAAGCTGCCATTTCCTGAGCTGAAGTTCGGGCATGATGGAGTCGCTGGGAAGGCCTGGGGATCCGGGAGTGGCTGGACTGCTAACGCCGTCTGAACGCACCGATCCGCTAGGGTGATGGAAATTGCGCAGCTAGGCCGCATATTGTTCCCAACTGCCGCCGGAGTAGAACATGTTCAGTAAAGACCTCGAACACACCATCGGTCAGTGCTACAAGCGCGCCCGTGAGGCCCGGCATGAGTTCATGACGGTGGAACACCTGCTGCTGGCACTGCTCGACAACCCGTCCGCCCAGGCCGTCCTGAAGGCCTGCGGCGCCGATGCCGAGCGCCTGCGCCAGGAGCTGGAGCAGGCCATCGAGGCCTCGGTCTCGCGCCTGGCTGAAGACGATGGACGCGACACCCAGCCCACCCTGGGCTTCCAGCGCGTGCTGCAACGCGCCGTGTACCACGTGCAGTCCTCGGGCAAGAAGGAGGTCACCGGCGCCAACGTGCTGGTCGCCATCTTCGGCGAGAAGGACTCCCACGCGGTGTACTACCTCAACCAGCAGGACGTGACCCGGCTGGATATCGTCAATTACCTCTCCCACGGCATCGCCAAGCTCGGCGAAGACGGCGAAGTGCCGCCGGCTGCCGACGGCGAGGGCCGCGCCGAGGGCGGGGAGGGCGAGGGCAAGGGCGATGCGCTGGCCGAGTTCGCCAGCAACCTCAACGAGGCCGCCCGCAACGGCCGCATCGACCCGCTGGTCGGGCGTGCCGACGAGATCGAACGCACCATCCAGGTGCTGTGCCGCCGCCGCAAGAACAACCCGCTCTACGTGGGCGAGGCCGGCGTGGGCAAGACCGCCATCGCCGAGGGCCTGGCCAAGCGGATCGTGGAAGGCTCGGTGCCGGACGTGCTGGCCGACGCGATCATCTACTCGCTGGACCTGGGCGCGCTGGTGGCCGGCACCAAGTACCGCGGCGACTTCGAAAAGCGCCTCAAGGGCGTGCTGACCGCACTGAAGAAGATGCCCAACGCGGTGCTGTTCATCGATGAGATCCACACCATCATCGGTGCCGGCTCGGCGTCGGGCGGCACCATGGACGCCTCCAACCTGATCAAGCCGGCGCTGGCCTCCGGCGAGCTGCGCTGCATCGGCTCGACCACCTTCCAGGAATACCGCGGCATCTTCGAGAAGGATCGCGCGCTGGCGCGGCGCTTCCAGAAGATCGACATCGTCGAGCCCACCGTGGGCGAAACCTACGAGATCCTGCAGGGCCTCAAGCCCAAGTACGAGGCGCACCACGGCGTGACCTACGCCGATGACGCGCTGCAGGCGGCGGTGGACCTGTCGGTCAAGCACATCGGCGACCGCCTGCTGCCGGACAAGGCCATCGACGTGATCGACGAGGCCGGCGCCCGCCAGCGCCTGCTGCCCGAGGGCGAGCGCAAGGAACTGATCGACATCGAGGAGATCGAGACCATCGTCGCCAAGATGGCGCGCATCCCCGCCAAGCAGGTCAGCGCCACCGACAAGGACGTGCTGCAGCATCTGGAGCGCAACCTGAAGATGGTGATCTTCGGCCAGGATCCGGCCATCGAAACCCTGTCCTCGGCGATCAAGCTGGCCCGCTCGGGCCTGGCCAACCCCGAAAAGCCGATCGGCAACTTCCTGTTCGCCGGCCCCACCGGCGTGGGCAAGACCGAGGTGACCAAGCAGCTGGCGCTGCAACTGGGCATCGAGCTGGTCCGCTTCGACATGAGCGAGTACATGGAGCCGCATTCGATCAGTCGCCTGATCGGTGCGCCCCCGGGGTATGTCGGCTTCGACCAGGGCGGCCTGCTCACCGAGAAGATCGTCAAGACCCCGCACTGCGTGCTGCTGCTGGACGAGGTGGAAAAAGCCCACCCGGACATCTTCAACATCCTGCTGCAGGTCATGGACCGTGGCGTGCTCACCGATACCAACGGGCGCGAGGCCAACTTCAAGAACGTGGTGCTGGTGATGACCACCAATGCCGGCGCGGCCCAGGCTTCGCGTCGTTCGATCGGCTTCACCCGGCAGGATCACGCCACGGACGCGATGGAGATCATCCGCAAGAGCTTCACGCCGGAATTCCGCAACCGCCTCGATGCGGTGGTGCAGTTCCAGCCGCTGGGCTTCGAGCACATCCTGCGCGTGGTCGACAAGTTCCTGATCGAGCTGGAGATGCTGTTGCAGGAAAAGCACGTCAGCCTGTCGGCGACCCCGACCGCGCGCGACTGGCTGGCCCGCCACGGCTTCGATCCGCTGATGGGTGCGCGCCCGATGGCACGCGTGATCCAGGACAAGGTCAAGCGTCCGCTGGCCGACGAGCTGCTGTTCGGCAAGCTGGTCAACGGCGGCCGGGTCAGCATCGACGTGCGCGACGACGAGTTGTTCGTGGAAACCCAGGCCGAACCGGAACGCCGCCTGCCGGCAACCGTGTAAGCCTGCGCGGCAGGTCACGACGCTTGCACAGGAAAGCCCCGAAAGGGGCTTTCCTGCTATTGGCGCCGGGCTGCCGGATCAGCGCGAGCGTGCGCGTGCCCGGGCCGAGAACTGCGCCGGGGTGATCGACTCCAGCGCTGCCACTTCGCACTTCTGCGATTTGGTCACCACGCTGCTCACGCCGCCGCCGCACAGCTGGCCCTCGCGGTCGGGGGTGACGAAGCTGAAGGTCCTGGACTGGGCCACGCTGCTGCAGTTGTCCTTGAACCGCACGATGTAGTGCTGGTCGGCGTTGCGCAGCAGCATGTCGCGCTCGGCACCGGCGCGGACCACCTGCTGGTCGGTAGACAGGGTGATGCACTCGCTGGCCGAGGCGGCGGCCGGTTCTGCGGCATGGGCCGAGGGGGCCAGGCAGGCGGCGGCGATCAGCAGCGACAGGGTCAGGCTCTTCATGGCGGGGGCCGGGGTGGCGATCCGGAGTGGACCGGCAACCAGCGTGACCGACAGCGCGCCAGGGCGAATCTGCAGCAAGGCAGCCTGACCGATGTCAGGGTGCACAGGGTCAGGGTGCCGCTTGGCAGGGGGTGGCCGGTTTTTCCCGCCCACGCAAAAAGGCCAGCTCCCTGGCTGGCCTTCTGGCGGGGCTTCTGAAGGGAAGCCGCCCCGAACCGCTTACTTCATGCGGTACGTGATACGACCCTTGGTCAGGTCGTAGGGCGTCATTTCGACCTTGACGCGGTCGCCCGTCAGGATGCGGATGTAGTTCTTGCGCATGCGGCCGGAGATGTGGGCGATGATTTCATGCCCATTTTCCAGTCGGACGCGGAAAGTGGTGTTCGGCAGCGTCTCGCTGACGGTGCCTTCGAACTCGATGGAGTCGTCTTTCGACATGTAGTCCTGTGCAGTTCTGTAAACGGCCGAGCTGGCCTTAAGAGCGGGCATTTTACGCGCTCTTCCCCCTGGATGCAAAGTTTGTGTTAATCGGACGCGTTCAGCGGCCCGGGCAGTGCCGGCCCCGCGCCTGGCGCCAGGCAGTGCCCCGGCGCGGCGGGGGCGCCACTCGTTGGCCGTCCTCCGCGATCGGTCGATGTCAGGCCAGCGCTGCCGCGTCCAATGTACCGAAGGCCTGCGTCCAGGTCCCGGGCGCCTGGCCAGCGCTCACCTGATCGCGCACAACCTGCAGAAATCGCGCCCGTGGCCAGTGTTCGGCGCCCATGCGCAGCAGGTGATCGTTCTCCACCTGCGCGTCGATCAGTGGCCAGCCCCACTGCCGCAAGCGGTGCGCCAGGCCGGCCAGGGCCACCTTGGAGCCGCCGCTGACCGCGCTGAACATGCTTTCCCCGAAGAACATCCGGCCGATTGCGACGCCGTAGATGCCCCCCACCAGGCGGTCGGCGCTGAACACCTCCACCGAATGGGCGTAGCCCAGTGCATGCAGGTCGATGTACGCCGCCTGCATCTGGCTGGTGATCCAGGTGCCGTCCTGGCCCGGCCGCGGGCTGCCCGCGCAGGCGGCGATCACCTCGGCAAAACAGGTATCGGCCCGCACCACCCAATCGCTGCCGCGCAAGCTGCGCCGGAACCGGCCGGACAGGTGCACGCCCTCGGTGCGGAACACCATGCGCGGATCCGGCGACCACCACAGCAGCGGCTGGCCCTCGGAGAACCACGGGAACACGCCGCCGGCGTACGCATTGAGCAGGCGCACCGGCGACAGATCGCCGCCGACGGCGAGCAGGCCATCGGGCTGGCGCAGCGCGGTCTCGGCGGGGGGGAAGGGGGCGTCCGGCGCATCGGCCAGTCGCCAGGGCAGCTGGCGGGTCATGTCGACATTGTATTCGTGATGTCTGGCACCATCGGCGGCCCCGCAAGGAGCCCTGCATGAGTGACTCGATCAGCGCGATTCTCGATCTGCATGATGCGCGCCGCACACGCAATGACAGCCTGGACAGGCTGCTGGACCTGGCCCGCGAGCACCGCGACCAGTTGGGCGCGCTGATCCTGCAGGCCCTGGCCCGGCCGTCGCCCGGCTCCACCTTCCTGGACATGGTGCTGGACCTGCTGCCCGATGACGCGGTGGCCACGGTCTGTGCCGATGCCTGGCGCCGCTACCGGCACGGTGAGCGCGGCGAACTGCTGACCAGCGTGCTGGAGTTCGCCAGCTACCAGGCACCGCACGTGCTGCAGGATGATTGGGCGGCGCTGCTGGAGATCGCCATTGAAGATGAGATCCAGCTGGCCGCTCAGGTGTGGCAGGCGCTGCCGCCGCCGGTGGCAGCGCAGTGGGCGCAGCGGTTGCTCGACGCCGGCGATGCAGGCGAGCTGGCGCGGGCCAAGGCGGTCTTGTTGGCCGCGCGGCCGGAAAGCCACGCCGCCGCGCGTGGCTACCTGGCCGACTGGAGTGGTCTGGATCCGGCCACGTGGGCGCATTGGGCCGGCCTCGCCGACGGCCCGCAACCGCGTCGCCTGCACGGTCTGCAACCGCTGCACCTGCGCTTTGGACGCCAGCAGCATCGTGCACAGATCGCCGACGAGCCGAGCTGGCGCAGGGCCATCTGGCGGCTGCATCCCACCTGGCACGGCGGCCAGGTTCGTCATCCGGGGCGCATGGGCGGAGCGCTGGACGCTGTGTGCGGCAGCTGCCACGCACCGTTGCAGCGCCTGCTGGAGACCGAGGCATCGGCCGTGCAGGCCGGTGCTGCCGGTGCGATAACGTTTGGTCTGTGCCTGGACTGCTGTGGCTGGGAAGACCCGCCCGTGTGCTTCTATCGGCACGATGCGCATGGCATGCCGCGCTGCCATCCGCGCCAGCACCGCGAGGTGCCTGCCACCCCCACCGACAGTGGCGACCTGATGCAGGCCGAGGTCGGCCTTGCGGCCCTGGAGGGTGAGCGCTGGCGGCAGCAGGACTGGGGCCAGTCCAATCATCGCCAGAATCTCTCGTGTGTCGGCGGACCGCCGAGTTGGGTGCAGGGTGCGCACTACCCCGCCTGCCTCGACTGCGGCAAGCCGATGCCCTTTGTGATGCAGCTCGATTCGACCTTGCCGACCACCGGCGAAGGCACGCTGCTATGGGGGAGCGGTGGCATGCTCTACACCTTCTGGTGCGGCGGCTGTCAGGTCAGTGCGCACTTCTGGCAATGCACCTGAGGCAGCCTCAGGACCATGCCCCTGCAGTTCCTGCCGGTAGCGCCGCACGTCGCGCTGCGCCTGGCGGCACCATTGCTTCAGCGTCTCGGCGAACCCGCCATCGGCCACCCAGTGCCGGCTGCGCACCAGGGTCGGCAGGAAGCCGCGCGCCAGCTCGTGTTCCCTGCGCGCCCGGCTCGAAGGGGGCCACGCCTTGGGACGTAGTCCAGGCCATGGCGGACCTGCGCGTTGGCCCAGGCGTGGTCGAACACGGACGCGCCGTGTGAGTTGTCCTTCAGGTAGCCCGGTCGCCCGCCCCTGAAAAATGGGTGCGCTGAAGCTGGGTCAATACCTTCCGCCGATGCGATTGAAACCTTGTGCAGCCCCTGCCGGAAAATGGGCGTAAGCGCACCTCATGAGGAAGAGGCCGAAGGCAGGGTAGTGGTGCACATGCCGCATTACGGGCCAGAGCGCCACTTACAACATCATCGGGGAACGTAACATGGGGAAAACTTCACGCCTGCATCGCGTCGCACTGGCGGTACTCGTCGCATGCACCTGCCTGCCGAGCGGGGCATCTGCGCGCCAAGGTTCTTTGTCGGACGCTGTCGATACTGACGCAGCGCTGGACCTTCTGCTTACCCGGGAGGCGCAGCGGCTTCTGGATGCACACGGCATCAAAGCACGTCGGCCAGCAAGCGTTACGGTCGCCGTTGAGGTGGATATCAGAAAGCGCCTGCTGACCATCAACTTCGGGCGTGGCTTCCTTTCCACGGAGGAAGATGGCTCTACAGAGGAAGTGGTGCAATACATCGAGAACACCTTGGGTGCATATGCAAACCGGGCAGGTCTTGATGAGGTGGAGGTCAGGATCCTGTACGAAGGAAAGCCCTTCGAGCACTACTTTCCGGGCATGCCTGCCGCGGGTGTGGGGGGCAGGGCGGTGGCCACAGCAGCGGGAGAGGTGCTGGTTTCAGCGGGCCATGGACTGGTCCGCGTCCATCCGGGAGGTGAGTGGGAGTTTCAGCGCCCCATGTCGCATGGCGTGCAGGAAGACCTGATCACGCCAGGGTATGCGGATGAGCTGCAGCACCTGCTTGGGGAGAGGGGTCGGTTGGTTGTGCACCGGGTGCGGCGAGCCGGGGATGACCTTCATCCCGAATCCATGCGCGGGTGGCGGGAAATGTCCGCGCGCTATCACCTTAAGGCCTTGCTGCCGGAGCGTGCAGATATCTGGAATCATTTCATAGGCAGTACGGCGAGCGACCGTGAGGTAAAGGATGACATCCGCGCGCGGCCTTACTATGCGAATCACCTCGGGGTTGAGGGCATGATCAGCATCCATACCAACGCGGACGACAGTCAGCTCGCGCGCGGCGCGAGGGTGTACTACCACCCGAGAAAGCCGAACGACCGCGAGCTGGCCTCGACGGTGTTGTGCTACGTGAAGGAAGTGGTAACGGCCCAAGAAGGTTTCGGCAGCTTTCCGGTCTCGGCCATGCCCGCAGCCGCAGCGCATGGTGAAAACGGGTTTGCTGGCATGCCTTCAATCATAGTGGAAGTGGCCTTCCATACAAATGCCGCTGATGCCTTGGCGCTGCAGGATCCGGTGTTCCGGACAGCCTCGATGAAAGGCGTGGAAAAGGGCTATCGTCTCTACCGGGAAGGCAAGGGCTGCAAGCCGCTCAAGGGCGAGCCCATTGAAGCGATCAGCATGTCGCAGGGCACGGTCCGCGAGGTGGATGTTCCCTTCGAGGGCTACCCGCAGTACCCGCTGCGCGTGGTGACCCGCAATGTTGGTTGTCCACCCGGCTGGGTCTGCGAAGGAAACGAGGTCACGATCGAGGCCCCGCAGGAGGCGCCCATCAGGATTGCACTGAGGTGTAACAACAATGGCTCCGCGCCCTTGTTCTGGGAAACGTCGCTGGTCGATGACGATGGGGTTGCATCGGCGCCGGTTCGCCATCAACAGCAGTGCTTGCGGAGTTCGTAACGGGGGGCGGCCAGGAACCTGCGTTCCCCGAAGAAACATGCGGCCGATCGCAACGCCGTAGATGCCGCCTGCCAGGCGGTCGGGGCTGAACACCTTCACCGAATGTGCGTAGCCCAGTGCATGCACGTCGATGTACGCCGCCTGCATCTGGCCGGTGATCCAGGCGCCGTCCTGGCGGCTGCGGGCAGGCGCAGCCCGCTATGGGCGGGTTGGAAGCGCCAACAGGGCAAGGGCGATGTCGGCCAGCGCGTCGAGCAGGATCAGGACGCGAAGGTGCGTCACCTCAAGGCTGAGCTACGCCGCGTCACCGAAGCGCGCGACATCCTGGAAAAAGCCGCCGGGTGCTTTGCTGGCTGTCAGGTCAGTGCGCACTTCTGGCAATGCACCTGAGGCAGCCTCAGGTCGGATCGCGGAATGGACCATGCCCCTGCAGTTCCTGCCGGTAGCGTCGCACGTCGCGGCGCTCTTGTCGGCACCAGTCCTGCAGCGCCTCGGCGAACTCGGCATCGGCCACCCAATGCCGGCTGCGCACCAGGGTCGGCAGGAAGCCGCGCGCCAGCTTGTGTTCGCCCTGCGCGCCCGGCTCGAAGCGGGCCACGCCTTCGCGCAGGCAGTACTCGATGCCCTGGTAGTAGCAGGTCTCGAAATGCAGGCCGGGCAGGGTGGCGCCACCCCAGTAGCGGCCGTACAAGGTGTCCGCACCGCGCAGGCACAGCGCGCCCGCCACCGGCTTGCCCTCCAGCAGCGCCAGGAAGATCACCAGCTGCCGCGGCATCGTGGCGGCCAGATGGCGCAGGAACGGAAGGGTCAGTGCCGGTGCGTTGCCATACTCGGCAAAGGTCTGCAGGTAGAAGCCGTGCATCGCCTGCAGATCGTCCTCGCTGGCCTGGTCGCCGTGCACGATGCGATAGGTGACCCCGCTGCGTGCCAGCTTGGCGCGCTCCTGACGGATGTTCTTGCGGTGCTTGTGGTCCATTGCCGCCAGGAAATCGGCAAAGCTGTGCCAGTCGCCCGCGTTGTGCCACTGGAACTGGATGTCCTCACGCAACATCCATGCCGGCCCGAAGGCGGGCTCTTCGGTGGCCGGATGGAAGTTGACGTGCGCCGAGGACCACCCCATCCGGGCCACCTCGGCCTGCAATGCGTGCAGCAGGGCAACGCGGTCGCTGTCGCGCCGGGCGAGCAGGCGCGGGCCGGTGACCGGCGAATAGGGCACCGCGCCCAGCCACTTGGGGTAGTACTCCCGGCCATGGCGCGCGTAGGCGTTGGCCCAGGCGTGGTCGAACACGAATTCGCCGTGCGAGTTGTCCTTCAGGTAGCCCGGCACTGCCGCTACCAGCGTGTCGCCGTCCCACAAGGTGAAGTGCCGCGGTCGCCAACCCCATTCCGGACGCAGGCAGCCGTGCGCCTCCAGCCCCTGCAGGAAAGCGTGGCTGACGAACGGGTTGTCGCCGGTGTGCAGGGAATCCCAGGCGGCGGCCGGGACGTCGGACAGGCGGTGCAGAAAGCGTGGATCGGGCATGCCTAGAGGATAGGGCACGGCGATGGGAAATGGGCGGGGATAATGTCGGGCGATCAACCCGCCCGATGCCATCCAGTCGTCGCGATTGCAGGCGCAGGGAGGGGGTGTCTGCGCGCATGTTGCCTGGCCCGAAAGGCGCTGATTTCGCGAGCGGCGTATGGGCACGCGACATCCTGGAGGGTGCCTATGAAATCAATCGGATGCATGGAGTCGGACAGGGATGGCTGATGGCCTCGGCGTCCCTGCAGCCCTATAGGGCATACCCCTATAGGCGCCGGGATCAAGTTCGTGTGACACTCGGCCCACATGGGAGGGGTAATCCATTGCGAACGTCCTGCCGAGCTTTCCAGGCTTCTTGAGGAAAAGGCGCGTAGCGAAGAACGCACAGTCGTTGTTCTACCTTGATCGCCTCTCACCTGATGCAACCCGGGGAACCCATGAACATCTGGCTGGAACAGAGTGAAGGCGCAGCCGACCCCGCGGATGGTGTCCTTCAGGAGATCCCGTGCGCCCATTGATCGTCTTGATAGCGTGCCTTTTGGCAAGCGCCACCGGGGCAGTCAACGCTGCATCACCACCTCTGTCAGAAGCGCCGCCTCCGACCGCCTCCGCTGCGAGTGAGGTGAGCCCCGACGAGCTGGGCGCCCTCGTCAGCCCAATCGCTTTCGTCGACGCGTGTCTATCCCTGCGCGATGTTTCCAGTGAAATGGCCGGCGCCAAGCCGCTTGAGGTCGCGTTTTTCCGGGTGGCGGAGGAGTTCTGCAAGGGAATGATTGTCGCCGTCGCCAGCACCGTCCATGCCGGTCAACCCTACCGGGCCGATGGAGAGAGGATCTGCGTAGACCCGGAGCTAAGCGCAGACAAGGTGATAGACCACATCAAGGGCCAGATCGATAAGGACCCGCAGCTGTTCGTTGGCAGGCCGGTGCCCCAGGTCGAAACGCCCGCCGCAATCCGTCGCTCGATCCAGGCGCTTTCGCCATGTAGGTGACATGGGGGCCATTCGCAGACGGTTCGGAAACCGCCTCCAGAGCGGCGGAGCGGGCGTAACGCAACCGTTACGCCCGCCGTTATGTGCCGGGGGAGATGGCCACGCTGCACCGAAGGCTCGGCATCGAGTACCGGCGCGTTGGCGCTGGGATTCAGGCGTGCGGGAACACGGCCTTCGCCTCGCGCACGAACAATGCACGGAGCTTGTCCCAGAAGTCGCCGCCAAGGATGAACAGGCTGAGGATCAGCAGCAGGTCACCGCTCATGGCCACCAGGTGCGGATGCTGCAGGCGCAGTGAACCGGATTGGGGAACAATGTAGGGACCCATCGAGCTGAGCACGATCACCGCGATGAACAGGATCAGTCCGATCCGATAGCGCAGGGGGCTGACCGTGGACGGTGGCGCGAATCGACGCAGCCGCGCACCGATCAGTGACTTGAGGTAAGCGAACCCGGGCTTTCCCATGATCGCGACCGCAAGCACCAGGAACAGCTTGGGGAACCCAAGCAGCAGGACGCCATTGAGGGTCGTCTTGATGCCTTCGGACAGGGATGAACCCTCGACCACCGGGATCAGGCCCAGGCCCAGCACCCAGCCCAGCACCCAGACCGAAACGCCCAGCACCAGTCGCTTCTTCTGGCGCGGATCCTGATTGCCCGGGTGGCTGCCGGGCACCCCGGCGGAACGGATCGTGGTCATGACAGGACTCCTCGGCGCTCAGTGCGCTGCAGCGGAAGTGGACGTGGAAGGGGCAGGCGCCCGCCGGGCTTTGCGGTGCCACAGCAGGTGCATCATGCCCAGTGCGAATGCGCCGGCCAGGGCGAACTGGGTCAGACGGGTCAGCCACACCATCACCGACGCCGGGCCCGACGCCAGGGCAGTGCCGAAGATGATCAGTGCCGCATTGCAGGCCACCAGCGCGACCGCACCGCCGGGCCCGCCCGCGGTGATGCGCTGGCCGAAACCGATCATCGCCAGCAGCATCAACAGGGCCAGGAACGGCAGTGTGGGGGTGGTGAGCAGGAGCAGGTGCATGCCCCAGCCGAGCAGGCCGCCGGCGAGATTGCCGACGATCAGCGCCATGGCATGGCGCGCGCTCTGGCGCGGCTCGAAGTTGATCACCAACATCACCGTGGTGACGATCACCGGCAGTGCATCGACCAGGCCGAGCAACAGGTAGGCCAGCAGGATGGGCAGCATCACCAGGGTCGCCAGTACCGCCAGCCGCGCGGGTTCGCCTGCGCGTTCAGCTGCAGCTGGTGGCGGTTGTCGCGCCGGCATCGCCGGCCACGCCGCGTGCACCAGCAACAGCAACGCCAGCGCCAGCGTCATCGCGCGCACCAGTGCCAGCGGCAGCGCCGCTGCCTGCGACGGCGCGGTCAATACCACCACGGGAATCACCGCCAGGCAGATCAGCAGCAGCATTGCCGGCAACCGCGGCCGTCCAGTCAGCAACGCGGCGAAACCCGCCAGCATGCCCAGGGCGACCAACCCGAACAGGACCACCGGAACGCCGCGCAGCAGCGAGGCAAGCAGGTAGGGCAACCCCGCCACCACGGCCATCACCACGACCAGTCCCGCCGCCATCGGCACGGTTGGCCGCACCGGGAGGCTGGCCGCCAGCACCGCGGTCAGGACGGCAGCGAGGAAGCTGGGCCACCAACCCAGCGCTTCGCCGATGCAGAACGCGGCCGTCACCGCGACCGCAAACCGCAGCACCGCGTGCGTCCTGGCGTGAGCCGGCCCGGGGGTGGCCGGGGTCATTGCAGGTAACTCATCTGCGCCACCAGCCAGATCCAGGCCCGCGCCAGCAGATTGAGCGGCGATCGCTCTGCCGTGAGCACCACCACGCTGGCCTGGGCGCCGCTGCGCCCCGGCGACAGCGCTGCCGGATCGCCGCCGCCGTCCAGCGCGATGCGTACCGGGAATCGCTGTGGCTCGCGCAGCCAGCCGGTGGGCGCGTTGACCGTAGGCAGTTGCCCGGTGGGGGACTCCCCGCCATTGGCGATGCCCCAGCCGACACTGTCCACCCGCGCGGGAAACACCCTGCCGGGCTGGTCGTCGAAGGTCACGTAGGCGCGGTCGCCCGTCTCGATCCTGCCCAGCTGGTTCTCGCGCATGGCGGCGGTGATCCAGCGCGGACCCTCGGCCATGAAACCCAGCACCGGCTGCCCGCGGCTGACGAACTGGCCCGGGGCAAGTCGCAGATTGGTGATGGCCCCGGCGCCGGGGGCTACCACCGCAGTGTGCGCAAGCTCCAGCGTTGCCTGCTCCACGGCGGCCATGGCCTGCATGACCTGTGGATGCCCGGCGATGCCGTCGCCCAGCCGGATCCGTGCGCGCTCGGCTTCGGCCCGGGCCCGCTCGATCTCTGCGCGGGTACGGGCAATGTCGCTGCGTGCGCGAATGGCCGAGGTCTCCGACAGCGCCCGCTTGGCCGAGAGGTCCAGCACGATCCTGCCCAGCTGTTGGCTGGTGGCCAGTTCGACGCGTTGGCGCCGCAGCTGCGCGGCGGCGACACGGACATCGGCCGCGCTGGAATCCACACCCTGCTGGGCAACCGCCAGGCTCGCCTGGGCAGCGCGCAGGGCAATCTCGAACGGGCGCCGGTCCAGCCGGAACAACACCTGGCCAGCGCGCACCGGCTGGTTGTCGCGCACGTCCACGGCGATCACCGGGCCGCTCACCTCCGGCGCGATCTGCACCAGAAAGGTCTGTACGGTGGCCTGGGAGGAGTAGGGCGTGAAGCGATCGGCCACCAGGTGGTACAGGAACACCAGCAGCAGCGCCGCCAGCAACACATGAACGATCCTGCGCAGCGGCGCCGGGCTGGCCTGTGGTGCAGCCGGGGCTGCCGGGCTGGAAGGTGCCTCGGCGGCATTGGGTGTGGCTGGGGTCTGCATCAGGGTCTCCCCGGGTCGACGGTGCGCTCAGGCCGGCCAGCGGACGACGCCGTCGGCGCGGTGAAGGGGGCCTCGCGCCAGTCGCCTCCCAGTGCCTGGTACAACGCCACCACGGCGCGGTAGCGGTTTCCCTGTGCGCTGCTCAACGCCAGTTCGGCCGCGAACAGGCCACGTTCGGTGTCCAGTACCTCCAGGTAATCCGCATAGCCGTTGTCATAGCGCTCAACCGCCAGCCCGACCGCACGGCGCAGCGCCGACACCCGCCGTTCCAGTGAAGCGACCAGGGTGGTGTTGGCCTGGATGGCCGCGAGCGCGTCGTCCACGTCGGCGAACGCGTTCTGGATCGCGCCTTCGTAGGCCAGCAACGCCTGCTGGTGGCGTGCGTCGGCCTGTCGGTTGGCCGCATCAATGGCGCCGCCGGCGAAGATCGGTCCAAGCAACTGGCCCACGAACGACCAGGTGCGGGCAGGTCCGGAGAACAGGGCATCCAGATCCCCGCTGGCGGTGCCGGCGTCCCCGGTCAGGGCCAGCGTCGGAAAATACAGGGCGCGCGCCACGCCGACGCGTGCGTTGGCCGCCACCAACTGCTGCTCGCTCTGCAGGATGTCCGGGCGACGCGACAGCAGGGCGGAGGGAAGGCCCGGCGGGACCACCGGGACCTGCAACAGCGCCAGCGTGCCGGAACGATCGATCGGCCCCGGGTTGCGCCCGACCAGCACCGACACTGCATGCTCCTGCATGGCCAGTGCCTGCTCGAGCTCCGGGATGGCCGCCGCAGCGGATTCGTACTCGGCGGTGACCTGCAGCATCTCCAGTTCAGAGACCGCGCCGCCGTCAAGGCGGAGTTGGAACACCGCCACGCTCTGGCCGCGCCCGGCCAGGGTGGATCGCGCGATCTCCAGCCGCCGGTCCAGATCCAACAGCGTGATGTAGCCGGTGACCACCGCCGATGCCAGCGTAAGCGCCACCCCACGGCGTGCCTGTTCGGTCGCCATCAGTTCTGCCTGCGCCGCTTCGCGCCCGCGGCGCAGCCGGCCCCAGAGGTCCAGTTCCCAGCGGGCCGACAGCAGGCCGGCATAGGTGTCGCCGGGAGAGCCTCCCGGCGTGCGCTGACGCCCTGCGGCCGCAGCGTAGCCGAGCATCGGCCGTGCCTCGGCCCGTACCGCAGCCGTGCGGGCGGCGAACTCCTCGACCCGCGCCGTCGCGATGCCAAGGTCACGGTTGGCCAGCACTGCTTCCTCGACCAGCGCATCCAGGCGCCGGTCCCCGAAGCTGCTCCACCACGCGGATACATGCACCGGCGGCGGGTCATTGGTGGGCGCGGGGGCGAAGCGGTACTGCGGCGGCACGGCCACGTCCGGTCGCGTGTACTCCGGGCCCAGCGCGCAGCCAGAAAGCGGCGACAGCACGAAGACGACAACGTGCAGCAGGCAACGTCGCGTTCGCGTTCGCTTTCGCTTCATTGCCGGACCCTTGCCAGGCGACTCACCGCGATCATGCGCGCCTGCAGGGCCCGGCGCCCTCAGTATTTTTACTGAGGCCCATCGCATGGCGGTCTTCGGCTCGACGCCCGGCCATCCACCGCTACGGGGTGTCCGTCTGTCCGCCGCGTCGATCGTAGGGTAGTGTTGCCTGACCAATACGTCATGGAGGGCGTCATGAATCGAAGTGCAGCAGGTCACCGGGTGCGTCGCGGTCTCGCAGGCAGCCTCCTGCTGTGGGCGCTGATGGCGCTCAGCCCCGCCCGGGCCGCCGATGATGCGGCGCTGGATGCCAGTCTGACCCGGGTCGCGCACCGGGCGCTGGTCTCCGCACCGGCCATCACCGGCCAGGACAAGGCCAGGGTTCGCCTGCAGGCCCACTACGATGCGCACGCGCACCGGATCACCGTGGACTATGCGGCTGGATACGTTCCGGCCAACGATGTGCAGATGGAGACCCAGCAGGAATGGATCGGCAACAGCGTGGCCGCCGCGCTGGCGCCGGACCGGCCGGTCCGTGGCATCGAGTTCCTGTATGCCGGAAAGCCGCTGTCCCACTATTTTCCGGTCGCGCTCCCGCCCGCGGCGCGTTGAGCGAGGCGAACGGGGGCCATGAAAAAGGCCGGCGCTGGACGCCGGCCTCTTCGTTGCCTACGGTGCTGGCGGGTGGGCGCTGGCTCAGCCCAGCTCGCCCTTCGCATCGAGGTAGCGCTCGGCATCCAGCGCGGCCATGCAGCCGAAGCCGGCCGAGGTGATCGCCTGGCGGTAGTGCTGGTCGGCCACGTCGCCGGCGGCGAACACGCCTTCCACCGAGGTCTGGGTGGCATTGCCGCCCAGGCCCGAGCGGATGTCCAGGTACCCATTGTTCATGGTCAGCTGGCCCTCGAACAGGCTGGTATTGGGGTGGTGGCCGATCGCCACGAAGAAGCCATGCGCCTCGATGTCGCGGGTGCTGCCGTCCAGGGTGGACTTCACGCGTACGCCGGTGACCCCGGCATCGTTGCCCAGCACTTCGTCCACCTGGTGGTGCCAGACGGTCTCGATCTTGCCGGCGGCGACCTTGGCAAACAGCTTGTCCTGCATGATCTTCTCCGCCTTGAGGGTGTCGCGGCGGTGGACCAGGTAAACCTTGCGGGCGATGTTGGACAGGTACAGCGCCTCTTCCACGGCAGTGTTGCCGCCGCCGACCACGACCACGTCCTGGTCGCGGTAGAAGAAACCGTCGCAGGTGGCGCAGGCGGACACGCCGCGGCCCTTGAAGGTCTCTTCCGATGCGATGCCCAGGTACTTGGCGGTGGCGCCGGTGGCGATGATCAGGGCATCGCAGGTGTACTCGGCGCTGTCGCCGATCAGCTTGAACGGGCGCTGGGACAGGTCGGCGGTGTGGATGTGGTCGAAGATGACCTCGGTCTCGAAGCGCTCGGCATGGGCCTGCATGCGCGCCATCAGGTCCGGGCCCATCAGGCCGTGTGCATCACCCGGCCAGTTGTCCACTTCCGTGGTGGTCATCAGCTGGCCACCCTGCTGCAGCCCGGTGATCACCACCGGCTTGAGGTTGGCGCGCGCGGCATAGACGGCGGCGGTCCAGCCGGCCGGGCCGGAGCCGAGGATGACGAGCTTCTGGTGGCGGGAGGGCAGGGAATGGCTCATGTAGACTCGCGTAAGAGGGGTGGGGCGGGGCGCCGGCGGTGATTGCGTGGCGTCCAAGACAGGTCATAGAGTGGCGGCAGGGGCGGGGCGATTCAAGGCGGCCGATGGAACGGCGCAACCCGCAGGGGCCGCGACCCGGTGCCGCGCCGGTGATTTGACGGTGGCAACTGAACTGTCCAGCGATCGGCACTGAAAAGCGCGGCCCAGTCGTTTATTATCAAGCACTAACAGTGCATTCCCAAGGTCTGGTCTAAGGTGGCGAAGCAGCTCCCGGAACGATCCAAGTCTCCCGACAGCAAACCGTCGCGCAAGGCTGCAGCGGCGCCTGCGCCCGCGCCTGCCGACAATCCCGGCCGTCAGCGCCTGTGGCGCGATCTTGGCTTGATCGCCATCGCGCCGGCGCTGCTGTACCTGGTGGCCAGTCTGTTCACCTACTCGGCCACCGACCCCGGCTGGTCGCATACCGGCAGCGTGGTCGCTCCGGTGCACAACATGGGCGGCCGCGTGGGCGCCTGGATCGCCGATGTGCTGCTGCAGTTGTTTGGCTACATCGCCTTCGTGCTGCCGATCGTGCTCGGCGCGCTGGCCTGGATCGCCATGTTCGGGCTCAAGCGCGAAAGCAAGGGCGAGCATGACCTGGACCCGGCGCTGCGCCTGGTCGGGCTGGTCGGGTTCCTGATCGCCGGCACCGGTTTCCTGCATGTGCGCCTGTTCACCGGCGATGTGGCCCATGCCGGCGGCATCCTGGGCCGGCTGGTGGGCAATTCCCTGAGTGCCGGTTTCGGCGCGCTCGGCGCCAACCTGTTCGTGCTGGTGCTGCTGCTGGCCTCGATCACCCTGGCCACCGGCATCTCCTGGTTCGTGGTGATGGAGAAGATCGGTCGCTGGGTGTTGGCGCTGCCGCCGCTGTTCAACAAGAAGAAGGAACAGGCCACCGAGTGGCAGCAGACCCGCGCGCTGCGCGAGGAGCGCCAGGAAGTGCGCAAGGTCGATGCCGAGGTCCGCGCCAAGCGCGAGCCGGTCAAGATCGAACCGCGCCCCGAGCCGGTGCTGGAAAAGAGCGACCGGGCCAAGCGCGAGACCCAGATCCCGATGTTCCGCGGGGTCAATGGCGATGGCTCGGACCTGCCGCCGTTGGCGCTGCTGGATGATCCCAAGCCGCAGCCCAAGGGCTACGACGAGGACACCCTGGAAACCTTGTCGCGGCAGATCGAGTTCAAGCTCAAGGACTTCCGCATCGAGGCGCAGGTGGTGGGGGCCTACCCGGGTCCGGTGATCACCCGGTTCGAGATCGAGCCGGCCCCGGGCATCAAGGTCAGCCAGATCAGTTCGCTGGACAAGGACATCGCCCGTGGCCTGTCGGTCAAGTCGGTGCGCGTGGTCGATGTGATCCCGGGCAAGTCGGTGGTGGGCCTGGAAATCCCCAACGTCACCCGCGAGATGATCTACCTGTCCGAACTGCTGCGCTCCAAGGAGTACGACAAGTCGGCCAGCCCGCTCACCCTGGCGCTGGGCAAGGACATCGCCGGCCGGCCCACCGTGGCCGATCTGGCGCGCATGCCGCACCTGCTGGTGGCCGGCACCACCGGCTCGGGCAAGTCGGTGGCGGTCAATGCCATGGTGCTCAGCCTGCTCTACAAGGCTTCGCCGAAAGACCTGCGGATGCTGATGATCGACCCGAAGATGCTCGAACTGAGCGTCTACCAGGGCATCCCGCACCTGTTGGCACCGGTGGTGACCGACATGAAGGAGGCCGCCAACGGCCTGCGCTGGTGCGTGGCCGAAATGGAGCGGCGCTACAAGCTGATGAGCGCGGTGGGCGTGCGCAACCTGGCCGGCTTCAACAAGAAGGTCAAGGATGCCGAAGACGCCGGGCAGCCGCTGATGGACCCGCTGTTCAAGCCCAATCCGGAGCTGGGCGAAGCCCCGCGGCCGCTGGAGACGCTGCCGTTCATCGTGATCTTCATCGACGAATTCGCCGACATGATGATGATCGTCGGCAAGAAGGTCGAAGAACTGATCGCGCGCCTGGCGCAGAAGGCGCGTGCGGCCGGCATCCACCTGATCCTGGCCACCCAGCGCCCGTCGGTGGATGTGATCACCGGCCTGATCAAGGCCAATATTCCCACCCGCATCGGCTTCCAGGTCAGCTCCAAGATCGACTCGCGCACCATCCTGGATCAGTCCGGTGCCGAAACCCTGCTGGGCCACGGCGACATGCTGTACCTGCCGCCGGGCACCGCGATGCCTGACCGCGTGCACGGCGCCTTCGTCTCGGACGAGGAGGTGCACCGCGTGGTCGAGCACCTCAAGGCCAGCGGCCCGACCGATTACATCAGCGGCGTGCTGGATGAAGTGCAGATGATGGGCGACGGCGTGGTGGTGGGGGCCGGTGGCTTGCCCGAGGCCAGCAGCAGCGCGGGCGACGAGTCCGACCCGCTGTACGACGAGGCCCTGCGTATCGTCACCGAGACCCGCCGGGCGTCGATCTCCGGCGTGCAGCGTCGGCTCAAGATCGGCTACAACCGCGCCGCCCGGCTGATCGAGGCGATGGAAATGGCCGGGGTGGTCAGCCCGCCCGAACACAATGGCGACCGCAGCGTGCTGGCGCCGCCACCGCCCAAGTAAGTCTCCCTGCAGGACCCTTGCGGCCACCCCGTGCGGGCCGCGGCGGCGGGCATCCATCCGGTGCCCGCCGCGCCCACGCTTCGCACGCATGCCGATGGCCCCGGTTGTCCGGAGCCCGCCCGCACGAGGAACCTGCCATGAAGCCGATGCTCTGGATGCTGTTGGGCGCGCTGGTGGCCGTGCCGATGGTGGCGCGTGGCGATACCGGCGCACCACCAGCGGCCGCCCCGGCAGCCCCGGGCGGCGGCGCCGAGCTCCAGGCCAGCAACAACTTCAGTTTCGTGCGGTATCGCGCCGACTATGCCGTGCGCGCCGATGCCGGCAACGTGCAGACCGAAGAGTACGAGATCCTGCTCAAGACCAAGGCGGCGGTGGAGCAGTTCAGCCAGGTGCGGCTGAGCTACAGCGAGAAGATGGAAACCCTGGAGGTGCTGGCCGCCTATACGCTGACGGCCGATGGCCAGCGCCGCGACGTGCCGGCCGACCGCATCTATACCCAGGAGAGCTACTCCAGCGCATCGGCGGCGATGTATGCCGACCGCAAGGTGCAGGTGGTGGTGTTTCCCAACCTGGCCCCGGGCACGCGGGTGGTCTACACGACCCGCCGCACCCAGAACCAGCCTTACTTCCCCGGCTACTTTGGCCTGTGGGAGACCTTCAGCGTGTTTACCCAGTACGACGACGCGCAGGTGACGCTGAGCGCACCGGCCTCGCTGCCGATGTTCGTGCAGCAGCGTGGGGTCCAGGGCAGCCAGGCCCCGACGATCCGTGACGGCGTGGCCCGCTGGGCCTGGCACTACCGGCGCGACACGCCGATGCAGGTGCAGAACTGGTCGGCGGCGCCGTGGGAGTTCAGCCCTACCATCATGGCCAGCACCTACCGGGATTGGGCGCAGGTGGCCCGCGCCTACCAGCTCAAGGGCGGGCAGGCGGCCGAGGTGACCCCGGCCATCCAGGCGCTCGCCGACCAGCTCACCGCCGGCATCGCCGATCGCCGCGAGCAGGCCGCCGCGCTGTACCGCTGGGTGGCGCAGAACATCCGCTACGTGGCGGTGTACCTGGGCAATGGCGGGCTGGAACCGAACCCGGCGCAGAGCATCCTGGACAACCACTATGGGGACTGCAAGGACCATGTGGTCATCCTGGAGGCGCTGCTGGCCGCGCGTGGCATCCACAGCAGTGCGGTGCTGATCGGTGCCGGTGGCGGGCCGAGCCTGCCGGAGATCCCGCTGCTGGGCCGCTTCAACCACGCCATCGCCTACATCCCCGAGTTCGATCTGTTCCTGGATTCCACCAGCCCCTACGCGCGCTTTGGCCAGCTGCCCGAGGGCGATCTCGGTGCGCCGGTCCTGTTGACCCGGACGGCGACCCTGGCGCGCACGCCGGAGAACGACGCCCGCCGCAACGGCAACGGCCTGGAGGTGGGTTTCCGCTTCGATGCGCAGGGCAACCTGGCCGGGCAGACCGTGCAGCAGCCCAGCGCGGTCACCGAGATCGGCATGCGCAGCTCGTTTGCGCGGCTCAACGCGCAGAACCGGGCGCGGGTGGAGGAGTCGATCATGGCCTCATCGGGGTTCGACGGCACCGGCGCGCTGACCCTGCTGGGCGATCCGCAGGACCTGGCGCGACCGTTCAACTACCGCTACGACTTCCACGCCAGCGACTATGTCGATTTCAGCGTGGTGGGCGGGATGCCGCTGCCGGACGCGCCGGGCGCCGAATCGGTGCGTGACATCTATGCCACCACCTCGGCGCCGGACAACCAGGCGCCTTTCTACTGCACCGACAATGTGCGCGAGGAGACCTACCGGCTGGAGTTCCCGGCTGGCGTGCCGATCGTGGCGATTCCGCGCAGCCAGCGGTTTGCCAACCCGGCCGGCGAGTACACGCTGGACTGGAGCCGGGAAGGGCAGGTGATCGTGGCCCGCCATCGGCTGCACCAGCGCGCGCTGCGCGGACCGCACGCGCTCTGCCAGCCCGGCGACTACGCCGCCTTCCGCGCGCTGTACCAGCAGGTCCGGCGCGGGTTCCGCGGCCAGGTGGTGTACGGCGACCTGAGGACCGTGCAGGCTAATCCCTGAGCGCTCGCATCGGTGCCGTTTGCCGCGCTCCGGCGGCGGCGCATACTATGTCCTGATCGCCCATTCAGCTTTGCATGGGCACACTGCCTGCCATCCTCTCCATCTGTCCGGATATCGCCCATGCACACTCCCTTCCGCCGCTATCTGGTTGCCGCCACCCTGGTCCTGGCCAGTGTCGGGTCGGCTTCTGCCTGGGCTGGTGCCCGCGATGAACTCAATCGCTTCACCCAAGGCCTGAAGGGCCTGGACGGACAGTTCAGCCAGCAGGTCTTCGACAGCAAGGGCAAGGTCAAGGAAAGCACCAGTGGCCGGGTTGCGCTGTCGGCACCGCGCCTGTTCCGCTGGGAATACATCAAGCCGCACGAGCAGCTGATCGTGGCCGACGGCAAGAAGGTCTGGGTGTATGAAAAGGACCTGGAGCAGGCCACCGTGCGCCCGCAGGGCGCCGAAGAGCAGAACAGCCCGCTGACCGCGCTGATCAACCCGGCGCTGCTGGACAAGCAGTACGACGTCAGCGAAGAGGCTGCCGCGCGCGATGGCCTGCAGTGGTTGGCATTGAGCCCCAAGCGCGAGACCGATACCGCCTTCCAGTACGCCGCGCTGGGCTTCAACGCGCAGGGCCTGGCCCGGATGGAAGTGGTCGATGCGGTCGGCCAGCGCACGGTGATCAACTTCAGCGGCTGGAAGCGCAATCCGGGTTTTGCCGCCGGCACCTTCAGCTTCGCGCCGCCCAAGGGCACCGACATCATCGGCGAGTAAGCAGGGCACATCGCCCTCCACGCAGCCGCGATAGAATGGGTGCGTGGCCAGAAACCGAACAACTGTCAATGGGCCCGATCTGCTGACCGTGGATCGGGACAACATGCGTCCGCTCGCCGAGCGGATGCGCCCGCAGACGCTGGATGAGATGGTGGGCCAGAAGCGCCTGCTCGCACCGGGCAGCGCGCTGCGCCGGGCAGTCGAGTCCGGCCATGTGCACTCGATGATCCTGTGGGGCCCGCCGGGCTGCGGCAAGACCACCCTGTCGCTGCTGCTGGCGCATTACGCCGATGCCGAATTCCGCGCGATCTCGGCGGTGCTGTCCGGCCTGCCCGAAGTTCGCCAGGTGCTGGCCGCGGCGGCGCAGCGCTTCGCCGAGGGCCGTCGCACGGTGCTGTTCGTCGACGAGGTGCACCGGTTCAACAAGGCCCAGCAGGACGCCTTCCTGCCGCACATCGAGCGCGGCACCATCGTCTTTGTTGGCGCCACCACCGAAAACCCCTCCTTCGAGCTGAACTCGGCCCTGCTGTCGCGCTGCCGCGTGCATGTGCTGGAGTCGGTGTCGCCGGCCGACATCGTCGAGTCGCTGGAGCGTGCGTTGCACGATGACCAGCGCGGACTGGGCGGCGAGGGCCTGCAGGTGGCGCCCGAGTCGTTGCTGGAGATCGCCACGGCCGCCGACGGTGACGTGCGCCGGGCCCTGACCCTGCTGGAGATCGCCGCCGAACTGGCCGGTGGCGAGGGCGGCCGGATCAGCCCGGAGATGCTGCTGCAGGTGCTGGCCGACCGCACGCGGCGCTTCGACAAGGG
>RCUK01000624.1_pt1 | contig 28700 bp, 28 predicted proteins | sample 2166381 | NCBI WGS metagenome assembly RCUK01 (sample SAMN09932809, study PRJNA488358) | compost metagenome | isolation source: compost soil in an enriched community | place: Germany: Experimental Botanical Garden | reverse complement strand
CTTTTAAAACTTTGGATGAATTGCAAAAAGCAAATCCGCATTACTCAGAATTTGATGCTTTTAAAAATAAAACCGTTTACAATTTTGAAGGGAAGTTAGGAGCAACAGGAGGAACAGTTTATTACGAACTTGCCCCAAGCCGTCCCGATTTAGTTTTAAAAGATTATATCAAGATTTTTCATCCAGATTTACTGGCAGGCTACGAATTTACTTTTGCATCAAAACTGAATTAAATTGGCTAATAAAAAACGAAATACCATTTTATTTGTCGTTTTGGCTTTAGGATTTTTGCTAATGTTTTTTGCGAGCATTAGTTTAGGATCGGTTACAATTCCGCTAAAAGATGTTATAGCAAGTTTAACTGGTGGTCAGGCAACAAAATCGACTTGGGAATATATTATCATTAATTATCGTCTGCCTAAAGCGATTACTGCTGTTTTGGTGGGAACTGGACTTTCCATGAGCGGACTTTTGATGCAGACTTTGTTTCGAAATCCCCTTGCAGGGCCTTATGTTTTAGGGCTAAGCTCTGGAGCAAGTCTTGGTGTTGCTTTTGTGATTTTGGGAGCGGGATTTCTGCCTTCTTTTTTAAGCGTAATTGCATTGTCTTCTTACGGAATTGTTTTGGCATCTACTTTAGGAAGCACCCTGGTTTTATTTCTAGTTTTAGTTGTTTCGCAGAGATTGCGAGACACAATGGCAATCTTGATTGTGGGATTAATGTTCGGAAGTTTTACCACCGCAATTGTAAGTGTTCTGACTTATTTTAGTACTGCAGAACAGCTTCAGAAATTTACTTTTTGGTCAATGGGAAATCTCGGAAATCTTTCTTGGACAACTATTGTAATTTTAACTTTCTGTGTTGGAATCGGATTACTTTTGAGTGCCAAAAGTATCAAACCATTAAACGCCTTGCTTCTTGGAGAAAACTATGCAAAAAGCATGGGATTGAATTTTAAACAAGCTAGATTAGTTATCATTTTTGCAACAAGTATATTATCAGGAGCCATTACAGCTTTTGCCGGACCAATTGCTTTTGTGGGCTTAGCGGTTCCACACATCGCAAAACTGACTTTTCAGACTAGTAATCATACCATTTTGTTTTGGAGCACTTTGTTTTTTGGTTCCATAATAATGCTGTTTTGTGATATTGTTTCGCAAATGCCAGGTTTCGATGTCACGCTTCCAATAAACGCAGTTACGTCTATAATTGGCGCACCGGTTGTAATTTGGCTATTAGTTAGAAAAAGAAATTTTAAATAAATTTTAGCCACAGATTAAAAAGACTAACACAGATTTTTTTAATTATTAGACAAAGAAAAAACTTAGAACCTTAGTATCTCAGAACCTTAGCACCTTTAAAAATGAAAAACATTCTATCAACTTCAAGTTTAAATATTGGATATAAATCCAAGAAAGGCGTTACGACTATTGCTGAGAATCTTAATCTTAATCTTGAAGTTGGTAAATTAATTACTTTAATAGGAGCAAACGGAATTGGGAAGTCTACTTTATTGCGTACGATTACAGGAATTCAGAAACCTTTATCTGGGAAAGTATATTTGAACGAAAGAAATATTTCAGATTATCAGCCTTTAGAATTGGCGCAAAATCTAAGTTTGGTTCTCACTGAAAAATTGCCTCCAAGCAATCTTTCTGTTTTTGAACTAGTTGCTTTAGGAAGACAACCTTACACCAATTGGGTCGATAAATTATCTGGCGAAGATGTTCTAAAAGTTCAGGAAGCAATGAGTTTGACACAAATAGAACATTTAGCTTCAAAGAAGCATTTTCAAATTAGTGATGGGCAATTGCAGAAAGTTTTAATTGCAAGAGCTTTGGCGCAAGATACACCATTAATTATTCTAGACGAACCTACAACACATCTCGATTTACTGCATAAAGTTTCTTTATTTAAATTATTAAAGAAACTAACTCAGGAAACACAAAAATGCATTTTGTTTTCAACACATGATATAGATCTGGCTATTCAGTTAAGTGATGAAATGATTATGATGACGCCTGAAAATATAGTTCAGGATCAACCGTGTAATTTAATCTCTAATGGAAATTTCAGCAATTTATTCAAAGATGAACATATTGTTTTTGATGCTGAAAAAGGGAAGTTTATTGTGAGTTAGTTTTTATTGTTTTCCAATCATCTATTTTTTGAGTAATCATCGTGAAAATTCTAACAGAAATCAGAAAGATTGAAAGTTTGATTAATAGCTCAAGAAACAAATTTGAAGAATAATAATATGCAGACATAGTCCAGGAACTTGGCAAGTAGTCTCTATGGAAAGAGGTAATAATGATTACTGTTTTTTCAATTGATATAATAAAGAAAAAGCTAAAAATTAGCTTTAAAAGAGTTCTTTTTTGGATCGATTTAATTCTAAGAAGTTGGCTCATAGAAAACCAAAGTAACGGTTGAAGCCAAAATCCAAACCAATATTTACCAAACATTCTGTTAAACAAATAGTTTTTACTTTCCTGATCTGAAATGTTTAATTCAATAATTGTTGCTAGGAGAAAGACAATTAAATAAACAATTCCAGTAAATGAAATGAAACGATTTGACTGATTATTAATTTTTTGGAGAATTGGATTTTTAATAAATGTTGAAAGAAGTAAGCAAATGATAGTAATTATTCCATAAGTAGAAAAAAAGTCTACTAATATAAATTCCAAGCTAAACAATAATCTTTCAGTCATATACTTTATTATTCTCGGTTAAACAGTTACACAATTAACCCTTTTTTAACCCAATCTGTCTCTTTGCTTCTCCAACTACAAAAGCAACCGAATTGGCTATATTAAAACTGCGAATAAGCGGAGACATCGGAATCGTTAAATGATTTTCGAATCTTGCCATAAATGCTGCACTCAAACCAACGCTTTCTTTTCCGAAAACCAACCAGTCACCATCTTGGAATTCATTTTCTAAATACGATTTATCAGAATGAGAACTCATTAAAAAGACACGTGAGTGATCTGGAATTTGTGCAATCCATTCTTCTACATTTTGATATTCTGTTACATCAAGATGAACCCAATAATCCAATCCAGAGCGTTTTAGATTTTTGTCATTAATCACAAATCCGAAAGGATGAATTAAATGAAGACGGCTTTCTGTGCCTACACACAATCTTCCGATATTTCCGGTATTATTTGGTATTTCTGGTTCTACAAGAACAACGTTTAACATCTTTTTTAGTTATGAATTATGAGTTATAAGTTATGAGTTTTTCGGAATTATCTAATTGACACATTATCTAATTATCTAATTGAAAATCGGAAACTTCCAAAACTTCACCTGCTTTTAGGTTTTGCAAATATACATTTCCTATTCGAACCCGAACAAGACGCAAGGTTGGAAAACCAACTGCGGCGGTCATTTTTCTAACTTGACGAAATTTTCCTTCTCTTACTGTAATGGATGCCCAAGAAGTCGGGCCATGACGTTCGTCTCTTATTTTTTTTGCTCTCACTCCAAAATCTGGAATCTCGGTAACAATAGATGCTTTGCAGCGTTTTGTTTTGTATTTTCCGCCGTCAAGTCCGATTTCGACACCATTTTGTAATTGTTCAATTGCTTCTAGCGTAATTAATCCATCAACCTGAACGTAGTATTCTTTTTCAACCTTTTTACTTCGAACGAGTTCACTCATATTTCCATCAGTTGTCAGTAAGAGCAAACCTTCAGAATCTTCGTCCAATCTTCCAATTGCCATTGTTCCATTAGGAAAATCGTACAATTCGCCTAAAAGCTTTTTCTTTCTTTTTAATTCATAAATAAATTGGCTTAAATAGCCGTAAGGTTTAAAAAGAATGAAGTGTCGGTGCATTTTTAATTTTTTGCAAAGATAGTTCTTTCATAAAACAAAAAACGAACATTTAGTATGGTATGTCTGAGTGGGATTTCATTTTTTTCAGCCATTGATACACAAACCAAATTACGGTAACAATAAAAACGGCGATTAAAATAGGGTAATAGTTTTCGAAAAAAGCATGAAAATAACTTCCGATTAAAATATAGGCGGAAGCCATACAAAGTTTAATCAAGATAAATTCAGAATTGGACCAGCTGGTTTTGATTTTGAAGAAATTCATACTAATTAAGGTTGTTAAGTTGCGTTGAATAAAGGTAATAAATAAAAAAACAGATGGCAATTATAAAAGAAACGCAATATGAAGTCATAATTTTTTCGCATTTAGAATTCGTAATATTATACATTAAATGTAAAAAGAATAATGCCATGGAAACGAATAATTTAGGAACAAAAAAGATAAACGGGACACAAAAGAATATTGATGAATCTAAAGGAAAAAATGTCTCGCATGATAAAGATCTAAAAGATGCAAAACTGAATAAAGAATTGGTCACCGATGCAGATGGAGATAAAAAGATCGTGGAACGCGCCCGAAATGAAAATGAAGATATTAATAAAGCGCTTCACCAAATAAATCCAGATAATCCAAATGCAAATCGTGGAGTAGAAACAGAGGAAGACGCAAAGAAAACAGTTGAGAATAAAGATCGAAATTCTGATATAACGCCAAATCGTTATCCAAATTCAAATCCAGAAAGTCATAAAGATCGCGGAAACATGAAACTGGACGAAGAGGAATAAGACAATACGAAATTTTAAATAAAATCTAGTCAAATTAATGTCAAATAACATAAGATTAGCGGTTCGCGTTAATGTTATTGTAAACTCATTTTAAAGCTTTTGTGTCGGTTGAGATCTTCGTAAATTAGGGGTATCAATTTAAAAACATATATAAAATGGCACTTTTAGAAAATAAAGTAGCTTTTGTATCTGGCGGGGGATCAGGAATCGGACGCGCAGTTGCAGAAGCCTACGCTCGAGAAGGAGCAAAAGTAGTAGTATCTGATATAAATGTAGAACACGGTGAGGAAACCGTAAAAATGATAAAGGACAAGGGCGGTGAAGCTTTTTTCGTAAAAGGAGACTCGTCGAGCGCAGCCGATAATAAACATATGGTTGAGGTCACAGTTTCAAAATACGGCCGATTGGACATTGCCTGCAACAACGCAGGAATGGGAGGGCCGGCAAAACCAACTGGTGAATATGAGCCAGAAGCTTGGGATAAAGTTATTGCACTGAATTTAAGCGGAGTTTTTTATGCCTGCCGTTACCAATTGGAGCAGATGGAAAAAAATGGTGGTGGTAGCATTGTTAATATTGCCTCAATCCACGGACAGGTTGCTGCGCCAAATAGCGTTGCCTATACAGCAAGCAAACACGGTGTGGTTGGTTTGACTAAAAATATTGCGGTAGAATATGCACAGAAAAATATTCGATGCAATGCGGTTGGACCTGGTTATATAGAAACAGCACTTTTAAAAGATAATTTAAATAAAGAGATGATGAATGCTATTGCGGCAAAATCTGCAATGAACCGTTTAGGAACCGCAGAAGAAGTTGCCGAATTGGTCGTTTTTCTAAATTCTGATAAATCATCATTTACAACAGGAAGTTATATTATTGCCGACGGTGGTTATACCGCGGTTTAATAATTTTTATAAAAATACTATTTTGAATTAGTAAAAGCAGTAAGCGAAAGTTTACTGCTTTTTTGTTTTTGAACCTATGTTATTTGTAGGAAACGTAGCGTTTTTAGGATCTTCGTGGGTTTTATGTTGTTTTGAATAATGTTTTGTTTTGTGCCTTTTTTGTTGGTTTTATTTTATTATATTTAGCGTTGCGTTAAGTTTTGATGAAAAATATTTATAAAATTGTAAACATTAAGTTTATGGTTTTGTAATATTCTCTTAACTTTAAAGACTATAAATTTGAACTCTAAAAACTCTATTTTTTAACGTATGAAAAAACTCTACTTTTCGCGCCTTTTGGCTTTTTTATGTTTTTTTAGTTGCATTTCTGGAGATCTTTTTGCCCAGACCAATCCAACACCGCAAAGCATACCGTACTTGCAGAAGTTTGACGGATTAGCGGCAAATTCTACCACTTATCCGGCTGGTTTTCAGGGGTGGCTGGTGAGCGCAAGTCAGAATACATCAAATTATAGTACAGCGTTATCTGGGGATAGGGCTTTAATTGCTAACAGTACAGCAAATATTAATAGTGGTAATATTCATAATTATAATGGAAAAATAGGTTTCTTAAATACTACTTCAGCTGATTTTTCAATAGGTTTTGCATTTTCAACATTCGAAAAAACGGATGTTTGGGTTATGTATGATGCTATGATTATACGAAACCTTTATGATGGAGCGTCTAATAATCGTCTCCAGGAAATGTCTTTACAATATCGCGTCGGAACTACCGGACCTTTTATAACTATAGATGGTTCTGAATATTCTAATGATAGTAAAACCCTGCAGACTGGGTCAGTTACTGAACCATTAGATAGTCGTGTAACAAAGAAAATTGTCAAATTGCCATCTGATTGTGATAATCAGTCTGTGGTTCAGATAAGATGGATTGCAAGATTGATGTCAGGAACATTAGGTTCTCGCCAGTCTTTTGCAATTGACAATGTTGATGTTAGAAGTGATAGTAAGGCTCCTGTTACCGAAACTGGGTATCCGAAAGTAAGCAATATTTTGTCTTCAGGGTTTGACTTTATTAATAAAATAGATGAGGTAGGAAAGACTTATTATGTTTTGTTGCCAAACGGCAGTGCTGAACCAACAGCAACACAAATAAAAGCAGGTCAGGATGCCGCTGGAAATGCTGCTTTGCAATCTGGTTTCTTAGATATAATTGATTCATCTCTGGAGTACACAAAAAGTTTTACGGGATTGACTTTAAATACAGGATATTCGATTTTTTCGGTATCAGAAGATATTTTCAAACACCAACAAACAGTAATTAGTAAAGTTGATGCCGCAACTTTAAGTGTAGCAAGTCCTGAAATTTCAACCACTACACCTTCTTTAGATTTTGGTATTTTAGAATCTAATTATGATTCTAAAACTTTAAGTTATCAGGTTCAGGCTTCAGATCTTACGGATAATATGGTTTTAACTTCTTCGGCTAATTTTACAATTTCTAAAGATAATAACACATTTGCTTCATCACTGACATTTGTTCCTGCGGATTTTGCTTCAAATACAACACCAACAGTATATGTGAAGCTTGTACCAAATGCTGTTTCTGGTTTCACTGGACAAATAACACACGAATCAACAGGAGCCGTAACAAAAACAGTTACGTTAACGGGATTTGGGATTGATCCTTTTAAACAGAATTTTGATGATTCTAATGTCTTAGCAAATAGTGGTTGGAATCAATATGATGAATCAGGACCTTTAAATAAATGGGTTTATACTTCTATTGCTCGAAACGTAAATTCTGGAACTGGAGCTGTTTTAATAAATGGATATTCAGATACTGGAGCAAGTAAAGATTGGCTGATTTCACCTAAATTAAGATTGAATAATTTTGGCAACATTCCATTGTTATCTTTTTATTCTCGTAAATTCTATGCAGGGCCTTCTCTTAAATTAATGGTTTCAACGAATTATGATGGGGTAAGTGATCCAAATACCGCTACATGGACAGAAATTGATGGAAAATTTCCAACAAGTACAGGAAGTTATGTACAATCGCAATATATTAAATTGACTGATTATAAAACGGATCATACTTATTTGGCCTGGGTTTATGAAACAACAAAAGGAGGAACAAACTTTGCTTCTGAATGGTCATTTGATGATTTTGCTGTTACAGATGAGGCGGGTTATGTAGATTTAAATCCTGTTTTAGATTTTGGTGTTGTCAATGAAAATACAATTTCAGATGCTCAGTCTTTTAATTTTAAGGCTGAAGGTTATGGAGATATTACAATTACAGCTCCATCATCATATAAAATATCAGCAGATAATATTTCGTTTACATCAAGTATAGTAGTTACAGCTGCTGATGCTTTAGCGGGTAAAATGCTTTACGCGAAATTTACACCAACAGTAAAACAATTTAAAATATCAGGTTCTTTAACAGTGACAGGAACTACTTTAAACAAACAAACAGGGTCTCTTACCGGCTCTTCTTTACCAAAATCAGAAACTTTTGATGTCGTTACTTATAATTTAGAGTTTTTTGGTTCAGCTAATCCTAGTAATGGACCTTCAGACAAGGCACTGCAAATTGAAAATGTGGCAAAAGTGATGAATAAATTGGATGCTGATGTTTACGTGGTTCAAGAAGTTTCTAGTGATACTGCTATAGATGATTTAATTCAGAAATTAAATGTAAACGGAAAAACATTCGATAAGACTATTTCTCCAGTATGGTCATATTCATGGGATCCGACTTCAGATCCAAGTTTTCCGCCTCAAAAATTAGTATTAATTTATAATACTCAAACGGCTTCATTGAAAAAAACTCGTGTAATGTTTAAAGAGTTTTATGATGAATTGGTTGCGGGAACTAAAACTTTAGCCAATTATCCTTTGCCTGCAAGTAATCCGCCAGTACACCCAAGTTCAGGATTCTTTTCTTCGGGTCGTTTACCTTATATAGTAACTTTAGAAACTAACCTTAATGGAGTTAAAAATGAAATCAAACTGATAGATGTTCACGCTAGAGCAAACAGCGGATCTGATATGACAACATATACCAGACGTAAGTATGATACACAGGTTTTTAAAGACAGTTTAGATACGCATTATCCAAATGATAATTTAATCATTTTGGGAGATTATAATGATGATGTAAAAAAATCAGTTTTTGGTACAAACAATCCTTCGACTTACGAAAACTTTGTAACTGATACAAGCAACTATAAAGCGCTTACTTTAGAAATAAGCCAGGCTGGCGCTTTTAGCTTTTTAACTTCGGGGGGATTCTTAGACCATATTATGATATCAAACGAATTGTTTGATCAATATATAGATCAGTCAACAGCAGTTTACGATCCAAGAAATGATATTGCAAATTATACCACAACAACATCAGATCACGGACCAGTAATTGCTCGTTTCGAATTGAAACAAGATGTGCTTTCTACGCCAGATTTTGGAAAAAACAAATATTTTGTAAAAGCTTATCCAAATCCTGCAACAGATGTTTTGAATTTTGATGTGAAAACAACGCAAGGAAGAGATTTAAAAATCAGATTGTATGATTTTAATGGTCGTGCAATTGGAAATTCAATCAGTGTTAAAAATGAATCTGAAGTGAGTACTGCAGTTGTTGCTGTTGGAAATCTAGTTTCAGGAGTTTATTTTTATACAGTTTCCGAAAATAATAAAGTGATTTTTAAAGATAAAGTAATCAAGAAATAAAGGTTTTTTAGAAAAAGAAAATGGGCTGTCTTGAAAGAGATAGCCCATTTTCTTTTATCAAAATTTGATATTCCGTAGGAATATTTGATCGGTAGAAAAAGAATAAATTGAATTTTAGAATTGTGTCCTGTAGGGACACCTGTTTTATTATTTAAAAAAAAATCTAAGCTCGTTTAAATCAATTTTGTCTTGATCAGTAAAAAGAAAGAAATAATCTAACTGCCATTTCTGCGTTTTCTGCGCCTGTTTGCTTGTGGTTTCGTCCCATGGAGGATAAACTCTTGTAGCTCTAATGCCTTCTTTATTTTGGGTAGAAAAAATACCTTTTTCTAATAATGTCCTTTTCGGAAAAATAAACTGTCCCCAGTTTTGATCTTTTCGAACAGTCACAATTACAAAATCAATAGTATCCGAATAATCAAAAGGTTCAATTATTCCTGATTGATTTCGTTTCCATAAAGTCACAAATTGCCCCGTTTTGGTTGGAGTAATTTTTGCTTCTCTATAGCAAATGTTCTTATTGTTTAACCGAAAACGAAATGCGCTATATTCTTCGCTTTCGTTTTCTTTTTGAAAAGAGGTCATTTGCAAATCTGCTCTGCCAAAAATACTTTCCTTGCTCAATAATAAATCAGGCGAACCAATAGTAAAACTCATAAAATCTATTCTAAAAATAGTTTGAAAATTACTACAAATTTACTTTAAAAATTAACATTTAGTCCAAAATTTAATCCCCACTGGAACTGGTTGAAAGACTGGCTGTTTAACGGATTGATATAATAATTTACAGCAGGTTCAACAAAAACATTCGTCTTTTTATACACACGATATTGGACCGTACTGCTCAAAGTAGAACCATAAACATAATCATTGGCATTCATATTTTCGCCAATAGAATGTCCGTCTAGAGCCACATTGTTAGAAATTAATTTACCTACAAAACCTCCGGTGTTTAAGTTAATGCTGGCTTTATTTTTATTAAAAACAGCATAAGAAACCTCAAGAGGCATTTCTACATATCTTAAATTCTGATCTAGCTTACCAGTTTGCACGTTTTCATTTTTCATAGCTTCTTTTGTGCTATTTGAAATCAAAAGATAATCTTGCCTAGCAGGGTCTGATGAAGCAACTGGACTGCTATCGGCATAATAAGTGCCTGGAGTAAAAAAAGCATTGCTTTTGGCGCTCACATACGATACATTGGCAACGCTTTGTCCTAATTCGCTAATTTTTAGTCCAGAACCAACAGCCCATTTTTTGTTAATGCTGTATTTTGTTTTTACACCATAAGAATTAGATTGTTTAGAATCGTTTACGTTACCCAATGTTTTTTCGTTCTTAGTGTTTTCAGAACTTGCAACACCAGCAAAAACGGCAACGGCCCATCTTTCTTTTTTATTGATAAGATTGTCTTTTTTCTCTTTTTCTTCTTTTTCCTTTTCTGGAGTTAAAATTCCTTTTTCTAAATTCTGAAGTTCAGCCAGCTGCATAGAGTCTATTTTGCTCAAACTGTTAGTGATTTTCAGATCATCTTTTATGATTACTGCTTTATCAGTGCGTTTATTTTCATTTTTGCCGGAAACCGTATTGTTTGAATTATAGGTATTGCTGTTTGCAAAAGAGCTATTATTTGGAGAATAGCGCTGATTATTGAAGGCAATATTTTTATTGTTTTTCGGAGCAATCTGTTCTTCAAAAATAGCATTTGAAAGCTGTTTTTTTGCAGTAGAATTAAATTTGCTTTGTTTTCCAAAAGCAATTCGTTCTTCAGAAATATTTTTATTTGAAGATTTTACATTATTTCCTAAAACGGATTTTTTAGAAGATTTCACAATCGATTTTTCTTCTGATGAACCCGAGTTTTGATATGCAATAGATTGGCTCGGAGCATTTGCAGGAACTACTGTACTAGATTTTTTAGAAGATTTTACAATCGGTTTTTCTTCTGATGAACCAGAATTTTGATATGCAATAGATTGGTTCGGAGCATTTGCGGGAATTACTGTGCTAGATTTTTTAGAAGATTTTAGATTTGATTTATTTTCTGATGAACTAGAATTCTGAAATGCAACAGATTGGTTTGGAGTGTTAGCCGTATTTGGCACACTGTATTTAGAATCTTTTTTATTGGTTTTATTTATAGAATTTGTCCCAGCTACAGAAGTCTCTTGAACTTGATTTTTAGACTCATTATTGAATTGATTCTTTGTAGAATTTTCATTTAAAGGATCAATTGTTTTATCAGTGTTTTTGTTTAAATCGTTATTGTTATCCTTAATGTCATTTGTGTTTTTATCAAGAACAATGCTATTATTATTTTCTGAACCACCATTGTTAAATTTGGTATTTTCAGATGAATCAGTAAAATGTAAAATTGAAGGCAGAAGCAGCCCCAATAATAAGCATGCAGCAGCCGACCACCAAAGAACAACTCTCTTCTTCTTTTTAGGTTTGTCTAATTTTTCTTCAATCTGACTCCATAATTCTGGAGGCGGAACACTCGAAAAGTCTTCCATTGATGAAAAAATATCTTCTATTTTGTGCTTCTTCATGCTGTTTTAAAATTTTTTATGCTCAAAATTCGCTTTTGTAATATATGTTTGGCGCGATTTAAATTTGATTTTGATGTCCCTTCGGAGATTTTTAAGAGTTCGGCGATTTCTCTGTGTTTCATTTTTTCAAATACATACAAGTTAAAAACCGTTCGATATTGATCTGGTAAATCCCGAATGTACTCCAGCAGTTTTTCCTGTTCTATCGGAATAGCTTCCAGTTCCTCTTCTTCTACAAAATCGGTATCGGGATCAAAAACATCTAAAAAGAAACTCTCTTTTTTCTTTTTGTTTAAAGTCTCGATGAGTTTGTTTATAAAAATCCGTTTTAGCCAGCCTTCAAAACTTCCTTCAAATTTATATTGGCTTATTTTCTGAAACGCAATTACAAAGGCCTCCTGAAAAACATCTTTCGCATCATCTTCGTTTTTCATATATTTCAAACATATACCATACAAAACAGGAGAGAACAACTGATAGATTTTCAGCTGTCCCTCTCTGTCATTTTTCATGCACAGTTTGATATATTTTTCTAACTCGTCTTTCAAGAAATGGTTCAAATTTGATTTTGCAAAAATAGTTTTAAATAGCTTACAAAACTATCGTTTAAAAATAGTTCGACTACCATCTTGACAGTTGCTTACAATGGTTAGGTTTTGATTGTCAAGGTTTTCTATTATGTAGGTTTTGCCTTCAAACGTAATTAAATCGTGTTCCGACTGATCAAAAAATCCTTTTCCTTTTTCTATCTGATAAGAACTGTTTCTTATCTCCACATTATTTTTATACGTAACAACCCTTCCGTCTTGGGTAAAGATGATTTTCTTGGTAAATCCGATTGTTTTTGGAGTTGTTACATACGGATTATTAGAGCCTCCAATAGATTTTTCCCAAATCCAAGTATTTATTAATGATCCAGCTGCTTCTTCTCTAGAGGCATTTATAGAAATCATTGATGTAAAAAGAAAACAAATAATAAAAGATAAAAAGAGTTTCTTCATGATTGAATTATTTTAAGCTTGTAATTTTTTCTTGAATCGTTTTTTTGAAAAGTTTTATTTCAGTGCTTTGATCAGCAGTGTCATTGTTGTCGATATAAATTTTAGTAAGGCTTGCTCCTTGACGCAGTTCAAAATAAATCCCTCCTTGATCTGCTGCATCTGGAGTGCCATATGTTTTGGTTTGTCCTTTTAAAGCCAAAATCTCAGCAGGAACACTTTTTAGTAATAAAGTATATTCTCCTCTTTTGATTGTTGGAGTGTATCTGTATTGTCCAAAATCGTATTGGTTAGCAGCAACATTTAAGAATTTTAGAGTGTTGTAGTCATTAATTTGATAGAATTTTTGACAGTCTGAGCTTAAACATTGATTATTGAAGCTGCCAATAACTATATTGTCTGCACTCTCATTCGTTTTGTTGAAAATCATTCCTTTTGTAGTTTTCGGAATCAGAACAAAATCATAAGGATAAGTTGGAGTTTGAGTTACATTTTCACCTGCTGCAGGAGCTTTTTCGTAATAGTTTACAACAATTTCACAATTGTTTTCTACAATAGAGCTTATTACAATTTTATAGCCGGTTGTAGGTTTGGCTCCAGCAAAGATTCCAACTAAATATTCTTTTGTGAAATCAATATTAGGATCACCTGCAACTGGACAACTGTTATTATGTTTTGTGAAATATTCATTCATTTTTTCTTGCGATCCAACAACAATTGCCGCTGAATTATTTTGTTGTGTTTTTTCGCTATAATTACATGCGAACGGAAAGCCAGTAAAATTTACTATTGTATTAGCTCCACAATCTACATAGTTATTTCCATCATTTAGAGAACAGGCGCTGAATCCGAAGGCTACAAATAAGCCAAGCATTATTTTTTTCATAATTATTTAATAGGTTTATATCTTAGTAGATTGTGGTTTCAAAAAAAGGTTGCGTTGGGGTTAATTTTTTTTTGAAAAAATAAAATGTTGGTTTAGTTTGAATTGAGAATGAATTAGTGAAATTTCTACTTTAAAAACTAGCTACTACGTATTATTGCGTACTTTTACGTAAAATAAACTTAGTTATGGCTGATTATATACCGTTTTTGTTAGGGTTTGTCGTTGCGCTTTTTGTAGGCATATACGTAGGAAGAATGCTTTCTGCATCAAAATTTCAGTCGGAAAAAGCCATTTCAGAGGAGAGATTAAATGCCTTAAATGTTCAATTGCAAATGCTGAAAGAGCAATATGAAAATGAAAAAAATAATTTTCAGAAACAACTGCAGCTAAATATTGACGAGAAAGAAAACATCAGGACAGAAAAAGATAGTCTTGCGATTCAGCTTTCTAAAAAAGAAGTTGATTTTGAAAATTTATGGGAACGCCATAAAGAGCAAAAAAATGAAATCAACGAACTTCAAGAAAAATTTACCAAAGAATTTGAAAACCTTGCCAATAAAATCTTAGAAGAAAAATCGGCAAAGTTTACCGAGCAAAATACCGTTAACATGAAAAATATTTTGACGCCTTTGCAGGATAAAATTCTAGTTTTTGAACAGAAAGTCGAGCAAACCCATAAGGAAAGTATTGATTATCATGCGGCGCTTCGTCAGCAGATTATTGGTTTGAGCGAAATGAACGCGCAAATGAGCAAAGAAACATTAAACCTAACCAAAGCATTAAAAGGCGACAGTAAAATGCAAGGAAATTGGGGAGAATTGGTTCTCGAACGTGTTTTAGAAAAATCGGGATTAGAAAAAGGAAGAGAATATGAAGTGCAACAGAGTTTTACAAATAGTGAAGGAAACCGAGTTTTGCCCGATGTTGTAATTAATCTTCCAGACGGTAAAAAAATGATTGTCGATTCTAAAGTTTCCCTTTCTGCTTATGAAAAATGGGTAAACGAAGAATCAGAGCTTTTAAAAATAGAATTCCTTAAAGAACATGTTCTTTCTATAAAAAGGCATGTGGAGCAGTTGGGCAGTAAAAACTATCACGATTTGTACCAAATGGAAAGCCCAGACTTTGTTCTGCTTTTTATCCCGATGGAACCCGCTTTTGCCATTGCTTTAAATGAAGATCCTTCTTTGTACACGAAAGCTTTCGACCGAAATATTGTTATTGTAACACCGAGTACACTTTTGGCAACTTTAAGAACGATTGATAGTATGTGGACGAATCAAAAACAACAGGAAAATGCCTTGGAAATTGCTAGACAAGCTGGAGCTCTGTATGATAAGTTTGAAGGTTTTGTTTCTGATTTGGTTCGAATTGGGAATAAAATAAAAGATACCAAAACAGAATACGAAAGCGCCATGAATAAATTGGTTGACGGAAAAGGAAATCTGATTTCGAGCGTAGAAAGATTAAAGAAAATGGGAGCAAAAGCCAAGAAGTCACTTCCAGAAAATATTATTGCAAGAGCCGTAAATTCAGACGAAAATGAATTATTGAATTAGAAGAAGTAAGAGGCAAGAGAAAAGAGAAAAGAGTATAGAATATAGAATATAGAATATAGAATATAGAATATAGAATACAACTAATCAAAAAATACCAAAAACAAAAACATGAGTACAGATTTTAAACCCGTTTCTTCATCAAAAGTTAGTATATCAGAATTAATGCTTCCTTCGCATACCAATTTTAGCGGTAAAATTCACGGAGGATATATTTTGCAATTATTAGATCAGATTGCTTTTGCATCGGCATCAAAATTTAGCGGAAATTATTGCGTTACTGCTTCTGTAGATACCGTAAACTTTCTTAAACCAATTGAAGTCGGAGAATTAGTTACAATGAAAGCGTCTGTAAATTATGTTGGAAGAAGTTCTATGGTGGTAGGAATTCGTGTAGAAGCAGAAAACATTCAGACAGGGGTTATTAAACATTGTAATTCGTCTTATTTTACAATGGTTGCCAAAGATAAGGAAGGAAAAAGCGTTCAGGTTCCAGGACTGATTTTATCTAATTTAGAAGAAGTACGCCGTTTTAGAAAAGCAATAAAACATATCGAAGTTCGTAAAGAAGTAGAAGAGCATGAAAAATTAGCCAATATAAATTCTATCGAAGATTTAGCAAGCCTAGCAAAATATAACGTCCTTTTAGAAATTAGCTAAATTTTCTTATATTTATTTTAAACATTAAATATTAGAAAATATGGTCAAGTTTGGATATACAATTTTATACGTTGAAAATGTCGAAGAATCTATTTCGTTTTACGAAAACGCATTTGGTTTTTCGAGAAAATTTATAACCCCAGATAACGATTATGGCGAATTAATTACGGGAGAAACTACACTTTCGTTTGCTTCAAAAAAGTTGGCTTCTCAAAGTTTGAAGGATGGTTTTATCGAAAGCAGTTTAGAAGACAAACCCTTTGCTATAGAAATTGGTTTTATAACAGACAATGTACCCGAAGTTTTGCAGAAAGCAACTTCTTTTGGAGCCGTTATCGTTTCAGAACCGGTAGAAAAACCATGGGGGCAAATTGTAGCGTATGCAAGAGATTTGAATGGATTTTTGATTGAGATTTGCACAGAGGTTAAAATGTAATTTGGAGAACATTTTACATCTCGCAATTCACAATTCACAGGAAAAAATATTCACAAATTTTTAGCATTACTCTCAGAACTTTGCATGAGGAAATTTCGTAACTTTAAGTGTAATTATTGGGTTACGGAATTTTTTCACTGAGTATTGCCGTTCAATTTTTTCAGATTAATCAGAATCTGTTTTTTTATTTTCTCTTAGTCAGAATAAATTGAATGACATAATTGTTTAAATGCAGACGATTATGAAAACAACTACTTTATTATTTTTATTTTTTACCGCCTTTTCTGTCATTGCCCAAGACAAATTTTTTACTAATACTGGAACAATAAACTTTGAAGCTTCTGTTCCTATGTTTGAAGAAGTTAGAGCGGTAAATAGGCAAGTTGCCATACTTTTAGAACCTAAGACAAGTACTTTTATCTGTACTGTTATTGTCAAAAATTTTCGCTTTAAACTAGATTTGATGCAAGAGCATTTCAATGAAAATTACATGCAAAGCAATCGCTATCCTAAAGCCGTATTTAAAGGGAAAATCCAAAAATTTGAGTTAAAAGATATTACTGAAGAAGAAAAGCAATATGAGATTAAAGGAAAACTTAATTTGCGTGGCAAATCAAAAGAAATCATTGTGAAGGCACTGATTAAAAGAGTGCCAGAAGGAATTCAGGTTATTTCAGATTTTCCAATTGAGGTTTCAGATTTTAATATTCATATTCCAACATCTATAGCTTCCAAAATTGCAAAAACAGCAAATACAGAACTGACAGGAATAATTCGCAGTGATGAAACAATGCTGACTTTAAAATAAAAGTTACTTTATACAATTTATAAGCGTTTTCTCTAAATCGGTAAATTGAAATTCAAAACCTGTTTTCTGAATTTTCTCTGACGAAACACGCTGTCCAGTTAAAACCGCTACGCTCATTTGCCCTAGCAAAATCTTTAACACAAATGGCGGAACTTTGGGCAACCAGATAGTATAGTCATAAAGCTTAGCCAAAGTTTTAGAAAATCTGGCATTTGTTGTATTGTCTGTTACACAAGCATTGTAGGCACCTTCTAGTTTTGTGTCTTCAATGCTTTTTAAATAAATCTGGCAGAGATCTTCAATTTGAATCCAAGGAAGATATTGCTTGCCAGAACCCAGAACAGCACCAAAACCAGATTTAAATGTTGGAGTCATTTTTTTTAAGAAACCTTCATTTTTTCCTAAAACAATACCTGTTCTAATTTTAACTGTTCGAATATCTAAAGAGCCTATTTTATCTGCAGCACTTTCCCATTTCTGACACGTAATGCCAAGAAAATCGTCGGTTGGAGGTGTGTTTTCAGTACAGATTTTATGACTTGTAACTGCGCCATAAATTCCGATTCCAGAAGCAGAAACAAAAGCTTCCAGTTTTTTATTATTCATTTCTAAAACGGAATAAATCATTTCTACCGGTCTTACACGACTTTCAATAATGGCTTTTTTACGTCTTTTAGTCCATCTTTTCTCCACTATTCCTTCTCCTGCAAGATGAATGATGTAATCTGCTTTAAGAATAGCATTTTTATCAATGTAGTTTTTCTTAATGTCCCATTTATAATAGGTCACTCTTGGGGTATTTTCTTTATCAGAACGACTCAAAATAGATACGGAATATCCAGCTTCGATCAGAACATCTGTCAAATATTTTCCGACGAAACCAGTTCCGCCTGTTAGTAGAACATTTTGAGCCATAATAGTTTATAATATATTTAACAGTATATAGTGTTTAAGGATAAGTAAAGGTACTTAAACAATGTTTACCTTTATGGCAAATTCTAAATTTTAATAAAATGGCGACTAAAAAAAAGGTGATTACCAAAGATGATATCGTTTCAAAATATATGGAAGAAGTTCTAGAAAAAGGTCAAAAACCAAAATCGGTTTATCATTTTGCCAAAGAAAATGATTTTACTGAAGCTGAGTTTTATGCTTTTTTTGGAACATTAGAAGGTTTAGAAAAAGAAATATTCCGACTGTTTTTTGAAAACACGGTTAATCTTCTTCATAAAAATGAAGAGTATCAGGGATATGACATGAAGAATAAAATGCTGAGTTTTTATTTTACTTTCTTTGAAATTCTGACAGCCAACAGAAGCTATGTTTTGCAATCGCTAAAGATTGATAAAAATCCGCTTAAAAATTTAGTTCAATTAACAGCACTTCGAAATAGTTTTAAAGAATATGTTTCTGAAATCCTGACAGACGATTACAGATTAGAGCAAGAAAGATTTCAAAAATTTCAAGAAAAAGCCATTCAGGAATCTTCTTGGTTGCAGCTAATGATGACGATTAAATTCTGGATGGAAGATGAATCTGCGGCTTTTGAGAAAACTGATATTTTTATTGAAAAATCAGTTAATGCCTCATTCGAATTAATGAATGTCGCACCAATGAATCATCTGATTGATTTTGGAAAATTTTTGTTTAAAGAAAAAGTATACAGCAGATAATGAAAACAATCGACTATATTCCGACCTCAAAGATTGAGCGAGCTGGAAAATTGGTTCAGACTGGTGCTAAAATTGGTGTAAACTATGTAAAACATTACGCCGAGAAAATAGTAAATCCAGATTTGACCCGTGATAAACTAAACGAGAATAATGCTGAAGATATTTATGACGGACTAAAAAGCTTAAAAGGAAGTGCCTTGAAAGTGGCTCAAATGTTGAGTATGGACAAGAATTTTCTGCCTCAAGCTTATGTTGAGAAATTTTCATTGTCGCAGTTTTCTGTTCCGCCACTTTCTGCTCCTTTGGTTTTAAAAACGTTCAAAAGCAATTTTGGAAAAACACCTTATGAAATTTTCGACGAATTCAATCCGAATTCTGTAAATGCAGCGAGTATTGGTCAAGTGCATTTGGCAAAGAAAAATGACAAAAAACTAGCGGTCAAAATTCAATATCCGGGCGTTGCCAATAGCATTTCTTCAGATTTGGCTTTGGTAAAACCAATTGCGATTAGAATGTTTAATCTGCAAGGGAAAGATTCTGATAAATACTTTAAAGAAGTTGAAGACAAACTGATCGAAGAAACTAACTATTTGTTAGAGTTGAAACAAAGTCAGGAAGTTGTAGATGCTTGCTCAAAAATTGAAAATATTACTTTTCCAAACTATTACCCAGAGTTTTCATCAGAGAAAATCATCACAATGGATTGGATGACGGGAATTCATCTTTCTGAGTTTACAGCTATAAATAAAGATCAAGAAGCTGGAGACAAATTAGGTCAGGCGCTTTGGGATTTTTATATGTATCAAATTCATGTTTTGCGAAAAGTACATGCAGATCCGCATCCTGGAAATTTTTTGGTTAACGATCAAAAGCAATTAATCGCTTTAGATTTTGGCTGTATGAAACAAATTCCGGAAGAATTTTACACGCCGTATTTTGAGTTGATCAATAAAAATGTAATTACAGACGGGAAGCTTTTCAACCAGAAATTATTCGAATTGGAAATTCTCCGTAAGGACGATACTCTAGCAGAAATTGAATATTTCACCGAAATGTTTCATGATTTGTTATCACTTTTTACAAAACCTTTTCAAAACGAAACTTTCGATTTTGCCGATGAAAAATTCTTCAACGCAATTGCCGAATTAGGAAAGCGTTTCTCAGAGGACACAAACCTCAAAAAAATGAACGGAAATCGCGGTTCTAAGCACTTTATTTATATGAATCGTACATTCTTCGGACTTTACAATTTAATGTTCGATTTAAAGGCTAAAATTGTAGTAGATAATTATTTGAAATACTAAATTTCAAAAAATCCAATATTTAAATTCCAAATTCCAATGTCTGATTCAATTGGAATTTGGAATTTAAAAATTTTGGAATTTATTTAATTATTCCTTTTTTATATGTCTCAATCGCACGATCTCTTGCAAAAGCATGATCAACCATAGGTTCATTATAGCCAAAATCAAATTCAGGAATCCATTTGCGGATATATTCGCCTTTTTCATCAAATTTCTTTTGCTGGATTTCAGGATTGAAAACTCTAAAATAAGGCGCAGCATCGCAACCTGTTCCTGCAGCCCATTGCCAGTTTCCTACGTTTGAAGCCAATTCAAAATCTAAAAGTTTTTCTGCGAAATAAGCTTCGCCCCATTGCCAGTTAATTAGCAAGTGTTTGCAAAGAAAACTCGCCACAACCATACGAACGCGATTGTGCATATAACCCGTTTCGTTCAGCTGCCGCATTCCAGCATCAACCATCGGATATCCTGTAGTTCCCGAACGCCAGCGTTTAAATTCTTCTTCGTTATTTCGCCATTGAATTCCGTCGTAATTGGATTTAAAATTATGATTGACACAATTAGGAAAACTAAACAGAATTTGAATAAAGAATTCTCTCCAGATTAATTCACTCAAAAAAGTCTGATTTTTTCTATTCGCCCAGTTTACTAATTTTCTAATACTAACAGTTCCGAAGCGTAAATGTGGAGAAAGATAAGAAGTGCTGTCCAGAGCTGGAAAATCTCTGGTTTCTTTATAATGGGCAATTTGAGTTAAATTATGAGGCTGCACTTTTATGGAACTTCTTTCAAAACCTATTTCCGCTAAATCTGGGAACTTGAATTTATTTTTAGCAAAATTGGATTGATGTGAAGTAGAATCATATTCTGGAACTGAACCAGAAAGATGATATTTCTCCAGCCATTTATTTTTATAAGGAGTATAAACCGTGTACGGAAGTCCATCTGCTTTTGTGATTTCTCTTTCTTCGAAGATTACATGATCTTTAAAAGAAAAAGATTCGATGTTATTTTCTTTTAATAAAGATAAAATTGCATCATCACGCTTAATAGCAAAAGGTTCGTAATCTTTATTAAAGAAAACGTTTTGAATATCAAATTCCTCAATTAACGATTTCCAAACTTCTTTAGTTTTTCCTTTTTTGATTAAGATTGAAGAATCAAGTTTGTTTAATTCTGAATTTATTTTTTTTAATGAATCATAGATGAAGGTTACTCTAGCGTCGTTTTTTGGAAGATGCTCCAAAATATCATCATCGAAAATAAAAAGAGGCACAACAGGAAAACCTGATTGTAAAGCATGAAATAATCCTGTATTGTCTTCTAAACGCAAATCGCGTCTAAACCAGAATAAAGCAACTTTTTGTTTTGTCATTGTTTTGTCTTACTAGAGTAATTTTAAAGTTTTTTGTTTCGCATCTAATAGCTCGCAAAGGCGCTAAGTCGCAAAGCAATTCTTTCTTAAGTCTTTGTAAATAAAAATTTGCGACTTTGCGTCTTTGCGAGATTCAAAAATCTGCGACTTATTTTTTAGAATTAAACAATTCTTCAATTTTATTAAATCTATAATCGAAAACATTTTTCAGTTTGTTTTTTACGACTAATCTATTCATGATTCGGCCTAGAATTCCGAATGGTAATGCGTAATGAACAATGTCTGTCATTTTGGTTCCGCCATCTGGTGTTGATTCAAAGAAATGTTTGTGATGCCAAAGTTTATAAGGACCGAATTGTTGAATGTCTACAAAATACTCGTTTTCTTGACAAGCCGTAATTTCGGTAACCCAAGACATTTTGATTCCAAAAAGCGGTTTTAAAGTGTAAGTAATTATTTGTCCTTGATACATGCGTTTGCCATCGTAATCTTGAATTTGAAAATTCATATTATCGAGTGTAATGGTTTGCAGATTTTTGGGATTTGAGAAAAAATCCCAGCAATCTTCAACACTTGCATTGATATGCTGTACGGTTACTATTTTGTATAATTTCATAATCAAATCTTTCTTGAAGCACGCTCAAATAGTACTACATTTTATAATATTTGAATGGCACGAACAACATTCCGAAACATTCTCCTTTTTCTTTCTGTAAATGTTTATGGTGTATTTTATGCGCTTTTCGTAATCCGATGAGGTATTTGTTTTTGGTGTTTTTAAACCATTTAAATCGCTGATGAATTAAAACATCGTGAATTAAAAAATAACAAACGCCGTAAAGTGTGATGCCGCAAGCAATGAAAAACAAGTAATTGAATCCGCCCTCGACACCAAAGTAGAATAAAATAATACTCGGAGTGGCAAAAATGACAAAGAAAATATCGTTGCGCTCAAAGGTGTTTTCGTATTTCGGCTGATGGTGATCAGCATGAAAATACCACATAAATCCGTGCATGACGTATTTGTGCGTCAGCCACGTAACACATTCCATGAAAAGAAAAACGCTTAAAAAGATTAAAAAAGAAATCATTTTTATAAATGTTGAGGTTTTAAAATTATCGTTTTATTGGTTTTGAGTTTAGCTTTAAATTATAAAAGATTGACTCAAAAAATAGTTTTTAAAATTGCTGATTTTGTCATTTTTGTCATCCTGAGCGAAGTCGAAGGAACGTAAGTGGCTCCGCAACGAGAATCTAATCTTTGGCGAGCTTCTCGCGGTTCTTCGACTTCGCTCAGAAAGACAAGCCGTTGGGTTAATGATAACAACTGAACGATGAACGAATCTAAACCAACTTCAATTTATAAGTTACAAAAGACTGCGCCAAAAGCCCCGCTTTTGTATAATTAGAAACCCGAATTCTTGAATTTCCAATTTCGTAATATGGCGTGTTTTTTAGTTTTTGAAGCAGTTTTTTATAGTAAACATAAGCGGTGTAAACTCCAAATTTGGCTTCAATTGGCAGTTTTACAATTCCTTGATAAGCAATTCTAAAATCTTCTTCGATTTCTTTTATAATTTGGTTTTTCGAATCTTCGTTGAAATTGTTCAGATTTACGCCTGGAAAATACGCTCTGTTCAAGATCGTATTATCGTCTTTTAAATCTCTCAGGAAATTTACTTTCTGAAAAGCTGATCCCAAACGCATGGCTTCATTTTTCAATTGCTCGTATTTATGTTCTTTTCCAGCTACAAAAATTTTCAAGCACATTAATCCCACAACATCAGCAGAACCGTAAATGTAATCTATGTATTCAGTTTGAGTTTGATAATTGGATTTTATAAGATCCATTTTCATGCTTTTTAGAAAGGCCTGAATGAGATCGTCTGTAATATTATATTCTTTTACAGTTTGTTGAAACGAATTTAAAATCGGATTTAAGCTGATGCCTAATTGCATTGCTTTGTAATATTCTTTTTCGAAATCTTCAATAAGGTATTCTTTTTCATAATCATGAAATGAATCTACGATTTCGTCAGCAAAACGGACAAATCCATAAACACTATAAATGGCATCGCGAATGCTTGGTGAAAGCAATTTTACGGCTAGCGAAAATGAAGTACTGTAATTTTTGGTTACCAGTTTGCTGCATTTGAAAGAAACGGCGTCGAATAGTGATTTCATTTTTTAAGATCTAAAAGATTTTTGAATTAATTCAGCTGCGAGTTTTCCTGAAATTAAAGCAGGCGGAACACCTGGACCAGGAACAGTTAATTGTCCTGTAAAATAGAGATTCTTGACTTTTTTGCTTTTTAATTTTGGTCTTAAAAAAGCTGTTTGAAATAAAGTATTGGCCATTCCGTAAGCATTTCCTTTGTAGGCGTTATAATCGGATACAAAGTCATTTTTGCAGAATGATCTCTTAAAGATAATGTTATTTTTAATTTTTTGTTGGGTAAGCTCTTCAAAACGAGTAATTATCTTTTCAAAATATTCTTCTCGCAATTTTTCGTTGTCTTCAATTCCAGGTGCAAGCGGAATTAAAAAAAATCCAGATTCCATTCCATCAGGTGCAGCTGTCGCATCCGTTTTGGATGGAAAATTAGCATAAAACAAGGGAGCCTTTGGCCATTTTGGATTATCGTAAATATCGGCTGCATGCTGGTTGAAATCGACATCAAAAAATAAAGCGTGATGCGAAATGTTATCTATTTTTTTATTGAAACCAACAAAAAATAGGAGAGAAGATGGAGCGAAAACTCTGCTTTCCCAATATTTTTCAGAATACGTTCGGTGTTGTTTTTCGAGTAAAGTTTCAGAATGATGATAATCGGCACCGCTTAAAACAATATCAGCTTTTAGGATTTCACCATTAATTGCAATTCCTGTTGCAATTTTGTTTTCAACGACTATTTTATCAATCGGAGAATTAGTTTTAATGGTTACGCCAAGTTCCAGAGCAAGTTTTTCGATTCCTCGAATGACATCAAACATTCCAGTTTTTGGATGCCAAGTTCCTAAGCCGAAATCGGCGTAATTCATAAAATTGTAAAACGAAGGCGTTTTGGTTGGTTTTGCTCCTAGAAATAAAACAGGAAATTCTAAAATCTGAATTAATCGTTCGTTCTTGAAACTCTTCCGAATATCGGTGCTTACATTTTTAAAAAACTGATTGAGTTTTAATGCAGTCTCTTTGGTAATTAATTCAAGCGGAGAAATTCCAGGACGATAAACCAAATCCTTAATAGCAATATCATAATTGCTTTTGGCTTGGTCAATAAAGCTTTGCAGTTTTTGTCCGCTTCCTTTTTCAATGGTTTCGAAAGTGTACTTAATTTCTTCCAAATTATCATAAATGCTGATAAAATCATCCATTCCAAAATAAACCCGATAGGCCGGATTTAGTTTTATCAATTCATAATAATCAGAAGGCTTTTTATTGAAATCCTGAAAAAAGCGCTCAAAAACATCTGGCATCCAATACCAGCTTGGTCCCATGTCAAAGGTGAAACCATCGGCTTTAAACTGTCTTGCTCGCCCGCCAATTGTACTGTTTTTTTCGTAAACAGTAACTTTGTTTCCTTGTTGAGCAAGGTAACATGCGGCTGCCAAAGAAGAGAAGCCTGAGCCTATTATTTGGATAGTTTTTCTCATTTGTTTAACAAATATAAGAAAAACTTAAACAAAAATAAATTAAAGCATGTTAATAGTTTCTTCCATCGAGTCAAAAACTCGAATTCTGTCCGTTAAGACTTTCTCGTCTATGTATTCAACCATTTTACCCATAAGCCAGATTTCGTTGTTTTTCTGCAATAATTTCTGTCCCATAGATTTTACATATTGATTAATTACGCTTCGGTCCGGCTGAACGGTCATAAAAGAAATAAACGTAATGTTCTCAAAATGTTTGGTCAGATCTTGTAAATTTTCAATCGGCATGCTTTCCCCTAGATAAATGGTTTTGTAGCCTTTATCAAGGATTTCATATTGCAGATACAATAATCCGATTTGATGAATTTCGTTTAGCGGAAGCGATAAAACAAAAATTCGGTCGGTTTTGATTGGTTTTCTAATTTGAAGGCTTTCTGTATAAATCAATATTTTCTGCTTTATTAAATGACTCATGAAATGTTCATTTGCAGGGGTGATTGTTTCAGACTGCCATAATAGTCCCAACTCTTTTAAAAGAGGTAAAAAATGTTCTTTAAAAACTTCTTTAAACGTTTTTTCAGTAATAAGCCAATCAAATGTGTTGAAGAATAATTCTTGGTCAAAGTTCATCATCGCCATTTTAAAAGAAGTAATGGCGTAGTTTTGAGAATTTTTCTTCGAAATTATTTCGCGTACCAGTTGTGGTATCTTTTCTTCAGGATATGTCGCAATTTTAGAAATCTTATAGCCGTATTCGTGCAGCAACGTTATATTTAAAAGTTTCTGCAGATTCTGAAGATTGTAAAATCTAATATTTGTATCGGTTCGCATAGGTTCAAGAATGTTGTATCTCTTTTCCCAGATGCGTATAGTATGCGCTTTTATTCCAGATAAGTTCTCAAGATCTTTAATGCTGAAAACAGTTTTTATATTGTTTATCATTTTTTGCGATTAAGTCAACAAATGTAAAATAAAATCTTAGATTCGGACTTAAAACTACATTAAAAAGATAGAGGATTAGAGGTTTACATATTAAAAATATATTTTTTACCTAAAATCAGGTAAATAATTTTTAAGAAATATATTACTTTAATAAAAAAGAACGACCTTCATGTTTTTAGGATGAAGGCCGTTTTTAGTTTTTTAAGTCTTGTTACTTGCAAAAAGTAGCTTTGTTTTTTATAGCGCTCTGACTTCCAAGTTCAATTGCTTTTGTGAAATCTTTGCAAGAATTTTTCTTGTCACCGATTTTGTTATAAGCTAATCCTCTTAAATTGTAAGCAATATAATCTTTTGGATTTAAACCTAGAGAAGCAGTGCAGTCGTCAATTGTTCCCTGATAGTTTTGCAGTTTGTAATTAACATTTGCTCTGCCTGTAAAAGCATCCGCATTCATGCTGTCCAACTCGATTGTTTTGCTAAAGTCGGCTTGAGCTCCTTTTAAATCGTTTAGTTTGAATTTTGCAACGCCGCGATTCTGATAAGCTTCGACAAATTTAGAATTCATACTGATGGCTTTGGTGTAATCGGCAATTGCGCCTTTGGTGTTGCCGGCTTCAGCTTTTTTTATGGCTTTGTCAAAATAGCCAGTTGCAGATTGTGCCCAGATAGAGCATGTCATCATCATTAATGATGCTAATAGTAGGTTTTTCATAATACTAATTTGGGATTAGTGATTTAATTATTCGTCAACGAATTTAAGAAAGTTTTTATGTTGTAAGAGAATTTCTTTTAGTAATTGAAGAAATAGTAAGAGGAAATTAAAGCAAGGTTTTCTAAAGTCCTGTTTTTGAGATTTGAACATTTCTTAAAAAGAAAAAAGGCCAAGTAAAATAAATTACCTGACCTTTTGTGACCCGACTGGGGCTCGAACCCAGGACCCCATCATTAAAAGTGATGTGCTCTACCGACTGAGCTATCGAGTCTTCATTTCTTCAATGAGGGTGCAAAGATAAGTACTTTATTTAGCTTAACAAGCCTTTTTTTTAATGAATTTTGAAATAAATTTTCATTATAGAGGTAAGTATTTGTTTTGTAGTGAAATAAAGAGACGCTTCTTAAATAAAATAAAAAATAAGATAGATTTTAATCGTATTTGTGTTTTAGTCTAAATTTTGTGATGAAATTGTTTGAAATCAAGAAGTTATACCCAATATCAATAGTTTTGTCTTTGGATTTGAAATATCTTCCATCTGTGTGAATTATTTCTTTTTTGTCTTGATCATTCCAGAATTCGATATAGTATTTGTGTTCAAAAGTATCGGTTGTTTCTTTGACTTTGAGGATTTCTGTAAATAAATAATAGCTTTCAGATTTTGTCAAATCACAAATCTGGTTTCCTTTTTTGAAACTGATTTGCCATATCGGAAATAAAAGTTCTGTTTTTAGAGGAGACAGTTTTATTTGTTGGTATAAAAATCGAACAGGAATAGATGCCCAAATTAAAGCTTCAGGAGATTGTCTTCCATAATCACTAATCGATTTTACAATTTTGTTGTTTTTAATGAATGTTATAGTGATCGTTTGATCATCTGTCCAGTTTGCGACATATTGGTCTTTAAGGGTCATTATGTCGGCTTTCTTAAATCTAGTTTGGATCTTTAAATATTGATCGTTATTAATTTTAGATGTGAAAAAGCCATTTTGAGTGTTGTAATCTTGACCGTAGTATAAGATATTGCCATTGTTTTCAATGCTGATATTTGAAATAGGACAAGAGCCATAGCAGCCCGAAGATGAAACTATAATTTGGTCGTAATTCTCATTTGGATTGATTTTGTACTTAGTTCTTGCGTATTTTGCAAAAATACTATCGGCTACTTTTGTTGTTAATGTATCTCCAATAATAGATTCTATTTTTTGATTCTCCCAAGTTTTGCTTACTAAATCAAAAATTTTTAAACTATCATTTTCTATTTTATATTTAGTATTGGTTCCTAAAAAGTAAGTCTTCCTGTCGTCCCATTCTTTTGCGCCAGTTAATTTAAAATATCCAGATTTGTACTCAGCTATATTGTTTTCTAAAAAGACATACCCTTGTTTAGGAGAGTCAAATGGAGGAGGAGGTGGAATATTAGGGTTTTTTGTCTTCGGTTTTCGCTGATCATTCGTTTTGATATACATCCATTCGCCAATAATATCTTTTTTTAGCTTTTCGTCATTATTCGTCTGGCAAGAATATAAAATGAAAAATAATATGCTGTATAATGCAAGTCTTGGCTTCATATATTTATAATTGTAATTTTTGGTTTACAGTAATGTAAATATAGTCGATTTTGAAAGTAGTTTTAAGGAGAGGTTTAAAACTAAAAAAAGCGGAAATCTTAATTAATAAAGATTTCCGCTTTAAGTGACCATGGAGGGATTTGAACCCTCACGCCCTTACGAGCACCACCCCCTCAAGATGGCGAGTCTACCGTTTCTCCACATGGCCTAAAAATAAAAAAGGTCAAGTAAATGAATACTCGACCTTTTGTGACCCGACTGGGGCTCGAACCCAGGACCCCATCATTAAAAGTGAT
>RCUK01000622.1_pt1 | contig 28859 bp, 28 predicted proteins | sample 2166381 | NCBI WGS metagenome assembly RCUK01 (sample SAMN09932809, study PRJNA488358) | compost metagenome | isolation source: compost soil in an enriched community | place: Germany: Experimental Botanical Garden | reverse complement strand
AGCCCTTCCTGCTGGAAGCGACGAAGCAGCCGGCTCAGGGTTTCCGGGGCCAGGCGCAGGTAGCGGGCGATATCCATCCGCGACATGGTCAGCTGCCAGCGGCTGGACGAGTAACCGCGCGCGGCCATGCTGTCGCCCATCCCGATCAGGAAGGCGGCCAGGCGTTCTTCGGCATTGGTCGGGCAGGACAAGCGGGTAGCGCGCGCGATCTCGCGGCTCATCATGCGGAACAACCGCGCCTGCAGGGCAGGCACGCGCGCGGCCAGCTCGAGTGCATGCTGGAACGGCAGCCGGCACACCGTCACCCTGTCCAGCGCGACCGCATGGCACGGGTGGCGTCCCTCGTCGACGGCGTTGAAGCCAAGCACATCGCCCGCCATGTGGAAGCCGAAGATCTGCTCGCGGCCGTCACGATCCACTGCATAGGTCTTGACCGTCCCCAGGCGGATGATGGAGATGCAGCGGAAGGGATCGCCCTGGTGGAACAGCACGCTCCCGGCACGCACCGGCGCGGCATGTTCGATCAGGGCGTCCAGCGCGCGCAGCGGCTCGGTGCCGAGGGCGCCGGGAAGACAGCGCGGACCCAACGGGCAGTCGCAGCACGCGCGGCAATCGGCCAACGGCGTGCCCACAGTCCTGGTCATGATGATTCTCTCCCGCTGTAGCGCGCCGCCCGCCCGATGGCCGCCGTCGGCAGCACGGATGCCGCCACCCTCCCCCACCCGCTGCACCCACACCGCACACGCGCAGACTAGGGGCGGCATTGGCGCGCTGCAATATCCGAACGGTCAGTATTTCTACTGGTTCCGCACATTCATCCCGACCGCGCATGGCCCGCTGAAAGCTTCAGCCGGCGCGCGGGCCGACACCGTCTGTCTGCCGGCGGCTTGACCCACGTCAAGTGCGTCGCCGCCGGGTTGCCCTACGGTGTGCTACCCGGCGGCAGCTACCGTCGATCACCGCAACCTGCACCCCACCAAGGAGTCGTCCCATGAAACGCACCTCCGCTCTCATCGTGCTCGGGCTGGGCAGTGCTCTGCTGCTGGCCGGTGCCACCCAGGCCCAGCAGCCGGTGGTCAACATCGGCGAGCGCCACGGCAACCTGCGCAACGCGCAGGAGCACATCGTGCAGGCCTACCAGCTGATCGGCGTGGCCCAGCAGGACAACAACGCCCGCCTCGGCGGCCATGCCGAACGTGCGCGCCAGGCGCTGGTCCAGGCCGACCAGGAGCTGCGCCAGGCCGCCAATGCGGCCAACAACAACGGCCGCCCGTAATCGCCCGGGGCGGCCTGGCGAGCGCCCCGTACCCCCGCAGGCGATGGGTCAGGGGCCGGCGCTGGCGGACCTGGCCGCGCGCGACGCGGGCGTGGCCGACAAGGCCGCCACGGCACGCCGGGCCACCTGCGCCTCGTCGGCCGTGCGGCCGAAATGGTCGAGGTAAGCGCCGTTGCGGTCGAGCAGGAACACGAAGGTGGAGTGATCCATCATGTACTGCCCTTTCTGCCCATACGGCACCTTCCGGTAATACACGTGGTAGCCATCGGCCACGGCCGCCACCTGTGCGGGGGTGCCGGTCAGCCCGACCATATCGCTGCCGAACAACGCCACATATGCCTTCAGCTTCGCGGGCGTATCGCGCGCAGGATCAATGCTGACGAAGATCGGTGTCACCGCCGGGCCGCCCAGCTGGCGCACCCGCTGCGCGATCCGCTCCAGCCGCGCCAGATCGGTGGGGCACACATCCGGGCAGGAGGTGAACCCGAAGTACAGCAGCACCGGCCTGCCATGGAAGGAACGATCGGTCACCGTGCGTCCGTCATGGTCGGTCAGCGTGAAGCCGCTGCCGATCACCGGCGCGGCCTCTGCCGTCAGCGGCGCCAGCGAGCACGGCAGCCACCCCATCACGGTCATTGCCACCACTGCCGGCCACCGGTATCCGGGCATGTCAGTGCGCTCCACTGTAGGTCAGCGCCAATCCCACCAGGTTCGAGTCCTGCCCGCCCTGCGCCTGGCTGCCCACCGACAGCGCAACGGTCAACTGCCCGGTCAGGCGGTAGCCACAGCTGAGCTCGTTGAGATAGTCGTGCCGCCCCGCACCGGGTGCCCACGGCCGGCGCTTGTCGGTACGGGTGGCACCAAACACCCAGCGCCCGTAATCGACCGTCACCGAGGTGGTCAGGTAACGCGTATCGTTGCCGGCCACTGCGTCCTCGTTGCGCACGTCTGCATATTCCACCAGGGGCACGATGTCCACGTAGCGCCCGCGCAACGTGGTAGCCAGATCGGCGCTGGAATCGGGCGCCCAGATGTAGCGCGCCGACAGCACCCGGATCACCTCGTCATCGGCCGGCCCGGTATCGGGCTGGGCGGTGCCGGCGCGGTTGCGCATGTAGCCGGCCTGCAGCTCCAGGAACGGCAGCGCCGGGATCGCATCCCAGTTCAACGTCACCGCATACGAGTCCAGCCTGCCGGTGTTGGCCGGCCCACCATCGCTGCGCTGCGCGCGCGCGCCACTACGGAAGAACGGTCGGCTCAGCTCGGTGGTATCGGCCGTGTACAGATTGACCCCGCCCTGCAGCATGCCCATCGACTGCCCGAACCAGCGGTAGGCATAGGTCGCTCCCAGCACCCCGCCCAGGTCGTAGGTGGACACGAAGTCGTTGGTGTACAACCCCGGCGCGGCGTCCATCGCGCGCCCGAACGGCACCTGCAGCTTGCCCACCTGCAACTGGGTGTGCCGGGTAAGCTTGTAGTAGTTCAGTTCATTGACCACCAGCCCGATGTCGCCAAAGGTGCGCTTCTCGCCGTTGCCCGGCGGGTTGATCGGGTTCAGCTCGGTGGACAGGCGCAGCTGGTCATTGGGGCTGAGGCGCACGTAGAAGCTGCTCTGGATGTCGGGATAGAAATCGGTGGTGTTGCGCGGTGCGCTGGCACCATCGCCTTCGGTGCGGCTGAAGTCGTACTGCAGCACCGCGCTGTAGTCCATGCCCACGTTGGGGTAGTAGCCTTTGTCAGCGTGGGCCTGGAAGGACAGCAGGCCAAGTCCGCCCGCGATCCCCAGTACGAAGGTGCGCCTGCAGGGGATGTTCATCACGGACCCTCCGGTGGCAGCTGCACGTTGGCTGGCAGGGTGAACTCGCGGCCGCTGTTCTTGAGGTAGCTGCAGGTCTGGTTGTCGCCGTAGATGCCGCCCAACGGGGCCAGCCTGACCGCCTGCGCATAGTCTTCCGGGCGCACCACCTGGACCACCTGCATCATCCCGCCGTCCTCGTGCTCGAGGATGTGGCAGTGATAGACGAACTTGCCCAGCATCACCGGGTCACGGAACGGAATGCGCAGCGTGATCGAGCCGCGGGCGGGGATGAACACCGTATCGCGGTAGCCACTGAACGGGACCGGCCTGTCGTTGATCGCCACCACCTGGAAATCGGTCTGGTGGATGTGGAACTGGTGCAGCTCCTGGGAAGGGTTGTACAGCCGCCACTCCTCCACGTCGCCGAGCTTGACCGTGGTGTTGACCCGGCGTGGATCGAAACGCTCACCGTTGATGAGAAACGCATCGCCATCGGTGGCCGAATCCTGGAAGGCAAACTGGCGCACGTTGGCCACCTTGACCTTGCCCAGGTCTTCCAGCACCGGGTAGGGGCTGGTGATGCTGCGCGTGGCCACCGGCGCGCCGGCCGCGCGCAGGGTGCCGATGCGTGCGCCCTTGTACTGGTCGCCCGCCGCACCGGTGTTGGCCGCTGCCAGTTCCAGCGGATGCTCGCCCGCTGCCGGGCCGACCACCAGGATGCTGAAGCGCGCCGACGGCCCGATCAGCAGTTCGTCGGCCATCACCGGCTTGTTCACCGTGTTGCCGTCGCGCGAGAGGATCTGCACGTTCTGGCCCTTGATGCGCACGCGGAAGTACTGGTTGGCGGAAATGTTCAACAGGTGCCAGAGCTGGGTTTCACCTGGCTGGATGCTGATCACCGGATCGGCCTGGCCGTTGACGGTACGGATGGACGGCGCGCTGGTGACGATCTCGCTGGCCAGCCTGCCGGTCAGGGTCTTCTGGAAGTTACGCAGCACCAGCACGCGTTCCCGGATGCCCTTCAGCTCCGGGAATGGATCCAGGATGCCGTCCACCAGAATGGGCCCGGCGATGCCCGACTCCACCTGGCGTTGCGCGCCGCCATGGAAATGGCTGTGGTACCAGTACGCGCCCGGGCTGTGATCGGGCGGCAGCTTGAAGCGATACAGGCCGCTCTGGTGCGGGCCCACCTCACGGAAGATGCTGTCGCCCGAATCCAGCGGCGTCACCGTCATGCCGTGGAAATGCAGGTTGGTCTTCTCCGCCATCTGGTTGTCCAGCGTGATCGCCACGGTGCCGCCGGGACGCGTGCGGATCAGCGGGGCGTCGTAATTGCCGTTGAAGACCAGCGCGCGGTAGGGCTGCCCACCCACCGATACCGCCGACATCGCCGGGCGCAGGGTGCCCTTGCTGACGCCGTCGGCGCCGTAGCCGATCTCCACCGGCGCCTGCAGCGGCGCGCCTGGGGAGGTGCTCCCGGCCGGGGCCGGGGCCACGCTCGCGCCGGTGCAGAGCAGTGCAGCGGCCAGCGCCACGGCATAGAAGTCATGCAGGCGCTGCCGACGGCGCGGGCGGGCGGGGAACGTCGTGCGGGCGGCGGAATGCATGGGCGTACCTGCTGGGAGCAAGGGGAAGGAACGTTGCGGGGCGTCAGGTGCCGGCGATGGCCCAGGTGATGAAACCGGTGGCGATCGCGCTCAATGCCAGGCCGATCAGGAACAGCCAGTCGGCCAGTCCCTCCAGGATCTGGTTGCGTTTGCGGCGGCGCGTGCGCAGCGCCCAGTACGCGCTGAGGCAGGCACCGAGGTAGATCAAGGAATTGATGCTGAGCAGGTCATCACCGAGGGTGTCCACCTGGCGCAGTACCGTCACCACGTGCAGCACCCCGACCACCGTCATGCACACCCCCATCATGGCCGCGGAGGTGGTGAAGATATGCACGCAGATATCCTCGTCCAGGTGCGGTGCGCGCACGGGCGGTTTCTCGACGGACACGCGGGGAGCGGTGGCGCGCATGGTGGTCTCGCGGGCGGCGTCCAGAACCGGCTCCGGACACAGAGGCCCCGACGTTAGCCGCCAACAGGGGGCCACCACATGACCTAGATCAAGCCGACGCCGCAGCGCGGCTGGCTGCGCGCATTCAGGGGCGGCATGGCCACGCCAACGCCGAACCGGCCCGCTGCGCCGCCGGCGCGATCAACCGCCCTTCACTGCCCGCGCGGCATCGTGGAGCCCCTTGCCGCGCAGCCTGGCCCGCCATGTGGAACGACTTCAGCCATACCTTCCTGGTGATCTTCACCAGCCTGCTGCCGGTGATCAATCCGCCCGGCGCGGCCCTGATGGTGCTGGGCATCGTGCCCGATGCCAGCCCGGCCCAGCGCAGCACGGTGGCGCGCGCGGTGGCGATCAACAGCCTGGTGCTGCTGGCCGCCTCGATCGGCATTGGCGCCTACGTGCTGTCCTTTTTCGGTATTTCCATCCCGGTGCTGCGCGTGGCGGGCGGGCTGGTGATCGCGGCCACCGGCTGGCGCCTGCTGCAATCACCGGCGCAGGGCGAGCGCGGCTCGCTGGCCGGCGCTGCGCAGGAGGAGGCGCGCGAGGATATCGATGCGTCGCTGGCCTCGCAGTTGTTCTACCCCTTCACGTTGCCGCTGACGGTGGGCCCGGGCTCGATCGCGGTGGCCATCGCGGTGGGCACCAGCTCGCCGGCCGAAGGGCCCGCAGCGGTGCATCTGGCGGCCGCCGCCTGCGCGCTGCTGGCGCTGTGCGTGCTGATCTATGTGTGCATGCGTTATGCCTGCCGCCTGCAGGCGCTGCTCGGCCATACCGGCACCCAGGTGGTGGTACGCCTGCTGGCGTTCGTGATCCTGTGCATCGGCGTGCAGATCGGTTGGCTGGGCCTGTCCGAACTGCTCGCCCACCCCGGCACCCACTGACCCCTGCCGCGCTTGACCCAGGTCAAGTCCGCCGCCGCCGCGTGCGCTAGCGTGAGCCGGGTGTCCCCCCGGTCCCGGTGCCATGCAACCTGCTCCCACCGTCCTCGTTTCCGGCGCCGGTGTCGCCGGCCTTGCCGCTGCGTGGTGGCTGCGTTACTTCGGCTTCCAGGTGACGGTGGTGGAGAAGGCGCCGGCCCTGCGCGGCGGGGGCCACGCGGTGGATATCCGCGGCGTGGCTCTGGCGGTGGTCCAGGCGATGGGCCTGCTCGACACCCTGCACACCCACCGCACCCGCCTGGCCGGCCTGTCGATGCTGGACCGCGACGGCAACGAAATCCGGCGCGACGACAGCCGCACCTTCAGTGGCGGACGCCTGGACAGCCCGGATATCGAAATCTTCCGGGATGCCCTGTGCCGGATCCTGGCCCAGGCCGCAGGCGCGCCGGCCGACACCTACTATGACGAACAGATCACCGCGATGGATCCGGACGCCGACGGGGTGAGCGTGAGCTTTGCCCGGCATCTGTCGCGACGCTTCGACGTGGTGGTGGGCGCCGATGGGGTGTACTCGCCCGTACGCCGGCAGGCGCTGCAGGCCGGCGATGACTGCCTGCTGCCGCTCGGCGGCGCGCTGGCGTTCTACAGCGCGCCCAACCGGATCGGCCTGGCCGACCGTGAATGGATGTACCGCGATGCCGAACTGGGCGTGGTGGTCTACCCCGATGCCAGCGGCGCCGAACTACGCGTGGGTGCAGGCTTCGGTGCGGACGTGGACGCTGCGCTGCGCCACGATGTCGCCGCGCAGAAGGCCTTGGCGCGCGACCGCATGCACGGCCTGGGCGGGCGGCTGCAGCCGTTGGTGGAGGCGCTGGACAGCACCGAAGCCTTCTATTTTGGCGAACTGGTACAGGTCAGGCTGCCCCGCTGGTGGCAGGGCCGCGTGGTTCTGGTCGGCGATGCCGCGTACTGCGCCTCGCCGTTCTCCGGCCAGGGCACCAGTCTGGCCTTGGTCGGTGCGTACGTGCTCGCCCGCGAGCTCTCGCGCAGCCCGGATGCACCGGCGGCCGCGTTTGCCCGTTACCAGGCGCGCATGCGCCCCTATGTGGAACTCAACCAGGCACTGGTGGACATGACCCGGCAGGGACCGGTCCCGGATGCCCAGATGCAGGCGGCCGCCAACGGCATTGCTCTGCACGACCTGCACCAGCCATGAGCCGGTACCTGCCCCCCTGCCCTGCACGGCCGCGCGCGATCGTGCATGCTGCCGCCCTGCCTTGTTGGAGCCAGCGCCTGCCATGCCATTGCTGACCACGCCACACGGTGCCCTGCACTGGCTGGAGACGGCGCACGAGCCCGCTGCAGCCACGGTGCTGCTGATCCATGGCCTCGGCGGTGATGCAGGATTCTGGGGCGTGGAGCAGGCCGCCCTGTCCGCGCATTTCCGCGTGCTGGCGGTGGATCTGCGTGGCTCGGGCCAGAGCGCGCGGACCCGCGGCGCTCTCGACATCGACGATCTCGCCGATGATGTGCTGGCCATCCTGGACCATCTCGATGTGGCCCGCGCGCACGTGGTGGGGTTCTCGATGGGCGGGGTGGTCGCACAGGCGCTGGCCCGTCGTGCACCACAGCGCGTGGAGCGCCTGGTACTGGCGGCCACCTTCGCCCGCACCCGTCCGCAGGCCAGGCTGTTCCTGCAGGCCGTTGGCGAGGTGTACCGCAACGGCGCCACGCCCAGGCAGGTGTTCAACCTGGTGCTGCCGTGGCTGTTCTCCGAAGCGTTCTTCGCCGACCCGCGCGCAGCGCCCTACCTGGACTATCCCGAGGACACCGCCGACGAGCAGACGCCGCAGGACTGGCAGCGCCTGCTCGATGCCATGTGCGCCTTCGACGGACGCGCGCAGCTGTCGGCCATCGCGCTCCCCACCCTGGTGATCGCCGGTGACGAGGACCGGCTGGCCACGCCGGCCGATGCCCGGCAGTTGGCCGACGGTATCCCCGGGGCCACGCTGAGCGTGCTGCGCGGCGGCCATCTGATGAACGTCGAATCGCCCGAGGCGTTCATCGAGCAGCTGCTGCGTTTTCTCCACGCTGCGCCTTGACGCCGCTGACAGCGGCGCGCCGACGGCGGCGCCCTGCAGCGGCGCATCAGCCTGCCGGCCGCTCCACCATGGCCAGCAACTGTGCGGCCACCCGATCCAACGGCGCGATGTCCTGCCTGGCCCGGCACATCACCACCGCCCCTTCCACCGCGGCGATGATCATCGTGGCCTGCGCCGCCGCCTGGGCGGGCGGGTGGCCAGCCTGCTCCAGCGCCGCGCCCAGGCGCGTTTCCCAGCGCACGAACACCGCTGCCGCCGCGCCGCGGGCCTGGCTGGCCACCGCGTCCACCGGTTCTTCCACCGAGGCCGCCAGCACCGGGCAGCCGGCCTCGAAGCGGGTCCGCAGCAGACGTTCGCGCCAGAACTCCAGGAACTGCCGCAGGCCCGGCACGGCGCCGTCGACCAGCAGCCGCGCCAGCAGCGCGTCGACCTGGTCGCCGGCCAGGGTAGTGGCGCGTGCCAGCAGCTCCTGCTTGCCGCCGGGGAAGTGGTGATAGGTGGAGCCCAGCGGTGCCTGCGCGGCCCGGCTTACCTCGCGGATGCTGGTGGCGTTGAGGCCCACCCGCGCCAGCATCTGCGCGGCAGCGGCGACCACCCGTTGCGGTGCATCGGTCGTGCGGGGACTCATGGCACCGCTCCTTGCTAAGACAGTCGTCCTAGATTAGCGTACCCGGACTATAACAGTCGTCATACAACGCATGAATCTCTGGTTCCGCCTGCTCTGCCTGCTCGTGTGCAGCTTCTTCCGCCCGCGCCTGGCCGCCCCGCTGGGCGTGTCGCGGCTGCCGTTCCGGGTGCTGCCAAACGACCTGGACAGCAACCTGCACATGACCAACGGGCGCTACTGGAACATCTTCGACCTGGGCCGGCTCGACCTGATCCTGCGCATGGGCCTGGGCCGGGTGGCCCTGCGTGAGAAGTGGGCGCCGATCGTGGGCGCCGGCACCATCCAGTTCCGGCGCGAGCTCAAGCCGTTCCAGCGCTTCACGCTGGAAACGCGGCTGGTGGGTTGGGTCGGCACGCGGGTGATCATGGAGCAGCGCGTGCTGCTGGGCGAGGAGAAGATCGCCACCCGCGCGCTGCTGGTGACCGGCATCTACGATCGTCGCCAGCGCCGCTTCGTGGACATGCCGCGGATGATGCAGTCCATCGGCGCCGACGATGTCCCCTCCCCGCCCCTGAGCAAGGCCGCCGACGCGCTGTTGGCCGCAGATGCGGCGCTCAAGCAGGACGACGCCTGAGCCAGGCCCGCGTTACGGCGCCGCACCTACCCCGGGGACCGGGTCGAGCTGCACGACCTGGCTCCTGTCGCCCACGTGCAGCACGTACTCGACGTTCTGTTTCATCGTACTGAACGCCTCGCCGCCGGGCGCAGGCAGAATCTACCGCATCAACGGCGCGCTGCGTGCAGCGCCCGGGCCACGGCTGCCTCGGCCAGCGGAGCCATGCGCGCGTATCCGGCGGCGGTGGGGTGCACGCCGTCGGCGGCGAGCGCCGCATCCAGCCCACCTGCGTCGTTGGCCAGCGCGCTGTGGTAATCCAGGTACACCAGCGTGTGCGCCTCGGCGTAGCGGCGCAGCGCCGCATTGAGCGCGCGCACCTTCGGTGCCGGTTGCACGCCGGGCTGCCACGGATACTCGCTGACCGGCAGCACCGAGGCCAGCACCACCGCAATTCCCTGCGCACGGGCCAGCGTGGCCATCGCCTGCAGATTGTCTTCGATCATCGCCTGCGTGGCCGGACCGGTGTTGCCGGCGATATCGTTGGTGCCGGCCAGGATCACCACCACCGCCGGCTGCAGCGCCACCACGTCCTGCTGGAAGCGCACCAGCATCTGCGCGGTGGTCTGCCCGCTGATACCGCGGTTGATGTAGCCCTTGCCGGCAAAGAAGGTCGCACTGCCGGTGCGGCCCCAGCCTTCGGTGATCGAATCGCCGAAGAACACCACCCGCGGCTGGCCCGGCGCGGCCGCCGGCAGCGCGGCGTTCTCCGCGCGATAGCGCTGCAGCTGTGGCCAGTCCAGCAGCCGCTGTTGCATGCCCTGGATCTGCGCCGGGGTGAGCTCGGCCACCGGGGTGCGCAGCAGTGGGTTGACCGCCGGTTGCTCGGCCTGGGCGGTGGCAGTCAGCAGCGACAGCGTGGCGGCCGCGGCCAGGGCATGCAGCAGTGAGGGCATCCAGGGTGCTCCGAAAGGGACGTCCGGCAGCCTAGCATGGCCCCCGCGCGCCTCTGCCGGGCAGCAGCGCGCGCCACATTTTCCAGGATCGCCACCAGCGCCGGAACGGCCGCCTGGCGCGCCGACGCAGGGCTGCATCATCGCCGCACAGACGTTGTTCGACCGCGGCCAGCACGCGTTCGGCGGCACGCCCGTCGCTGTCGGGGTGGATCTGCGCCGCGTAGGCGCCTCGCGCCTGTGCGCGCGCATCGGGCCGTGCCAGTGCCGCGTCGATCGCCGCATCGATCTGCTCCGGCGAACGCACATCGTGCATGCAGGGCTGCGGCTGGCGGTGGCAGAGGGTCACCACCGGCTTGTCGAGCAGGATGAACTCTTCCACCACCGAGGACGTGTCGCACACCAGCACGTCGGCAGCCTGCAGCATGGCCACCAGGTGCTCGGCCTCCAGGTAGCACGCATGCGGCCCGGCCAGGGCGCGATAGCGCGCGCGCAATGCCGGTGGCGACATCGGATGCAGGGTCAGCAACCAGTAGCGGTCGCCTCGTGCGATCAGTGCTTCGAGCACCGGCAGGCAGCGGCTGGCCTGGCTCAGCGGCGCATTGAAGGTGGAGGCATACATCACCCGCGGGCGCCCACCGGCCGCCGCCGCAAGCGCCTGCGCGCGCGCACCCGGCGCGGTGAACAGCGCATCCAGTTTCGGCCAGCCCGTCTGCACCACGCTGAAATCCCGCCGCTGTGCCGCCAGCTGCTGCAACGGCACGGTCGTGGCCGGTCCATGCGAGCAGTACAGGTCGAACAGGCCGAGCATGCGGAACTGGCCCTGGGCAGGGTCGCGCTTGTGCAGGTTCAGTCCGTGGAACAGCTGCACCTGCAGGCCGGGGAAAAACGGCGGAATCCGGTTCACGGTGGCAAACACCGCGTGCGGCTTGAAGGCGCGCAACTGCCATCCACTGCCAATCCGCTGCTCGCCCGGCCGCAGCCGCGCGGCCACCGCGTCCGGCGCCAGCCACAGTACCTGGTGCCCGCGCGCCTGCGCGCATGCCGTCAGCGGGCGCAGGATCGGCAGCGCGTACTCCTCCGAGGCGAGCATCACCCAACGCCGGGGCGCGTGCGGCAGCGGGACGGCGTCGGGCATGGAAGCGGCGGCCGTGCGCAGGTCAGGAAAGCGCACTGGCGGCCGACGGCAGGGGCGCGCCGGCGGTCACACCGGCCTGCGCACCGGGGCGCTCGCCCAGCAGCGCGCCCAGGCACTCACGAAAGGCGTGATCGCGTTGCAGGTAGCGCGCGCGGGCTGCCTGCCCGAGTGCGCTGCACTGCCCCTCGCTCAGTTGCAACGCCCGCCCCACCCCCGCTTCGATTGCTGCCGCATCCACGCTGTAGCGCTGGCTCAACCCCATCGGCGCGCCCGGGGTACAGGCCAGCAGCAACCCACAGTCGGCGTCGACCAGCTCGTTCATTGGCGCCGCGTCGGTGGTCAGCACCACCGCGCCCACGCTCATCGCCTCGGCGATCGAGTGGCCGTAGCCCTCGGCCTCGGAGGGACAGATATGGAAGCGGTGTGCATTCTGCAGGTGGCGCAGGACCTCATCGTCGAGGTACCCCGGATGCACCACGATGTTGTGCGAGGCCATCACCGGACGGGCATGTCGGCGGCGCTGCACCACTGTCAGGCACGGCCACTCCGGGTGGCGTTGCCAGGTATCCAGCAGCACCGCGGTGCCCTTGGCCGTGCTGCGCCCGGCGAGGTGGAAAAAGCCGGGCACGCGCGCCACCGCCGGGTCGAAACGGTCGGCACAGGTAAAACCGGTGTACAGCGTTGCGCAGCCCAGCTGTGCGAACAGGGCTTCGGCATGTCGGGTCTTGCACAGCACACGCTCGAAACGCGGCAGCAGGGCAACCCAGTCCGGCGCGAACCACTCCGGGTTGGGGATCAGCAGGTTGCGCGCCGCGCAGCCCAGGGTGGGTGCATAGATGCGCTCCAGCGATACCTGCACGTCAAAGCGTCCGCGCAGCCGGCAGGATGCACGGGTCCACCACTGGTACATACGATTGCGCCAGCGGTGCCGCCCCAGGCCCACCGCGGCCACCTGGTGGCCGCTACGCAGCACATCGGCCACGATCGCCAGATCGCGGCTCAAACCGGCGCCGTTGTCGCGGGTGATGACACGCAGCTTGGCCACATCCTTGTCCTCGATCGCCGCGGCACCGCCGGCATGGTCGGCGCGGGTCGTCGTTTCCCTTCGGCATCATCGGCTGCCGCGCGGCCCGGATGCAAGCGGCGCCAGGATGCCGTCGGCTAGCGCCAGGCCACTATCTGCGCGCGCACCTGCAGCGCCTGCTCGATGCGGCGCAGGCAGCGGGCCCTGGGACTGACCAGGCACCAGTGCGCGCTGTTGCGCAGCAGCGGCAGGTCGGCGTGGTGGTCGGTATAGGCCATCGCCCACGGAGCGGCATAGCCACGCGCGGCCAGCATCGGAATCTTGTTGGCGCCCAGGCAGTGCTGGTCGCTCACCCAGCCGCCCAGCCACGGACGCAGCGTGGACGCCACCAGCGGCACCGCGGCCAGGCCCCCGCGCGCCAGCAGCGCACGTGCGAGCGGTTCCCAGCAGCCGGTGGCGATGACCACGCGGTCGCCCTGCGCAAGGTGCGCCTGCAGGCGCGCCACGGCCGCCTCGATGAACACCTGTTCGCCCGCCTCGAACACCGCCTGCGCATGGGCCTGCGCCATCGCTTCGAGCTGCTCGCCACTGCGCCCGAAGGTGGCCACCCACACCGCGAAGCGCACCGGCACGCGGCGGCTGCCGGGCGCGGCCCACAGCGGCAGCAGCAGCGGCAAGGCCAGCAGCACCGTTGCCAGCCGCCAGGGCTGCTGGCGCAACAGCGTCTTGAAGAAGCGCGCCGCCGTCTCCCAGCGGGTCAGGGTCAAATCAAAGTCGAACACCACCACATTGCCAGTCTGCATCCGCGGCCCTCCTGGTTGCGGTTGGCCATTGTTACATCGCTGGCAGGCTGCCGGTGACGCCATCGAGGGCGCCCCTGCAGTGGCATCGCCGGACCACCAGGAGGGGCCACCTGCCCCGCACACCCGGGCAACGTGGCAGACTGCGTCGCGATTTCGCCACTGCGACAAGGACCGTCATGATCGTTCCCGAGTACTGGGCCGAAGCCCGCCACGAAGTTCGCTACAAGCGCCGTCGGATCGTCGTGCGCCGCTTCGGCTGGTCCGATGACAGCGTGGCCGCCGCCCAGGTCCACGCCGAGGCCCGCGCCAAGGAAGCGCTGCTGGCCATCGCCGCCGGTCAGGCGCTGCCGCGCCAGGAGCGTCGCACCGGCTACGGCGTGGAAGGCGTACCGATCCGTGAGCAGATCGTCGAGCGCCACGGCGACGCGGTGATCACCCGCAACAGCTATGGCGCCCTGTGCCTGAACACCCCCGATGTGGTGTTTGCCGATATCGACCATCACCCACAACCGGCCGGCTGCGTGCTGCCTGGCCTGGTGGCCGCTGCGCTGTGGCTGGTAGTGGCCCTCACTGCGGGCAACCTGTGGCATTGGGTGGCCGGGGTGCTGCTGGCCACCGTGGCGGTGGTGGCGGTCAATGCCATCGTGCTCGGCCTGCGCCGTGCCAGGCATCGTCCGGCCGATGTGGAAGCGCGTGCGCTGGCGCGGGTCGAGCAGTTCGTCGCCCAGCACCCGCAATGGCACCTGCGTGCCTACCGCACGCCGGCCGGGCTGCGCCTGCTGGCCATGCACGCCACTTTCTCCGCGCAGGATCCGGCGGTGCAGGCGCTGTTCGATGCGCTGCAGACCGATCCGCTGTATGCGCGCATGTGCCGGGTGCAGCACTGCTTCCGCGCGCGGCTCACGCCCAAGCCGTGGCGGGTGGGCCTGCGCCGGCGGATCCGCCCGCCGGTGGCGGCGTGGTCGCCCGAGCAGGCCTTCCTGCCCGGGCGGCTGGAGTGGATCGCCGAGTACCAGCGCAAGGCGCAGGGCCATGCAGCCTGCCGCTTCCTGCGCGCCTTCGGTGACGAGCACCGGGTGGATGCCCGGGCCGAGGCCGTACGCGCGCTGCACGATCGCATCGCCAGGGCCTACGAGCCTCTGCCGCTGGCCTGAGCGCCGCGCTCAGAAGCCGTCGAGCGTGCGCAGCAGCGAGCCGAAGGTGAGATAGAACGCGTCGTGCCCCCCCTGGGCACGGCCATAGCCCAGGAACACCGGGCCCAGGAAGGTATCGGCGCCGACGAAGATGCTGCCGGCGGTCTGCATGCCATCGATGGCCACCGCATCGCGGCGCTGCCAGAAACCGCCCCACTCCAGGCTGCCGCCCACGTACAGCGGAATGGTCAGCAGCGAATCGGCATGCGCCACGCGGCGGTAATACACCACCCGCGCCAGCGCCGTCTGCGGGGCGAAGATGGCCTCCTCCGGGTAGCCGGACAGGTTGCCCAACCCGCCCAGGAAGCCGTACGTGGCCAGCAGGTCATCGCCGCCGTGCGCCGATGACGCGCGCACGCCGCCCAGCCACCGGTTGCGCCCGTGGGCCCATGCGCCATCCCACTGCAGGCGGGTGACCGCAGCCGGATCGTCGGTTCCCAGCGCCGCCAGGTAGTGCTGCCGGGTCAGCGACAGGCGCTGGCCGCGACTGGGAAAGGCCGAGCTGTCGATCGAATCGTGGCGCAGCTGCCAGCCCACGCTGCCCATGTCGGCGCGGTAGTTGCCCAGCTCGCTGGGGTTGCCCACGTCCAGGCGCAGGCGCTCGCGACCGCGTTCGGCAAACCCGGCCAGCTCCCAGTCCGGGTGCGGCGAATAGGCCCAGCGCAGCCCGCCCAGCCATTGGCTGTAACGGAACTCGGCCAGCGCGCCGCCGCCGGTCAAGGCCAGGTCGAGATCGGTGGCGCGGTACTTGGCATAGGTGGACAACGCATGCCGTCCGCTGCGGCCGAACGGACGGTAGTACTCGGCAAATGCCTCCTCCACCTCGCCGAGCCCCACGCGCAGCTTCAGCTCGGCACCCTGGTCGCTCAGCCCGGTACGGGTCAGCTCGCTGATCAGCTGGTAGTTGCTGCTGCCGTCGAAATCGTCGGACAGGCGCAGCGCGAAGTGCAGGAAATCCGGCCCCCAGCGTTTGTCCTGCGGTGCCAGCACCACGCCCTGGCGCCCTTCCCGTGTATCCAGCCGCCACTGCACCTGCTCGTAGCGGCCCTCGCCATAGGCGGTGGCGACCTGCTGCTCGATGCGCTCGGGCGCCAGCGGCTGGCCCAGCTGCGGTTGCAGGCGTTGCTCCAGGTAACGCGCGGTACGCGTGCCGTCGCGCTGCACATCGATGAAGGACACCTGCGGTGCTGCGTAGTCCGGCGGCCGGTGCCGACGCTGGAAGGCGGCGTAGTCGCCGGCGTCCACCTGGTAGCGGCGCACCTGCGCCACGCTGGCCTGAGCAGCCTGTTCGCCGATGCCCACCGCCTGTGGCGAGCGATTGAACTCCTGGCTGCCCATGTCGCCCAGCGGTGGAGTCACCAGCAGGTCCTGCGGGCCCAGCGTGGCCAGCTGCGCCAACACCTCGCGCTGCATCAGCACGCTGGCCATCTGGTGGCTGATCGCCAGCGGCGAATCCAGCTGCGCCTCGGTCATCAACGGGGTACCCACGCGCGACACGATCAGGCGCTGGGCCCCGAGCCGACGCGCCTCATCGATGGGCACGTTGTCGACCACCCCGCCATCCACCAGCAGGCGTCCCTCGTAGCGCACCGGCGCGAACACGCCCGGCACCGACATGCTGGCGCGTATCGCCAAGGCCAGGTCGCCTTGGGCGAACACCACCTTTTCGCCGCTGACGATGTCGGTGGCGATCGCGCGGAACGGAATCGGCAACCGGTCGAAATCACGCACCTGCCAGGTCGGCAGCAACAGCCGGCGTAGCAGCATCTCCAGTTTCTGGCCCTGGATCAGCCCCTGCGGAAACGCGATCCTGCCATCGCTCAGCCCCACCTCCACGCCGCCCAGCAAGCGCAGGTCGTCCTCCTTGCGGCGCATGCTGCGCTCGTTGCGCGGCGGCTTGTCGTGCAGCACCTCGGCCCAGTCGATGCGGTCGAGCACGGCTTCGATCTCGTCGGCGGTGTAGCCGGAGGCGTACAGGCCGCCCACCACCGCGCCCATCGAGGTACCGACGATGCAGTCGATCGGCACGCGTTCGCGCTCCAGCACCTTGAGCACGCCGATATGCGCCGCGCCGCGCGCGCCGCCACCGCCGAGCACCAGGCAGGTGCGTGGGCGCTCCGTGGTGGCGGTGCCGGGGGTGGCATCCAGGGCAGCAGGCGCCTGGGCACCGGCCAGTGCAGGCAGCATCACCAGCATGCACGCGGCCAGCGCCGCGCGCACACGCTTACCGCACCGTGCTGCTCGTCCGGTCTGCATCAGGCTTCTCCGCGGGTGCGCCCATGCACCCCTCACCCGCCGCACTCTGCCTGCCGGTGGCGGCCGCGTCCAGACGTGCAGCCGGTTGCCGCGCGCCGGGCCTACTCGGCGCCCAACAACCGCAGGTGGCCATCGGCCGCCGGATCCATGACCAGGTAAACCACCTCGCCGCCCTTGCGATACCCCACCGAGCACACGGCCTGCCACCCTTGGCCGCAGTCGAGCTCGGGGTAGGCGGCGATGGGCGCGGCGCCGTCATAGTCGTGGGGTTCGGCGATCCAGCCGTGCTGGCGCAGTGCACTGCGCGCAGGTGTGTAATCCATGCCGGGGCGGATGCCGAGCGACGCCAGTGCGGCGGGCAGCGGCGTACTGGCGTCGTCGCCGGGGGCGGCGGCGGGGGCGGTCGCGGTCGCGGGCACGACGGCCAGCAACAGGGAAATCAGGAGGGCATTCATTGCAGCGCAGGATAACCCGGGCGCTGCTGCGCGGCATGCAGCACCGGAAGACAATCGGCCGCCCCGTGTGGGGCGGCCGATCGGGTTGGACAGCGGGTGCGGCGGACTGGCATCGACGGTCGTCGACCTGCAGCAACGGCAGTCGACCAACGGTCGCCTCTACCGGGGGTTTTTCACGTAGGTGTCGAACCAGTTGAGCATTTCATAGACCAGCTGCTCGTTGGATTCCAGAGCGGTATACCAGTGCGGCTCGTTGGGCAGCATCACCAGGCGGGTGGTACCGCCGTTGCCGCGGATGGCCTGGTAGAGCTTGCGCGACTGGAACGGCTCGGTGCCCGGGTTGGCGTCGTCCTCGCCGTGGACCAGCAGCAGCGGCAGCTTGATCTTGTCGGCATAGAAGAACGGCGACGCCTTCAGGTACACGTCCTGTGCCTGCCACACCGAGCGACGCTCGTTCTGGAAGCCGAACGGGGTGAAGGTCTTGTTGTACGACCCACTGGTCGCCACGCCCGCCTTGAACAGGGTGGTGTGCGCGATCAGGTTGGCGGTCATCAGGCCACCGTGGCTGTGTCCGGTCACGCCGATCCGGTTGCGGTCGACCACGCCTAGGTCCACCGCCTTGTCCACGGCGGCCTTGGCGTCGGCTTCAAGCTGTTCCAGGTAGGTGTCGTAAGCGGTCTTCGGATCGCCCACGATCGGGAACGAGGCGTTGTCGATGATCGCGTAGCCGGCCAGCAGCATCAGCCGGTACGGTGCCAGGCGGGTGAAGGTCTGCTGCGAGCCGGACACCTGCCCGGCCTGCGCGGCGTTGGCGAAATCGGCCGGATAGGCGTACAGGATTGCCGGCACGCGCTGGCCTTCCTTGTAGCCAGGCGGGGTGTACAGGGTAAAGGACAGGTCCACGCCATCGGCGCGCTTGTAGGTCACCAGCCGCTTCTGGATCTGGCGCACTTCCGGGGTCGGATCGGTGAGCCGGGTCAGCGCGGTGGCGGTGGAGGCGTACAGCGCCTCACCGTCCTTCGCCGCCGTTGCGCGCTCGCCCTGCTGGCGCACGAAGGCGTTCGGCGGGTCCATCACCGACTGGTGCCAGGTCAGGTAGCGGCCGGGCGTGGCGGTCAGGCCCAGCACCTGCTCATACGCATCGGCACCGCTGCGGAACAGGCGCTCGGTCTTCAGCGAGCCCAGGTCCAGGCGGTCCAGGAACGGCCGATCCCCCTGCGGCGAGGCCCCCTGCCCGCGCAGGAACACGAAGGCACCGTCCTGGCGCACCACCGGGGCCCCGTTGGGCAGGCGCTTGAACACCAGGTTGCCCGGGTCGGCGTACTGCTCGTCGCTGGACAGGTCCCACAGCAGGCGGCCTTCCTTGTTCGGCTGGTCCACATCAACGATACGGGTCTGGCGCCAATGCCGGTTCTCGTCGTTCTCGAACAGGAACGACACCGCCGGATCGGCGCTCCAGGCGATGCCTTCGAAGCGCTGCGCCGTGCGGGCGATTTCCTGCGGCTTGCCGGTGAACGGCGCCTTCAGCGACAGCACCCGGTCGCGATGCGGCACCGTTACCTTCCAGTCGCCCTTGTCCAGCGCCTCGGCATACACCAGCGTGGCCGGCTCGGTGGAGCGCCAGTCAAACTCGCGCGGGCCTTCGGGCACGCCGTGCACCGGCACGCGGTCGGCCAATGGCAGGCTGGCGATCGGCGTACTGCGGCCGGTGCCCAGGTCGAGCACCGCCACGTCATTGGCGAACCGCTGGTAGGTCACCGCATGCGAGAACGGTGCCTTCAAGGTTTCGGTCAGCACATGCACGCCATCGGGCGCGGCGTTGACCCCGTCGTACAGGGCCGGCGCGCCGACAGTGCGCACGCTGCCGGCGGCGACATCCACCACCGCCAACTGCGAGGCACCGTAATAGGCGAACAGCTGCTCATCGTGCGCGCTGGTGAGCGTATCGCGTGCCTCGTAGGTGCTGCTCTCGCCGCTGCTGCCCAGCGACTCCTGCACGTCCGGGCCGCCCGCGCCCGTGCCGCTGGACGGTGCCGGGCCCTGGTTGGGCGGCACCAGCTTGACCAGCAGCTGCTGGCCACCGCCCAGCCACTGCACCGTGCCGCCGAAGATCGGGTTGAGCTGTACGTTGGGAATCTGCTTGACCTGCCCGGTCGCCGCATCGCCCACCCACAGCTGCACGGCAGTATCCACCGCGTTTTGGAACGCGAAGCGCTGGCCGTCCGCCGACCATTGCGCCGCACCCGCGCAGCCCTGCGGCAACGCCACCTTGGTGTGCTTGGCAGTGCCCACATCCACCAGGGTGAAATCGGCCACGCAGGCCGGGATTCCATAGCCACCCTGGGTATCGTGGCGGCTGCGGTTCTTCGGCTCCAGGCGCACGCCGGCCAGCTTGAGGTACGGCTGGGCAACGCGCTCGATCGACGGATAGGTCTGCGCGGTGGTCAGCAGCAGGCGCTGGCCGCTGGGGTCCAGGCTGGGCACGGGCGGCGGTGGCGCCTTGAGCACCTTGAGCAGGTGTTCCGGCGGTTTGTCATAGCCGGCGAAAGCCGGCGCGGCGGCCAACAGGCCGAGCGTGGCAACGGCGACAGCCGCAGCCAGCGAGGTACGACGGATCAGCATCCCTATCCCCTTGCAGTGGTCATGAGTGCCCGTACGCGGGCATGACCCGAATCTAGCACCGCTTGGACCGATCCGAATGGGCCGAAAGGGCCAACCGCCCGACCCCGCAAAGGCGTTCCCTTCACGGCGTCGGGTCCCCCTGCCCCGCTACTGCCGCGCGTGCACGTCCCAGGTCACCACATAATCCGGATCGACCACCGTGGCCCCGGTGGAGAGCAGCCGGTACTCGCCCGGCTCGGCGGCCATGTAATTGTCCAGCATCGGCGGAAGATAGCGCTCATGCCCGTCGACATCATCGGCCAGCACCACGCCTTCGTCGACACTGATCCGCAGCACCCTGCCAGCATATTGCTGCAGTCCCTGCACCTGGCCATCGCCGCCGTAGCGGGTAACACCGACCAGTACCACCTTGCCGATCATCTGCTCGGCCTTGGCGCCATCCAAGGGCGGCATTACGTGAGTCGCCGTGTCGTTCATGCGTGCACCTCCGCGATGTCCACGGTCATCCTAGACCAGTTGCGCGCCGTATTGCGTACGTGCGTTTCAGCTTAATCTGCGCTTCACCTGGCCGGCCCTGCGGCCAGCGTTCATCACGCAAGGATCGCTCATGTTGGGGTGCGCATCCGCACGAACCTGGACCATCGCCCTCTGCGCGGCCTCGCTGCGCGCGTTGCACCTGCAACCACGCCTTCGCCGACTGCTCAAGGACCGGCCACCGCCGCACCCGGCGCCTTTGACGCTGCCGCGCCGGCCACCTTCACCGCCGAACAACTGCTGCCGGGCTTGTTGGACCTGATCCAGGCCACGCCGTCGGCCAGCGAACTTACCGCAGGGGCTTGAGATGAAAAAGGCGGGCGGCGTCCGGACCCGACTGGACCTCGACTTCATCGATACCACAGCGAATCAATCTGCGCCCGCCACGGAGATATGCAGGATCGATTCTGATCGGTTCGCATCCGGTCTAAAGGCGCAGGGCTTCGTCTGCGAGAGCGTAAGCGGCGAGCACGGCAGGGTTGCCTACGTGCAGTTTCCAGCGCGAACGCATGCGCGTCATCGTGGACAGGATCGGCGTGCCGTCAACCTCGCCCCGGCACATCGCACATACCTGCGTCCACCATGTGACCGTGGATTGAGAGACACGCCTCTGCAACCGCGCGATGCAGACCCGTGCAACGTAAAATCGGGAACCATCAAAGCGATCGTGCACGCGTCAGATCCTGGGCGGTAGTCTCTGCAGACGTCTCCATGACCACTCCCAAGCCCGTTACTGCCGAGAGCCTGGATCTGGTCGCACGCCAAGCGTGACGCCCGACCAGGTGTCCAATCTTCGTGGCGTACCTGACGGCTCACCTCAGCTTGCGACCCAGGTCGATGCGGCAATCGCTTGCCCATCGGCCGACAGCGGAGGTCGTCAGGCCGCCACGCCAGGGGAGGCCATCAATCCCTGGCGCGATCGAAACGTGCCGTCCGCAGCACCGGCTGGCCGTCGCGGAAATAGGCCTCGGTTTCGGTCAGGACCTTGCCGTCGGCGCTCACGGTGTACACGCGGGTGGAGCGCGGAATGTTCTGGTAGATGAACTGCACCACCAGTACACCGGGCGCGGGCATCTTCCCCGCCACGCGGTCCACTGGATAGGTGCCGGTGGCCGGGGCGGGCGTGCCATCCAGCACCATCGTGGAGGCAGCATCCAGCCGGTTGCCGCTGTGCTCGACGATGGCGACCCGGGAGGACCACTTGCCGCCGGGCACTTCCGCAAACTCCAGGGTAACGCTCTGCGGGCGCGCCTGGGCAGGCATCGGCAGCGTTGCCACATCCAGCGTCCAGCGCCCTGCCAGCGGTGAAACCGCCCGGGGCGCGGCAACTGTCGAGGACGCCTGCAGCAGCAACAGGGCGAGCGATGCGGCAATGACGTTCTTCATGCGACCTCCACTGCGAACCGGGGTTGACCCCTGCCTTCTAGACCCCACCCATGGGCCGGTCAAGACGCAGCGCACGATGCCCGCCCGCGCCGAGGCGGTCCAACGGCCGCCAGCGGCAGGCTTGGTGCGTACCGTCAGCCAGCCCCCGCGCGCGGCGTCACCACGCCCTTGAAATCGATCGGAATGGCAAACCCCTCCAGTTTCATCCACGGCGCGGGCTCGGCCTGGACCTGAATGTCGAAGTCACGGGTGATCAACGCACAGAACAGCACCAGCTGCGCGTGCCCGACCGCACTGCCGATACACGCGCGCGAGGAAAACCCGAAGGGCACGTAGGCACCCTTGTTGGGCTGACGGCGCGATGGCAGCCAGCGGTCCGGATCGAACACGTCGGGCTGATCCCAGAATTCGGGGGAATGATGCTGGTAGTACGAGGACAGCTCGTAGGCCGCGCCCTTCTTGATGGACACCCCTTCGGCCTCGATGTCGTGCCAGGCCGGACGCCGCAGCGCGAACAACCCTGGCCACACCCGGATCGTCTCCTTGATGAAACGCGAGGTACACGGCAGCTCCCGCATGGGCAGGGTGTACAACGTCTCCAATGGGAGCGCGGTGGTCTCCGCACGGATCCGCGCCTGCCATTCCGGGAAGCGGTGTAGGGCATACAGCAGGCTGGCGGCCGTGATCCCGGGCAACCCGGACATGCCGGCCAGCACGGTCGAGATGAGGTAGGCCACGCGATCCACGCCGATACGGCCGACCAGGGGCAGCAGCGACTGCAGGAAATCGTCATGCGCGCGGGTATCGCGCACGCGGCGCTTGATGTGTCGCACCACCGTGCGCGCCGCCCTGCGCGACAGGTGCAGGTTCAACAGGCGGCGGAAGACGCCGAAGTCCTGCAGCACGATCCCGCTGTAGCGGGTCTTCTGCTCGCCGATCAGCGCATCGGTATCGCGCGCGTCCATGCCATCGATGAGCAATGGCAGCAGCGGCTCGGAGATCGCCCACCAGCTGAGCTCGCTCAGGTCCTGGACCGCGCCGCAGCGCCGGGAAAGGAAGGCGTGCATGCGTAGATACAGCGCGCGCATCTGCTCGGGTGCGGCCAGGCGACCGCCCTGCTCGCTCAGCAGCGCGCGTACCTCGCGCCATGCCACCGGCGGCGCCGCTCCGCGCAGCCCGAGATAATCGATCAGCGAATCCGGCACCGTGTGCTGGTCGGTGTTGGCCTTGTCGACTTTCACCGCCAGGGCCGGGTCGAAAATACCCACTACATCATTCTGGAAGTTGAGTACCGGGCCTTCCTGGCGGACCCGTTCCAGCAGATCATTGATCGAAATGACTTCCGTGCCTGCGCTGCGATCCGCCATGGCCCCTCCGAGGCCAGGGGTGGCCATCGACCACCCCTGGAGGTTCATGAAAACACGCGAAAAACGCTGCGTTTAGAAAATGATCCAGTAGATGTACTTCGAACGGATGCTCTGGGTCGGACTGTGCGAACGCAGATTGAGGGAAACCTGCAAGGCGCGAACAAGATTAGCCATGGTATGACTCCGTGGTTTCGTTGTGGTCCCAACATCAATACCAGACAAGGCTTGCCTGGCGACCTCTTGTAACACGCAAAACCCGGTGCAACGCATATTTCACGTGATTAATACCAGGCACATCGGATTGGCCGGTATTTCACTGGCGAGCCCACCTATTCAACGAGAAACTCATCACATTTTGCGGCGCTTCAGCGGCGGGCATACACCTCATGGCAGCGACGCGCGCCGAGCGCGCCCAACTGCCCGAGTGCCACTGGCGACAACACTCGGGCATGGATGCCACACGCTAGAATGCCCCCCATGCGAACCGTCCACGCCCTGCGCTACATCACCCCCCTCCGCGAAGGCGGCTCCCTGCCCGCCGTGGTCGAGACCGACGACGATGGCATGGTCGTGCTCAAGTTCCGCGGTGCCGGGCAAGGCCCCAAGGCGCTGATCGCCGAGCTGATCGCCGGGGAAATGGCGCGCAGCGTGGGCCTGCCGATCCCGGAGATCGTGTTCGTGGAGCTGGACCGTGAGTTCGCCCGCACCGAGCCCGACCCGGAGATCCAGGACCTGATCCGTGCCAGCGAGGGACTCAACCTGGGCAGCGACTACCTGCCCGGCGCGATCAACTACGACCCGGCCGCGATGCCGGTGGATGCCGACCTGGCCTCGCGGATCGTGTGGTTCGACGCGCTCACCAGCAACGTGGACCGCACCGCGCGCAACCCCAACCTGATGGTCTGGCACCGTCAGCTGTACCTGATCGACCACGGCGCGGCGATGTACTTCCACCACGACTGGGCCAACGCCAACGATGCCTGCGAAAAGCCCTTCGTGCTGATCCGCGACCATGTGCTGCTGCCGTTCGCCACCAGGATCGCCGAGGTCGATGCCGCGCTGGCCGCGCTGCTCAGCGATGCCGAGATCGAGCGCATCGTCGGCCTGGTGCCGGACAGCTGGCTGGTGGAGGAGCCGTTCTTCGACAGCCCGGCGGCGTATCGCCAGGCGTATGTCACCTATCTCAAGCGCCGCCTGCAGGTGCGTGCCGTCTTCGTCCAGGAGGCCGTCCGTGCCCACGCTGCACACGTATGACTACGCGGTGATCCGCGTGGTGCCCCGCGTTGAACGCGAGGAGTTCATCAACGTCGGGGTGATCGTGTCCTGCCCCGGGGCCAAGCACCTGGAAGCGGCCATCGAGATCGATCCGGCGCGCCTGCAGGCGTTCGCGCCCGCACTGGACCTGGAGGCACTGCAGCCGTGGCTGGATGCGATCGTGGCGATCTGCCGCGGCGATGCCAATGCCGGCCCCATCGCACAGCTGCCCGCGCGCGCGCGCTTCCACTTCCTCACCGCCAGGCGCAGCTCGGTGGTGCAGATGTCCAGCACGCACGTGGGCCGTACCGCCGACCCGGCCGGCGTGGTGGAACACCTGCTCGAGCGGATGGTGCGGGTACCGCGCTAGCGCGGGGGCGCTTACTTGGGCGCGCCGCCGCTCCAGCGGCTGGTGATCTGGCTGCGGATTGGCGTGCGCGCTGCGTTGGTCGCGGTGGGCTCGAAGCGCATCGCCTTGATCGCGTTGACCGCCCAGCCGGCATGCGCGCCGGCCGGCTTGGCATCGATCACCTCCACGTCGGTGGTGCGCCCGCGCGCCGTGATCGTGTAGGCCAGGGTGACTTCTTCGGCGAAGGCCACGCGCTTGGGGTCCGCGCCGGCCTTCGGCGTGAACTGGCCTGGTACGGGCGTCCAGTAGGTGAGGCCCTGGGCCGGGGTCAGTTCCAGCGGCCCAACATCGGCGGAAAAGGCCGCCGGGCTGAGTGCCAGGGCCAGGGCGAGTGCAGCGCTGCGCAACAGGGGCATGTGCATGATCTTCCTTGTCAGCCAGTGAACCGAAGACCGAAGGGTACTTGCATCGCGCACCCCGCCGCTAGGGGCTGCGCCTGATCACGCCCACGCTGACCTCGAAGCCGGGAATCCGGTCCCATTGCTCACGCGGGTAATGCCCGGACTCCACGCCCATGCCGATTTCATAGCCGACGCTGTGCGCCCCTGCCCGCCAGGTGTATGGCGCGCCACTGCTCCAGCCGCAGCAGAGATAGGTCAACAGCGGCAGGCCGAAGGTCTGGTGCAGGTAGGTTTCCACGGCCGCGGCCGACGCGCCACGCACGCGATAGCGCGCGGTCATCGGCTGCAGGTAGGAGGCGTCATCCTGCTCGCAGCCCAGGTATTGCAAGGCAGCGGGTTTGCGGCCGATGGCCTGCAGGAAGTCCTCGCAGCGGGCATCGGGCCGGGCCAGGCCCTGCTGGCGGCCGTGCGCCTGCCAGTCGGCCAGCGCCTCGGCCGGGGTGGCCGCACGCGCGCCGGCAGCGCCGGCCAGCACCAGCACCCACGCCAGCGACAACATCGGCACGCAAGCGGCGCGGGGGAGACGGATGCTCATGGGGGGGCGTGCCGAGGGCGTGGAGACGGTGACCGCATGGTAGTCGATGCGGTCACCGCGCCGGTCACTTCGGCAGCGCGTAGGCAATCACGTAATCGCCCGCCGGGGTCTCCATGAAGTGGTGGCCACCGGCCATGATGACCACGTACTGGCGCCCACCGAACGCGTAGATCATCGGGTTGGCCTGGCCACCGGCGGGCAGCTTGGCGTGCCACAGCTCCTTGCCGGTCTTCAGGTCGATCGCGCGCAGCAGGTCATCGGTGGCCGCGGCGATGAAAATCAGGCCGCTGGCGGTGACGACCGAACCGCCGTTGTTGGGCGTGCCGATCTCGATCGGCAGGCCCGAGCGGATGCCGAACGGGCCGTTGCCGCGCGCACTGCCGAACGGGCGATCCCACAGCGTCTTGCCGCTGCGCAGATCGACCGCGCGGATGCCACCGTAAGGGGGCTGCTTGCACAGCAGCTTGGTGAACGGCAGACGCCAGCCGGCATTGACGTCGATCGCATACGGCGTGCCCACCTGCGGATCGCCCGCGCCTTCGGCGCCGCCCTTGTCCGCGCGCACGTCCTCGCGCGGCACCCAGCCCAGCTTGTCGGCCTTGGCCCGCGGTACGAGCAGGTTGTAGTTGGGCATGTCGTTGTAGTTGGCCACGATCACGCCCCGACGCGGGTCCACCGACACACTGCCCCAGTCCGAGCCACCGTTGTAGCCGGGGTACTCGATGGAATGCCGGTCGGCGGTGGGCGGGGTATAGAAGCCCTCGTAGCTGGCCTTGCGGAACTGGATGCGGCAGACCAGCTGGTCGATCGGGGTGATGCCCCACATGTCGCGCTCGGTGAGGTCCGGCTTGCGCAGCGTGTGGTACAGCGAGAACAGCTGCGTGGGCGAACGCTGCCCGGGCTCGACGCCGCCGGTGGGCACCTTGCGCTCTTCGGCCGGGGTCAGCAGTTGCCCGGTGCGGCGATCAAGCACGTACATGTCGCCCTGCTTGGTCGGCAGCAGGATCGCCGGCACCTTGCCGGCGGCGGTGGGGTAATCGACCAGCGTGGCCTGCGACCCCATGTCGTAGTCCCACACGTCCTTGCGCACCGCCTGGAAATGCCAGGCCGGCTTGCCGGTGTTGACGTCGATGGCGACCAGCGAGGTGGCGTACTTGTTCTGGTTCGCGGTGCGCGAGCCACTCCAGTAGTCGCCGGCCGAGTTGCCCATCGGCAGGTACACCAGGCCCAGCTGGTCATCGCCGGTGGCGGTGGTCCACATGTTGGGGGTGCCGCGGGTGTAGGTCTTGCCCTGGGCCGGCAGGCCGGTCAGCTCCGGCTGGTCCATGTCCCAGGCCCAGCGCAGCTTGCCGGTAACCGCGTCGTAGGCCTGGATCACGCCGGAGGGCGCATCGCGGCGCTGGCCATCGAGCACCTGGTGGCCGGTGACGACCACGCCCTGCACGATCGCCGGCGGCGAGGTGATCGAGACATAGCCGGCCGGGCTGTCGCCCATGCCCAGGGTGATGTCGACCTGGCCGTTGTTGCCGAAGCCGGCGCAGGGCTTGCCGGTGGCGGCATCGACCGCGATCAGGCGACCGTCCAGGGTGCCTTCGATGATGCGCGCGGCGCAGGCGCTGCGCGGCAGCTGGGTGAGCACCGGTACGCCCGGCGCGGCATTGGCCAGGTCGGCGGCGACATCCGCATCGGCGGTCTGCTGCGCGGTGGCCGGCACTTCGTAATACGACACGCCACGGCAGGCCGCCGTGTACGGGATCGACTTGTCCTTGATCTTCGGGTCATAGCGCCAGCGCTCGGTACCGTCGGCGGCATTGAGCGCCACCAGCTGGTTGCGCGCGGTGCACAGATACAGTGTGTCGCCGACCTTGAGCGGGGTGGTTTCCGCGCCCCAGCGCTTCTCGGGCAGGTCGCCGGTGCGGAACAGCCAGGCCTGTTCGAGCGTGCCGACGTTTTCCGGCGTGATCTGCTGCAGCGGCGAGAAGCGCGTGGCCGCGTTGTTGCGCCCGTAGGCCGCCCAATCGCCGTCGGCCGGCTTGTCAGCCGGCTGCAACGGTGCATCGGCGGTGGGCGCCAACCCGGCGCTGGTCACCGGTTCGGGGAAATCACCGCGGGCGGCGGTGATGCCATGCGGGACGAAGGCGAGCACGAACGCCGCCACGAACACCACCGCCAGCACGCCGGCCAGGCTGCGCGAGAGCCGCCGCGTGAACGGCCGGTCCAGCGTGGGCAGCAGCAGCGCCAGCACGAAGCCGATGCCCACGATCAGCCCCAGCCGCGGCACCCAACGCCAGTAGTCGCTGCCCGACTCCCACGCGGTCCACAGCAGCGTGCCCACGAACACCGCGCCAAACCACAGCGCACCGGCACGCCGGTTGCCCCACAGCAGCACGCCGGACACCAGCAGCCCCGCCCCGGCCAGCACGTAGTACCACGAGCCGCCGAGAGTGGCCAACCAGGCGCCCAGTCCGCCCAGCACCACCCCGAGCAGCACCAGCACGATGGACAGCAGGGTCACCAGACCGTGGCGTGGGCGCCGGGTGGCGGACGGGGAATCGGGGGGAATTGCATGCGGCGAGGCGGACATCGTGCTCTCCAGGCGGCGCGGCCGGGGGGCTCCGGCGGCAGGGGGACGGCCAGTGCGGACGCAATCGTCCGCTGGTTCGGGTGCCGTTATCCCACCGTGCCCGTGAAGTGCATGCGTTCTTTCGGCGTGCCGCCATGATCGGCAAGGTGCGCCCGCGAAATGCGCGGCCCGGACACGACAACGCCGGCACGAGGCCGGCGTTGTCGCGGTACCGCAAGGCCGATGCGATCAGGCCTGCGGGGTCTCGTCACCGGCAACCGGTGCGATCCCGGCACTGCCTTCCACCGGCGGCACCGCATCCACCACCAGCTCCTCGTCGTCGATCGAGGCATCCATGCGTTCAACCGCCTGGAGCTTCTCGTCCTTGGACAGACGGATCAGGGTCACGCCCTGGGTGTTGCGGCCCACGCGGCTGATTTCCGAACCGCGGGTACGCACCAGCGTGCCGCCATCGGAGATCAGCAGCACTTCGTCGGCCGCGCCCATCAGCACCGCGCTGACCAGCTTGCCGTTGCGCTCGGTGGTCTGGATGCCGATCACGCCCTGGGTGCCACGACCCTTGCGCGGGTAATCGGCCAGCGGGGTGCGCTTGCCGTAGCCGTTCTCGGTCGCGGTG
>RCUK01000621.1_pt1 | contig 28940 bp, 27 predicted proteins | sample 2166381 | NCBI WGS metagenome assembly RCUK01 (sample SAMN09932809, study PRJNA488358) | compost metagenome | isolation source: compost soil in an enriched community | place: Germany: Experimental Botanical Garden | reverse complement strand
CGGTCACCTATACGGTGAAGGCGGAGGACAATTCAACCCAGACGTATACCGTGACGGTAACGGTAGCGCCAAACACCGCGAAGTCCATCACAGCATTTGATTTCGGTGCACTAAATGTCACCGGAACGGTGAATGAAGCGGCGAAGACGGTTGCCCTAACGGTACCGTACGGTACGGACGTAACGAACCTGGTGCCGACGATTACGCACACGGGCGTCAGCATCAGCCCGAACAGCGGAGTGGCGCAGAATTACAGCAGCCCGGTCACCTATACGGTGAAGGCGGAGGACAATTCAATTCAGACGTATACCGTGACGGTAACGATACAAGCTCGGGTCGCTGCACCAACCGCTAACCCGCCAAGCGGTACGGTAGCATCCGGAACGACTGTTACGCTGACCAGTGCCACGCCGGGCGCCTTGATTCATTACACCATGGACGGCAGCACACCGACAGCCAGCAGCCCTGTGTACAGTGCGCCGATCAGCATCACAAGCGCACGGACAATCAAGGCGATCGCTGTGAAGGCAGGGATGGCGGACAGTCCGATTTTGACAGCAAGCTACACGATTGCGACTGTTCCAACTCCACCATCGTCTCCTGCGCCAACGACGCAAACACCAACAACACAAATACCTACAACCGGAGACGTGGATGTAATTGTGAACGGCAAAGTTGAGAAAGCAGGTACATCCTCAACGAGTCAGCAGGGCGGACAGTCGGTTACGACCATTGTTATCGATGAGAAGAAGCTGGAGCAGCGTCTCCAAACGGAAGGCAGCGGCGCGGTCATCACGATCCCAGTTAACACCGGCTCGGATGTAGTCGTCGGGAAGCTTAACGGTCAGATGGTCAAGAATATGGAGAGTAAGCAGGCTGTTATGGAGATCCGTACGGGTAACGCGACCTACACGCTCCCAGCTAAACAAATCAATATTAATGACTTATCGAAGCAGTTAGGAAGCAACGTTGAGCTACAGAATATAAGTATCAGTATTGAAATAGCCAAACCAAACGCAGATACTTTGAAGATTGTTCAGCAGGCTGCGTCGAATGGCAACTTTACGCTGGTTGTTCCCGCCCTGCAATTTACAGTGCGTGCAACGTACGGCAATCAGACGGTAGAAGTAAGCAAGTTCAACTCTTATGTCGAGCGGACAATCGCTATTCCTGATGGCATCGACCCGAACAAGATAACGACAGGGATTGTGGTTGAGCCGGATGGTACGGTACGTCATGTGCCGACCAAGGTGGTCAAGATTGCAAACAGCTACTTCGCCAAAATCAACAGCTTGACGAACAGCACGTACGCTGTAGTCTGGCACCCGCTCACGTTCTCCGATGTGGTGACACATTGGGCGAAGGACGCGATCAATGATATGGGCTCGCGGATGGTTGTCACAGGTTTTGAAGATGGCACTTACAAGCCGAATCAGAACATGACCCGTGCCGAGTTTGCAGCGATTATCGTCCGCGGATTGGGTCTAAGATTAGAGAGCGGTAAAGTAAAGTTCAGTGATATACAAGCCAATGAGTGGTACACGAATGCGGTCCAAACGGCATCGGCATACGACCTCATTAATGGTTTTGAAGACGGTAAATTCCGTCCGAACGACAAGATTACGCGCGAGCAGGCTATGGTCATCATCTCCAGGGCGATGAGGATCAGCGGCTTGCAAGACAAGACTCAAGGACAGGGGGCGAGGGAGCAGATTCGTGAGTTCGCGGATGCGGATGCCATTTCCGCATGGGCGGCGAATAGTGTGTCGAGTGCGCTGCAGGCGGGTATTGTGACTGGCCGAAACGGCAAAGTGCTCGATCCCCAAGCCCCTGTGACCCGCGCCGAGGTGGCAGTTATGGTCCGCAATCTGCTCCGGAGTTCGGGATTGATCTAGAAGGCTGATGAAGTGGCTGTACCATAAGTAGATATTTCTACGACAGAAGCAGCTGTTCATCATTCCTCTACCTTAAAATGTTAGCAAAAACAGCGGTCCTTCCGGTTAATGGAGGATCGCTGCTTTTATTTTTATCCATTGGCGGCCTCGCTTCAGTAAATTGTGAGACAAGCGAGATCTATCCGGCCTCTTTCCGGTTTCCTTTTTGTGATTTTAGACAGAATTGTCGTACCAATTCCCGCATAAACAGCGGAGGGGGCGGAAGCGATTGTAGAAAAGCGACAGCGGTCGCCTTGGTCTAAGGGAAATGAAAAAATCCGGAGAGCACAGCGATTGGAACAACCGTCCGTTCGCGGAGCGTCCCCTCCAAGTGCTGACGTTGATCACGTAAAGCTGTATTGGGAGGAGAGCTGAACACACCAAAAAGACCGCTTGCGCGGTCTTCTCGGTGTGAAGCTTATTATTTTTTTGCAGCCTCGTAACGTTTGTTCACTTCGTCCCAGTTGATTACATTCCAGAACGCTGCGATATAGTCAGGGCGTTTGTTTTGATATTTGAGGTAGTAAGCATGCTCCCATACGTCCAGACCAAGAACCGGAGTTTGTCCGTCTTGAAGCGGGTTGTCTTGGTTAGGTGTGCTGGTTACTGCAAGCTTGCCGTCTTTGCCCACTACGAGCCAAGCCCAGCCGCTGCCGAAACGGGTAGTTGCCGCTTTAGCGAAATCTTCTTTGAATTTATCGAAGCCGCCAAGCTCGCTATCAATAGCTCCAGCAATCGCGCCAGTAGGGTTGCCGCCGCCATTCGGTCCAATGATCTCCCAGAACAGAGTATGGTTGGCATGACCGCCACCGTTGTTGCGAACTGCAGTACGGATGTTCTCAGGAACGGCATCCAAGTTGGAAATCAATTCTTCAACGCTCTTATCTTGCAGCTCTGGTGCACTTTCGAGTGCTGCATTAAGATTAGTGACATATGTGTTGTGGTGACGATCATGGTGGATGTTCATTGTCTGTTCGTCGATATGTGGTTCAAGTGCATTTGCTGGGTAAGGCAATGCTGGTAATTGATGAGCCATTTGTGAATCCCTCCTGAATTGTTATTAGTATTTAAACACATGCAAAAGAGCACCAATGTATGTAACGATGCTACTATATTTATTAAACCTTATAATTAAAAGTAAATCAATAGGGATGTATGGGAACACCTGGATATTTGCCGTCTTATCTGGCATTCTAATCTTATACAGAATTAGCGCCAAATCAATAAGTAAGTGGAGGAGATACCGACTCATGCAAAAGAAAGAAACTGCATTACCGGGTTCCTCAAAACCCGGACCGTCTAAGCTTTGGGAAATCCTTGCTGTCTCCACAAAGCTTGGACTAACTTCTTTCGGAGGACCTACTGCGCATCTCGGTTATTTTCACAACGAATATATCCGCCGAAGGAAATGGATGGACGAACGGAGCTACGCTGATCTGGTTGCACTCTGTCAGTTCCTCCCCGGACCAGCCAGCAGTCAGGTCGGAATCGGAATCGGCATGATGCGCGCCGGGGTGCTTGGGGGTATTATTGCCTGGCTTGGCTTCACAATCCCTTCAGTTGTTGCACTTATCCTGTTCGCTGTTCTGCTCCAAGGTACGGATATCAGCCAAGCAGGATGGATTCATGGATTGAAGATCGCTGCCGTAGCTATCGTAGCGCATGCTGTCCTTGGAATGGGGCAAAAGCTTGCATCCGATAAGAAGCGTGCAACGATTGCGGTTCTGGCCGCTGCGGTAATATTGTTGTGGCAAACGGTATTTAGCCAGGTTGCTGTCATTACAGCTGCCGGACTTCTCGGGCTTTGGATATACCGGAAGGTGGATGTGCCAGAAGTTCCGGATGTGGTTGTACCCGTGAAACGCACTTTTGCAGCCTTATGTCTAACCGTACTGATTGGTCTGCTGATTGCCCTGCCTCTGCTTCGGCTGGTTATCCACCATCCCGGGCTCGCCTTATTCGACAGCTTCTACCGGTCCGGGTCGCTCGTATTTGGGGGAGGGCACGTTGTGCTACCTCTCCTTGAGAGGGAGACCGTCGGAGCAGGATGGATCAGCAAATCTGATTTTCTCGCCGGTTATGGTGCTACCCAGGCAGTTCCAGGTCCACTGTTCACGTTTGCCTCATATCTGGGTCAGATGTCTGCGGGAATTCCAGGAGCCATAATTGCCACACTAGCCATCTTCCTGCCCGCCTTTCTGCTTATCGCAGGAACGCTGCCATTCTGGAGTCTGCTTCGCCGGAACACCAAGGTTCAAGGTGCTCTAATTGGAATCAATGCAGCTGTGGTGGGTATCCTTCTTGCCGCATTGTATAATCCGCTGTGGACTACAACGATTATGAATTCAGCTGACTTTGTCCTGGCCTCCATCTTGTTCGTACTGCTCGTCTATTGGAAGCTGCCGCCGTGGGCTGTTGTCGCCGCAGGGGCTGCCGGAGGCATGATCATTTCCATCTTATAGGTCTGAATCGACAGCTGGTATTTATTGTGATGTTCTTCGCTCGAATCTATTCCTTATTGGTTAAAAAATAGAAAAAATCCTTATCTGCAAAGGCTTCTCTTTAAGAGGAGCTTTTGTCTTGGAATAAGGGGAAAACAGCAAAAATAATGTAAACGCTTCCTATTAAGCGCTTTCAGAAGAAAACAGGTGATTTGCTCAGATAAATGTGGTTTAATGGTCAAGGAAGCATTAATTTATCGGTTTTTGTCATGAAATATGTTCGATTAATGTAAAATTTAAATCGGCTCAGGTGGAATGTATCTATGTCGATTTTACTTTGCGTTAATCTATCTTGTCAGGAAAAGGGAGATAATAGCATGCGGGTTCGTTCCTTTCAATTGAGTGACGCTAGTCAGGTAATGGAGCTTTTGCAGGTTGCCTTGTCGGAAGAATGCTATGAGGATACTAAGCGGGCTTTTGCCCGGCAGCTTTCTTGGGATTCCGAACTAATTGTGGTTACGGAAGTGGATGGGGAAATTGTAGGTGCTTTAATTGGAACGATCGATCAGAACCTGGGTTGTATTTACCGGGTTGCGGTGCATCCGGAATACCGTCGTCAGGGCGTAGGCAAGAACCTTGTATCGGCTATGGAACAGCGTTTCCAGCAGCGTAATGTAAGCCGTATCATGGTTGCAGGAGATGAGCACAATCTTGCTGCCATGCCGCTTTATGAAGCGATGGGTTATGCGGGGCGTATTCTTGAAGCTTTTCAGAAGCTGGGAATAGCGGCTACCCACACTTTATCCAGATCATAGAATAAGTCCGAGTTTTATCTCTTATAAGCATATCTTTCCGCTCATTGCATTTGGCGGTTAGATATGCTTTTCTATTATTGTAGAACTTTGTAGAACAAGGTGAAATTAATCAGGGCGAGGTGCCGTATGGAACCCGTATTTCCTTCAAACAAAGAGTCAGATGGCAGGCAATCAGCTACACCGGGGTACAATCAGCGAGGCTGGCGTACTGAACTCTGGGATGTAATCAGAACGGTAGGGATTGCTTTCATTGTATTGCTGCTGCTTCATATATATGTCTTTAATTTGTCAGTCGTTAAAGGACAGTCTATGGAACCGACGCTGGAAGAGAGCGAAAGATTGTTCGTGAATAAAATAATTTATGATTTCAGAGGTCCGGGGCCGGGTGAAGTGGTGGTTCTGAAGGATCCAAGCACTGGGCCGGATAAGAAGGAATACCTCGTTAAGCGTATTGTTGCTGTACCTGGAAATACCGTAGAGGTGAGGGGTCATCAACTATATGTGAATAACACCTGGCTGAATGAGCCGTATACCGATATCCAAATTGAGGATGCGGACTTCGGGCCTGTGGTCCTTAAGTCTGACGAGTATTTCGTGATGGGGGACAACCGTCATGCTGGACGAAGCAAGGACAGCCGGTATTTTGGGAATGTGAAGAAGAAGGAGATTATAGGCCGTGCAGAATTTGTATTCTGGCCGTTAACTAAGATCCGCGGTCTGTAGCGGATGATCAGGAATATGAGGTGAGAAATATGGCGCAGGAGGATCATTCCGGGGAACAGGTGAGTTCCTCTTGGATGAAGCTGAAGCGTGAAATACAAGATGCCGCGTCATCCCTTGGCATTGACGATATCGGATTCGCTTCGGCGGACCCTTTTCTTTCTCTAAAAGAAGTGCTGCTGGATCGGCGCCGAAAAGGTTATGAATCCGGCTTCGAGGAACCGGATATCGATAAAAGAATCTACCCGGAGCTTTCGCTTGAGAATCCCGCTTCGCTCATCTCCATTGCGGTGGCTTATCCGTCCAAGATGGAGAATCCACCGAAGTCGGAGCCCGGCGCCAATCGGGGAATTATGGCCCGTTCGGCTTGGGGAAGGGACTATCACCATGTTCTTCGCGAGGCGATGAAGAAGCTTGAAGAATTCATTAAAGAGCGGGTTCCAGACGCCCGGATCGAGAGTATGGTGGATACAGGGTCACTTAATGATCGGGCGGTTGCAGAGCGCGCGGGCATCGGGTTTCGCGGCAAGAACAGCCTGATAATCTCGCCCAAGTGGGGCTCATGGATCTATCTCGGCGAATTGATTACGAACATCCCATTTCCTCCAGATACCCCGGTCACAGAGGATTGCGGAGAGTGCACGAAATGCCTGGATGCCTGCCCGACCGGCGCCCTCGTGGGTCCGGGGGAGCTGAATGCTCAGCGCTGCGTATCCTTCCTTACCCAGACTAAGGGATTTCTTGAAGAGGAGTTCATGCTGAAGATAGGTAACCGCCTGTATGGCTGCGATACCTGTCAGACGGTCTGCCCCAAGAACCGTGGTAAGTATTGGAGCCACAGACCGGAGCTTCTTCCAGATCCAGAGGTCGCCAAGCCACTGCTGCTGCCTATCTTAGATATTGGCAACCGTGAGTTCAAAGAACGGTTCGGAGAGAGCGCTGCGGCCTGGAGAGGCAAGAAGCCGATTCAGCGAAATGCATTAATTGGCCTCGGGAACTTCAAAGATCGGCTGGCTGTGCCGAAGATAATAGAAGTGCTGCATCATGATCCGCGGCCCGAACTTCGGGGTACAGCGGCATGGGCGCTCAGCCGGATTGGCGGCCAGGAGGCTATGGATGGACTGGAGAGTGCAGCTGAGACTGAGCAGCATGAGGCTGTCCAAGTCAGGATAAGCCGAGCTAAAGCCAAGCTTCTGGCGACTGACCTTGCCGGGGACTCCAAGCGTCCTCCAGCCAGTCCGAAGACGAATTGACAGCTGCGTCGTGTCAGAATACTGCGGGGGGATCATGCATGAGGTACGTTAGCATAGAGGACATCGAACCGGGACAGCATCTTGGAAGAACGGTGTACTCTGCCAATGGAACGGTTCTATTATCCAGCGGTGTTCAATTAACAGTGTTTATGATTAACACGCTTAACCGCATCGGCGTTACGATGCTGTATATCCAAGATGAACAGTATGAGGATATTGAGATTGAGGATGTGCTTAGTGAACAGACCAAACAGGCCATCTTCCGGGAAATGAGCGAGACCCTGGAGGCTGTGCGCTCCGGCAAGGAATGGAGCTCTCGCAAGCTCAGCCTGTCCATTGACCAGCTTCTTAGAGAGGTGCTGGATCAAAAGGGTGTTCTTGTTCATTTGACCGATATTCGGACTGCTGATAATAACCAGTATCTTCACGCGGTAAATGTCTGCCTGCTGGCTTCTCTTATTGGACTTAACATGGGGCTTAATTACTCACAGCTTAAGGACCTTGCGATAGGTGCCATGCTGCATGACATCGGCAAGACTGTGCCAGTCTCAGCTGAATCCACGGATGAGTTGGGGAAATCCCATCATACTTGGCGGGGATTTGAACTGCTTAAGCAGAAACGGGAATTCAGCCTGCTCGTGGCACATACAGCGCTTCAGCATCATGAGAAGCCGAATGGTACCGGGGTTCCGCGTGGACTTATGGATGAAGAGATTCATTTATACGCCAAGATAGTTGCTGCCGCGAACCGATATGATAACCTGATTGGTGAAGGGATAGACGGATTTTCGGGGAAGGTGCTTCCTCATGAGGCGTGTGAGACCATGATGGCTGCATCTGAGCACGATCTGGACCTGAAGGTTCTGATTGAATTCACACGAATAGTGTCCATTTATCCCAATGGGACTTCTGTCCGGTTATCCACGAAGGAGACGGGGGTCGTTGTACGCCAGCATCGCGGACTTCCAGGGCGGCCTGTTATCCGCATCATTCGCGGTTCAGGTGAAGATATGGAAGTGAAGGAAGTCGATTTGGCCAGCGAAACAACCCTGTTTATCGAGGCGGTTCTTGCCTGATTTTCGGTTTGCCTCGTAAGGTTAAAGAATGCTATTATTAGTGAGTGCGTCCGCATGTCCGGACGCTAAGAAGAATCATAACTTAGAGGTGATCGACCGTGGTTTATGTCGTTGGTATTATTGCGCTTATCGTTGGTTTGGTCGGCGGCTTTTTCATCGGTGTCGTATATTTACGCAAGCAGTTGACGAAGATGCAAAGTGATCCGCAGATGCTTCAGAAAATGGCCAAGCAAATGGGCTATAACCTGAATGGCAAGCAAATGCAGCGTGCGCAGCAAATGATGAAGAATCAAGGCGGAATGCCGCCAATGAATCGTAAGAAGAAATAAGTCAGGATAAGCCGGTATAAGGCTTTTTGGAGGAAGGGGGTCCAGTATGGCAGGCGTTAAAGATTACTTGAATACCCAGGTCGGGAAGAACCGGGAGCAAGTCGAACACCATGTGCGAGAGATATTGAAGCTGATTGGTGAAGATGTGGAACGTGAAGGGCTGCTGGACACACCGGCCCGCGTTACCCGCATGTATGAAGAGATTTTTGGCGGTTATGAAGTAGATCCTAGAGAAGTGCTCGGGGTTACGTTTGAGGAGAACCACGAGGAGCTTGTCATTGTGAAAGACATTGTCTACTACAGTCAATGTGAGCATCATATGGCGCCTTTCTTTGGCAAGGTGCATATCGGTTATATTCCAAGCGGAAGAATAGCCGGGCTCAGCAAGCTGGCTCGTCTTGTCGAGGCGGTTACACGCCGTCTGCAGGTCCAAGAGCGTATTACTTCACAAATTGCTGATATTATGGACGAAGTTCTCAATCCTCAGGGAGTTATGGTCGTTGTCGAAGGGGAGCACCTGTGCATGTGTGCACGGGGTGTGAAGAAGCCGGGAAGCAAGACGGTGACGTCTGCAGTACGCGGTACATTCCGCAGTGACGCGGCATCCCGGGCCGAGTTCTTGTCCTTGATTAAGTCCTAGGATATAGAAGCGCATTTAAGATAGATAAAAGGAGCATGCCAGGCAGTGAATTCTGCCTTCGGTTATGCTCCTTTTATTCATGTAAATAGAGAGAATCCTCGCTTAGAACGGCTGCCATTTCAGCTTGCGTGCCTCGTTGTAACGAGAAGCGACTTCCGGCCAGTACACGACTTTCCACCAATCGGCAATGTATTTCTTGCGCTCATTCTGATGTTTAAGATAATAGGAGTGTTCCCACACATCAATGGGAAGCAGGGGAATTACATCCCACTGGGACAGGTTCTGATGCTTCTCGGCTTGTAGAATCTCCAGCCGGTGGCTTCGTGGACTCCAGACCAGAATGGTCCATCCTCCGCCTTCCACTTCCTCGGCCGCTTTGGTGAATTGCTTTTGAAAGGCGTCATAGCTCCCGAAATCTCTCCGAATCTGGTCGGCGAGTGCTCCTTCTGGTCGGCCTCCGCCTTTCGGGTTCATAGTTGACCAATAAATCGTATGCAGGTAATGGCCTGCCCCATTGAAGGCCAGTTCCCGCTCCCAGTGCTTCACCAGGTCAAAGTTACCTGTTTTGCGGGCCTCCTCCAGCTTCTTCTCCGCCTTATTCAGGTTGTCTACATAGCTCTGATGATGTTTGTCATGATGGATGCGCATGGTTGTCTCATCAATATGGGGTTCCAGCGCATTGTACGGGTAGGGAAGAGGGGGGAGCTTGTGGCCTCCTATCGGAACGGGCTGGTCCTGTATGCCAGCGGCAACAGGCGGATCGTTCTTGGAGGCTTCAGAACCCATGGAGGCGTTGTTCCCAGCAGCACCTAAGCCCGTCACAGCGTTATTTCCAGCAGCAGAACCCACGGCACTGTTGCCAGCAGCAGAACCTGCTTCTGCTTTGTTCTGAACAGTGCCCGTACCTGCTTCGGCCTGGGCTCCTCCTGGAGCCTGTTCACCGCGGGCATAATCCATGGCCTGCTGATAAGGATCCAGAATCGGTGGGGGGTTATGCACGGCATCTTCAATAACGCCTGGTCTGTTAAGCGTCTCAAGTACCCCGAGGAAATACTCGGATTCCCGAATGATGTGAAGGATTACGACCTTGGCTAAAGGAATAGCCTTTACAGCAGCGCTTTGATCCAGAAGAATGTACAGCTGGCGAACCCACTCCCGCGACTGGCGGAAGGAAGCATCGAGCAGCCGCTCAATCTGTTTCAGAAGCTCGGGATGCAGCTGATCCTGCTGAACATGGATGGTATGCTGAAGTAAATCATTGGCCGCCTTTTCGGTTTCTTCGAATACTTTGGACCAGTCGTCCAGCAGCTTGACATATGGCTGTTCCAGCGTAGGGACAATGGCTTTAATTACATCAGTATGTTCTTTCTCCTGTTCCTTCCAGAACCGGATTTCTTCCAGGATCCGGACAGGCAGATAAGGCCCGTAAACGTAGAGCATATAAAGCGTACCTCCTCCAAAAATAACCTCAATAATGAAGGTATGCAGAGGGGAGTTTGGCCTATGCTACTCGTTCCGGGCCTTACCTGTTACTTCTTTTCTCTTAGATAAGCCTGAGTCTGTCCAAGAAATATGGAGACGCGGCGTAAGTACTCTCTCGGATGCTCACGGAAGATCAGCTCATGGTGTGCTTTATCCACGATCCAGACACTCGATATCTTATTCGTCTGATTGGAAGCAAGCTTCTCAGCGATAGGATAAGGTGCCTTCTCATCTTCTGTACCATGAATGAACAGGATAGGGAAGGGATAGTCCTTCTTCTTGACTTCTTGGTAAGGAATTTGACGCAGACTTGTACCGTTCTGGATAGGGAGAAGCAGTTCAAGAATTTCAATGGACGGATGCTGCGGCAAGTTCATTTTTTGACGGATGTTATGATAAAGCGTATCAGGTTCAAGCAGGAATGTGCTGTCCAGAATCATGGCGTCGATATCTTTGCTGACCAGACCTGCCTGCAGTGCAGTTCCTGCTCCCATGGAGAATCCCCATACGACAATTTCCTTGGCTCCGCGGTGTTTGGCGAGCTGAATGGCTCCGAGCAGCTGCTGGGTCTCCTTCTTGCCCCCGGTGGCTACTTCTTTGCTGTTCTGGGCGGCAAATCCGTAATCGAACATAATGACATTGAAATTCAGCCGGTGTGCGTAATGGGCAAGATCGTACATGGGAATCCAGCTCTCTTCCCGGTTGGCTCCATAGCCATGACTGAATACAATCGTCTTCTTGGAACCAGCGGCAGGAATATACCAGCCCTGCATGGAACGGCTGCCGTCTATAGCCGGAAAGGATACATCTTCGTATTTCATACCCTTGGCCATTAAGGGATTAGAGTATAAAGGCGCGACGGTAGGGTTTGAGAGTACCCATGCAATATATCCATGCAGTGCAACAAAGCAGAAAACCAGGAAAAATATAATGGACAGCACCAGGGCGACCAGTACATGCTTGAATTTGATAAAGCGTGCCCGAAGGAGCGGCGACGTCTGAGAGTCTCCGGTTACACCGGAGGACAGGGAAGCATCGCTCCGCGTCGTAGTCGTGGTCGGGTTCATGCGTTCCCCTCCTTAATAACATGTTCTATGGTGATTACCCGATGAGGGACTATTAAATCGGTTATTGAATTTATTAGTTATCGTATGACGGGGAATGGGTAAAGTCAATGCTGGGAAAAATATGGGCCTTTATTGAAGGAATACGGATGAAGCTGTAGACGAGGCGTCACATTTTGGGATATACTTCATGTAACTGGGTTTCATACAGTGAAACGTTGGGGGAGGGGCTTTCGGAATGGAAGACCGGAAATTAACCGTACGTGCCGTGGAAAGGGCACTGGATATATTAATGTGTTTTACCAAAGCCGCGGATCTGGGACTCACGGAAATCTCCAGCCAGATCGGGCTTCACAAAAGCACGGTTCACCGTCTAATGGCCACACTGGAAGAGAAAGGATTCGTCATTCGGGATGCCGCTACGGAGAAATATCGCCTTGGGCTAAGAATCTGGGAGCTTTCGGCACACCTGTCACATAGTGATGACCCTGCTGTATTGCTGCTGCCTCAGATGGAGCAGCTTCGTGATCGGCTTGGCGAGACGGTGAGCCTGTACCTTCTGGATGGTATGGAGCGTCTGCGCATCCAAGCGGTCCAGAGTAACCAGGCTATACGTAGAGTGGCCCCGGTTGGTGCCAGACTTCCGCTGTATGTGGGAGCATCCAGCAAGGTGCTTGTAGCTTTTGCCGATCCGGGAACGCTGCAGGCTGTGCTAAGCAGTCCGGAGTGGCCCGCTTCGGTGGACAGGGAGGATTACATCCGCCAGATGGAGGAGATCCGCAGCAAAGGCTATGCTACTAGTTATGAGGAGCGTGAGCCGGGGGCTGCCGCCGTCTCGGCACCGATCTTCAATCATGCAGGCCAAGCTGTAGCAGCACTGTCCGTCTCAGGCCCAGTCAGTCGTCTGTCTCCACAGACCTTGGTCGAATTCGGGCCTGTCCTGGTTCAGGCAGCCCGGGAAATGGGCATGATGATGAATTGATCCTCCGCAAATGAGGAAAACTTAAGAGACCCGTTTCGGATGAAGACGAAAGAGGGTCTTTTATCGAGAAGTGCGCCGTGTATTGGATAATTACTCCACGTTTAGGGAGGGGGAGATGTGTTGATCCTATGGTTATTCTTTTGGGGCATTGTACTGGTTGCCGGTTTCTCCGTCAGCCGCGGCAAGCTGTACAGCCTGGTGACTAAAGGCCGCAGGGATATTATACCGGGTATTGCATTGAACCGAATTTTTAGATTGATTGGATTATATTGTTACTCCATCGCCACAGTAGGCGCTTTAAGAGAGATTGTTCCCTTAGTGGTAAATATAAATCGTTATATCCCCATGCTAAACATTATTCTGGTCTCTTATGTATTTACTGCAACGCTAATTATGCTTGTAAGGCTTCGTCAGTTAAAGGTAGAATAATAACATTTCTGGGTACGGACGCAACTACGGGGAATGCTTGAACTTTCGGCCGCTGCCCGCCTCCAGATTTCTTGATTAATACCGTTCTCGTGGCGGTGGAAATCAGGAGACAAAGCATATGCTTCCGATGTAGCTTTCTTTCAGAAAGCTTTTAGGCGGTCGCTGGCGCTCCTACAGTTCCAAGCTTCCCTTCCGTTACGCCTTTACTTATGTCATTTTTCGAACCAAGGCCAACCTACCCAGGTTGGCCTTGGTTCTTTCTGTTCAGTAGAGCTTAGCTCTTCGTAATCTTCTTCACCCAAGCCGCAATGTCATTGACCATAGATTCAGCCACATGGGCAGCTTGTTGGTATTCTGCACCGGTCGACACACCGTCATATTCACTGAGCAGATGATTGACCTTCGGATAAGACTTGAACTCTACATCCGTCCGGTTCTTCAGCTCGCTCTTCCAGGTTCCAAATTGGGTCATCGGCACCTGCCAGTCATTCTCGCCCGCCAGAATCAGAAGAGGCCCAGTCTGGGTCTTGGCCACATCTGTTGGCTTGTAATCCTTAAGGGTATACCACCAATAAGCTGAACCCACCGGGAAGCTGCTTGGCAGATGATCCGGGGAATACTGCGGATCGCTGAGCAGCTTGGCTACCGCCGTCCATACCTCGGCATTCTTCTCATAAGGCGCAGGGTTACCGCCCAAGCTCTTCACACGATTAATGAGCTCTTGCTGCTGCTCCAGAGCCACATCGATGAAGGTACTGCTTGGCCCGGCAAGCATGATGGAGCCTTTAATATTGCGTTCGTCCTTGTCGGCATTCAAGATAAGCGGTAGGGCGAAGCCGCCTTGGCTGTGACCCGCGACGAAGATATGAGAGCGGTCAATATCTTTGCGTGTACTTAGATAGCGAACTGCCGAGATGGCGTCATCCACAGTCTCCTGTTTGATCGTAGCTCTCGGATTGGCCGCAAATTTGAATGTATGTTCATAGGAAATTTTATCATAGCGAAGTACAGCAATCCCCTGACTGGCCAGGCCGTTAGCCAGATCCCGGAACGGCTTCGAGCCGCCGATTGAGGAATCTCTGTCATTAGGACCCGACCCTTGGACAAGCACAACCACCGGAGCAGGTCCGCCGGTAGCGGGCTTGGTCAATACTCCAGGAAGAGCGAAGATGCCTTCTCCAATCGTGACTTCCTCTTCTGTATATGAAGTAGGGTTAACGTAGGATGGGTTCGTATAGGCTACCGTACTTGCCGGTCCGATGAACAGATCATCTACCTGACCTTCTTTGTTCAGGCGCAGCGTGTAGTTAAGCGGAGCTGCAGCTGTCTGGAAAGAATAGGTGATATTCGTATGCACGCCATTTGGAGTAACCGTTCTCGATAGCTGTGTAGTAGGAGTTCCGTAGACCTGAGCGTATCCTTTCCACAGACCTTGGAGCTGGGGGGCGGTTATGGATAATTGGAATGCCGGGCTCATCAGCTTCTGGGCCTGCGCAGAGTCACCTGATCTTAGAGCCTCAATAAAAGAGTCTCCCGGAAGGCCAGCTTCAGCAGGGGGAGCTGCAACCACAGGGCTTTCTTTGAACCATTTGGTAACCGCGTCTGGAGAGATCAGGGCCTGGTTCCGAACCACCCGTAATGTATCGGAGAGGGTCACGGGTTTGCCGTTTAATTTAGCAGTCTTCTTCCCTGCTGTCATAACAAGAGTTGTGCTCTTTTTCGTAAGGGTCACGGTTTGGGCCTTTTGATTCCATGTTACAGCTGCCCCGATTTTAACCGCGGTATCCCGGACCGGAGCTATTGTTGAGGAGCTTTTGGCCGCTGCACCCGCTGAGGCGGGAAGAGAGAGACTAACTGCAAGTGCAGCTGCTGCAGCGGTATGCAGTATTTTGTTGCGTGTACCTTTCGACATCATGGTTGCCTCCTAATATAAGTGATATATGAGTGAATACTGGCCTAGGGGGCCAGAAAACTGATGACAAGTATAATAATTACAAATGGGGCTAGTAAGATCAACCAAGCAAGCGGCCTCGCCATGTTCAGGGTCCAGCCTACTCCCATTCTTTTCTCTACAAAAAGGGAAGGGTCCTTCGCATTATAGTACATGTTGCCAAGCTTCCAGTAGGCATCATCATGCACTGTTTCAGCACTCGGATTATCCGAAGAACGGCCGATCCGGCTGCCGCCCTGTCCGGTCTGTACAGACACAATAAGGGCTGAGATAACGATAAAGGCCGGGAAAATCAATGTTACGGGCATCAGCACTTCCGGGCTGATCTGGCGGAACATGCTAAGCTGCATTAAGGAGAAGAGGAGTATCATGACAAGGCCTGCCATGAGCGTGAACATGGACCACTTACGGCGGAAAATAATATTTTGCTGTACAGAGGCTTCCGCCTTACCAGGCCCGAGCTGCTGCTTGCTCTTATGAATAATGCGATTCACCGTATAGAACAAGATCAGCATGATGACCTGCATGATGTTCGGGAAGAACATGGACGTATACGACTTGTCTACAGATCTGATCACCTCTCCGGTCATGCTGTATTTCATTGCAATGGTATCCGGTGCCTGATCGTAATACATCCAGGTCAGAAGAAAGCTTACAGCGATGATAACAAGATGGATAAGAAACCATGTGCCCGAGTAGACGAGTCTTTGCTGACGAAAGCTTGTATCGATGATCAGTCGTTCCTTGGTATGAGGTACCGCTGGCTGAGCGGCTTTATAGCGTTTCATTCTCGTATAGAAGAACCCTTGGATTAACATAATACTAGCAATGAGAATGACCGAGTAGGCGGGAAGCACATAACTCAGGGTCTGTTCATTTGCGTTGAACAGGGAGATAGCCAGCCCCAGGATTAACAGGAAATGAATGATTCCAGTTACCCAGGCATAGGATCTGCGCATCCTGCGAATGGGCTCGCTGTAATACATCTCCTCAGACACGGAAATACCAAAGCTTACCGTTCTTCTGGTGAGATAGGGAGTCGCAATTAGAGCGGCGGAGATCGCCGCGAACATGAGAATCAGGATTAAGGCTGAGAGCCAATACATAGTTAGATACCCCTTTCATGATCTTTAGGTTTGAGTTCATCATAAATTTGTCCTGTAATACTTAGAAGCTGCTCCTGCGTCATTCCTCTGCAGATCGCTTCGGCGATTATGGACTTAAGCTGCCTGTGCTGCTGCTCGGTATATTCCGCCGTAATCGGCGGCATGCCGTCCGGATTGATGACGACCCCTTTCTGACGATGGACCAGAATGAAGCCTTCCTGTTTGAGCAGAGTATAGGCTTTGTTCACCGTGTGGAGGTTAATTCCAATATCAGACGCCATACTTCTTACTGAAGGTAGCGCTTCTCCCGGTTGAAGGCGCCCGCTCGCGATGCCTTCTATAATCTGATTGATTAGCTGGGTGTAAATAGGGACATCAGACTGCATATCAAGTTCGATAATCATGAGGGAGAGCCCCCTTTCTATCTGTTATATTTGAAATATAACAGATAATAAAATATTTGTAAATAGGTATCTCCATTTGAGTATTAACGATTCATCCCGTATATTAGAAGGAAGTATTTACAAATCCGATTAACCGGGTTGAAAAAGACTATTTTGTGCGAAAGGGATGTACATATGCCGAAGATTGCGAAGAATTTAACGGAGCTCATTGGGAATACACCCTTGCTTGAACTGAGCAATTATGCAGAGGACAAAGGGATTCATGCACGTATTCTGACCAAACTGGAATATTTCAACCCTGCGGGGAGCATCAAGGACCGGACTGGATTTGCCTTGATTAAGAGTGCGGAAGAGCAGGGCCTGCTTCACAAAGATGCGGTAATTGTGGAGCCAACCAGTGGAAATATGGGGATTGGTCTTGCCTTTGCGGCTGCTGCACTTGGTTATAAGCTCATGATTACGTTACCGGAGACCTTTAGTATTGAGCGCCGCAAGCTGATGCAGGCTTATGGTGCAGAGATTGTATTAACCCCGGCTAGTGAAGGAATGGCAGGCGCCATTCGAAGGGCAGAGGAGCTGGCAGCCGAAATCCCGAATGCGTTCATTCCCCAGCAGTTTAACAACCCGGCGAACCCCAATATACATAAGACGACTACAGCCGAAGAGATCTGGCGGGATACGGACGGGGAGATAGACATTTTTGTAGCAGGAGTAGGAACCGGCGGGACGATTAGCGGAGTAGGTGAAGTGCTTAAAAAGTATAATCCGAAGGTGCAAATTGTTGCTGTGGAGCCATTTGATTCCCCGGTGTTATCCGGAGGTAAGCGGGGAGCTCACCAAATCCAGGGGATCGGTGCAGGATTTGTACCTGATAACTATAATGCAAAAGTGGTAGATGAGGTTATCAGAGTCAAGAATGAGGATGCATTCGAGACGTCTCGCAGACTCGCCCGTACAGAAGGACTGCTGGTTGGGATATCCTCGGGCGCCGCTGCTTATGCAGCGACTGTACTTGCTGCTCGTCCAGAGAACAAGGACAAGACGATCGTGGTTGTTCTCCCTGATACCGGAGAGCGGTATCTGTCTACGAACCTGTTCCAGGATGAGTAGGAAGATACTTCAGCAGGATATATAGGCTTGTGTAGTTGATGTTCAAGACATAGAAGAAGCCCGGTTCATTCAATCAGGAATGAACCGGGCTTCTTCATGTTCATGACGTATGGACAGAAACGTCCACAGTAAGGTTAATGCTTGGCTTACAGCCAATCCTTCGCTTTGACGCTCAGCTTATGCGTCTTATTATCGATAAAGCTTTGGTATTCGAGATTAATGATCCCATCTTGCTCCTCTTTTACGATGAGCCAATCTCCGAAATAGGGAAGGTCATTATTATTGAAGAATTCCTGATCTTCCTTGTTCAGAAGCTCATTAAGCACTTTTTTCTTGCCTGTATCAGGGTTAACAAGAGTGAGCATTCCAGTCTCGTTAGGTCTAATAAGCAGGTAATCATCGCCCATGCCTTCCACGCTGTAGAGCTCATTATATCCGCCAAGCTTGACTAAGTCGTATTCCTTTTCTACGGACCCATCCTTGGGATTAAGCATCTGAAGCCGTTTTCCATCTGTTAAAATGGGGTGGTTCTTGAAGCTGGAAATATTGGGACTATCCCGTCTGAAGTATTCTACAGACGACTGCTTAAGCACTTTCTTATCTTTGATATACCGCCTTCCAATAATATACATAACTGACGCCTGTCAAAGAGAGTAGTTGCATAGTTCTGGAAGAAAGTGAAAGAAAAAAGCCTGCAACTCAGGGATATGATCCCCGGGTTACAGGCTCTTTTAACATTATATTATCTTAGTTCGCAGCTGATTCCTTGATCATCTGGCGAAGTACGGTTTGCAGGATACCGCCGTTGTGATAGTAATCTACATCAACCATGCTGTCCAGACGTGCAACTACTGTGAACTCGAACTGAGTTCCATCCGTGCGTGTAGCGACTACAGTCAAAGTCTGTCCTGGCTTAACTTCATTGTTAATGCCCAGAATATCGAACGTCTCTGTTCCATCGATACCAAGCGTCTTCCAGCTATTACCTTCCTGGAATTGAAGCGGAAGGACGCCCATGCCGACCAGGTTACTGCGGTGAATACGCTCAAAGCTTTCAGCGATAACCGCTTTGACACCCAGAAGGAAGGTACCTTTGGCTGCCCAGTCACGGGAGCTTCCTGTACCGTACTCTTTACCTGCCAGAACGACAAGATTGGTATCATTGCTTTGATAGTTCATCGAAGCATCATAGATGGACATGATCTCATCATTTGGAAGGTACTTGGTTACGCCGCCTTCTGTTCCTGGAGCGACCTGGTTACGGATACGGATGTTCGCAAACGTACCGCGCATCATAACTTCATGATGACCGCGGCGGGAGCCGTAAGAGTTGAAGTCCTTGCGGGCTACGCCGTGATCGTTAAGGTAAAGTCCAGCCGGGCTCGTTGGTGTAATGTTACCTGCCGGGGAGATATGGTCCGTCGTAACGGAATCGCCAAGCAGGGCAAGTACACGCGCGCCGCGGATTTCTTCAATATCCTGCAGACCGTCTGCAAGCTTCTCGAAGAACGGAGGATTCGCGATATAAGTGGATTTCTCATCCCACTCGTACAGCTCGCCTTCCGGTACAGGAATGGAGTTCCAGCGTTCGTTCTGTGTAAATACATTCTCGTATTTACTGCGGAACATCGCAGGGCTGACAGACAAGCCAATTGCATCTTTAATTTCTTGCGATGTTGGCCAGATGTCTTTCAGGTAGACCGGGTTACCTTCTTGGTCATGACCAAGTGGATCGTTCTGCAGATCAATGTTCACGGTTCCCGCAAGAGCGTAAGCCACAACGAGCGGAGGTGAAGCCAGGTAGTTGGCTTTGACCTGGGCATGAACACGCCCTTCAAAGTTACGGTTACCTGAGATTACAGCTGCTACGGTCAGATCATTGTCTGCAATAGCTGCGCTGACTTCATCCGGAAGCGGGCCGGAGTTACCGATACATGTAGCACAGCCGTAGCCGGCAACGTGGAAGCCGAGCTGCTCCAGAGAGCCGATCAGACCAGCCTTCTGAAGGTATTCTGTTACCACAAGGGAACCAGGCGTCAAGCTGCTCTTCACATAAGCAGGCTTAGTTAGACCGCGTTCTACGGCTTTCTTCGCAAGTAGGCCTGCACCCAGCATAACGCTTGGGTTAGAAGTGTTCGTACAGCTCGTAATCGCTGCGATTACAACCGCGCCTGTACCGAGCTTCGTCTCGCGTCCATCTGGATGCTTCACGTCAACGGTCTTAGCGATCTTCTCGTCGCTGAGGCCGTATCCGCCTTTCTCCACAGGAGTACGGATAATGTCGTTAAAGTTCTTCTTCATATCTGTCAGTTCAATGCGGTCTTGAGGGCGCTTAGGACCTGCAAGGCTCGGTACGACAGAAGCAAGGTCAAGCTCTATCAGATCGGAGAACTGCGGATCTTCAGTTTGACTGGTACGGAACATACCTTGGGCTTTGTAGTAGGCTTCAACCAGAGCCACTTGCTCGTCTGGGCGGCCTGTGCTGCGAAGGTAGTTCAGGGTCTCGTCATCAACCGGGAAGTAACCGACTGTGGCACCATATTCAGGAGCCATGTTAGCTACGGTTGCACGGTCAGCAAGACTGATATTGGCAAGGCCTGGTCCGTAGAACTCTACGAATTTACCAACAACGCCTTTCTTCCGAAGCATCTCTGTAACTGTCAGGGCAAGGTCTGTTGCTGTTGCGCCTTCAGTAAGGCTGCCTGTGAGCTTGAAGCCGATAACTTCAGGAGCTACGAAATACAGGGGCTGCCCAAGCATACCGGCTTCGGCTTCAATACCGCCGACACCCCAACCTACCACACCTAGACCATTGATCATGGTGGTATGGGAATCCGTACCTACAAGGGAATCCGGGAATACGACGGTCTCGCCGTCAATCGTCTTCGTAGCTGCCACGGAAGCGAGATACTCCAGGTTAACCTGGTGAACGATACCTGTAGCCGGAGGTACAGCACGGAAGTTGTTGAACGCGGTCTGAGCCCAGCGAAGGAAGCGGTAACGTTCTTCATTACGCTCGAACTCTACGTTCATGTTATATTCGAGAGCTTCAGGAGTACCAAAAGCATCAACCATGACAGAGTGGTCAATAACGAGGTCAACCGGTACAAGCGGATTGATCTGTTTTGGATCGCCGCCAGCTTTCTTCACGGTATCGCGCATTGCCGCCAGATCGACAACCACCGGTACGCCGGTGAAGTCCTGCAGTACGATACGTGCGGGAATGAAAGGAATTTCCTTGTTGCTGTCCTGTCCTTCGGTCCAGTCAGCGATTTGTTTTACATGTTCTTCCGTGATAGCCCGGCCGTCAAATTGTCTGACCGCAGCTTCAAGAAGCACCTTAATGGAGAAAGGAAGCTTGGAGACATGGGCGAACCCTTGAGCTTCAAGTGCCTGCAGATCATAGTAACGGTAGGATTTACCGCCCACGTCTAGACTGCGGGCTGCAGAGTACTGATCTTTAATGGACATGTAGTTGACCTCCTAAAAATTTTGCGCGAAGTAAGCAGTGGACCAAATCTGGTTGTGAGTAATGATTGATTTCTAAAGAATCCAGAGGTATTCAGTCGTGCTTTTTCGATTTAGTTTCATTAGGTGAAACATAATTTCAAAATATTATCTTCTATAAGTATACCGCTTACTTTGTGGTGAGTAAAGTATTTTTTATTGGTTAAAAGCACGGTTTTCGCGGATTTTCAGAGGGGAAGATCAGGCTCACCTCCCCTAAACATACTGACCGCTGTCTGCTCATATAAATGAAGAAACAGAGGAAGGCTTATTTGGCATGGACGGCCTCTCTGATGTGGATTTGTGGAAGGAGGCATGAAGTCATGGCGGAAGAGTGGAAAGGTGCATTATCCGCTTATATACAGCAGCAGAACAAGGATGAGGTGGATTTTCGGCCCAATGCTGTACCCACGATCGTCACGGATCTGGATTATTTGATTCAGCGGGGGGAGAGAAGACAGGCGCTGTCCGAGTGGTACGATAGAAGAAAGGCCCTTCCCTTGCGGAGTGAGACCCGGGCCAAGCTGCTTAGGGAACTTACGAACCGCCAAGATGAAGTTCAGGTGGATCTTCAGCTTCACCGGACTATTTATTATGAGAAAGGCGGAGTCGCCCATAAGGAAGAACGCATCGATGTGGAGCGCTTGACCCTGCAGCGTGAGGACGGGAATTGGTCCATTATTCGGGTGGACATTCAGGTAGCCGAAAGGCATCCGCATACGGGGCTCCCTTATACCGCCGAGGATACAGATCTTGAAATTCCCCGCTCACTTGCGAGTCCATACCTGAATCGTGAGGTACTAGGGTTTGGAGGACAGGGGCGGGGGAGTACTTATAACAGGTCCGAAGCCGCCGCCTACGCCGACCGCTGGTGGAACAGCTCCAACCCGGAATTTCAGGAATTTGCGGTTGACTGCACGAACTTCATCTCCCAAAGCCTCTTTGCAGGGGGAGCCCCAATAAACTATACTGGAAAAAGAGAATCGGGCTGGTGGTACAAGGGATACGTTGGTGGAAAAGAAGCCTGGAGCTTCAGTTGGTCCGTTGCGAACAGCCTGGAACGTTACTTAAGCGGAGGCGGGCTGGGTGCCAAGGTAGTTGACCGCCCGCAGCAGTTGGATTTAGGCGATGTGATTATCTATGACTGGGATGGCAACGGCGCTTATGAGCACAGCACGATCGTTACCGCATTCGATGCCGGGGGTGCGCCGCTGGTGAATGCCCATACTACGAACAGCAAGCACCGGTATTGGGATTATCGCGACTCGTACGCCTGGACGAAGAATACGGTATACCGCTTCTTCCATCTTGCAGACCGGTTCTGATCATAATTAAGTGAAGAGAGGTTAACCATGGGACAGGATAAGTTAACCGTCGGTCTGATCTACGGCGGTAAGTCTGGCGAGCATGAAGTGTCGCTGCAAACGGCCTTCGCTGTGATGAATGCTTTTAACTATGATAAATATGAGGTGCTTCCTTTCTATATTACGAAGCAGGGAGAATGGAGAGTCGGAGGTGTGCTCTCGGCTCCGTACGGTGAGCTCGGTGACCTGCGCCTGGAGAGTGGTTCAGGAAATACATCGGATGCTATTCAGCAGCTGTTCAGCAAGCTGGCTACCGGTCAGGCTGCTGTCGATGTCGCCTTCCCGCTGCTTCACGGCACTTACGGGGAAGACGGTACCATTCAAGGTCTGTTCGAGATGGCGGGTCTTCCGTATGTCGGTGCTGGCGTCTTGTCTTCAGCGGCAGGGATGGACAAAGCAGTGATGAAGAAGCTATTCGCCGATGCGGGTCTCGAGCAGTGTAAATACTGCTATTTCACAGGTGCCCAGTGGGAGCGTAACACTCATACGCTCATTCAGGGGATTGAGGAGAGACTAGGGTATCCATGCTTCGTCAAGCCTGCCAATTTGGGCTCAAGTGTAGGGATATCCAAAGCTTCCAATCAGGAAGAATTGAATAAAGCTGTGGCCTATGCTCTGCGTTATGACACCAAAGTGGTTGTGGAGGAGTTCGTAGAAGCCCGTGAGATCGAGGTAGGGGTACTCGGCAACGATGAAGCTGAGGCTTCTGTTCCTGGTGAGATTGTATCTTCGAGCGAGTATTACGACTATCAGGCCAAATATCTGGATGGCAAATCCCAGATGGTGATTCCTGCCGAGCTTGATCCCGAGGTAGCTGACCGGATTCGTGACCTCGCTGTTAAAGCATTCAAGGCTACAGAGGGCAGCGGGCTGTGCCGTGCAGACTTCTTCCTGAAGGCAGACGGAAGCCTTCTTATTAATGAAGTGAATACAATGCCTGGCTTCACTCCATTCAGTATGTACCCGCTGCTCTGGAGAGAGACCGGTGTGTCTTACGAATCCCTGCTTGATCGTCTGATTGAGCTGGCTCAGGAACGATTTAACACGAGACAAAACTTAGATTTCAATAACGGAGTGAATTAATTATGGGATTCCAAACTGAATTCAATTCCGTCTGCAAGTTCAAGAACGAACAGGAACTGTATGAACTGCTGGAATATGGACGCGGTAAAATGGTGAAATCCGGTCTGCGTGTGTTCCCGACCGGACAGAAAGTTATTGCCTACACGCCGGACAACCGTGCCGTCGCTATCGTGAAGATTCTCGGCTGTATCGCCGAGATTAACTTTAACGGAGACGAGGTAACCGAGGTGGAGATGTCTCTTGTCCGCCCTCTGAATGAAGAGGAATCACGGATTCAGACGGCACTTGCCTATGAGATGTTTTTTGGTGAACATCAAGGGTAATCTTATAATGAATGATTATTCCTGAATTGTGGAATAACACAAGAAAAGACCGTTAATCCTCACAGGATTAACGGTTTCTTTTTCACCATTAAAGAGGAGCAGGTGAGTATACAAGTGATTGTCCGTTTCGGTTATGTGGCCATGTCAACCATCGTGAAGAACGCTTCCCCCTCTAAGACCATGACCTATAAGAGCTTCGGGCAGCTGGCTGACCGGGAGGCTGCACTGCGCAGACTGGAGCATGTGGCCGCTGAGAATCTGCATAATACACTGCGGCTGTTGAAGCACAATCGAGCTTATGATATTCAGGTCTACCGCTTCTCGTCCAAGCTGATCCCGCTTGCCACCCATGGGGAGCTCTCGGATTGGAATCCATTCGCTGCGCTTAGAGACGATTTCCGCGCTGTGGGAGATTATGTGAAGAAAGAGAAGATGAGGGTATCTTTTCATCCGGACCATTTCACCGTACTCAGCACACCCCGCCCGGAAGTGCTGGAGAGTTCGATCAGGGACTTGATGCATCATGTGAGTATGCTGGACGCCATGGGACTTGACGCGAGAGCGAAGAACAACATCCATGTGGGAGGCGCTTATGGGGACAAGAAGTCTGCGGGAGAACGGTTTGTACAGAATGTGAGCGCGCTGCCGGACAAGCTTAAGATGAGGCTGACCTTTGAGAATGATGACAAGACCTTTAATGCCCCTGAGACCTTGGAGCTCTGTGAGCAGCTTGGAATTCCGATGGTACTCGACATTCATCATCAATGGGTGAATAACGAGGGCGATGACCCTGCGGAGCTATGGCCTCGAATTCTGAAGACATGGCAGTCCCCGTTCGCGCAGGCAGATTCAAAGCCGGCCAATCCTCTGCCTCCCAAGATTCATGCATCCAGCCCGAGGAGTGAATCGGATGCAAGAAGCCATGCAGATCATGTGGAGGCTGGCCCGCTGCTGGATTTCCTGCGCCGAATTGCACCTGTGACCGAACGGCTTGACGTAATGCTGGAGGCCAAGCTTAAGGATGGGGCATTGTTTGATTTAATGGAGAAGCTGGCGCTCTATTCGGGTGAAGGTGTTCATATCATTAATGAAGCCTCTGTAGAGATTAAGCCCTAAGCTCCTAGGTGCGGAGCCTTGAAAACTTTATGGAAATAAGGTAAGTTGGACGTAAGATGCGTTTCATACGCGACTGAAGGAGGACTTATTTAATGAGTAACTTATTGGAAGGCAAGAATATTATTATTATGGGTGTAGCTAATGACCGCAGTATCGCCTGGGCTATCGCTCAGAGCTTGGCGGCTCACGGGGCTCGCCTGGCATTTACATATGAAAGTGAACGAGTAGAGGGCCGTGTACGCAAGCTGGCCGAGACAATTCCTAATTCACTAATCCTGCCGTGCAATGTAACGGTTGATGCAGAGATTGATACACTCGCTGAGACGCTGAAGAGCGAATTTGGCGTGCTGCACGGACTTGTGCACAGCATTGCTTTTGCCAAAGCGGAAGATCTTGCAGGTGAATTTGCGGACACGTCCCGGGAGGGCTTCGCACTTGCCAATGACATTAGTGTGTTCTCCCTGGTGACTGTGGCCAAGCGTCTCTCACCGCTGATGACAGAAGGCGGCAGCATTATGACCATGACCTATATGGGTTCAGAGCGTGTAATGCGTAACTACAATGTCATGGGTGTGGCCAAGGCCGGACTTGAGGCTTCAGTTCGTTACCTTGCCAACGATCTTGGACCGAAGAATATTCGCGTTAACGCGATTTCTGCAGGACCTATCCGTACCCTTGCGGCTAAGGGCATCAGTGATTTCAATTCCATCCTCAAGCAGGTTGAAGAGAAAGCGCCGCTTCGCAAGACAACAGAAACAGCTGAAGTTGGAGATACAGCCATGTTCCTTCTGAGCCATTTGTCCAGAGGCATTACAGGTGAAGTTATCTTTGTTGATGGCGGTTATAATATCGTCGGAGCTTAAGCATATGTTAATAAAAGGTTCGTTACCGGGTATGTACTAGTTAAGACCCGGGAACGGACTTTTTGTTCCTCTGGGAAGGGATGGCCGCTTCTGGACCATTTATGGATGCTTGTTCACATCTGCCAAAAAAGGGCATCTTTCTGACGAGGATACGGTTGACGAATTGCTCCTTGTTCAAGTAACGTATAGAGTGAAGGAAAAAAGGAAAAATTTAGTAGATTATTACAGAAAGTAGAGTGAGAGATTTGAACCGGAATGTGAACCAGAGCCATGATCAAGATCAAGTTCCTTATACAGTCAGCAGTAAAAGCCCAACAGCCGTAGCGATCAACGCTGCTGCCAAGACCGGAGAGTGGATCAAGACTAGACTCGGTAATCACAAGGAGCTCCATACGAAGCTGTCTCCGCAGGATTTGGTTACGGATGTGGACAAAGGAGCCGAGCTTATGATCCGTAAGCTGATTCTAACGCACTTCCCGGATCATGAATTCCTGGGTGAGGAAGGAACCCAGCCTGGCCCTGAGGCTTCAGCGGAAGCTCTTACCTCATATGAAGATGCAGAATATCTGTGGATCGTGGATCCCATTGATGGGACTACGAATTTCGTGCAGGGATTTCCCGGCTTCTGTGTATCCATCGCGCTGGCTCATCACGGAGAAGTCATTGTAGGTGTAATTTACGACCCTATACATGATGAATTGTTCGTGGCTGAGAAGGGCAAAGGAGCCTATATGCATGGAAATCCGACACGGGTGTCGGGGGATAAGGATCTCGCGGGCAGTGTGATGGCCATCGGGTTTAATCCTGAACGGGACTTTGCTCTGCCGCTTAATATGAAGGGTATTGAAGCTTTGGCAACAAGAACACGGAGTCTGCGTGCAATGGGTTCGGCTGCGCTTCATTTGGCTTACGTGGCCGCTGGGCGAATGAGCGGTTATTATGAGGTTGGACTTAACTCGTGGGATATTGCTGCGGGCACGCTGCTGGTGCAGGAGTCTGGTGGTAAAGTGACAGACACGAAGGGGAATCCGTATCATCTGGGTGTTCGCCATATGTTAGCTACTAATGGACATATTCATCAGGAATTGCTGCAGGTCATTGAGGACGCCGGAGCCACGGGACTATAATTCTCTGAGGGGGTAACCAGGATGAGTGAGGACAAAGAACTTGAACGTCAGCTAAGCGAGCTGCTTACTGAAGAGGGTGAACTTAGTGAAGAAGAGCGTCACGAAGAAGAACGCAGACGGCTCTCGCCCAAGTATGAAATTCGCATTCAGACGGAGCTCGACCCCATTGTGGAGGAGACCCTCAAATACCGCAGTCTCGCTAAAGAAATCGACGGGCGTTATGATGAGTATATGAAGAAGACTGGGAAGACGGATAAGAAATCGGAGTGACTGGGAGCGTGTATTTGTTGAATTTACGGGCAGTGAAAAAGGGACATATCCTGAGCGGAGTGATGTCGCTCATTCTAATGATTTCAGGAGCTGGTTCTGCTGCCGCGGCGGCGGGTGGAACGGTTCAGACAGCCAGCTCGAACAGCTACAAAATTGTAGCCTTGGGGGATTCCATAACTGCGGGCTTCGAGCCAGCTATGATCACGCAGGCTAACCCGAAAGCCTATGGATACGTGGATCGGCTTCAGGAGCAGGGACTGTTCCGGGGACGTACACAAACGGTGAACTATGGAATTCTCGGATTAAAGACCGAGGGTCTAAGTCACTACGTTAAAGCCATTAAGGAAGGGCGAACCTTGGCTCCTGATGAGATTCAGCCCGCTCTGGTTGATCCTAGGGCAGCTTCTTTCGGGCAAGGAACTGCTGCAACAAAAGCCGATCTGCAGGGAGCAAATCTGATTACCATTACCATTGGGGGTAATGATATCTCGCAGGTGATGGGGGCCGCAGCTGAAGGCGGGGCTGCTTCCAGCAATCTGGATGCCAGTGTTGCCCAGCTGCTGGGGAATTACAAGACTAACGTGAGCCAGACATTAAGTGATCTGACGGAGCTGAATCCGAACGCACAGATTGTTATCGCGGATCAATATCAGCCTGTACCTAAGCTTGCGGGTGCTGCGGCTTATGATCAGCTGGAGAAAGCTGCGGAGGCCTTTACCGAATCGGTTGACACATTGGCAGCTGAGTTCACAGCCAAGGGTGCCAAAGTAAAGGTGGCTCATGTTGCTAAGGAATTTGTGGGTGGTGAAATCTCCTATACCCACATTATGGAGAAGGATATTCATCCTAACCAGTTCGGTTACGAGGTGATTGCCAAAGTATTCGCCAAAGAAATCTGGGGAGAGTACCTGCAGCCTTCTACCCGGTCCAGTGATGTGCCGCTTACGATTATTGTGAAGGGCAAAGAGATCAGCAGTCCATATAAGCCGGTGGTTAAGAACGGCCAGACCTTTGTTGCCATCAAAGATATCGTTACAGCTATAGGTGCCGGAACAGCCTGGGATAATCGCAGCAGTAGTGCTACAATCACCAGCGGGAGCCGTAAGGTTGTCATTCCGGTTGGTTCCAAGACGATTAAGGTGGACGGGAAGAGTGTCGCTACAGCATCTCCAGCCTATTTGAACAAAGTTGGCAAAGAGACGAAGACCTATGTGCCGCTCGCACTGCTTGCTCAAGGTCTTGGACTAGATGTACAGTACAGCTCACATTTGAAAGTGGTATTTATTAATCCTTAATTGTGCTACACGGAAATAGAATAGAATCGCATTCCGTCTTATAAGAAGAGCCGTTCACGCCCAGGTGAACGGCTCTTTATGTTTTTATATGGACCCCAACTGCTTCATGTATTTATTCATTCATGTTATTGAATATTTAGGTCATCCCGGCTGTTCTCCGCTATTCTGATATGAAATACAGCCCCAGGGGAACGGACAGGAACGGCTGTATCATTGTGGTTAAGGTGAATGATGAAGTGTTGCTGATGATCCGGGT
>RCUK01000614.1_pt1 | contig 29365 bp, 21 predicted proteins | sample 2166381 | NCBI WGS metagenome assembly RCUK01 (sample SAMN09932809, study PRJNA488358) | compost metagenome | isolation source: compost soil in an enriched community | place: Germany: Experimental Botanical Garden | reverse complement strand
ATCAAGAACAAAACCTGTAGACTGAAAAAATTAAGCATAAATATTAATTAGTCTAAAAAGGAAGTATTCTATTCCTCACCCTTCTGAATTTTGATCTGAATGCTTTTATTTTAGCGTTGAAAGATTCTTCCGAAGCATTTGTGCTTCTATTATCAAAAATATAGTTTGATAATGATTCATTATTGTTCTAGATATTGTATTGAATAACTTGAATCCGGATTGATTTACTTTTTCACTTTTGCCATTATTTTCTTTCCTTAAAATAAAACTAAAACAAACAGTCCGCTATATCGGCGCATATATTTGTAAGAAAAAGAATAAGGTCGGTGATTTATCATTCGATAACTTAACAGGATTCAAACACCAAGAAAGAGAAACTAAGACTTTATAATATCCTGCTTTTTTTAATTCCTATTCAATTTCAGAAAATAAAATCTCTTTTTTAAATGATTTAAAATTTCATAATTATTTGAATTTATCTCTCTCCTTTTTTCAAATATATTTGTTGCTTGCCTGTAGCAAATAATTGATTTATTCCCCTAGTAGCCTTATCCTTTTGCAATACCAAATACAGATATTAAATTGGTTGAACATTATATAAGATCTCAATGATCAATGAGGCACTAAAAAAAATATATTTTTCAAATCCCTATTGACTTCTGTAAATAAATATAACTTACTTTCAGGTAACCATTTTTAAGTCTGTCATAAGAAAATCAAAAGTCCAAATTGAAGAAAAAAATCTCTGACAACATAAAGAAAACGAAGAATACCTCTAATGTTTTTCAATCTGTAAGCTTTTAAAAATAAAAAGTTTAACAGAAAAGACCAAATAATTTAATATACAATTTTACTTCATATTACAACACAATTTTATTAATAATAAAGAAGGAAGTTTTCTCAGTACAAAGAGACATATAAATATGCAGAAAAATCAGGCAAGCAATTAACTATTTGTATTTAATCTAAATAAATGTAGTTTTGTGGTCTTAAAATAAATAACTGCCATGAAATTTACTTTCCTATTACTGTTGCTCTCCATTTTTAATATTGGTCTGGCGCAAAATGCCAAAATTAACGGAAAAATTGTTTCCGAAAATAACGAAGCCGTCTCTTACGCTTCTATATCAATTAAAAGTCCTAAAAAGAATGCTGTTTCTGATGATAAGGGAAACTTTGAAATTACCAATCTTGATGCAGGAACCTATACCATTTATTTTTCTGCAATGGGATTCACAGCAGAACAAAAAAATGTTGAACTTCATGAAGATGAAAATCTTGAGATTTCTATCATTTTAAAAGAAAATATCAATGCCTTACAAACTGTAGAAATTACGGGACGCAAAGAAAAATCGTATCGAAATACAAAATCTTTTATCGGAGCTAAAACAGAAATCGCTTTAAAAGACTTACCTCAAGCCGTTTCTTACGCCACCAAAGAATTAATAGCAGATCAAGGTGCAATTCGTGTGGGCGAAGTCGTGAAAAATTTCAGCGGTGTAAGCCAGTTTACTTTTTATGACGATATCTCTATTAGAGGTTTTAGAATAAACGGAGGAAGCAATACGCAATTGCTAAATGGCATGCGAACTTCTACCGGATTTTGGAAACAGCCTCTAGCAAATTATCTGGAGCGTGTGGAAGTTTTAAAAGGGCCATCATCGGCTTTGTTTGGAAATGCTTCTCCGGGAGGAGTTTTAAATCGTGTTACCAAAAAACCATTGGATCAGGCTGCAAACAGTGTGAGTTTTTCTACCGGAAGTTTTAACACTTTAAGAGCTTTAGCCGATTTTACTGGGCCATTAACCAAAGATAAATCACTTTTATACCGTTTGAATTTAGGTTACGAAAATGCCAACTCATTTAGAGATCTGCAATATGATAAGAATATTGTTATAGCTCCTTCCCTTTCTTTTCTTCCGAATGATAAAACAAGCGTAAATTTTGATTTAATCTACAGCAGTTCAAATGGAAATTTGGATCGTGGACAGTCTACTTACGAAGACAACCTCTATTCTACAAAAACTTCAAATTCGTTAAACTCAACAAATGATTATTTAAAAGAGGAAACCTATATCGTTACGACCTCTTTAAATCACAAGTTTTCAGACCGATTATCGTTTTCAGGATCGTATATCAGAACGGGCTATAATGAGGATCTCCTAGAGCACCGCGGTGCCAATAAATATGCTTCTGCTGGAGACGGATCGACAATTCCAACCGCAATTGAAATGCAGGTTTTTCAACGCAAACGTAAGCGTTATATTGACAATCTTTCTACATTCTTTAAATATGAAGCCAAAACAGGTGCTTTTGACCATAATTTAATTGCAGGTTTTGATTACGCTCAGGAGGAGGTTCCAGCTGGTGGGTCGCAATTAACTGCAAGCGGTTACAGAAATGCCGCCAACAATGGCTTTATCGCAACTTATAATCCTGCAAATAAAGCGAATTATTTGTTGGATTCTAAGGGAAATCCAGTACCAAACGTAGCTCATTTTGACCTGACCAATCCATTTGCATCGCAGCAATTAAAAGATATGAGCAAATATTTTTATGTTGCACGCCAAGTTGATCCGACCTATTATTCATTGTACGGAATTTATATTCAAGACTTTTCAGGCTTTAATTGGTATTCGTTACGACGAATATTCAGATAAAGTAAATTACAAAAAAGCCACAGAAACAAAAGTAAAGCAACATTCGTTTTTACCTCGTTTTGGTCTTACATATACACTTAATCCAAACATCAACTTATACGGAACTTATGTTCAGGGTTACAATCCTCAAACAGCGTCTACTCTGGCAAATCCAAATTCGGGTGGTCCATTTAATCCTTTGGAAAGTAATATGGTTGAATTTGGGGGGAAATCTTCTTGGTTCAAAGAAAAACTTTTTGTGACGGTTGCTTTATTCAAAATACAGCAGAAAAACACATTATATCCTGCTAATGATCCATCAAACCCAGATTTAATGAGGTCTATTGGTGAAGAGGAATCGAAAGGTATCGAAATTGATTTGAATGGAAATATCACGCGTAATTGGAGTATCTCTGCCGCTTACAGCTATAATGAAGCTTTCATTACAGAAAGTCCGATTGAAGCTGAAGTTGGAAGACAAAAAGCAAATACCCCAAGACAACAGGGCAATATCTGGACTCGCTATAATTTTACAAATGGCGCTTTAAAAGATTTTGGAATCGCAATGGGATCTAATTTTGCCACAACACGTACCATGAGCCAGACTACTACAGAAACTCTACCGGGATATACTCTGTTTAATGCTGCTTTTTATTACAATATCAATAAGTTTAAAATTCAGCTGAATGCAAATAATATTCTAAACAAAACCTATTGGGTTGGAGGCTATGATTATATCCGTTTGTTTCCTGGAGCGCCTTCGAACTGGCTTTTAACTCTTGGTTATTCCTTTTAAAAAGCTTTTATTATATTAAAAATACTTTTCTACGCCTCTTTACATGAATAAGACCTTTAAAAAAAATATTGGCTTTTTACATTTATGGCTCGGACTTACGTCCGGGCTTATTGTATTTATTGTAGCCCTTACTGGAAGCATTTTGGTTTTTGAAGAAGAAACTGATTCTTTTATCAATCCTGAATTTTATAAAGTTTCGAATATTGGAACCCAAAAAATACCTGTTGATCTTTTCGTTAATTCTATTGTGAAACAATATAGCATTACAGCATTAGACCGAATTCAAACGTATGAAGATCCAGCAAGAACTGTAATTATAACTGGAACAGATGCTAATAAAAAGGATCTGATTTTCTCCGTAGATCCGTATACAGGAAAAGTGTTAGCTTTAATTCCAGAAAAAAGGAGGTTTTTCTCTGTGATATTAGACCTGCATCGTCATTTGATTCTAGGAGAAATTGGAAAGTTTATTACAGGCTGCAGTTGTCTTATTTTTGTTTTTATGTTGCTTTCGGGACTTATTTTATGGTGGCCGAAAAAAATAAAAAACCTAAAGCAAAGATTGACCGTAAAATGGAATGCATCTTTTAAAAGAGTCAATTGGGATTTTCATTCCAATTTTGGTTTTTACAGTTTTCTATTCCTTCTAATAATAGCTTTGACGGGACTAACCTGGTCTTTTAAATGGTTTGAAAGCGGTATCTATTTACTCGCAGACGGAACAGCAAAAAAACCTTCGGCTAAAGTTGAAAATCCGACAAAAGTTGATCCAAAGCTGAATAAAACTTTTTTCTATCAAGACATACTTTCAAAAACAGAAAACATTTATAAATACAAAGGAGATACGCAGATTAGAATTCCATCTGATACCATAAACAGCTTGATGGTTATTAAATTGAATCTTGAAAAATCTATTCCGAATATTTCAAGTATGGCTTATTTTGACAAATACACGGGTAAACTTTTGAAAATAAGACCTTATGAGTCCTTGAGCAATGGCGATAAAGTACGACGTCTAATTTATCCAATTCACACGGGAAGCATTTATGGTTATCCTACAAAAATTTTAGCTTTTTTAGTTTGTCTATTTGCTGCAACATTACCTGTTACTGGTCTTCTGATTTGGTTAGGGCGAAAGAAAAAAAAGTGATTTTGTTGGGTGTTATTTTCAAACAAATAGAAACATAGATTTAGCAGCTTTAAAAAAGGCGTTTCACTTGTTTAAACAAACATAGTTGGTTATGTGTTAGAAATTAGTGTTTACCATTTATAAAAAACGTATAAAACCAAATCTCTAAGTCAAGACAAAAAGTTGATTTAGAGATTTACTTTTTCTGAAAGTAAAGATAATTAGTCGTTGTATTTATATCTCGAAGTCTTATCTGAGAATTATTAAATTCAAACAATTTCCAGCTAAAATTTAATTTAGAAAGCACTCCTGTACTGAAAACTATTTTTATTTCTCTAACACCATTTTGAACTGAACTTTCCCACTGCCCAGTTTCTGAAATTCCACTTTTTGTGGCAACTGCAGATTTATCTGTTTTAAAAACAAAAGTGTAGCCACTATAATTTGAAGTCTTTACAGCACCATCGTAAAAATAGGGTATTTCCCAAGAACCATTTGTGATCGCTTCTGTAAAATCTAGTGTTACAAGATTGTTTTCGGGACAATAATCTATAGCATATTTAATAGCATTTTCGAACTCCAGATTATTTGAAATCGTTTTGGTCTGATCCTTGTAATCTGCAACCGTAATAGGATATTTTAGAGATATATACTGGCTTTCATTTAAATTTTTAATAAAATTAAAAAAGGCCTCGTCACTAACAATCGATTGAGAACTTGCTACTTGATTAACGCTGTTGTAGATATTGATAGTGATAGGATAATTGATATTCAATCCGTTGATTTTGGATAAAAGATCTGGGTAAAGATTCCAATAATCAATCAAAGCATCAAAATCTGTCTGATTTGGAATCAGTTTTTCAATGTAATTATAGTACACCATTGTTACAGGAAAATCTATTTTTACAATATCATCATCATAATTGCTTGCATTGGTATTATCCAAAACTTTCTGATAATCGGCACCGGTATTTACTGCAATTTGTTCATTATTTACTGTAACAGTATATGGGAGTTTTATGGTGCAGTAGCTCGATCCGTCGATCATATTATCTTGTACAGTTCTAACCATAGCAACTCTTTGCAGATAAGTAGTGAGCGGAGAAACAGTAGTAATTGTCCCCTGCGAATTATTATTTTGTTCGTCTATTTCACTTTGACAAGAAAACAATAACAACAGGAAAACTGCAATTGATAAATATTTTTTCAAAAGGAACATATTTATGTTTTTACAAAGGTAAATAAATTTTAAAAGAAACTATTTTTTAATAAACTAACATCAAAAGGTTCATAATTTTAATCTATACTAAATTATCAAAAACCAATAGCATTTTATTACTCAATAAAACAATCATCTTTACTTTTACCCTACTTAAATTAAAAACAAATACTTTTACGCTGAAAAAATTGAAACCCTAAATGCCAGACCAAAATCAATCTAATACTTGTGATGAAATCATTTTTTCGTCTTTCTTCAAAAGTCATGTAAAAGCACTTCGAAATTTTCTTTTTTACAAATTCGGAAACGCAGAACAGGCAGAAGATATAACTCAGGAAGCATTTGTTAAGCTTTGGCAGAACTGCGCTTCTATACCTTTAGAAAAAGCAAAATCATACCTTTACACCATCGCAAATAATAGCAGCCTCAACCAGCTTGCACACCAGAAAGTGGTTTTGAAATACGAAAAAAACTTCACTGGTTTGGATAAGACAAATGAAAGTCCGGAATATCTTTTGGAAGAAAAACAGTTTCAGGCAAAACTTTTAAAAGCCATCGAAAACTTAAACGAAAAACAGCGCACTGCTTTTTTGATGCACAGAATTGACGGAAAAAAATACAGCGAAATTGCTATAGAGCTAAACATCAGCGTAAAGGCTGTAGAAAAACGCATTCATTTGGCTCTGTTAAGCTTACGCAAAGAAATTGATTTATAAAAGGTAGGGTAAATTTAGTTCTAATTGTTTTAATTAAATAATACGATAAAATGAAAAAAGATCGCTTATTGGCAAAATGGCTCAACGACGAATTATCTCCGGATGAATTGGCAGCATTTGAGGCAAGTCCCGATTTTGAAAAATATCAAAAGATAAAAAAATACACCAATCATCTCGAAGTAAGTGATTTGGATGAAAATGCTATGTTATCGAATATTTTAAGTCAGAAAAAAACAGCTCCAAAAGTGGTTCCATTATACAAAAAATGGGGCTTTAGAGCTGCCGCTATCTTTGTTTTGGCTCTTGGAATTACGTTTGCAATGAAAGTTTTTGTACCTAAAACAGAAACTGCCGATCTAGGAAAAAAGACTGCTTTCTCATTGCCCGATAATTCTGAAGTAGTTTTAAATTCAGGTTCTGAAATACACTATAAAAAATGGAATTGGAACAATAACAGACATTTGGCACTAAAAGGAGAAGCTTATTTTAAAGTTGCAAAAGGAAGAAAATTTGAAGTACAAACCAATCTTGGAAAAGTAACTGTTTTAGGAACGCAATTTAATGTTAAAGCCAGAAAGAAGAGATTTGATGTTGTCTGTTACGAAGGCCGTGTCAAAGTAAATTATGCCAACACTCAAATTCTTTTAACTCATGGACAAAGCGTTCGTTTTGAGAATGGAAAACAGATAAAAATGACCGTAAGTTCATCAAAGCCAGAATGGATGAATAACCAGATATCTTTCTATAAAGAAAACATAAGAACTATTTTAGATGAAGTTGAAAGGCAATATAATGTTAAAATAGATTTAAACACAAAAGATACCATCTCCCTGTTTACAGGGAAATTGCCTTCAAAAGATCTAAATACAGCTTTGCAGATTATTGGTACGACTTATCATTTAGAAGCTAGAAAAGTTTCGAATAATAAAATAATTTTTGACGAAAAATAAATGTTCCGCCCCAAACAATTTCATTTTTTGTTTTTTCTCTTTTTCCTTGTCCTGAATCTTTTTGCTCAGGACAAAGAAAAAGTGATGCCCATTAAAAAAATAATAATTGATATTGAAGAACAATATGGCGTAATCTTTAATTATACCGAAGAAAATATTGAAGGTCTCGAATTAAATCCTCCTAAGAAATCATTTTCTTTAGAACAAAAACTGGAATATCTTAAAAAAAGAACCCATTTATCTTTTGAAAATATAGGCAACAAATTCATCAACATTTACAAAAACAACCATGAAACTGCAATAATATGCGGTTATGTTTTTTCTAGCATTGATAAAAAACCTATTGAAAATGCCAATATCAGTTTAAATAATAAAACGCACTGCACAACTGATTCTGAAGGTTATTTTGAGTTTAACAAGGAAAACAAAAATACTTTTGTAATTAGTCACGTTGGTTTTGCATCAAAAAAAATTACGGCAGGAAATGCAAAGGCTAAAGATTGTATTCAAATCCTGTTAGAACCTGAAATTACAGAATTGCACGAAATTAAAACGAATGCCATTTTAGCTTCGGGTATTTCAAAAAACACCGATGGATCACTTGAAATTAAGCCTAAAAAATTTGGTATCCTTCCCGGCCTTATTGAACCTGACGCTTTGCAGACGATGCAGCAGATTCCGGGCGTAAACAGTTTGGATGAAAGTGTTTCAAGCATCAATGTTCGCGGTGGTACGCACGATCAGAATTTATTTTTGTGGAATGGAATACGAATGTTTCAAACGGGACATTTTTTTGGTTTAATTTCTGTTTTTAATCCAAATCTTGGGCATACTATTTCTATCTATAAAAATGGAAGTTCTGCCTTTTTTGGAGAAAGCGTTTCAAGCGTAGTCGCGATTTCTTCTACTCCAGAAAAAGCAGAAAAAAACTCATTCAGCGCGGGAATCAACATGATTAATGCTGATGTCTATGGAAAGTATAATCTTTCTAAAAAAAGTTATATCGAAATTTCGGCGCGCAAATCGATTACCGATTTTGTAGAAACTCCTACTTATAAAGAATATTTCAATAAAGTATTTCAAAACACGACAATAACAGATTTTTCGCAGAACCAAAATCTTAATTATAAAAGCAATAAAAAATTTGGCTTCTATGACGCTACTATAAAATATGCGCAAAAAATAGGGATCAAAGATCAAATCATACTTGATTTAATAACAATAAAAGATAACTTGGAAGTTACTAAAAGTGCTGCTTCATACAATATAAATAAAGCACAAAACAATATTTTACGCCAGCAGAATTATGGCGGAAATTTGTCTTGGAAAAGAAACTGGAATAGCTTCAACACAACCAAAATTAATATCTACAATTCTTCCTATGAACTTCTAGCCGATCAAAAGTCAGTTTATGAAAACCAAACTGTTATTCAGGAGAACACAGTCAATAACAATGGTGTAAATTTAGAAAACAATCATATCCTAAATGCTAAATTTAGTTTCAGCGATGGTTATCAATTTAATGAAATTGGTATTACTAATTTAGAGCAGGTAACTAATCCTGATTTTTATCGTAAAGTAAAAGACGTTTTAAGAACTCACGCTTTAATTTTAGAAGGAAAATATAACGATACCATTTCTAGAATATATTTTAAGGGCGGAATGCGACTTAATTATATTGAAAAATTTAAAAAATACATTGCAGAACCAAGACTTCAATTGGGTTACGGAATAAGCAAAAGCCTAAATTTAGAATTGCTTGGCGAACTCAAAAGCCAAAACTCCCAGCAGATTATTGATTTACAGAAAGATTATTTTGGTATTGAAAAAAGACGCTGGATTGTCTCTAATAATGGCACAATTCCGATACAAAAGAGCAGACAGTTATCTTTAAACTTGTTTTATAAAAAAAACGACTGGCTTTTGGACATCGAAAACTTTTATAAAAAAGTAACCGGAATAACTACTTCTAGTCAAGGTTTTCAGAATCAGCTGGAATTTGTTAGAACTACAGGCGGTTACGAAATTTGGGGAACAGAAATGTTGGTTCAGAAAAAAATAAATCACTTTCTTACGTGGTTAAGTTACACTTACAATGAAAATAATTATAATTTTCCGAATTATGAATATCCTCGTTTTCCAAACAACTTTGAGCTCACACATACTTTGTCTTGGGCAGGTATTTATGAGAAGAATAACTTTAAAATTGCTTTAGGAACAAAATGGTCTTCCGGAAGACCAAAAACATCTCCAGACTTATCTCAAATTGATCTTTCTAATCCTGTTTTGGTTTACAACAAACCCAATAACAGCAATCTGAATGTATTTTATCAGGTTAATTTTTCGTCAACTTACAAGTGGGAAACGGAAGACGGAATTCAATACAAAATAGGAATCTCAATCCTAAATATTCTTAACAGAAGAAATGAAATCAGTGAATATTATAGAATTAATTCTTTAACCAATTCTATAGAAGAAGTCGATACTTTTTCATTGCAAAGAACTCCAAATCTGAGTTTTAGAGTTTCATTCTAACCCGTTGGGTACAATTAATTCAAACACATAGAAACATAGATTTAGGATACCGACAAAGGCGTTTCACTTTATTAAAACAAACATAGTTGGCTATGTGTTAGAAACTGGTTTCTTTTTAATCCCTCTTTAAAAAATAAAATCTATGTTTCTATGTGTTGAATAAAAAAAACATGCATTATACCCAATGGGTTCATTTTAATATCCATTCTACAAGAGTTCTAAAGCTCTCATTCTTCCTTTTTACTTTTTTTTCAAAAAATTACAATTCTTTGGTAGGGTAATCTGCGCCAAGGCTGTTTCACTATAGAATCATCATTTGATTTGAGATAGTTTTAAAGTATGAATACACAAAAAAATGCACCAGATAATAAGCGTCAGATACGATTTGCATCAAAATACAAATCTGAAATAGTGCCCATTATGGATGCTCTTTACATTATAAACGGAAAATGGAGAATTCCAATAATGCTAACGCTTATGGAAGGAAACAAACGGTTTTCTGAAATTCAGAAAGAAGTCCAGAAAATCACATCCAAAGTTTTAGCCAATGAACTAAAAGAAATGGAACTAAACGGATTTGTTGAAAAGAAAACAGATGATCAAAGCCGCGCCAAAACCGAATATCAATTAACGGATTACAGTTCATCACTTGAACCTATTATCAAATCACTAAGAGATTTTGGCATTCAGCATCGAAAAAAAATCCGTGATGAAAGCTATTTTAAAAAAAGCGCTGAATGATTATCACATCAAAAAACTAAAAACTAATATGAAAAGAAAAAAAACAGCAATTGTAACTGCGGTATTACTATTAATGGTTTCTGCCGGAATCTACTTTTATTATGGGGTAGTATTTAAAGAAGCCCGAAATATAGCATCTGAAGCTCCAGATTTTAGCATAACGGCAAAAAAACTACTGGAAGATTATAAAGCTGATCCTAAAAAAGCAGATTCACTATACCTCAATAAAACTATTGAAATATCCGGTCAAGTAACCAAAGAAACCGAATCTGCAATTATACTTGAAAATACCGTTTTCTGTCTTTTTAAAGAAAAATTGAAAGTCAAATTGATGGATAATAAAACTACCATTAAAGGCAAATGCATTGGTTATGACGAACTATTTATGGAAGTCAAAATAGATCAATGCAGCATTAAATAAACCAAACAAATAACAATTAATTTATGAAGAAAATTCTAGTTCCGTTCTGCCTGTTTTTAGTTACGCTGGCCTACTCTCAAGATGATTTACTCAAAAATCTTGATTCTACTCAGGTAGAAGAAAGTTACTCTACAGCAACTTTTAAAGCTTTACAGCTTGTAACGCTGCAGACCACAAAAATGCCTGCTAAAAAAGAGTTTTATTTTGTGGTTTCGCATCGCTTTGGAACTGTAAAAGATGGCCTTGACAGTTTTTTTGGTCTTGATAATGCTACCACAAAACTTGGAGGAATTTATGGTGTTACAGATTGGCTATCTGTCAGCCTTTCGAGACATACTTTAAATAAAATGTATGAAACCGGATTAAAGTACAGATTAGCAAGACAAAACGATAATTTCCCGCTGGACATTGTTGGGTACAGTGTTGCAGATATCAATACTTTTTTAGAAAAAGACCAATATCCTGGTTTAGAATTTAAGCATCGCATGACGTATGTGCAGCAACTTTTAATATCTAGAAAAGTAAGTGAGAAATTCTCTTTAGAATTAGTACCGTCCTTTTTACACAAAAACCTTTACAATCCTGATATCGAAAGAGATAATCAATTTTCTTTTGGCGGTGGCGGACGCTATAAAATCACGAAAAGGTTATCTGTCAATTTAGAATACATGCACAATTTTGACAAACCCGACTTTTATAAAAATCCGTTGTCTGTAGGTCTTGATGTAGAAACTGGCGGACACGTATTTCAATTAATTTTTACCAATTCACAATCTATGAGTGAGAGCGGATACCTTACTAATGCCTCTGGAGACTGGGGCAAAGGAGATTTCTTTTTTGGCTTTAACCTTTACAGAGTATTCTAATAATTAAAACAATAAATCATGAAAAAAACAATCTTACTTACAATTTTATTGGCTGTATTTGCAAGCTGTAGTGACTCTGATACCTATGAGGATATCGAAACACCACCTACTACACCTACTACACCAACAAATCCAACGAATCCGACAAATCCAACAACTGCGGTTACCTACAATAAAGATGTAAAATCTATTATTGACGCCAACTGCGTAAGCTGCCACTCAAGCGGAAGGTCTGCAGCTTTTAGACCGCTGACTACTTTTGCTCAGGTAAAAACTGCCGTAGAAAGTGCTGGTTTATTAGGGAGAATCCAGCTTCAAAATGGCCAGCAAGGACTTATGCCTCAAGGTGGAAGAATGGCTCAGGCTAATATTGATCTAATTGTGAAATGGAACACCGATGGTCTAAAAGAAAATTAATTATTATGAAAAAATCATTCATAAATTTCTTTGCATTATTGTTCGTTATAGTTGCAAACACTAGTGGATTTGCACAAAAACTAATTACAAAAACAGGGAATATAAAATTTCAGGCTTCAATGCCTTCTTACGAAGAAGTTGCAGCCGAAAGCAAATCAGTATCAGCAGTTCTGGATCAGACAACAGGAGATTTTGCAAGTTTAGTTCTTATAAAAGGTTTTCGATTTAAAGCAGCTTTAATGGAGGAGCACTTTAATGAAAATTATATGGAATCTGAAAAATTTCCGAAAGCAACATTCAAAGGTAAAATAGAAAATTTTGATAGTTCTAAAATTACAAGTTCTCCTAAAAATTTCACCCTAAAAGGAGATCTTACTATTCATGGAAAAACAAAAGCAGTCTCAGTGATTGTAAAAATTTCCAAAGCACCAAACGGTGTCAATGCTATCGGCACATTTGAAGCAAAACCAGAAGATTTTGATATTGAAATACCAAGTCTTGTGAGAAAGAAAATTGCTGACAAAATAAAGATTAATTACATTTTTTTATTAGCTAAATAATCCTATTTAAGTATCTGATTCATTCAGATTCAAAAGAGTTTTAAACATGACTAATGTTCTGGAGGCCGGTAAATTGATTACGCCGGTCTCTTTTTTTAACCTTAAATTATATTAAAATGATCTGCAAAAATTATATTGTTACCGGTGAAGATGTAAATGATTATATGGTTATGGAAGATAACGCATATAGCTCATATACTATCAGATTGTTATATCATTTTTTGTTTTACAATGGTTTTTCCAAAGAAAAGCTTAATTATATGCATTTAGGTTTACAGGAAGGAAATCATGAATTAATCATCTATAAAAACCTAATGTTTACAGAACATTTTTTCGTTGAAATGAAGCATTGTTACATAGCGGATAAAATCAATATTAAAAGCTGTTTTTTTAACTCAAAAAACGAGTGTTGTGCAGAAGTAACAAAAGAAGTAAAATGGTTTGACCCAATAAGTAAAGAAGTTGTTAAAACACCTAAACAAATTCTTAGACATTTTTATCCGAAAATATAAAATCCAACACATCTCCCACATGTATTTGCTTCCAAGTTTTATATTATTATGATAAAAGCCTAATATCTAAAAGATATCAGGCTTTACTTCAAAAAACGGGTATTTAAATAAGTAATTAAAACTTAAACAAAATCACATACATTTAATGAAATTCGGATTTTAAAAATAGATAAGACCTCCTATAAGCGATATTAAACTTATTGCTGTTAACAAGGCCAATTGCAAGAATTTTGTTTTAAACAATTCCTATTTCATATAAATTTCATAAAAGTTAAATTTCCATTTTTAACATCATCTTTTCAATTCTGGAAAATGAAATTTCGGGATTAGCTCCAGGAGATTCAGCCACTAATGCACCAACTGCGCAGGCAAAATCAATTGAATACTGAGGTTCTTTTCCGGTTAATAATGAAGTTATCAAAGCGGCTAGAAATGAATCTCCGGCACCAACGGTATCAGCAACTTCAATTGGATAACCGATGTTTTCGTAAATTTTTCCTTCCCATAATAATAAAGCGCCGTGTTTACCTTTTGTTACACACATTGCAGTAGCTTTTGTTTTTTCTTCAATAAAAGCCATATTTTCTTCCAGACTTTCAAAAGGAGAATTCATCGCTTTTGCAATTTCAAGCAATTCTTCATCATTAAACTTAATAAAATCAGCCGATTGCATAAGCTGATTCAGGATTCCATACGTATAATGTGGTTTTCTTAAATTTACATCAAATACCTTATAAACATCATATTGGAGCAACTGTTCTAAAGCATTTCTCGAAACATTGTCACGACAAACCAAGCTTCCATAAATCAAAACATCAGCCGATTTTACAGTTGTTTTAGCCAGATCATTCAATTCAATTTTATCCCAAGCAGACGGATAACTGATTTCATAAGTTGCCGATCCACGTTCATTTAAGGTAACGTTGACCAAACCAGTCGGAAAATCTTCAGAAACTACAATTGTATCCGTTTCAAGTCCCAGTTTTTTCACTTGATTTTTTATTGCTTTTCCGTCTTCATCATTTCCTACACAGCTAATCATGGCCACGTCGCAACCCAGCGTTTTCATACGCAAGGCAACATTCAATGGTGCACCGCCAATCTTTTTTTCATTGGCAAAAACATCCCAAAGTACCTCTCCGTATGCCACCGCCTTAAGGTTTTTTCCGTTATTCATTCTAAAATATTTTATTATTAGTTTTTATTCAGGTTGCGTTATCTGAAGATTTGAGATTGTGCTCGTTTGTCCTTCAGCAATTAAGCCCCATTTATTTTTATCTCTTCCGTAAATGCGGTTGGTAAGTGTCGCTTTTCCGTTGATGCAAACTACGACAACACTTCCTTCGGCAATTATTTCAACATCATATTTTACATTTGTCTGAAATGCAAATGGCAAACGAGTTACTTCCTGTGAAGCCGAGTTGTAACCGCTTATTTTTCCATTAGCAATATCCAAAACCACTTTATAGTAGCTTCCTGTATCATTGGTGTGAAAAACAAATCCGGTTGTTCCTGAAGCTTTCGCTAAAGTGACTTCGGCTTTTATTTTGAGTTTCTTCCCAATATTTTTAAAAGTAACCATTGCTTTTTCTGTCTCTCCAGATAAAGAATAAATTCCGTTATTGGCTGTTGCATTGGATGAAATGGCATCTACTTCTGCAGTAGCATTCTTTTTCGAAAATAAATCCTTAACCGATTTCGGTGATTGCGTTCCTAAAGTTCCATCTGAATTCTGAGTTAATTCATGAATAACCATATTCCCAGCCCAATCTTTATTTCCTAAATCATTTTCAGGCGTTTTTCTGGCATTCCATCCAAAAACATATCTTTTATTTCCGTCAGAAGCTGTTTTTCCTGCATAAAAATATTCTCCATCAATTTGGTCATTTTCGGGTTTTGCCCACGGCCCATTTATTGATGATGAAATTCTGTAATGCGTTCCTTTATTGCTACTCCAATTCTCAGAAAAAATTAAATACCAATTGCTTCCCATTTTGAAAATATCTGCACATTCCATCATCAGATAATTATCCTCAGAAGTTGTCGTATAAATCGGAGCTTCAACATTCCATTTTTCTGATGCAGGATCTGCGCTTGTAAAATGCAGCAAAACGGCTTTTCTTCCAGGTTCTGTCTGTGTACTTACTAACATGGAATATTTTTTCAATTCATCATTATAAAACACATGCGGATCTCTGAAATCATAATTGTAGTAGCCCGCTGGAGCTGTAATTTTAAAAGATGGAATTTTTGTCCAATTTTTCAAATCACTGCTTGTGGCACACAACACACTTTCTCTGGCATTGGACTGAACAAAAGCCGGATTTTCATTGTGCCCTGTGTAATAGAAATAATAAAGATTGCCTACTTTGACAACTGATCCTGTGCCAATAGCAAAATCAGGTTCAAGAGTTGTACCATACGGAATAGTCTGGCCTTCATAAGTAAAATGTGCCAAATCTGTGCTTTGATATTCATGAATATCATGAAATCCTTTTCCGATAGGTTTATTCTGAGCATCATGCAGAAAATAAATATGAAATTTTCCGTTATCGAAAAAAGGCATAATATCTCCCGTATAACCTGCGCTGTAATAGGGATCATTTGCACCCATCCATTGCGCCGGTGGTACAGGAAAAACACTTGCTATTTCAGAATTTCCTCCCGAAATCGAACCTCCAATATAGGTTTCATCCTGACTGCATGAAGCCAGTGAAAAGAAAACGAAGGCGATTGTTATTATATTTCTATATTTCATTTTATTAAATTCAAAGTGATTTATTTTGCCGCTAGATAATTGATACTGTTTTGCGTCAATAGTCTGATGTTTGTTATAAACTCATTGGCCTGACTTGGCACGCCGCTACTATTGGTTTCATTGTACCAATCGTAAGCTCCCATAGAAATAACAATTACATTTTTATTTGTACTTGTGTTCGGGAATTCTGCAATGGTTACTCTTCCGTTAAGTTCATTATCCCACGCTTCACTTGCCAGATTGGTTCCTCCCGTTTGGTTTCTCCAACCTTCTCCATTATTGTAGCCTCCCCATTCCGGTAAAAACCACCACGCTGTATGATTTAATCTGAGAGTTCCACTTTGCAGTAAATTGGCTTTTCCAGCTTCAAAAGTGGTTAGACCTTGGAAAATTGGATGACCTTCATGACCAACGAATGACATTCCCCATGAGTTACCGTCTACAAATCCATTTGGAGGGAAATCACCAAAAACATTATTCGGCCCTTTTCCAGACGGAACAATTCCTAAAGCATCGACATATTGCGAAGCAAAAGAAGTCAACAACAGATTTCCTCCATTTGTTCTGAAATTTTTCAATGCATTGGTAACCGCAGGATTATAAGCCACAGAAGGTAAATTTGCAGCCGAATCAAAGTGCCACCAAATCACATCAATATCACTTAAATCTGTACCGTTTTGTATACTTTCAAAGGAAATATATTTAGCTCCTGGGAAATTATCAAACAACCAGTTTGAAGCTGTAACTTCATCCATATTTGTAATTGCTGATCTTGTAGCCGAAGTTCCTAAAAATGCAACGGTTAATCCAGTAACCGGAACTCCAACATTTGCCGTATAGTTAACGCTTTTCCCGTTTGATGTTATTACAAAAGTCACAGCATTAGTAAAATCAACGGTTGCTCCTGAAGCTGGTGAAATGGTTACACCCGTTGTAACTTCAATTAAAGGTTTAAGCGCTGTCAAGTCAGTATTTTCAGGTAGCGTCATATTAATGGTTTTGCTAATGTCGTTTACAGTCGCTGCAACACCATTAATTGTAAAACTCTTAATCGGACTTAAAACGGTTGTAGTTACTGTATAGTCTTTGTATAAATTGCCATTAACTACTCTAAATTTTACCGGATTTGTAAAATTCATTGCCGAATTTAATTCCGGATTTGATGTTGCGCCATCAACAAAAACAACTTCCGGTTTTATCGCCGTTATATCAGATCCGTAAGGCATTACAACAGTAATTTTTCCTGTTGTCTGATCAATACTTCCTGAAACTCCGTTTAATTTAAATGATAATACATTTGAAGGTGAACTCACATCAAATCCGCCTGTTTCAAAACTATTTTCGCAGGCAGTAATCATAAAAATCATTGCCAATACTATAGACACTTTAGTCCAATATATATTTAAAGCTTTTTTCATATTGCTGATTTTTAAAGATTAATAACCTGGATTTTGTTTGTACAATCCTTGACTGAAATTAATTTGCTTCAAAGGAATTGGGCAATATTCTTCTTTATGCGCATCAAAAAAAGCATCCTGATAATAGGTACGTTTTGTTTTTTCTTTAGCATAAAAATCATTCATAACCTGATCTGTAATTCCCCAACGAACAAGGTCAAAGAATCGGCTTCCTTCCATTGCCAATTCTAAACGACGTTCCCAACGCAACGCTTTACGGGCAAAATCCTGTGTCCAGTTGCAATTGCTTCCGTCCACATAAGTATTGATTTTGAAATTACTCACATAAGGCAATCTTCCTGTACTTTGCGCTGCTCTTTCTCTGATTTCATTAATCAACGGCAAAGCTTCAGATTGTCTCCCTAATTCAATCAAAGCTTCGGCACGCATCAAAATCACATCAGCATAACGAATCTGAATTCTGTTTTTAGAATTTCCGTAAAAAGGATCAATATTTACGACACAAGTGCAATTTGGGGCAACGTTTTCTTTTAATGAAGCAAAATAACCATACGTTCCAGGAGATCGTACCCAAGCTTCAACATATAGAAATTCAGGATCATATTTATAAGGCAGACCCGGCATGGCAACGGTATGATACAATCTTGGATCAACTGTATTGGCATCTATGTTTTTATAATCAAAATCTTCGTTATTGTACGTATCAAACTCAGGCAAACCATTTGCTCCCGTTTTAAAAGCATTCACCAAGTTTTGACTTGGTTTATGAAAATCGCAACAGCCTAAACCTTGCGGTGTAGAAAGAACGTCTGAAAAATTCAATCTTCCGTAAAGCGTTCCGTCATTATCAGAAAACTGAATTGAGAAAATAGATTCTGCTCCGTTTTCGTACGTTCCTGGCAAGAAGTTGTTAGCGAAATCTGGCTCTAAAGAAGCTTTTCCAATTACGTTATCTGTTGCCGCGATTACTTCCTGCAGATGCTGCTGGTTTATACCTGTAACTTTGAATGTTTCATCTTGTGTATATGCCTGATACAATCTTGTTTTTGCTAAATACGCATAAGCTGCTTTTTTATTCGCACGTCCTACTTCTGGTTGAGCGTCTGGTAAATTTTCGGCTGCAGCCTGAAAATCTTCTGCGATTTTAGTCCAAAGTTCTTCATTTGAAAGCGCTTTGTTTGAAATTGTTTTATAATTTTCTATTGCAATATCTTCAGTAATATAAGGCACATTTCTGAACATAATTTTCAGCATAAAGTAAAAATGTCCTCTCAAGAAACGCATTTCTGCCATTCGTGTTTTTTTCAACGGATAATCTGCTTCTGAGATTTGTTCCAAAGCTTTCAATGCTTTATTGGCTCTCGAAACTCCTACATAACTGATGTACCAGAAACTGTCCAATTCTCCAAAATCCGGACGGATATTATTTGAAACTTCAAAAAAGTGAAAATCCTGAATATCATTTGTACCGCTTCCGCCTTTATAAGCATCATCTGAACGAACATTTCCAAACGGCCATAAACTGTAAGGAGAATCATAGTGATCATTTCCTAACTGTGCATAAGCCGCATTCATAAATCCTTCAACCGACTGCGGTGTAACAATATCTTCTTCTGACAACACGCCACGCGGATCATTTTCTAAAAAATCGGAACAGGAAGCGAAGAAACCCATCACTGCAAATCCTGCTATATATAGTATTTTTTTCATATTAATATAATATTTGTCTTTTATTGGAATATGGAATCGCCATTCTTTCTTATCATTTGCCATTTCGAATCATGGCGATTTCATTTTTAAATCTTTTATTATAAAGTAAAATTAAGACCAGCAGTAAACGTTGTCGGCTGAGGATATCCAAAACCTGCATTTTCCGGATCAACTCCTGTGAAGCTTTTCGCATCGATAATCAATAAGTTTTGACCGCTGATATAAAACCTGAAACTTTCCATGCTTAGTTTTTTCAGTAAATCCTTTGGCAGACTGTAGCCAAACTGTAAAACTCTAAGTTTAAGATAATTTCCGTTTTCTACGTAATAAGTTGAAAATCTAGATTCTGCATTTCTGTCAACCGTTGTCAATGCCGGAATAGTTGAATTTGGATTATCCAATGACCAGGCATTCAGCAAACGTGTTCCTTTATTTGATCCAACGTCATCAACACTCCAGAAATCAGTCTGATATTTTGTGTTGTTAATCACATCGACGTCAGTTGCACCTTCCCAAAAAGTGGTAAAATCAAAGTTTTTATAAGACAAGTTTAAATTGATACCGTACAACAATCCCGGATTCGGATTTCCTATCCACGTACGGTCTTTATCTGTAATTGTTCCGTCGCCATTTAAGTCTTTGTAACGAATTCTACCAAGGCCTTTTCCTTCCTGAATTGCCGAGTTGTCTACCTGATCCTGATTTGTAAATAATCCGTCAGTTACATAACCGTACATCGAATTAATTGGTCGTCCTAAAATATTATCATCCAGTCCATCGCCGCCGTAATTGTTTTTTACTTCATCCGGCAATTGTGTAATCTTATTTTTGTTTGCCGAAATGTTTCCGGAAATATCATATTTCAATCCAAATGAAGTTTCATCATGATAACCTAAAGAAAACTCCCAACCTTTATTTTCCATAGAAGCTCCGTTTACCCAACGGTTTCCTCCTTCTCCAATAACTCCTAAATAAGGTGGCAATACCAAAATATCATCTGTTTTCTTGATATAATAATCTATCGATCCGCTTAATTTTTGTTTGAATAAACCAAAGTCCAAACCAATATTGGTCTGTGTAGTCGTTTCCCATTTCAAATCATCATTTCCAGATTGCGTTGCAATAAAACCAGACGGAAGCAATCCGTTTCCGTTTCCTGCAATATCATAAGCTGTTCCAAAAGACGTTGCCCAAGTTGGACTTCCGCCTGCGTAACTTGCCAAATAAAGTGAGTAAACTGCTGTATTGCTGATTTCCTGATTTCCGGTTTGTCCCCAGCCTGCTCTTAATTTCAAATCAGAAAAAACAGGTGCATTGTTTTTAATGAAATTTTCGTTGCTAATTCTCCATCCCGCTGAAACTGCCGGAAATGTTCCAAATTGATTGTTTTTTCCAAAACGGGAAGAACCATCGCGACGAATTGTAGCCGAAACCAAATAACGATTATCAAACTCGTAATCTGCTTTTCCAAAATAAGAAAGCAAAGAATATACAGTCGAAGTTCCGCTGGTAAAAGATTCGCCCGTTCCCGCATCTGGATACATATAATCTGGCGTTTCGATCAAAAAGTCATTTTTACGCAACGTATTCGTGTCATAAGTATCTTTATACATCTCCGTTCCCGCCATCAAATTCAGATTGCTTTTTCCAAAGTTTAAGCTATAAATTGCTGTATTTGTCCAAGTCCATTTGTCGCTGATCGACTGATCGATTGTAACAGACGTTTGATCGTTTTGCAGATAACCTGATTTGTAGCTTCTTTGTAAAGTACGCTTCTTATAAAAACCATAATCCATTCCGAAACTGGTTTTGATGTGTAGATTTTTAATGATTTCCAAATCCGCGTAAGCGTTACCAAAAAGGCGCAAATAATCGTATTTGTTATCTTTATTATATTCTAAAAGTCGAACCGGATTTTGTCTGTCGTTCATTCCTCCAACCGGTCCTCCCCATCCAATTCCGTCTACCGTATGTACCGGAATAATTGGTAAAGCTCTCAATGCAGGATCTAAAACTCCCGGATCTGTAACTTCGTTTGTACGATTCAAACTGAAGTTTTCTCCGATAACTAATTTGCCATCAAAATATTTGTAAGAACTATTCATTCGGGCAGATATTCTTTCAAAATCTGTTGTTTTTACAACACCTTCATTTCCATAATAACCTAGCGAAAAAACATAATTTCCTTTGTCAGAAGCATTCGAAACTGATAAATCATAAGAATTGGCAACTCCGGTTTGAGAAATCGCATCGTACCAGTCCGTATTTGAAGCTTTTATGGTTTGTTCTGCATCTAAATATTCCGGAACCAAAACTTTATTCAATTGCGGCTTATTATTATTTACCGACCAGTCAAACTGATAGCGCAAATTATTATTATTCGGATTTAAGCCGTCGTTAATATTAGCTTGCCAAAGTGCCTGTCCAAACTGGTTTGCATTAAGAACATCTAACTTTCTAGAATAATCAGAAAAGGAAGCATAGGTGCTGAAATTGATTCTCATTTTGCCTTCTTTTCCTTTTTTGGTTGTAATGATAATCACACCGTTTGAAGCGCGAGAACCGTAAATACTTGCTGAAGAAGCATCTTTCAATACCTGAATCGTTTCAATATCATTAGGATTCAATTCATGCATTCCGGATTTTGTCGGCATTCCGTCAATAACGTAAAGCGGATCTGTGTTGTTTAAAGTTCCAACACCGCGAATCACCACTTTGGTATTTCCACCACTTGGCGAACCATCAGACGACACTTTTACTCCAGCAATTCTTCCCTGCAAAGCTTTGATTGGGTTTGGCTCCGGCTGTTTCATAACATCTTTCATGTTTACAACAGCAACAGCTCCTGTGATATCCGTTTTCTTTTGTTTCGAATATCCCGTTACGACAACTTCATTTAATTGATTGTTGTCTACTTTTAGCGCTATATTGATTGTTTTTTGCCCTTTAACAGAGATCGATTGCGGGGCGTATCCTATAAAAGAAACTACAAGCACAGCATCTGAAGCAACATCTGGGAAAGAAAAATTTCCGTCAAAATCGGTTGCCGAACTGATATTTGTACCTGAAATAATTACTGTCGCTCCAGGAAGCGGCATTCCGTCATCAGACGAAATTACCGTTCCTTTAATTCCGTTTTCCTGCGCCGTCATCATCAGCATCGGAAAGAAGAAAAATAGAAAATAAATAATCTTACTTTTCATAAAATAATGGTTTTGGTTTATATTTAATTGGTTAATTACGTAGTTAGTATTTCGATTGCCAGTTTTAAGCAGCCGATCTATTTCAGAATAAAGCATAAAAGGTCAGAAAGGAATAATCTTTCGAGTGTTTTCAGGCTTTAGCAGTCATTTCTTCATTAAAAAAAAGTGCTTTGCTATTCTTTTTTAATGACTTTTAGAAAAATTTAATTCTTGAATTTTAAAATTGTTTATTTCCATTTTTTCTTTCGAAGAAATAGATAAAGCTGTGAATGGTTTGTTTAGAAAAAAGATTTCCGTCATCACTTTCTCGCCATTATTGTAGAATATTTCAATTGAAGTTTTATCCAGAATAATTTTAAAAGCAGCACTTTTTTGGCTTCCTTCCAAAAATGCTTTGCTCACAGGTAATGCAAACTTATCTGAGAAATCAATTTTACCGGCTTTAGAACGATCAACAAATAAATAATTTTCTTTGTTGTTTAAACCGAAAATTAGAGATTCGCCATCTAAATTAGAAAGAGTAAAAGTGTAATCTTCCTGTTTTAAGTTTTTTAAATCTAAACTAATAATGCTTTTAGTCAAATCATTAAAACCATCTTTAACCAATGTTAAATTTCCTTTTCCGTTTAAACTCTTGGCACTAATAGTTTCAGCAACATAATTATTTAATTCTCGTACTGGCATACTGACTAAATTATAATTGCCATCTTTTTTTACCAATTTCAATTCACGCGGAATCGTGGTACTGCTTCTCCATGTCGTTGTTGGAACTTGTTGTGCATATTCCCAGTTTGACATCCATCCTATAAATAAGCGTCTTCCGTCTGAAGTTGGAACATTATTCCAGGTTACTCCGGCATAATTATCTTTTCCATAATCTGCCCAAACCGCTTTTTCGTTTTTTACTCTTTCAGCAAAACTGGCATCCATTGTAAATGTTTTTCCGTCAAAATCCCCAACAAAATATTGAACTCCTGAACCTCCGTTTGGTCCGCCCGGATTAAGGTTTACGATTAGCACCCATTTAGTTTCTTTTGTACCCTCCACTTTTATTTCGAAAAAATCAGGACATTCCCAAACACCGCCGTGAGCACCAATATTTTTTCCAAATTCAGATGCAAATTCCCAGTTTTTCAGATTCGATGATTTGTAAAACTGTATTCGATCCTGTGCTGCCAAAGCCATAATCCATTGTTTGTGCGTTTCATCCCAAGATACTTTTGGATCACGAAAATCTCTAATTCCAGGGTTTTTCACGACAGGATTTCCTTCCTCAAATTTCTGCCATGTAAAACCGTTATCATTAGAAAAAGCAATATCCTGCTGTTCCACATCAATTTTGCCTGCTTTCTCCTTTGTCATATCATGCAACGTATAAATGGCAATAATCGGAGCTGTTTTTCCTGTTCCTAATCCAGATGTGTTGTGGGTGTCGACAACGGCACTTCCTGAAAATATATATTTGTCTTTATCTGGGTAAAGCGCAATTGGCTGTTCTTCCCATTTAATTAAATCTTTAGAAATGGCATGTCCCCAATGCATTGGTCCCCATGTATTTCCATCAGGATAATGCTGGTAAAACAAATGATAATATCCATTGGCGAAAAACATTCCGTTAGGATCGTTCATCCAACCTTTTTTTGGCGTAAAATGAAAATTTGGGCGATACATTTGTTCTTCCGCGGTGTTCGATACAGTTACGGCAGAAGTTTGTGCAGTTGCAGAAGACGGTTTTAATCCTACTATCGACAGTAAGGCAGCACTATAAAGAGCTAACGGCAGATGTTTCTTTGATTTCATTTTTGTGGTTATTTTTTTTAGTTAGTGTTTCGCTTAAAGCTTCTAAAGAGATTCCTTTTGTTTCCGGCATCAGAAAAATTACAAACAACAGCTGCAGTACCATCATCAATGTAAAAATAAGGAATACAACTTCGGGTCCGATTTCTGAAAACAACATCGGAATTAAAGACGGAATAATCGCTGCCAAAACCCAATGCACTGAACTTCCAAATGCTTGTCCAGATGCGCGAATATGATTTGGAAAAATTTCTGAAATAAAAACCCAAATTACCGCGCCCTGACCAATTGCATGTGAAGCAATGAAAAGGAAAAGGAAAATAGGAACTGATAAACCTCCCCAATTGTAATAGAAAGAAGCCGATACTAGTCCGAGTGAAATAATATATCCAACAGAACCAATGTACATTAACAACTTTCTTCCTAATTTGTCAATTAATGCCACACCAATTAAGGTGAAAATAAGATTTGTAACTCCAATTCCGATACTGCTTAATAAGGCTGTATTTTGTCCTAAGCCGGCTTCTTCAAAAATTCTTGGCGCATAATAAAGAAATGCATTAATTCCTGAAAACTGATTGAAAAAGGCAATTAAGAAAGCCAGAATCAAAGGAAAGCGGTATTTCTTCATGAAAATATTTTCGTGTTTCGTAACACCGTTTTCACGGGAATCGTCCATCAAGTCTGAAATATTTGCAGACGGATCAATGTTATATAAAACTCTACGAGCTTCCTCGTCACGATTTTTAGACAAAAGCCATCTCGGACTTTCCGGAATTGTCAAAATAAACAGAATATAAATTAGAGAAGGAATTGCCTGAACACCAATCATCCATCTCCAGGCATTTTCTCCAATATCTTTAAGAAAATAATTAGAGATAAAAGCAATCAAAATTCCTAATACAATATTAAACTGATACAAAGCTACCAATCTCCCTCTTTTGTCTGCCGGAGCAATTTCTGATACATAAGCGGGAGCAGCAATAGTAGAAGCGCCAACTCCTAAACCACCAATAAATCTGAAAGCAGCAAAAACAAACGGATCATTAGCGAAAGCGGCACCAATTGCCGAAGCGAAATATAAAATCCCAATCCAGAACAACGTTTTTTTACGTCCTATTTTGTTCGTTGGAATTCCTCCAAAAATAGCACCAACTACAGTTCCCCATAATGCCATTGCCATAACAACTGAACCATGAAAGGCATCTGACGAGTGCCACAGAAGCTGTAATTGTTTATCAGCTCCAGAAATAACTACGGTATCAAAACCGAAAAGAAAACCTGCCAGTGCAGCAGTAACAGACCAAATCAATATCTTATTCATTGTACATGTATTAAAAACTTGTTGCTAAGATATCTGCAAAAAAAACAACTTATTTTTAATGATGTTACAATTTATTTCTATAAATATTGATAGTTTGATATTTCAAACTCAAAACCTTTATTTACAAGGTTTTACACAAATTAAAAAACTTTTACGAAAACCTTGTAGTTTCGATTTTGTTACATAACCTTCAAAATTGATACTTTAAAAGAAACAATTTCAAAGACAAATTAGCTGGACGTTTTGTATTCTTTAGGAGAAATTCCAAATTTATTCTTAAAAGCTGTAGAAAAATAGTTTGGAGAAGAGAAACCTAACGAGTACGCAATTTCAGAAATATTCATTTCATTTGACTTCAAAAGCTCTGCGGCTTTCTCTAATTTGACATTATTAATATGATCGCTAATATTAATTCCGATAATTGCTTTCACTTTTCTATACAGCTGAACTCTCGAAACGCCCAATTTATCCGCCAAATCTTCAACTGAAAACTTTGGATTCTCGACATTCTTTTTGATAATGTCATTCATTTTGGTAATAAAATTCTGTTCCTGATTTCCAAATTTAGATTCAGGTTCAACTCTGTAAATATTATTGGTGTAATAATAGCGTAGTTTTTCTCTGTTGAAAAGCAAACTCGATAAAGATTGTTTTAGAATTGAAAGACTAAAAGGTTTTGTCAAATACTGGTCTACTCCACTCTGAAGCCCTTTTAAAACAGCCTCTTTATTACTTTGTGCCGTTAGAATTATAATTGGAATATGAGAGGAACGAAGATCTTTCTTTAGCTCTTTGCTGATTTCGTAACCGTCTTTGTCTACCAAATTAATGTCGCAGATAATAATATCCGGAATAATTTCCAACGCTTTTTCAATCGCATCGCTTCCATCAGAATTATAAACTACATATTCATTGGACAGTTTTGCTTTTAGAAAATTAACCAAATCAACATTGTCTTCAATAATTAGCAGCGAGTGTTTTTCAGCATCTGAAATCGTATTTGATTCTTTTAAATCGGGTTCTATGTTTAAATTATCGATAATTAAATTCGGAATACTGGTTAGGCTTTCTTCTTTCTGAATAATTTCACCAGGCTGCAAATGACTATTTCCTTTTAATAAAGTAATCACAAATTCGCTGCCTTGTTTAGATTTTAACTCGATAGTTCCCTGATGCAAAAGCACAAACTCTTTGGACAAATGCAAACCAATTCCGGAGCTGTTTTTATTATTATTTGAAGCCCTGAAAAAAGGATCAAAAACATTTGAAAGCTCATCATCAGGAATTCCAATTCCGGAATCTTTAAAATGAATCTTTACCGTATTATCCTGATTTTCGACAATTGAAATACTAATTTTACCATTATCCGGTGTAAATTTAAAGGCATTTGACAATAAATTGAAATAGACTTTATCCATTAAACCACGGTCAATAAACAATTCCAGATTTTTGTTTTTACAGCTTAATTGAAAATCTATATTTCGTCGGGCCGCTTCACCTTTAAAATTGGCCATTACTTCATTTGTAAAATCGTAAATTTTAGTATTGGAAGCTCTCAGCGTGAATTTTTGCTCTTCAATTTTCCTGAAATCCAATAATTGATTGATCAAACGAAGCAATCTGTTTGAGTTTTTGTGAATCAATTTTACTTCATCAATCAATGCGGTTCCTTTAATTTTCTCATTTTCGATTAACGATTCCACATAACTCATTATTAGAGTAATTGGCGTTTTAAATTCATGCGAAAGTCCCGTGAAGAAATTCAGTTTTGCTTCATTGCTTTTAGCTGCAATCTGAGCCATTTCCTGAATTTCATTGTTTTGGTCAATTACTGTTTGATTGATTCTTTCTAGTTGTTTTTTCTTTTTTGAAATCGAAATGGTAGAATAAATACTGTAAATCGTTAAGCTCAAAATAATGACAAGAAAAAAGCTAAGCAATCTTACCAAATTATTCTGCGAAGCATATTCTCTTTCCTGTACTTTAATAGCACCTTGCTGTGATTCGATTACCAATTGCTGTTGATCGACTTTATCCATTTGGTTTTCAATAATTTCAGCATTGTTTTTATCAATAACAATCGTGTTCAGAATATTATTTCTGGAAATGGATTCTTTATTGTACATTTTTAGAGCCAGTTTAAGCGCTTCGTTTCCTCCGGTTGGATATAAAATCGTTCCATCAAGCACGCCGCTTTTTACCAATTCAATTCCGCCGTTTACTGAGTTTAAGGCGTCAACACCAATAAACTTTATTTTCTTTTCAAGCCCGAGGGTTTTAGCAGTTTCCCAAGCACTTAAAGCCATTCTGTCGTTATGAGCGAAAATATATTCAATATTCGGATTTTGGAGAAGAATTGTTTTCAAAGGCGCTTTAACCGATTCTTTTTCCCAATCGCCCTGAATGGTGTTTACAATCTTAAAACGCTTATTCTCGTTAATAATCTGATTGAAACCAAGTGTTCTTTCATAAGCCGGAGATGAGCCGCTGGCTCCTGTAATTTCAATAATATTGCCAGAACCTTTACTGTGCGAGATAATGTAACGGCCGGCAATTCGTCCAATTTCAATATTATCCGCTCCGAGATAAGCTGTGTAGCTTTCTCCTTCAATTTTTCGATCAACAACAAGAACGGGAATTCCAGCTTTAATGGATTTTTCGACAACTGCCGTTAAAGGTTTGGACTGAATTGGCGACACAATAATAACATCTACTCTATTAGAAATAAAACGCTCGATATCTTCGATTTGTTTATCGACATTATTATTAGCGTCTTTGATTGTCAAATCGACTTCAGGTCGCAAGGAAGCTTCGATTTTTATAGAACTGTTCATTTGCTTGCGCCAGTCGTCAGTTGTCATTGCCTGAGAAAAACCTACTCTAATTTTGTCACCCTGTTTTTGTTTACAGGATATTAAACTTAAAGATGCCAAAATGAGCATCAAAATATATTTTACAAATTGATACATGAAATTTTGAGTTTTGTAAATAAAAAATAAGCATTTAAAAATGCATTCTTTAATCTTGTTTGTCTAAATAATTAGGAAGGATTATTTTTTAAATGACAAGCAGGAAAAGGTGTATAGTTTAAAAAGTAAAATTAAACTTTTATTTCATGTACACAAATGAGCAAACAATATATCTAATGCGAAATAATAAAAATACTAATATTCATTTAATCAAATTAGAAATCAAATAGATTTTCCCATGAATCCCCGACGGGACATCTAAACCAAATTTACAAAGCCAATGGAAGACAGAAACTAAATATAATAGGCCAATTTCTTTAAATCGTTCATAAAATGATTTGTAAATTGTTCAGTAACGGTCACAAAAAAAAGACAACTAAATAGTTGTCTCTTTTTTTTATGCACTAATATGTATATTTTTCAAGCCTTTACAGCCTAAAATTTGTGGTTCTATTTTTTTTACAAGAAATTCTTAGCCTGTTTGAAATAAACAGTATTAAAGTGGCGCTATTAGAGAATTAATCTAAGCTGAACAATGATTCGAAGTCCCACAAAAGCTAAAGCGAATTTCAAATAAATAAGCCACCGCGGAACTATCCATACAGATTTTTTATCTCCGACATAACAAACGTACTTTGGGTACTCCCTATACTTTCAACTGATCCCAATTTATTAAACACAAAAT
>RCUK01000613.1_pt1 | contig 29374 bp, 26 predicted proteins | sample 2166381 | NCBI WGS metagenome assembly RCUK01 (sample SAMN09932809, study PRJNA488358) | compost metagenome | isolation source: compost soil in an enriched community | place: Germany: Experimental Botanical Garden | reverse complement strand
GCAGCGATTGCCGTAGTCGGGATCGGAACAATCGATGTCTGCAACGAGGCCAATACCCGACAACCAAGGCAGTGTGAATCGCTGCGGGGCTCAGTCCAGATCGGGCTTCGTAGGTAAGGTCAGTACGCCGACGCATGCCTTCGGCGCCCGCCGAAGTTGCGCGCTTCGGCGGCCAGAGGGTGCGAGAAACCAGCAGGAGGACACCGTATCCATTGAATGCATCAGCGCGTGTCGAATCCTTCCCGCGCCACCCAGAACGGGCGACGCGCGTTCTCTTCGCGAATGCCTTCACAGATCCGCCTGTGCCAACACTGCTGCGTACACAGCGCCACGACGCCTAGCTAGGTGACGTGCAGGTGAAGCTGGACGCCGCGTCGGGATCGCCGGTGCCGTTGTACTTTGGAAACTGCGGGTGCCTGCACATCGGCCGCTGCATGCCCTTGCCCGGCTCGACGCTGCGCGTGGCCACGATCTCGCGGGCGCTGGGATGGGTGCCGGTTTCGATCCAGTCGAACATCGGGGTGATGAGGTCGACGCTGTCCGGGCCCTTGCCGCCTGCCGGCGTGGCGGCGCAGTGGTCGTTGCCTGCCAGCACGTAGTACTCGACGAACCGGTCGGCCGCGGCCTGCCCGCCCGCTGCGGCGACGACCTTGCGGTAGTAGTCCGTGGTGTTGTTCTGCGTGATCAGCCAGTCGGTGGTGCCGTGCATGAGCAGCATCTTGCCGTTGCGGGCCCGGAACCCGCTCAGGTCGGGGTTGACTGCATCGATCAATCGGGCGAGGTGGTCGAGTCGGTTCGTGTACTGCAGCGGGTCGACGTTCAGCGGGTCTGCGGACGGGTCTTGCGCCACGAAGTACTTCATGTAGTCGCCGCCGAGAATCTGAAACGTGGTGCCTCCGATGGCCTGCCACGATGCGTCGTCGGCGGTCTCGCCGCCGACATAGGGAAAGGCCGGCCATGTGTAGCGACCACCCGCCACATCGGTGGGCTCGTACAGGACCTTGGCGGACGCCAGCTGCGCGTCGGTCAGGCAAGAGTCTGCGTCGGCGCCCGTGCATCGGAGCTTGGCCAGATCGGGCTTGCAGGCCTCGGGGTGGCTGATGATGCCGTCCTTCAGGCCGTCGAGTGCATCGCATTGGGACTGCATGAAGTTCGCGAGGGTCTTGACCTTCGGGATGCTCAGGCCCGCCTCGGGCTGGGCCAGCTGCTTGAGTATTTTTTGATACCAGAGGAACTGGCCCGTGTAGGCATTGGCCGGGGCGCGCGCAATCACGCCGTCGAACAGATCGGGATGCCGTTGCGCCTGGATCAACGCCTGACGCCCACCGCCCGAACAGCCCTCGTAGACAAACTTCGAGCGGCCGACCGATTCGCCATAGCGCGAGCGGAGCACGGCCTTCGCCGATGCAAGCACCTTGGGCACGGCACCGTCTGCGTAGTCCTGAAGCAACTGGGGGTCCATAGCGAAGGAGCCATTGGGATGCTTGGCCGCATCGTGTCCATGGTTCGTCGCGATGGTCGCGTAGCCGCTTTCCGCGACGCCAGGGCTGTAGGCGCTGGGGTAGATGGCGCCGTCGAAGCCGCCGCCGCCGATGAACAGGACACGCTGGTTCCAGCTGCTGGGCAGCTTGACTTCGAAGGCGAGTTCCGGCGGCATCTCGCCGCGCACGGTGCAGGTCTCCGGCGTGGTGTCTGTCTGGGGCGTCAGCGTCGCCTGCGTGATCGTGGCGCCTTCGAAGGCCCGGCTCAGGAAGCTGTTGCACGCGGCCTGCGCGCTTCCGGCGGCGGACGGGAACAGCGCGGGTGGCGAGTTGCCACCACCGCTGCCGCTGCCGCCGCAGGAAGCAAGCAGCGCCGCAGCAGCCACCACGGACCACGAGGTGATGCGCCGGTGGGTGTCGCGTCGGCATGTGAGAGGGGCCATCTTCATTCTTTGTCTCCTTGTTGGGGCAATGCCCCCGTGAACGCGCACGCTGGCGCGGAAAGCACTCATGCGGCGGGCGTGAAAAGCACCGTGCCCTGCGCGAGCACGCTGGTCCTGTCGTCTGCGCTCTTGATCGCACCTTGCAATTCGAGAACGCAGCCGCCCTTCGAATGCGCGGCCATCGACGTCACGCGCCACTCGATGAGTACCGTCTCGCTCGCCCGTACGGGACGCAGCAGGTCGACCGAGAAGTTCATGCCCAGCACCTTCCCCCTCGTAGCGAAGTGACTGGCGGTCAGCCCCATCAGCAGCGAGGTGGTGTGGGTCGCACTGGCGATCAAGCCGCCGAAGCGCGTGCCCTGTGCAAACGCGGCATCGTGGTGCAGCGGGTTCTCGTCTCCCGCGGCCAGCGCGAAGGCACGCACTTGCGCTTCGTCGAAGGTGTGGGGTCGCGAGAAGCGATAGCCGGGCCCGACAGGCCCCAGGGCCGCGGCCGCTTCGCACTCAGCCATGGCTCGCGAGCCGGGTGATGGCGTCCTGGCTTCCGGCCTGCTGGCGCAAGCGGAACTTCTGGATCTTTCCCGTGGCCGTCTTCGGCAAGGGGATGAAGATCACGCGGCGCGGACACTTGAAGTGCGCCAGCCGCTCGCGGCAGAACGCAATGATCTCCTGCTCGGTGGGCGCGGCGACACCGGCCTTCAGCTCGATGAACACGCACGGCACCTCGCCCCACTTGGGGTCGGGCTGCGCCACCACGGCGGCATGCAGCACCGCCGGGTGTCCATGGATGACGTCTTCGATTTCGACCGACGAGATGTTCTCGCCGCCCGAGATGATCACGTCCTTCGACCGGTCGGTGATCTGCGCATACCCGTTGGCATGCAGGACCGCGACGTCACCGGTGCGGAACCAGCCGTCGGCGAGCGCCTTGCGCGTTGCCGCCTCGTTCTTGAAGTAGCCCATCATCACGGTGTTGCCGCGCAGCATGAGCTCGCCCGCCGATTTGCCGTCGGGCACGACGGGTTCGAGGGTGTCGGCATCGCCGACCATGAGGCCTTCGAACATGGCGGCGCGCACGCCCTGGCGCACGCGCAGCGCCCCCTGCTCGGCGGGCGCTAGGTCGTCCCAGCCGTCCTGCCACACGCAACTCACCGGCGTGCCGGAAACCTCCGTGATTCCGAAGACGTGCTCCACGTCGAAGCCCATTGCCAGCACCGCGTTCAGCACGGCGAGCGGCGGCGGTGAGCCGGCCGTCAGCACGCGCACGGGGCGCGGCAGCCGGGTGTCTTTCGCCGCGTCCGCGAGCATCGCCATCACGACCGGCGCTGCGCAGAGGTGATCGATCCGATGGCGCTCGATGGCCTCCAGCACGGCGTCGGCAGACACCCGGCGCAGGCAGACATGGGTGCCCGCCGCCGCAGTCACGGCCCAGGTGAAGCACCATCCGTTCGCGTGGAACATGGGCAAGGTCCACAGGTACTTCGGCGCCCGTGGCATCGCCCAGTTCGTGATCTGCAGCAGGCTCATGAGGTAGGTGCCGCGATGGCTGGCGACCACGCCCTTGGGGTCTCCGGTCGTGCCGGAGGTGTAGTTCAGGGCGATGGGTTGCCACTCGTCGCTGGGCCAGCGACCGGCAAAGTCCGGGTCTCCGTTCGCCAGCAGCGATTCGTAGTCGGTCTCGCCGATGGGTTCGCCGGGTGGTGCGAGGTGGTCGTTGATGTCGATGACCGCAGGCGCACGGTCGAGCAGCTTCAGCGCTGCGGCCACCGTGGCGGCGAACTCGCGATCGACCATCAGCAATTTGCACTCGCCGTGGCGCAGGATGAACGCGATGCCTTCGGCATCCAGGCGATGGTTGATTGCGTTGAGCACCGCGCCGGCCAGCGGAATGCCGAAGTGGGCCTCCAGCATGGCCGGCGTGTTGGGCGCGAGCACCGAGACGGTGTCGCCCGGTTCGATGCCTCGCATCGCCAGCGCGGACGCCAGGCGATGGCAGCGCTCGCGCGTCTGCGCCCAGGTTCGCGTCAGCTCGCCGTGCACCACCGCCACGCGGTTCGGATGCGCGAGCGCCGCGCGGTCGAGAAAGCCCAGCGGCGTGAGCGGCACATGATTTGCCGCGCAGCGTTCGAGGCCCCGTGCATAGGATGGCGCGCTCATGCGGTGGTCTCCTTGGAGGTGTCGTGGAAGGTCGTAAACGCGGAGACTGGCTCGCGCTCGGTGACGAGCGAGTTCTCGACCGACGAGGTGTCGGCGTAGCCCAGGCTCATGCCGCAGACCAGCATCTGGCCGGCGGGAATGTCCAGCAGGTCCGCGATCTGGCGATGGAATTTCAGGAACGCGGCCTGCGGGCAGGTGTGGAGGTTGCGGCCGCGCGCGGCCACCATCACGCTCTGCAGGAACATGCCGTAGTCCAGCAGGCTGCCCTCCTCGAGTTCGCGGTCCACCGTGAAGAACAGGCCCACGGGCGCATCGAAGAAGCGGTAGTTGCGACCGTGCTGCAGGTGCATGCGCTGCTTGTCGCCCTTGGCGATGCCGAGCAATCCGTAGAGGTCCCAGCCGACCTTGCGGCGCCGTTCCAGGTAGGGAGAACACCATTCGCGCGGGTAGTAGTCGTAGGGCTCGAGCAGCTCGCCCGACCGGCCGGGATCGTCGTCGAGCACGGCAATCGCCGCCGACAGACGGGCCTTGGCAGGCCCCGTCAGCACATGCACATGCCAGGGCTGCATGTTCATGCCGGAGGCGCTGTAGCGCGCCGTCGAGAGGATCGCCTCGACCTCTTCCCGGGGCACCGGCCGGGGCAAGAACGCCCTGACGCTGCGCCGGGTGGCAATGGCCCAGTCGACCGCTCCTTGCAGCGCGTGTGCCTCCAGCGGTGGCGCCATCATTCGGTTCATTGAGGTTTCCTTGCTATTTCGAAGCCGGGCGAATCGCCCCGCCCACACGGCCCACTTCGCCGGTGGCCGCGCGCGCGGCCTTGGCCTGGGTCGACGCGGCGCGCGACTGGTTCACGAACGACACCGCTGCCGCGCCGATGACGCCGGCCAGGGCGATCGCCATGAAGTTCTGCTCGATGGGCAGGCTCAGCGACACGAGCCAGCCGATCAGGATCGGCGCGGCAATGGCGCCGATGCGGCCGACACCCGAGGCAAAGCCGACACCCGTCGAACGCACGGCCGGTGGATAAAAATCGCCGGCGTAGGCATAGGCCAGCAGTTGCGTTCCGAGCGTGGACGCACCCACCACGAACACGGCAACGAACAGCAGCTCGGTCGATTTCGTGTATGCGAGCGCGGCCAGCGACGCAGCCCCGACCACGTAGAACGCCACCAGCACATGCTTGATGTTGAACTTGTCGCTCAGCAAGCCGCCGCCGATCGCGCCCACGATCGCACCGACGTTGAAGACGATCACGAAGTTCAGGGCCGAGCCCAGGCTGTATCCCGCCATGGCCATGAGCTTGGTCAGCCAGGAGTTCAGCGCGTAGACCATGAACAGCCCCGTCATGAAAGCCACCCAGATCATCACGGTGCTGAACGCGCGTCCGGCGTCGAACAGGGTGCGCACCGGCGCGTCGTGCAGGCGGTCGGTGGACGCGCCGACATACACGGTGCCGGCTGCGTTCGGCTGCTCCGGCGCGAGCTTGGCCGCGATCTCGCCGAGCTGCCGCTGGTCACCCTTCTTGAGAAGAAACGACAGCGATTCGGGCATCATTTTCAGGATGAGCGGAATCAGCAGCACGGGCAGGCCGGCCACATAGAACACCCATTGCCATCCGTGGCTCTCGATGAGCTGCTTGGCAGTGAGCGCAACCAGAATGCCGCCTACGGAGTAGCCCGCGAAAACCATCGTCACCAGGCGCGTGCGCAGCTTCGCCGGTGCGAACTCGCCCATCTGCGCGGTCACGATGGGCAACACCCCGCCGATGCCGAGGCCCGCGATGAAGCGGGCGACGCTGAAGCCGATGGGTTCGGTGGCCAGCCCGGTCAGCGCCGTGAAGACACTGAAGAGCGCCACGCACACCGCGATCATGCGAGGGCGGCCGATGCGGTCTGCCAAGGTGCCCAGGAAGATCGCGCCCAGCATGGTTCCGAACAACGCCGACCCGGCCATGACGCCGGCGCTCGTGGCGTCGACGCCCATGTCTTTCATGATCGATGGCAGCGCGGCGCCCACGACCGCCAGGTCATAGCCGTCGATGACCAGGATCAACACGCACCACCAGAGCACGAGCCCGTGAAAGCCGTTGAACCGGGAGTGCCCCGCCAACGCGTGAATATCGACCTGCTTGCCGGCCTGCTGCATGTTTTCGTCTCCTGTCGTTTGATCTGTCGCGAGATGCGATGTCGACGGGAGGTTAGTTCTGCAGGCGGCACGCTTCCATGCCCGCGCGTCTCGATCTGGATGGGGCGTTCGGACATGTCGGCATCCCTGCCGGACGCCGGAGCTTCGGCTTATTGCGGCGCGGGTGCGGACGAGCGATAGGCGCCCGGGCTGACGCCTGTCCATTTCTTGAAGGCGCGATGGAAGGCGCTGGTTTCCTGGAAGCCGGTGCGCGCGGCGACTTCGGCCACCGTCAGCGACGCACTCGACAAGAGGTCGATGGCGATGTCGCGCCGCAGGTCGTCCTTCACGCGCTGGTAGCTCACGCCCTCCTGCTGCAAGCGGCGTTGCAGCGTGGTGCCGGAAACGCAGAGTTCCTGTGCGAGCTTTTCGAGTTCGGGCCACGCCTCGGGCATCTGGCTTCGCAACCTGTTGCGCACCTGGGCGCTGGTGCTGGCGTCGTTACGGTACTTGACCAGCAGGTTGGCCGGCGCTTCCCTCAGGAAGTTGTCGACCGTGGCGGGCGACTCCGCAATCTTCAGGTCCAGCAGATCGCTTGCGAAACTGATGTGCGTGGTCTCGCCATTGAATTTCACGCTCTCGCAAAAGCGCGTTCGGTAGTGGCTGTCGTCGCCGGGCGGCGGGCATCGGAACTGCATCTCGCGCAGGGGAATGCGCCGGTGCACGAGCCAGCACGCCAGCCCATGGACGAGGATGAACCAGGTGCCGTAGCCGAACAACCGGCGCAGCACGCCGCCGTCATGCAGCACGACGCGCGCCTCGTCGCCGTCGCAGACCAGCTCGCCGCGGAAATCGTCCAATGTGGCGTGGAGGAACCTCAGGATGCGGCGCAGCGCATGCGCCAGGTTGTCGGCGTTGACGGCGGCGCGCGTCATCAGCGCATAGCTGCCGCGGCGAAGCCCGTGGCTGTCCAGGCCGAAGAACTCGTCGTCCATCAGGTCGGCCAGCGCCACCCACATCTGCGAATACGCCGCCGCCGAGATGCGCGCACGCGGCGCGTTCAACAGCTCACGATCAATCTTGGCGCTTTCGAGGACGCTGCTGATGTCCATGTTTCTCAGCGCCGCGGCGTGGATCGCCTCGTGCACCAGTTCAATGGACACGGTTCCCTTCAAGCCTGCAGACTTCATACGCACTCGCTCAAGAATCAGTGGTGGGGCGAGCTCTTTATAAGCGCGTTTCGCGCTGTGCAGGATGCGGCCTCAGGGGACCCGCAGCGTCTGCAGCAATGAGATGCCGCCGACCTCTGTCGTGGGCTGTCGCGGAAGTTGTGCGACTAGGTGCTCTGGGAACCGGAAGCGCCAGGCGTCATCGAGGAAAGCCTCGACAGGACGGCGCTGCGGCAGACATCCAGAATTTCATCGGCCAGTGGCGAGTCGTCAGGACACGCCCGCGACAGCACGATGGCACCGACTGCCTGCGCAATGAGGTCGATCCGCCTGGCGCGTGCGTCGCCGCCCTGATCGTCCTCCTCTGGCGCGTCGAACTGGTTTCCCAGGGTCACCAGCAGGTTTTCAATGCCGGTCGCAAACGCCGTCTTGATCGACTCCGGTTGGCGCGCAGCATCTGCGCACAGGGCGGCCATCGTGCAACCGTCACCCGGTGCATCTCGGTGTTCACGGGACAGATAGTGATGGACAAATGCCATCGCATCGACGCCTTCGGCCTTGGCGGCCGTCTGCGCAAAACCGCAGGTCGCGGCTTGCGCCATCAGGTCGGCCTTGGATTCGAAGTGCTTGTAGAACCCGCCGTGGGTGAAGCCTGCGAACGCCATCAAGTCCGCAATCCCCACCCCGTCGTAACCACGCTCGCGAAACAGCGTGGAGGCCGTCTCGACGATGTGCGCCCGGTTCGCCTGTGCCTGCGCCTTGGTGACCTTCATGTCCAGGACCTCTCTAGATGTGCCATCGGTGAAGCCATGAATATACATTGATGTCGATCATCATCAAAGTCCTTGACATCAAAGATGATGATCGACATCATTAAGCCAACTTACCTTGGAAGGCTTCCGAAAATGAGCGATACCCACCTGACCGCACCCACCCGCTTCGTCGAAGTGGATGGCGACAAATTCGCCTATCGCCGCTGGGGCAACACCTCCAGCGGACAGCCCCCTCTGTTCTTCGTCCAGCATTTCCGCGGCGGCCTGGACCACTGGGATCCCCTGTTGACCGATGGTCTGGCCGCAGGCCGCGAGGTCATCCTTTACAACGGTCGCGGCATTGCCTCCTCGACCGGCACGCCCCGCAACCGGATCGAAGACATGGCGGACGACATCGCCCTGGTGATCCGGGCGCTGGGTCTGTCCCAGGTCGATCTGCTTGGTTTCTCGATCGGGGGCTTCCAGGTGCAGGAGGTCGTGCTGCGTCACCCGCAACTGGTTCGAAAGCTCGTCCTGCTCGGCACCGGACTGCGCGGCGGCGATCCGAAGATGGAGCCCAGGGTGCTGGAGGTCGCGCCGAACCCCGTGCCGACCGCGGATGACTTTCTCTACCTGTTCTTCGGCCGCTCGGAAGCTGCCAAGCAGGCGGGTCTGGCCTTCTGGGAGCGCCGCCACCAGCGCGCCGACCAGGACCCGCCCAGCTCGATGGCCGTCGCTCAAGCCCAAGCCGAGGCGCACGCCGCCTACCTGCAGCCGCTGCCGGGTGCGAACCCCTATGCCTTCCTGAACGCCGTCACGCAGCCGACCCTGGTGCTCAACGGCGTCGACGACATCATGATTCCCACGATCAACTCCTGGCATCTGTCGCAGAACATTCCCAACGCGCAGCTGTTGATCTATCCCGACGCCGGACACGGCGCGCAGTTCCAGTATCCCGAGCGCTTCCTGCAACACGCGATCCAGTTCCTCGAGGAGTGATGCCGTAGCGCATCCCGTCCCCGCCCGATCAACGACGACACAGCAAACAAGCATGACTGACAAGACGCTCTTCGAGCCCTACACACTTGGCTCACTCCAACTGTCCAACCGCATCGTGATGGCGCCGCTGACGCGCAATCGGGCAGGCGCGGGTCTGGTGCCCAGCGAGTACGCCGCCACCTACTACGGTCAGCGCGCCTCGGCGGGCCTGATCATCACCGAGGCCACCCAGATCTCGGCCGATGCCCAGGGCTACCAGGACACCCCGGGCCTGTACACGCCGCAGCAGATCGACGGCTGGCGCAAGGTGACCGACGCCGTTCACGCCAAGGGCGGGCGGATCTTCGTGCAGTTGTGGCACGTGGGCCGTATCTCCCACGTCGACCTGCGCCCTGGTGGCACCGCGCCGGTGGCCCCCTCCCCCATCCGCGCCGCGACCAAGACCTTCGTCAACAACGGTTTTCATGACGTCTCCGAGCCACGTGCCCTGACCCTGGATGAGATTCCAGGCATCGTCGAGGATTTCCGCCAGGCTGCGGCCCATGCGATCACTGCGGGGTTCGACGGCGTCGAGGTCCACGGTGCCAACGGCTACCTGCTGGAGCAGTTCATCAAGGACGGTGCCAACACCCGGACGGACGCGTACGGCGGCTCCATCGAGAACCGCGCGCGCCTGTTGCTCGAAGTCACGGCCGCCGTGGCGAAGGAAATCGGTGCCGAGCGCACCGGTGTGCGCCTCTCGCCGGTGTCGTCGGCCGGCGCCATTTCGTCCAGCGATCCGCAGTCGCAGTACGACTACATCGCCGAGCAACTCAATGCGATGGGCATCGTCTACCTGCATGTGGTCGAAGGCGCCACCGGGGGTCCGCGCGATGCCGCACCGTTCGATTTCGACGCCTTGCGCACTCGCTTCAAGAACACCTACCTGGCCAACAACGGGTATGACCTCGAACTGGCCAACGCCCGCCTGATCGAGGACAAGGCCGACCTGTTCGTCTTCGGCCGCCCCTTCATCAGCAACCCCGATCTGGTCGAAAGGCTGGAGATCGGCGCACCCCTCGCCGCGCTGGACCCCACCACGCTGTATGGCGGTGGCGCCAAAGGCTACATCGACTATCCGACCCTCGCTGATTCCAGCGTCCGGTAGTCGTTTTTCCACGCTGCATATCGCGGCATGGACTCACCCTTTCGATCACGAGCAAAACACATGACCTCTCATTCCACTGTTCTCATCACGGGCGCCTCGACCGGCATTGGCGCCATCTATGCCGACCGCTTCGCACGCCGCGGCCACGACCTCGTGCTGGTGGCGCGCGACAAGGCGCGGCTGGAAACGCTCGCGGCGCGCCTGCGTGAGGAAACCGGCGCTGCCGTCGATATCCTTGCGGCCGATCTGACCCAACCCGGCGACCTGGCCGCCGTCGAGACGCGACTGCGCGAGGACGCCAGGATCGAGACCCTGATCAACAACGCCGGGGCCGCACTGTCCGGCCCGTTCATCGACCAGTCGACAGACGATGTCGCCCGCTTGGTCAGCCTCAACACCACCGCACTCGTGAGGCTGGCAAGCGCCATCGCCCCGCGCCTGGTGCAGGCCGGCAAAGGCGCGATCGTCAACATCGGCTCGGTGGTCGGCCTGGCGCCCGAGTTCGGCATGTCGGTCTACGGCGCGACCAAGGCCTTCGTGCTGTTCCTGTCCCAGGGGTTGAGCCTGGAGCTCGCGCCCAAGGGCGTCTACGTGCAGGCGGTGTTGCCGGCCGGCACCCGCACCGAGATCTGGGAGCGCGCGGGCATCGATACCCGTGCGATGCCTGACCTGATGGGAGTAGAAGAGCTGGTGGATGCCGCGCTGGCCGGATTCGACCGCCGTGAACTCGTGACCATCCCGCCGCTGCACGATGCCGCGCGCTGGGAAACGCTGAACGCGGCACGCCAGGCCCTGGTCGGCGACATCCGGCAGGCGCAGGTGGCAGAGCGCTATCGAACCGCCGCCTGAAACGGCAAGAACGCCAGAACGGAAGGAACAGCACATGACATTCAAGGCACTGCTCGCCAGCAAGACCGGCGACACCATTTCAAGCAGCCTGGTCGACTTCAAGGAAGAGGACCTGATGCCGGGCGACGTCACCGTCGCGGTCGAGTACTCGACGGTGAACTACAAGGACGCGATGGCGCTCAGTGGCCGGTCACCGGTCATTCGCCAGTTTCCGCTGATTCCGGGCATCGACTTTGCCGGTGTCGTCGAGTCGTCGACTTATCCCGGCATCGCAGCCGGCGACCGTGTGCTGGCCAACGGCTGGGGACTGAGCCAGACGCACCACGGCGGCTTTGCGCAAAAGGCGCGGGTGAGCGGTGATTGGCTGGTCAAGGTTCCCGAGGTGTTTTCGACCCGGGATGCCATGGCCGTCGGCACCGCCGGGTACACCGCCATGCTGTCGGTGCTCGCGCTCGAGCATGGTGGCCTGACGCCCGAGCACGGCGACATCCTGGTGACGGGCGCCAATGGCGGCGCCGGCTCCGTGGCGATCGCGCTGCTGTCGAGCCTGGGCTATCGCGTGATCGCGTCGACCGGGCGTCTCGAGGAATCCGATTACCTGCGTGCGCTGGGCGCGGCGGACATCATCGACCGTCACACCCTGTCCGAAGCGGGCGCACCGATCGCCAAGGAGCGATGGGCCGGGGCCATCGATTCGGTCGGCAGCCATACCTTGGCAAACGTCCTGGCGCAGACCCGGTATCGCGGCGTGGTCGCGGCCTTCGGGCTCGCACAGGGCGCGGACCTGCCGGCATCCGTCCTGCCCTTCATCCTGCGCAACGTCACCCTCGCCGGTATCGACTCGGTCAATGCGCCGCAGCCTGCGCGGCTGCAGGCGTGGTCGCGTCTGGCCAGCGACCTGGACCTGGACAAGCTGGCACGGACCACCAAGGTGATCGGATTGGCAGAGGTTCCTGACGTTGCCAGCCAGGTACTCGCAGGGAAGGTCCAGGGGCGCACCATCGTGGATGTGAACGCCTGACCGGATCGCGCATGCCCTTCATCGACGCTCCCAACCTCTCGATCGATGTCGACGGGACTGCATTCGCGTACCGCGACCTGGGGCCGCGCGATGGCGTGCCTCTGGTCCTGCTCAACCACTGGGGCGCGGTCCTCGACAATTTCGACCCGCGGATCGTCGATGGACTTGCCCGCAGGCATCGCATCATCGCCATCGACTACCGAGGGATCGGCGCTTCAGGCGGAACAGCGCCTGTGACCATCGATGCGATGGCGCGGGATGCGATCGCGCTGGTCCACGCACTGGGCTTCGAGAAGATTGATCTGCTTGGCTTCTCCCTCGGAGGATTCGTGGCGCAGGACATCGTGCTGAAAGCCCCCGGCCTGGTGCGCCGACTCATCCTGACCGGCACAGGGCCGGCAGGCGGCACAGGCATCGAACGGGTCGGAGCGGTCTCCTGGCCGCTGATAGTCAAAGGCCTGCTGACGCTGCGGGATCCGAAGACCTTTCTGTTCTTCACCTCCACGGCCAACGGTCGTCAAGCCGCGAAAGCCTTCCTGGAGCGACTGAAGGAGCGCAAGGCGGATCGGGACAAGGAACCGATGCCCCCTGCCTTCCTGCGACAGCTGAAGGCCATCAAGGCCTGGGGCCGGCAGGTGCCCCAGGATCTGGGCGGCATCCGCATCCCTGTGTTGATTGCGAATGGCGACAACGACATCATGGTGCCCACTGTGAACAGCCATGACATGGCGCGTCGCATCCCAGGCTCGCAACTGGTCATCTACAAAGACGCTGGGCATGGCGGGATTTTCCAGTACCACGGCGAATTCGTGCCCAAGGCGCTGGCCTTTCTCAATGACTGAACGACGGCATCTTTTGCAACCGGCTTCAGGCCGACTTTCCCGACCGCCCCCTGTGGGGCGGGGCTGCCCGAAGCGCATTCAATCAAACACTCTGGAAAAAAGTCGCCCATGAAAGCGTTCATCATCGATCGTTACGGAAAGAATGAAGTTGGCCGCATCGGCGAAACGCCCGAGCCCGAGGTGCGGGACGATGACGTCCTGATCCAGATCCACGCGGCGAGCATCAATGCCCTGGACTCGAAGATCAAGAGCGGCGAATTCAAATTGATTCTTCCCTACCACTTCCCCCTGATCCTGGGCAACGACCTGGCCGGTACGGTTGAGCGGGTCGGCGCTCGCGTTCGCAGCTTCAAACCGGGCGACGAGGTCTATGCGCGCCCCGACGACGATCGCATCGGCACCTTCGCCGAGTTCATCGCCGTCAAGGAATCGTCGCTGGCGCTGAAGCCCAAGAATCTCAGCATGGTCGAGGCCGCATCCGTTCCTCTGGTGGCCCTGACCGCCTGGCAGGTGCTGGTCGAAACCGCCAAGCTGAAAAAGGGGCAGAAGGTCCTGATCCATGCCGGCTCCGGCGGCGTCGGCACCATTGCCATCCAGCTTGCCAAGCATCTCGGGGCATTCGTGGCCACGACCACCAGCACGGCCAACGTCGCCTGGGTGAAGGCCTTGGGCGCGGACGTCGTCATCGATTACAAGCAGCAGGATTTCGCCACGGTGCTCCGCGACTACGACGTGGTGTTGAACAGCCTCGGCAACGGCGAGCTGAACAAATCCCTCCAGGTTCTCAAGCCGGGCGGGCATCTCATCTCCATCTCGGGGCCGCCCACCCCGGCGTTCGCCATCGCGCGAGGACTGGCCTGGCCGCTCAGGCAAGTGCTGCGCCTGTTGAGTTTCGGCATCAGGAACAAGGCAAAGAAGAACGGGGGCCACTACACCTTCGTCTTCATGCGGGCCGATGGGGCGCAGTTGCGAGAGATCACCGCCCTCATCGAGTCAGGCGCCATCCGCCCGGTCGTCGACAAAGTGTTCCCATTTCAGGACACCCACAAAGCACTGGCCTACGTCGACAGTGGGCGCGCCAAGGGCAAGGTCGTGGTGCAAGTGGTGTAGCTGCCGCCTGCCTGCGCTAGCGTCTTTGATCAGGCCCTTGCCCCGCCGACTCAGGCCATCGCACGGCCGACGCGCAAGCCTCCGATGGCCTTGGCGTTCTGTACCCGCTCTGCATGACCAGGAGATCGACCTTGAGTTCATACACAACCGCCCGCATCGGCAAGCGCGCACTGGTGACCGGCGCATCTAGCGGCATCGGTGCGGCCATCGACGCGTGGACCCACATTTTCGCTGACGCTTGAACCGCCTGTATTCCAACGCGCACGCCTGTGGTTCTGCGCATCGGTGCGCAGAAGCGGGTCAGCGTTCGATGGAAAAGTGGGGCCAATGAGCGTGGGAATCCACATCAAAGGCCTCCCGCAGAAACGCGGAGTTCGAAACCTTCGAGATCCCGAAGGACTTCGACTACGACGTGGCCGTCCCAGCGGACGACATCAGGGCGCCTGGTCACGCCGCAGCAAGCTGGTTGCGCGATCCTGCTCGCTTCAGTGACAACCCGCAGGGAGGCGCGCATCCTTCGCACGTTGCCAGCTCACTGCGCGTCGATCCTCATCCGCGAACCTGTAGGCTTCAACCGGCTCACGAGAAAATCCAGCAGTGCCCGATGCACCGCCGTGCTGTGCCGGCGCTCCAGGTACACAGCGGACAGCCACATGTCGCTGCGAACGAACTCCGACAGCACGGGCACCAGTCGCCCGCTCTCGACGTAAGGCGCGAGCATCACCGAGGGCAAGTAGACAACGCCTGCGCCAAGTAGCGCCGCCTGGATGAGCGGACTGGCTTCCGTCGCATCCAACGGTCCACGGACCGGGACCTCGAGTGGCTGACCGTCGACTTCGAAGCGCCACTTGGGCAGCGGATTCAGATGGCTGCTGAACAGCGCGATGTGATGCGCAAGTTCGCCCGGATGAGCTGGCACACCATGCTTACGCCAGTAAACGGGAGCCGCGCAGACAGTGAGCTCCATCGATACCAGTTTTCGAACGATCAGGTTCTCATTGGCTGACGCGCCGAAGCGAAGCGCGATGTCGACGCCTTCCTCCGCAAGATCGACCATGCGGTTTGTGAGCACGAGACTGATGCTGACCTCCGGATAGTGGCCAAGAAAGGCGTTGATCAATGCCGGCAATTCGGTCAGTTCCATGCCGTAAGGCGCCGAGATGCGCACGCGCCCGCTGGGGATCCGCGCGCGGTCCTGGAGCTCGGCTTGCGTGACGTCGGCCAGTTCGAGCATGGGCCTGCTTCTTTCGAGCAGCAAGGCGCCAGCGTCCGTCAGGCTGACGGCATGGCTGGTCCGGTTCAGCAATCTGACACCGAACCGGCTCTCGAGTGCCGCGATGTATTTGCTGACGGTGCCCTTGGACAGCGAAAGATGCTTGGCCGTGCGGGAGAAGCTCCCCGAAGTGGCGACCTCGCTGAATGTGCGCAGGAGATCCAGGCTGTCCACAAATGTTCTCCTTCTTGTTGGTCAGGGCGACGCTCGGTACAAGCATCTCGGACAGGTGCTCAGACGAGCCCGAGTTTTTTCCTCAGGCTCGCATCCACCGGTCCCGCCGGCATGAAGCGGCGCAATTTCGTCAACAGAGACGCCTCCCCCGGCGGCGTGCAACGCATTCGCCACGGGCCCAGCGCCGCCTCGACGATGGTGCTCGCCACGCCGTGCGGCTCGGGCGCACTGCTCACGCTCTCGGCCACGGAGAGCGTCACCAGTTCGCGTTCGCGGTCATAGCCCGCGATCCGCGCCTTGACACGGGGCGCATTGGCATCGAGGTTGGTCCGGGTGAAGGCCGGCTGCACCAGCGTGGCACGAATGCCGAACTGGCGCACTTCATGGTCCAGCGACTCCGACAGCCCTTCCACTGCGTGCTTGGTGGCCGCATAGAGTCCCATGTACGGAGCCGGAAGCACACCGAGCACGGAACTCACGTTGACGATTCGCCCGCGGCGTTTTTCACGCATGTACGGGAGCACCGCGCGCGTCGTGCGGAGCATGCCGAAAACGTTGGTATCGAACAGCACTGCAGCCTCGGCTGTCGCGGTTTCCTCGACCGCGCCGATCATCATCATTCCCGCGTTGTTGACCAGCACGTCGATGCGCATGGCCCGGTCGATGACGGATTCGATGCCCCTCTGGACAGAGCCTTCGTCGCGGACGTCCATTTCGATGAACTCCACACCAGGCAGCGCGGGTGCCTTGCGCAACTCGCGAACGGTGCCGAAAACCCGGCAGCCTCGCGCCACGAACATTTCCGCGGCGGCACGTCCGATGCCCGAGGACGCGCCAGTCACTACGACGACTGATGAACTCGACATGACTGGTTCCTTCGATCTTGATGAATGATGATGAAGCGCATCAGTGCGCGGGCTGGGTCGCGTTGCCTGGCCTGATCCTGAACCAGATCGAATACATCGCCGGCAGGAACACCAGTGTCAGGATCGTCCCCGCGAAAGTGCCGCCGATCAGCGTGTACGCCAATGCGCCCCAGAACACCGAATGCGTCAGCGGAATGAACGCGAGGATCGCCGCCAACGCCGTCAGGATCACGGGCCGCGCTCGCTGCACCGTCGCCTCGACCACCGCGTGGAAAGGGTCCAGCCCCTCCTGCTCGTTGTGGTGGATCTGCCCCAGCAGAATCAGCGTGTTGCGCATCAGAATCCCCGACAGCGCGATGAGCCCAACCAGCGCATTGATGCCAAATGCCTGCTGGAAGATGAGCAGAGTTGGCACCACACCGATCAGTCCCAACGGGCTGGTAAGGAACACCATGACCATCGCCGACATCGAGCGCACCTGGAGAATGATGATCAGAAGCGTGACCGCCAGCATGATCGGGAACAGCGGCAGCATCGCCGCGGTCGCCTTCTCCGATTCCTCGATGGAGCCGGCCTGGACGATGCGGTAGCCCGCGGGCAGCTTTTCGATGATCGGCTGCAGCTGCTTGGTGATCGCGTTCGACACGTCCGGCGGCTGCGTTCCGTCGGCGATGTCGCCCTGCACCGTGATGGTGGGCACGCGGTCGCGTCGCCGCATGACCGGCTCTTCCATGCGCATCTCGACCTGGCCGACCTGCGACAGCGGAATGCGTTGACCGCCGGCACCGGCGAGCGTGAAGTCCGCGATGCGGGCCGGGTCGAGACGCGTGTCGCCCGCCGAACGGGCGACGACCTGCACGGTGCGGATGTCTTCGCGCACGGTCGTCACTGGCACGCCGCTCAAGAGGAACTGCAGTTGTTGCGCCACGGCATTGGAGCTTAGGCCCACGGCCTGCAGACGGTCCTGATTCAAGGTGAAGTGCAGCGCGGGCGTGCGGGTGCCCCAGTCGGTGCTGACGGTGCGCATCATCGGGCTCGCATCCATGACCTGACGCACGTCGGCCGCGATCTTCCGCAATTCGTTTGCATCCGGCCCCGTGACACGGTAGGCCACCGGGAACGGCGAGTACGGGCCGAACACCAGTTGGGTCACCCGCAGCCGCGCCTCGGGCGCCAAGCCCTGCGCGATGGCCTCGCGCAGCCGCAGCTTCAGGGCGTCACGCTCTTCCTGGCTGGCTGTGCGGATGACGATCTTGGCGAAGGACGGGTCCGGGAGTTCCGGGCCCATGGCGAAGAAGAAGCGCGGTGCGCCCTGGCCGATATAGGAGGTGACAATCTGTGCCTCGGCTTGCTTAGACAGCCAGGCCTCGACTTTCGCCGTCGCGTCGCTGGTCTGCGTGATGGCCGTGCCATAGGGCATCTGCACCTCGACCAGGACCTCGGGACGGTCAGAGATCGGGAAGAACTGCTTCTTCACGACACCCATGCCGAGGATGGACAGCACGAACAGCGCGATAACGGCGCCTGCGACCAGCCACTTGCGTGCGATCACGCGCTCGAGCACGCGACGCAGGCGGTTGTAGCGCGGCGTGTCGTAGATCGCGGCGTGGCCGCCTTCGATTTTCTTGAAGTTCGGCAGCAGCTTCACGCCCAGGTACGGGGTGAACACCACCGCGACGACCCAGGAGGCGATCAGCGCGATGCCGACGATCCAGAACATGTTGCTCGTGTACTCGCCCGCTGTCGACGGCGCAAAGCCGTTGGGCATGAAGCCGACGGCGGTGACCAGCGTGCCCGAGAGCATCGGCGCCGCCGTGTGGCTCCACGCATAGGCCGATGCAGCGATGTGGCTGTAGCCTTCTTCGATCTTCACCACCATCATCTCGATGGCGATGATGGCGTCGTCCACCAGCAGGCCCAACGCCAGGATCAGCGAACCGAGCGTGATACGGTCGAAGTTCTTGCCGGTGGCGGCCATTACCACGAAGACCACGGCCAGCGTGAGCGGCACGGCTGCAGCGACAACCAGGCCCGCGCGCCAGCCCATGCTCAGGAAGCTCACCAGCATCACGACCAGCAAGGCCGCGAAGAACTTCATCATGAATTCGTCGACCGATGCGGCGATGTTGACCGACTGGTCCGTGACCTTCGACAGGCTCAGGCCCAACGGCAGTTCGGCATTGATGGCGCGGGCTTCAGCGTCCAGCGACTTGCCCAGGTCGAGCCCGTTCCAGCCCTCTTTCATCACGACGCCGATCAGCAGGGCCGGTTCGCCGCCGTTGCGGATCATGAAGGTGCTTGGGTCTTCATAGCCGCGCTTGACCGTGGCGACGTCCGACAGCTTCAGGGTGCGCCCTTGCGCGACCACCGGCGTGTCCCGGATCTTCTGCAAGGTGTCGAAGGCACCGTCCAGGCGAATGAAGACCTGCGGACCTTTGGTTTCTACCGACCCGGCCGGGCTCAGCGCATTCTGGGCATTGAGCGCGGCGAACACATCCTGCGGGCCGATGCCCAGTGTGGCCAGCCGGTCGTGCGCGAACTCGACGTAGATCCGTTCGGGCTGCTCGCCGGCGATGTTCACCTTCTTCACGCCCGGCACGTGCAGCAGCCGCTGGCGCAGCGTTTCCGCATCGCGCACCAGCACGCGCTGCGGCTCTCCCTTGGCCTTGAGTGCGAAGAGGGCGAAGGTGACGTCGGCGTACTCGTCGTTGATCATCGGGCCAATCACGCCCGCCGGAAGATTGCCCGCTTCGTCGCCGACCTTCTTTCGTGCTTGATAGAACTCTTCTTGCACCTTGGAGGGTGGCGTGCTGTCCTGCAAGGTCAGCGTGGTGAACGCGAGACCGGGCCGCGTGTAGGTTTCGGCGCGATCGTAGTAGCGCAGTTCCTGCAGGCGTTTCTCGACCTTCTCGGCGACCTGGTCCTGCATTTCCTGCGCCGTGGCGCCGGGCCAGGCCGTGATGATGGTCATCACCTTGATCGTGAAGGCCGGGTCTTCCGCGCGCCCCAGCTTGAAGAAAGCGACGAGGCCGGCCAGCGAGATCAGCAGGATCAGGAACAGGGTGATCGCGCGCTCACGGACTGCGAGCGCCGACAGATTGAAACGGCCTTCGCTCATGGACGGGCTCCGCCACCCGCAGGCGCCGCGGCCGCGCCGGCAACGCGCACCTCTTCACCCTCGCGCAGCAGGTGCGCGCCGAGTGCGATCACGCGATCGCCCTGCTTGAGCTCGCCCGTGATCTGGGCGCGGTCGTCTTCCAGCGACTCCACCGTTACCGGCTGCCAGTGCACCTTCGCCGGATCACCGGTGATGACCCAGACCCCCGGCGCCTTGCCGGCGTCGAACAGGGCGCCGATGGGCACCTGCACACCGTTCTTCGCAACGACCTTGCCATCCCCGACGTGAACCGTCACCGTGGCCCCGAGTGGCGCGTTGACCATCTCGCCATCAAGCACATAGCGCGCCTCGAAGGTGCGCGTGAGCTTGTCGGCTGCATCGGAGAGTTGCCTGAGCTTGACGGCCACCGCAACACCTTCCCTGCCGAACAGCGTGGCCTGACCGACGGAGCCGATGACCGGACGTAGCGTTTCCGGCAACTGGACCACGGCCTCCCTGCGCCCGGCCTGCGCCAAGCGGACCACCGGCTGCCCGGCGTTGACGACCTGACCAGGCTCGGCCAGCGTCTCGAGCACCGTGCCGTCCGCGTCGGCAACGAGTTCCGAATAACGATTGGAATTGCGCGCAACCTCGGCCTGCGCTTCGGCCGCACCGAGCTGGGCCTGGGCCGCATCCGCCGCCGCCTTGACCTGGTCGTACGCCGAGGCGGAAATGGCGCCGGTGCCGCGCAGATCGCGGTAACGCGCTTCTTCGTCGCTCGCCTGCTTTGCACGCGCCCGTGCAGCGCTGACAGCCTCCTGCTGGGCACGCGCCGCCAACCTCAGGTCGACCGGGTCGATGCGCATGAGCAACTGCCCGCGCTTGACCGTCTGGCCCGCGTCCACGAAGCGCTCCAGCACCTTTCCGGAGACGCGGAAACCCAGGTCGGTTTGAACCCGCGCGGCCACGGTGCCGGTGAACGAGCGCGATGCCGACGCGGCCGTCTGGACGGTGGCTGCGCGCACCAGCGGCGCCTGGGTGCGCGGATCGGGCGGCGCCTTGTCGTCGCAGGCGGCCAGCGCGAACGGCAAGGCGCAGACAAGTGCAGATGTAAGGAAGCGGCGCGAGTGCATGAGGGGCCCATAGACGAATCGATCAGGGCCCCGATTCTGATAACAGTGACCATTTTAGTCAATGGTCACATTTGATTTATATCTTCAAGGAGACAGACTGCGCAGCACCAGACCCGACAGCTGGGCCGGCGCCTGGTCCGTGTAATGAGCGCTGAGCTGCAGGATCACGGGGTTGATATAGGGGTGCATGACCAGATAAATGGCCGCCGCCGCCTCGTCGATCGGCGTCTTGCGCTCGAAGTCGCCCGACTCGCGGCCCTGCTTCAGCAGCTCGATGAGCATCTGCCGGATGCACTCTTCATGGGCAATGGCCGAAGGCCAGCGCTCGCTGGCCGCCGAGATGGCGATCTCGTAGAGCTTGCGGTCCTGGAAGAACAGGCGCAGGCCCGAATCGACAATGGCCTTGAACATACGGCGCAGCTTCTCGGGCGGGCTTTCGACCCCGTCGACCGCCACGCGGATGCCCTCCTGGATCTCGCGCAGGCAGTTCGCGCAGATCATTTCGCCAATCGCCTGCTTGGACTCGAAGAACTTGTAGATGTACGCCTTGGAGAAGCCGATGGCCTTGGCGAGGTCGGAAACCGTGGTCTTCTCGTACCCGTACTGGCTGAAGTGCTCGGTGGCCGCGACGACGATCTGCGCGCGCACGTCGTGATCGACCGGCCCCCGCGCTACAGGCGGAGAAGAAGTTGCATTGCTCATGACCAGAGCTTACCGCCCGGACAAACAAACGACAACAAGTGACCATATTGAATTATAGTCACACACATTTTCCTGTCCGCCGTCCCGGAGCAACCCATGTCCCAACGTACTCTTGCCCTGCCCCTGCTGTTCAGCCTCCTCGCAGGCTGCGCTGTCGGGCCTGACTATGTCCGACCTGCCCCGAGCCTGCCGGACCGATTCATCGGCGCGACAGCCCTCGACCAGCGATCCGCCACCGCCACCGCCGAGCTGGTGGCCTGGTGGACCGGCTTCGGAGATGCACGACTGGCCCGCTATGTCGAACTCGCGCTGAAACAGAATCTTGACCTTGCGCAGGCATCCGCCCGCGTGACGCAGGCCCGGGCCGGGCTCGGTGCGGCGAATGCGGCGCTGCTGCCCTCGGGCAATCTCGGCGGACAAGCCGCCAGGGCCTACCAGTCGGTGGAGACGCCACTGGGCCAGGTCCTGAACTCGCAGCCAGGGTTCGATCGCTACGGCAACGCCTACGAAGCGAGTCTCGGCGCAAGCTGGGAGCTGGACATCTTCGGCGGCCTGCGCCGGGGACGCGAGGCAGCACTGGCCGACTACCAGGCATCGGAGGCCGGCGCGACCGCCACGCGCCTGGCCGTGGCCGCGCAGACCGCAGACATCTACATCACGCTGCGCGGTCTACAGGCCCGCCTCGACGTGGCACGGCGGCAAGTCGCCACGCAGCAGGACCTGCTGTCGAAGATCAACCTCCTCTACGGCAAGGGGCTGGCCGCCGAACTCCAACTGAGGCAAGCCGAAGGTGCCCTGGCGCAGGTCCGTGCATCTGTGCCAGTGTTGGAGGCGGGCGAGGCCGCGGCCATGAACGCGCTCGACGTGATGCTGGGCGCGACGCCGGGCGCGCACCGCTCCGAATTGGCGGCGGGGGGTGTCATTCCTGTCGCACCGCGCATCGGCGCCACCGGATCACCCGGCGATTTGCTGCGGCGGCGGCCCGACCTGATCGCTGCCGAGCGGCGCCTTGCGGCATCGAACGCGCGCATTGGCGTGGCCATGGCCGAGTACTACCCGAAACTCTCGCTGGGGGGAACAATCGGCAGCGCCACGTCCGTGGCCAGCGGCAATCTGTTCACCGGCGGCGCCAGCCAGGCTGCAGCCCTGCTCGGCCTGCGCTGGCGGCTGTTCGACTTCGGGCGCATCGACGCGCAGATTGCACTCGCCAAGGGGCAGGACGCGGAGTTGCTCGCAGCCTACCGGCTCGCTGCACTGCGTGCGACCGAAGACGTGGAGAACGCCTTCTCCGCCCTGGTCAAGCGTGAAGAACAAGCCGCCTTGCTCGCGCAGGGCGAGGCATCGCTCGGTCGCGCGCGAGGGGCATCGTTCGCGGCCTATCAGCGAGGCGTCATCAGCCTGATCGAAGTGCTGCAAGCGGACGAGAGCCTGCTGCGCGTGGCCGATGCAAGAGCGCAAGCGCAAACGGAGTCGGCGCGCGCGGCGGTCAGCGCGTTCAAGGCGCTGGGCGGCGGCTGGCAGGCTGAGCCCCTCGAAGCGGTGGCAATCCGTCCGCATTGAGACACTGAATACGTCCCGGCAACCCGGGCGATCCGACAGACTCACCCGTTGCGCTCGAAAACACCGGTTCGTCCGACCTCCACGCCGAAGGACAGAGAGACGCAGCGACATCGCACAGATGTACAGCTACAAACCTCCTGTGCCGCAGCACGAAGCGTGTGACTCTAGCGTCTTCCCCAATCTCCCCGGGCGAAGCCCCACACCGTCACTGCGGCGCCGACGATGGCGCCCCCAGCCACCAGCAGGAAGGCAGACTCGAGGCTGAGCCTCCCCGCGAACACCAGCGCCGCTGCGGACAGCGCGCACACGAAGCGCAAGACACCGGCCGCGAGCGGCCAGCCGACGCGCCGCGCGCCCTGCCCCGCGAAATACAGTGACAACGCGACGGCAATGAAGCCGAACACCGGGCCCATCACCCTCAGGTACTGCCCCCCGACGGCCAATACGTCGGGGTCGCTCGCGAAGTGAGACATCCACAGTCCAGGAAAGAATGCCACGCCGAGGCCCAGCACTTCGAGCAACCCAGCAACGAACAATGCGTTCACCAGCGCAGCGCGCCGCGCACGCACCACATCGCCGGCGCCAATGCAGGTTCCAACCACGGCGACGGCGGCGGTGCCGAAGCCGAACATCACGGGAACCAGCAACATTTCCAGTCGAGACGCGATACCGTAGCCCGCGATCGTCGACACGTTGAAGGCGCCTGCAGCCGCTGTGATCGCGGCAATTGAAAGCGTCGTCATCGCCGCGTTGAGGGTCGACAGCAAGCCAACGCCAAGGATGGCACCGAAGTGATCACGCCGTAGCGGGTGCCGACGAAGTCGAAGCCTCGAGCCCGCGGATCGCATGGAGGCAACGATCGCCACGAGCGAGCCTGCACTGCACAGCACCTGCGCCACGCCCGCACCGGCGACGCCCATCCGCGGAAACCCCAGCCAACCCAGGATCAGGACGGGAGAAATAATGAGCCCGACGCCAACGCCGCCGAGCATGATCAGTGCTGGAGTTCTGACGTTGCCCGCACCTCGCAAGGCTGACTGCAGCAACGTCGGAATCCAGAACAGCACCGCGCCGCCAAAGAGAATGTCCGAGTATCGAATCGCCTGCTGCAAGGACGCACCTGTTCCACCCAGTTCACGGTAGAGCATCGGACCCGCGGCGATCACAGCCAAGGCGAACAGTCCGCCTGCGATGATCGCGATCACGACGCTGTGCCACACGAGACTTTCGGCTTCGTCTTGCCGCCCGCCGCCGAGCGCCCGCGCGACCGCCGAAGAAACCCCGCCTCCGACACCGCCGTTGGAGACCATGGTCATAAGCAACATGACGGGCACGACTAACGAGGCCGCTGCGATAGCGTCGACACCCAGCCCGCTCACGAAGTAGGTTTCTGCCACGCTCAGCACCGTCTGCATGAGCATCACGGCGACCGTGGGCACCGCGAGGCGAATCAACAGCGGCAGCAGCGGCGCGTACAGCAAGGGGTTGGCGACGCCCGAGTTGACCTTGGCGGGCAAAGGGGCTGGCTCCAAGGCTCTGGCGGCGTCAGCAGTGAGGGAAGTTGTCATCAGGTGTCCACCCTTGGCTGGCATGTGCGTGATGGGCACCCGCAACTCCGGGCTCTCCTGCCAACCGTTTTTTTCTTACCGCACGCGGAGCGTGAAGCAGTCGTTGCTCAATTGGCCTTGGCGCGCAGATCGGCCGGGTGCGGCATCGTCGAAATAACTTTGCTGTTCACACGAGAGCCGGAGCCGACATTCTGGTCGGGCCGCAGGTTGTAGTGAACGGCCTCGGCTTCAACGAGAGAACGCGCCGTCGAAACAGCCATGGTCTCGGGACCGCGAGAACCGCGAACCACGTTCTGGTCGGGCGCTTTGGCGGTGCGCACGGCCTCGGCATTCACCTCATCGCGCGTCTTGCTGGAGAAGGCCTTGTGCACACCGTCGTACGCCTCTGCGTGGGCGCCGGCCGCGACCAGGAGGGTCAGAACAGGGGCCGATACGATCTTCATGGCTGTCGTGAGATTCATGGAGGTTCCAAAGAAAAAGGTTGGAGCAAAACGCTTGCGGGTCTCGTCTCGAGAACCTGCAGATCAAGTCTTGCGCCAAATTCGACTTCGGCAGTCATGCGATCAAGACACGCCACGTTTCCGTAGCCGAAACCTTCTGCATCGCAGCAACGGGCCTTCCAGCATGCCCGTCCCGGCGGGCTTTGAGAATCAAGTCGCGCGCCCGAACGTCTGGAGCGCGCGTTCCAGTCGTTCGTCCTGAGATTGATCGCCAGAGAGGAATCGGAAAGACCTGCGCTCGTAAAATCGGCATGCGCACATCAGGCGCGGATCGGAAAACTAGTTCACACGTCACATCGCGATCAAACCTCTTACGTTTGTCTGCTGTAACGAGATCTTCGATTCGCCCGGGTGCACCCATCTGCTCGTAGATATCAACGCCGCGTCGCCATGCTAGTGCTCATTCGCACATTGACTCTCTCGAGCAGTGGACTGCCAGCACCGGAGCCCGAAGCCGAACGCCGCAGACCTAACCGACGATAACCAAAGGCACGTCAATGCTCCCTTATCGGCGGCTGAGAACGCACCGCAAACGGTAGGAACATGCTGCACCCAGGCCGGCAGCTCGTCCCTGCGAGTGGCAGGTACGCAGCGGTTTCCGACATCCCTCGCCCTCGCGCGAATGGGTACTATCGGCCAAAACCGGCCATTCACCTGGTCGCTTAAACGAACCCTGTATCCCTTGATCGAGGGCAGGGCTTGTCGGTTTGCGCGTTTCGCTGCCCGCCAGCCTGCTCCAAGTACTCGACAAACCCGTCGAAGGCATTCAACAAGGGCTGGAACCGCGCCGCACCGCCTTCCAGTTGGCACAAGGCGTAGCAGGTCGCCTCCAGCGTGGACAGTTGGTCGGGCCCATGGGCTTTGCGGATACGGTAGTGCGAAGGCGGCAGGTTGTGCAGGGCCAAGCGGGGCAACTGTTGCAGTGGCGGGCTTTGGTAGAGCATCTTTCGGCTTTTGCGCCAGGTGCCGTCCAGCACGACCAGGCGCAGGCGCGACGGGGCTTGCGGCCACTCGGGCGGTAGCGGGGGTGGGACTCGCAGGTCCGGGGCGGTATCTTGCAGACTGTCCGGGTACAGCAGCAGCGTGTGCTTGCCGTCCTCCGGCCAGACGGGTACGGCAAATGCCTCACCCACCACCAAGCGGCAGTGCGCCAAGCTGAGGTGCAGCAGGCGGGCACTGCCTTTGGCCTGGTGTACCTCCAGCGGGTGCTGCAACACTAGTACTTCCACCGCGTGCTCGGTGGGCGCGACCCAGCGGCAAATGCAGGCACTGAGCGGGCGGAGGCAAGCGGTGCACTGGGGGCGTGGGACTAAAGCGGCGGACACGGCTGATTCTATTCAGCGTGCCTGGCTGACAATGCGTGGAAGGAGATGTCTCTTAGCTGTGGCGTGGCGACCGGCAGCTTTGGACAATGTCGGAAGACCGCAGTGGGCCCGTTCACTACGCCGACGTGACCGGCAGTCGGCCAAAGCCGGTCATCAAGGAGCGGACAGAGATCTCCGGTCTAGCCAAGCCGGCAGCAAACGCGATGAGGCGTTCGTATGCACATAGATCGAAACATTTGAACTGAGTTGTGCTCATGTACATCAGTAAATTTAAAAGCGACCTAGCTACAAGCTTGGTCCGCTCCTGCAAAGAGGCCATCGCAAGCCTTCCTGCGAGTATTTGCGATGCATCAATTTATTCATTCTCCCTTTATTGCGCATCGGGTTGCACAAGTTTTGGAGTAGCCTTCTCCACCCTTGAAGCGCTAAACAAGAAGAATGAAAATTTGGCGAGCTCAGATTTTAGAAACCTTGTGAACAAACTGAGCGCAGCAGAATGGCCGTTTGCAAACTACGGCTTTGAATTTTTCCGGAATTCCGAAAATTTGGTGGAAGGGTTTTACAAAATTTTATACGAAGGGGTTTTTGACGATATGGACATCGCCCCCGAAGCCACTCCAGCAGATCTAACAAAAATATCTACCACTTGCTTTGTCGACTCGATATCCAACGCCTTCATCAAGCTGAAATCCGATGGAGATTTTTTGAGGCCGAAATTCATAGAAGATCCGTTTTTAGGTCTTCAATTTGGCGACCCAAGCCCAAATGAATTGCAGATGATGGTAAGTGTTTCTGAATTGGTAAATTCGCCTCATTGGCATGGAGAGGTATTAAAAGTTTTCAGTGGGTTGAGCAGAAAATCCAAGGGCATATAAAAGGGTGGTTCCCCAACATCCGAATGGGGCGGTGGTCGGACTTTCCGGATACGCCGAGGGACTCGGACGACTGCTCGTCGCGTTCTCAATTTTTTGGTACGTCGGAAGGCGTCCTTCCAAGAAGTACAAGGCCGAATCGGCAGCGAGTGCCGTGAGCCCTGCCACGGAGGCATAGCCTGTACCTCTGACACAGCTCGGCAGACAGCCGTCAACAGCCAACAGCCAACAGCCAACAGCCAACAGCCAACAGCCAACAGCCAACAGCGGTCGTACGGTTAGTGGGAGTGCTTTTCAACGAGGCGCTGGTAGTTCAGGCGGAGGTAGTCAACCATCGCCAGGAACCATTCATTGAAGCCTGGGAAGGTTTCAACGAGCCCACCTGCAAACCACAACACTTGACCGGGTGACTCGGTGTGCGGACGGGCCATAAGCATCACATCGATGTCGTTGGTCGACACCGCGATGGGCAGTACGTCTCGCCTCCCCAGCCCGCAAAGCGGCTCAAGCGGTTCAAGGGACTCGACCAATTCGGCTGCTCGTGCCGCACGCGAGCCACCCAGAAAATCTTCCGTACCGAACACATCGATGTAGTTCTTGAAGGAACGCCATCCGTCGGCGTGACGTAGAAACTCTCGGAACTGCGGGTCGAGGCCATAGCCCAGCCGGCCCTCAAGCATCCCCAGTTGGTCCTCGGACGCCGCCACTTCGGGTAGCGTGTTCTCCCAGACGCCATCAACGTCCACCTCGGCAATCTTTTGCTTGACGAGGTGGGCTATCACCAGTTCGCGCTTCCAGTCCAATCGAGGCTCCTTCTACAAACGTCGTGTCGGCCAGCACCCGATGCCATTTTGCGTGACGAAGCGGAGATTGAACGGCAGCTCTCGAGCGCCGCGAACTTCTGCTTCGGGCCCGATGCAGTCCTTCGATGCAAGAGATCGACCGACTGCTTCGCAGCGATTGCAGAAATCGACTGCGAAGCGACGGACGTCTGCTTTGAGTTCAATGGCGCATCGCACTCGCATGAGCCCATGTGGCCCCCCAATCAAGATCGCCGGCCGTAAGCAAGGGGTAGCCTCCCGCGTCAGAAAAATCTACCCCCGAAAATCCCTGCTGCCATTCGCCGCCGACGTAGAGATCAATGCAGCCTCTCAGGGTTTTGAGAACTTCTTGTTGGGAAACCACCGGAAGATGTTGTCGCAGCGGTTGTTGGCGAGCCTCACGAACAGGTAGCCAGACTCTGCGTTGCCGAGCGCATCAACGGGGATTCCTGCGCCGCGAAGGGCTGCGACTTCGGCGTCCGCGTCAATGTCGAAGGGCAAGCTGAGAGTCACCGTCGCTGTGTGCACGAGAAGCTTGGCCATGCTACGGGCTCAATGCGCTTGTTCCGATGCAGCATGCCTTTTGGGCGTCACGCGCATCACGGTGGCCCGGCCTGAACAGACGACTCGCCCACGTGGGTACAGCGGGGGACGGAGGTTCGGCCTCGTTCAACCCCGCGCTGCGCAGCACTCCGCGCATTCGAGTCTCCTCCAGATCATCGGTCGGCACAGGCGGTCGCGCGCGGCAAAAGCGGCGGAGCAGATGTATAGGCATTGGATTTCCCGGGTCTGTGTTGGGCGGCAGCGTTGACTGCTGAGAACGTGCGGCCACCCAACCATGTGCCCGAAACCCACGCACCGGTCGGTGCAGGATTCGGGGCAATTGACGGCCGTACAAGCAAGTGCGCGCCAGGTTCTCGGTGTCGATTTCCGCGGGGCTCATGGCGTACATGGGGTTGCTCTCCAAAGCGAGGTTCTGGGGGCCCACGCTAGCCAGAAAGTGAGTCCCTGACTGTTCGCTGGCGCACCAAGCCCCCCCAAAAAAATGTCCCGGCGATTGGTACGCCAGCGCACAGACGCCGGATTTCAGTCGCAGAATCATGAAAATTTGGAAGCAGATCTCGCCCATGGCATTGCCTCCTCGTTCTTCTTCGTTGCGTCGGGCCGCTGCACACAACGAACTGCTGGATGCCATCCCTCTCGAGGTGATGGCCCGAATGGAGCCGTTCCTGGAGTTGGTGCCGCTGCGTCTCGGGGAGGTGCTCTACGAGTCGGGGGTGGTGCAGCGACACGTTTTCTTCCCCGTCGATTGCATCGTCTCCCTGCTGTACGTGCTGGAGAACGGGCAGTCGGCGGAGATCGCGGTCGTCGGCTTCGAAGGCATGGTGG